>ERZ778028.835-NODE-835-length-47580-cov-8.222409_pt1 | contig 47580 bp, 44 predicted proteins | sample MGYA00375758_ERZ778028 | MGnify/ENA primary metagenome ERZ778028 (study PRJEB29350, sample SAMN05389828) | bioreactor metagenome | isolation source: Thiocyanate bioreactor | place: South Africa: University of Cape Town | collected 2014-03-17 ...
GCTGGCTCGCCATTCGAGCCTCCGACGCTCCTGAAATCAGGCCTCGATGGTTTCAGGAGGGTTCCCGCCCGAAACACGCTTCACGCTTTTCGGCGTCGCGCCTACTCCCGTCGCAGGACGGCATCCAGCGCGGCCTGCTCCTCGGCGGTCAGCGCCTTCGTGGCGTTGGCGCGCCGTGAACGCGTGCCGAGCAGGACGAATATGCCGCCAGCCACGAGCAGGATGAGCGGCGTGCCCCACAGCAGGGCGGTGCGCGCGCCGAGCCGGGCGAGCGACTCGGCGACGTTCCGCGCGACCCCGCCGAGGCCGGAGTCGGAGGAGGCGATGTTCGAGGTGCCGAGCACGGCCGGGCCGACCAGCCGGAAGGACCGGTCGACCGCCGCCCCGCCGATGCAGAGGCAGTCGATCCCCATCGACGCGGACCCGGCGGCCTAGGCCGCCGGCGAGCGCTCGGCCGCGACGCGGCGCGGCGGCCACGGGATGACGGGCGAGACGCGGGCCTGGTAGTCGGCGTACTCCGGGTACTTCGACCGCGTGATCGACTCGGTGAAGATCGTCGAGCCGACGAACAGGATGGTCAGCACCGCGGCGCCGGCGACGGTCCACACCAGCACGGTCCCGGCCGCGACCGCGCCGAGCCCGAAGAACGCCCACCACTGCGCCATCTCGAAGAAGTAGTTGGGGTGCCGGCTGACCCGCCAGAGCCCGGTCTGCAGGAACCGCGGCCGGAAGTCCGGGCCGCCAGCGTGCTTGGCGCGGTGGAAGTCCCACTGCTGCTGGTCGGCGATCGTCTCGCCGACCAGGAACGCGAGGAAGGCGATCGCGAGCACGACGTCGAGCGCGCCGAACGGGGTGGGCGAGGCGGACGCGACCGAGTGCTCGTACGCCGTGTGGGCGGGGAGCGCGATGGCGAGGATGACGGCGTTCTGGAAGAGCACGATGAAGAACAGGTTGAACAGCTGCCAGGCGAACGGCGACATCCGGGCCCGCAGGATCGGCCAGCGGTAGTCCTCGACGCCCGAGTAGCCGCCCTTGCGGGCGAAGTTGAAGGTGAGCCGGACGCCCCACGCGGTCGCCAGGATCGCCATCACGTCGAGCCGCGGGTCGGCGAGGCCGGCGCCGGCGGCGAAGATCCACGCGTAGACGACCGGGGCGATCGACCAGATGCGGTCGACCCAGGACGTGTCGCGGGTGATCAGCGAGGCGATCCAGCAGAACGCGCTGATCGCGCCGGCGACGATGACGGCGAGCAGCAGTGGGGTCATGCCGCCCAGCGTAACGCGCGCCGGAGACCGGCCGTCGGCCGTTTCCGCGCTCCGCCCCATCTGTTACCGTGGCTGGACTGAGGAGGGCGGCATGACCGATGACGCATCCGCGGCGGGAGGGCCCCGCCGCGACGACAGCACCGCCCGCTACGGCGAGGAGTTCGCCGCCCAGCTCGCCGCCCACGGTCTCGAGCTCGAGCCGGAGGCCACCGACGCGATCTCGGCGCTCCCGTCCGGGTCCGCGATCCTGGTCGTGCAGCGGGGCCCCGGCACCGGCTCGCGCTTCCTCCTCGACGGCGACGTCGCCCTCGCCGGCCGGCACCCCGACGCCGAGGTCTTCCTCGACGACGTCACGGTCTCCCGCCGGCATGCGGAGTTCGTCCGAAGCGGTACGGTGTTCACCGTGCGCGACCTCGGCTCCCTCAACGGCACCTACGTCCGGGGCAGGCTGGTCGACTCGGCCGAGCTCGTCGACGGGGTCGACGTGCAGATCGGCAAGTTCCGTCTGACGTTCTACGCGTCCCGGTCCGACCTGGGCCACGACGAGACCGGGCCCGCGAGCTGATGGCGGCCGCACGGGCCGTGCAGGCGCGCACCGCGGCGCCGACGCTGTTCTCGATCGGGCAGGTGCTGGCGAAGCTGACGCCGGAGTTCCCCGACCTCTCGCCCTCGAAGCTGCGCTTCCTGGAGGCCGAGCGGCTGGTCGCGCCGGCGCGGACGGAGTCCGGCTACCGCAAGTTCTCGCACGCCGACATCGAGCGGCTGCGCTTCGTGCTCACCATGCAGCGCGACCACTACCTGCCGCTCAAGGTGATCCGGGTCCAGCTCGAGGACTTCGACGCCGGCCGCGTCGAGAAGCTCGCGCCGCCGGCCCGGCTGCCCGGCTCGATCCTCGACTCGGAGCGCCGGCTGACCCGAGCCGACCTGCTGCGCGAGGCGGGCGCGACGGCCCCGCTGCTCGCCGACGCGGTGTCGCACTCGCTGCTGCCGGCCGCCGACGCCTACGGCGAGGACGCCGTGCTGCTGCTGCGCTCGCTCGTCGAGCTGCAGCGCTTCGGCCTCGAGCCGCGGCACCTGCGGGGCTTCCGGCAGGCCGCCGAGCGGGAGGTCGGGCTCATCGACAGCGCGGTCGAGCCGATCCGCCGGCGCCCCGGTGCCGAGTCGCGCGCCCGCGCGGCCGAGCTCGGGCGCGAGATCGCCGCCCGGCTCGAGGTCATCCGCACCGCGCTCGTGCGCAGCGCCCTGGAGCGGCTGGACCGGCAGCTCCGATAGGCCGGCTTCGACCGGCGACGGCGCGCGGTGTAGCGTCGAAGCCGACACGCCGTGCCGAGGGTGCCGGTCGGGGCGACCCCCAGGGGATAGCGTTGCAGATACCCGAAGGTTCAAGTGAGAGTTGAGGGTCTGATGAGCGACGTCGAGCAGCCGTCCCCGATGCTCTTCACCGACGGCCTGCCCGCCCTCTCGGAGGACGTCGGCTACCGGGGCGTCGAGGCCGCGCGCGTCGCCGGCATCACCTACCGCCAGCTCGACTACTGGGCGCGCACCGGCCTCGTGGAGCCGACCGTCCGCGGCGCCTCCGGCTCCGGCTCGCAGCGCCTCTACGGCTACCAGGACATCCTGGTGCTGCGCATCGTGAAGAGCCTGCTGGACGCGGGGGTGTCGCTGCAGCAGATCCGCGCCGCCGTCGACCAGCTCCGCGAGCTCGGCATCAGCGACCTCGCGCAGATCACGCTGATGAGCGACGGCGCGAGCGTCTACCTGTGCACCTCCGACGACGAGGTCATCGACCTGGTGCACCGCGGCCAGGGCGTGTTCGGCATCGCGGTCGGACGGGTGCTGCGCGAGGTCGAGACGAGCCTCGTCGGCCTCGACTCGCTGCGCGCCGACGACCCCGTCGACGAGCTCGCCCGGCGCCGCGCCGCCCGCGCCGCCTCCTAGCCGGCGGCGAGCCGTTCGAGGACCTTCGCGATCCGTCGCGCCCGCGTCGCCTCCGCCTTGGCGTCCTCCACCGAGCGGACGTGCTCCCTGCGGTGCGAGGGGGCGAGCGCGTCGAACGCGGCCCGCAGCCCGGCGTCATCGAGGGCCAGAGCGAGGTCGTCCGGCACCGCCACCTCGCGCGGAGCGGCGTCGAGCTCGACGGTGACCTCGTGCTCCTCGCCGCCGGCGACCCCGGCGGCGGCGCGGACCGCGGCGCTCACCGGGATCAGGTAGCGGCCGCCCATCACGCCGACCGTGGTGCGGTACTCGTGGCCGTTCAGCACGACCCGGACCGGCGGGCGCCGACCGGCGCCGAGCCCGGCCACGAAGGCCTCGGTCAGCTCGATCCCGACGTTGCGGCCGCCGGTCGCCAGCAGCCGGGTGCGGAACGTGCTCACGCCGGCCCCGACTCCTCGCGGCCGGCCGCCTCCCCGGCGGGACCGGCCGCCTCCTTCACGGGACCGGCCGCCGCCGGCGCGGACTCGGCCGGGACCGCTGCGGCGCGCCCGGAGGCGAGCACCCGCTCCAGCAGCGCGTCGAAGCGCCTCGCCGTCTCGACCGCGGTGTCGCCGGGCCAGAGGTGCACCGGCTTCGCGGCGCCCTGGGCCTGCTGCAGCGCGGTGCGCTCCGGCAGCTGGGGCGCCAGGACCAGCGGGCCGAACATCTCCGTCATCTCGCGCAGCCGGAACTGCTGCTCCGCGGACTGCTCGCGCCAGCGGTTGACGACGATGCCGAGCGGCTGCAGCCGTGGCGACAGCCCGCGGCGGATCTCCTCGATCGCGCGCAGCGCGCGGTCGGCGGCGGCGACCGAGAACAGCGCCGGCTCGGTGACGATGGCGACCCGGTCGCTGGCGACCCAGGCCGTCCGGGTCAGCGCGTTCAGCGACGGCGCGGTGTCGACGAGCACGAGGTCGTAGTCCGCCTCGACGGTCGCCAGCGCCTCCTCGAGCTTCCAGATGTCGCGCGCCGTCGGATGCGGGCCGTCGAAGTTGGTGGTCAGCGGCGAGCCGATCATGACGTCGACGACGCCGGTGTGCGCCCGGGTCCAGCCGCTCGGGGCGATCGCGCCGCGGACCGTCTTCTCCTTGGGGCTCGCGAGCACCTCGGCGACGTTGGCGCGGCCGGCGGTGTCGACCGCGAGACCGGTCGTCGCATCGGCCTGCGGGTCGAGGTCGACGACGAGCACGCGGACGCCTCTCGCGAAGGCCGCCGAGGCGAGCCCGAGGGTCACCGTCGTCTTGCCCACGCCTCCCTTGAGCGAGCTGACGCTGAGGACGTGCACGGTATCCGACCCTACCCGACCAGGCTACGGTGGACCTGTGTTCGCCAAGGTCCTCGTCGCGAACCGCGGCGAGATCGCGGTGCGGGCGTTCCGGGCCTGCTACGAGCTGGGCATCCGCACGGTCGCGGTCTACGCCTGGGAGGACCGGGGCTCGATCCACCGGCAGAAGGCGGACGAGGCGTACGTGATCGGGGAGCGCGGCCACCCGGTCCGCGCCTACCTCGACGTCGATGAGATCATCCGCGTCGCGCTGGAGTCCGGCGCGGACGCGATCTACCCCGGGTACGGCTTCCTCTCGGAGAACGCCGAGCTCGCGCGCGCGGCCGCGGAGCACGGCATCGTCTTCGTCGGGCCGGGCGCGTCGGTGCTCGAGATGGCGGGCGACAAGGTCGCCGCGAAGGCGCACGCGATCGCCGCCGGGGTCCCGGTGCTGCGCTCGTCCGAGGCGACCGACGACGTGGCGGCGCTCGTCGCCGCGGCCGACGGGATCGGCTTCCCGGTGTTCGCGAAGGCGGTCGCCGGCGGCGGCGGCCGCGGCATGCGCCGGGTCGAGCGGCGCGAGGACCTGCCGGCGGCGCTCGAGGCGGCGATGCGGGAGGCCGCGGCGGCGTTCGGCGATCCGCGGATGTTCATCGAGCAGGCGGTGCTGCGCCCGCGCCACATCGAGGTGCAGGTGCTCGCCGACGCCACGGGGGAGACGATCCACCTGTTCGAGCGCGACTGCTCGGTGCAGCGGCGCCACCAGAAGGTCGTCGAGATCGCGCCGGCGCCCGACCTGGACCCCGAGGTCCGGGCGGCGCTGCACCGCGACGCCATCGCGTTCGCGAGGTCCATCGGCTACGTCAACGCGGGGACCGTCGAGTTCCTGCTCGACACTGCGGGTGAGCGCGCCGGCGAGCACGTGTTCATCGAGATGAACCCGCGCATCCAGGTCGAGCACACCGTCACCGAGGAGGTCACCGACGTCGACCTCGTCGTCGCCCAGCTGCGGATCGCGGCGGGGGAGACGCTCGCCGACCTGGGCCTGCGGCAGCAGGACGTGTCGCTGCGCGGCGTCGCGATCCAGTGCCGCATCACGACCGAGGACCCGGCGCAGGACTTCCGGCCGGACAGCGGTCGGATCACCACCTACCGCTCGCCGGGCGGCGCCGGGATCCGGCTGGACGGAGGCACCGTCGCCGCGGGCGTGCAGGTGAGCCCGCACTTCGACTCGATGCTCGTGAAGCTGATCGCCCGCGGCCGGACCTGGGACGTCGCCGTGGCGCGCACCCGGCGGGCGCTCGCGGAGTTCCGGCTGCGCGGGGTCGCGACGAACATCCCGTTCCTGCAGGCGGTGCTCGACGACCCGGCCTTCCTCGCCGGGGACCTGTCGACCGCCTTCATCGAGGAGCGGCCCTACCTGCTCGGCGCCCGCCAGTCGCAGGACCGGGCGAGCCGGCTGCTGCAGTGGCTCGCCGAGGTCACCGTCAACCAGCCCTACGGGGCCGGGGCCGGGCTGGTGCGGCCGGTCGAGAAGCTCCCGGCGCTGCCGGAGGGCGAGCCGCCGGCCGGGTCGCGGCAGCGGCTGCTGGAGCTCGGCCCGGCGGCGTTCGCGGCGGAGCTGCGCGCGCAGCGAGCGCTCGCGGTCACCGACACCACGTTCCGCGACGCCCACCAGTCGCTGCTGGCGACCCGGGTGCGCACCACCGACCTGGTCGCGGCGCTGCCGGCCGTCGCGCGGCTGACGCCCCGGCTGCTGTCGATCGAGGCCTGGGGCGGCGCCACCTACGACGTGGCGCTGCGCTTCCTCGGCGAGGACCCGTGGGAGCGGCTCGCCGCGATCCGCGCCGCGCTGCCGAACATCGCGATCCAGGCGCTGCTGCGCGGCCGGAACACGGTCGGCTACACGCCGTACCCGGAGCGGGTCGCCGACGCGTTCGTGCGCGAGGCGGCCGCGACCGGGGTCGACGTCTTCCGGGTGTTCGACGCGCTCAACGACGTCGAGCAGATGCGCCCGGCGATCGAGTCGGTGCTCGCCACCGGGACCGCGATCGCCGAGGGCGCCATGAGCTACACCGGCGACCTGCTCGACCCGGCGGAGGACCTGTACACGCTCGACTACTGGCTGCGGCTCGCCGAGCGGATCGTCGGCACCGGCGCGCACGTCCTCGGGATCAAGGACATGGCCGGCCTGCTGCGCCCGGAGGCGGCGTCGCGGCTCGTCGCGGCGCTCCGCGAGCGCTTCGACCTGCCGGTGCACGTGCACACCCACGACACCGCCGGCGGTCAGCTGGCGACGCTGCTCGCCGCCTCGGCGGCCGGGGCCGACGCGGTCGACGCGGCGGCCGCCCCGATGGCCGGCACCACCTCGCAGCCGAGCCTGTCCGCGCTGGTCGCCGCGCTCGCGCACACCGAGCGCGACACCGGGCTCGACCTGCGCGCCGTCGGCGACCTCGAGCCGTACTGGGAGGCGGTGCGCTCGGCCTACCGGCCGTTCGAGTCCGGGCTGCCGGGGCCGACCGGCCGGGTCTACGAGCACGAGATCCCCGGCGGCCAGCTCTCGAACCTCCGCCAGCAGGCCATCGCCGTCGGCCAGGGCGAGCACTTCGACCGGGTCGAGGACGCGTACGCGGCGGCGAACCGGATCCTCGGCCGGCCGCCGAAGGTCACCCCCAGCTCGAAGGCGGTCGGCGACCTCGCGCTCGCGCTGGTCGCCGCCGGCGCGGACCCCGCGGACTTCGAGCGCAACCCGCAGCACTACGACATCCCGGACAGCGTCATCGGCTTCCTCGCCGGCGAGCTCGGCGACCCGCCCGGCGGGTGGCCGGAGCCGTTCCGCACCAGAGCGCTCGCCGGCCGGGAGCGGTCGATCGAGGTCGCCCCGCTGTCCGCGGAGGACGAGGCGGCGCTGGCCGGCGATGCGGCGGATCGCCGGGCCGCGCTGAACCGGCTGCTCTTCCCCGGGCCGACGCGCACCTTCACCCAGTGGCGCGGGGTCTACGGCGACCTCAGCGTGCTCGACACGCTCGACTACCTCTACGGGCTGCGGCAGGACGTCGAGCACGTCGTCCCGCTCGAGCCCGGCGTCCAGCTGTTCGTCGGCCTGGAGGCGATCGGCGACCCCGACGAGAAGGGCATGCGCACCGTCATGCTCACGCTCAACGGCCAGCTGCGGCCGGTGGCGGTCCGCGACGAGTCGATCCGGGTCGAGACGCGGGTCGCCGAGAAGGCCGACCCGGCGGTGCCGGGGCAGGTCCCGGCGCCGTTCTCCGGCGTCGTGACGCTGAAGGTCGAGGCGGGCGCCGTCGTCGAGCAGGGCCAGCAGCTCGCCGTCATCGAGGCGATGAAGATGGAGGCCGCCATCACGGCGCCGGTCGCCGGCGCCGTGCGGCGGCTCGCCGTCTCCGGCACCGCCCGGGTCGAGGCCGGCGACCTGCTGGTCGAGATCGCGTGACGGCGCCGCGGGCTCGGGCGAGTCGGGCGTCCGTCGTTTCGTTAAACTGGGCCGACTCGGAGGTGAACCATGGCAGGACGAGCGGGATCCGACGGTGACGCGTCGGCGAGGCGGCCGGCGACGGACCCGATCATCACGATCGAGCTCCCGCCGACCGTGCACGAGACGCCGCCCGAGGAGGCGGCGATCGCGCTCGACGACGTGCCGGTCGACCCGGTGATCGCGAAGCCGGTCGAGCAGGTCGTGACCACGACCATCAGCATCCCCGCGGAGTCGGTCGCGGTCGGTCCGGAGACGCCGGCGATGCTGACCCCGGACCGGATCGTCAGCAGCCGCGGTCGCGAGAAGCCGCAGCCCCCGGAGGGCCGCTGGCAGCGGCTGGTGTACGAGCTCACCTTCCACGGCTACCACCCGGGCGACGCCAAGCCGGTGCGCTCCCGGAAGTCGCTCGAGCAGCGCATCGCACGCCGACTGGACGGCCCGACCCGGTTCGTCGCCGTGCTGTCCCGCAAGGGCGGCGTCGGCAAGACCACCGTCTCGATGCTGCTCGGCATGGCGCTCGCGAGCATCCGCGAGGACCGGGTCGTCGCGATCGACGCGAACCCGGACCGCGGCACGCTCGCCGAGCGCATCGCCAAGACGACGGAGGAGACCGTCCGCGACCTGGTGGACCACGCCGCCGAGATCCACGCCTTCTCGGACTTCCAGCGCCGCGTCTCCCGCGACGAGACCCGGCTCGACGTGCTCGCCTCGGACACCAACCCGAACCTGCAGCACGAGTTCGACGCCGACGACTACGCCACGGTCGCCGACCTCGCGAAGCGGTTCTACTCGATCGTGCTGACCGACTGCGGCACGGGCATGATCCACTCGGTGATGAAGGCGACGCTCGACCGCGCCGACCAGCTCGTGGTGGTCTCCGGCGGCAGCCTCGACGAGGCGCGGCTCACCTCCGAGACGATCTCCTGGCTGGAGAACAACGGCTACGAGGAGCTCGCGAGGAACGCCGTCGTCGCGCTGAACACGGCGACGCAGGGCACCGACCTGCTCATCCTCGACGAGCTCGAGGAGCACTTCGCCAGCCGGGTGCGGGACATCGTCCGGGTGCCGTACGACCCGCTGCTGGCGACCGGCGCGACGATCCGCTTCGGGGCGCTCAAGCCGCTCACGCAGGAGTCGATCCGCGAGCTCGCGGCCTCCGTCGTGGACGGGCTGCCCGCGCCCGAGGCGGGATGACCCCGCCGGCATGACCGCGCGGGACATCCGGCTGTTCGGCGACCCGGTGCTGCGCAGCGCCTGCGATCCCGTGCGGATCGGCGCGGCCGGCAACGCCGGCCTGGTCGAGGACCTCCTGGACTCGGTGCGGCTGCCCGGGCGCGCCGGCGTCGCCGCGAACCAGATCGGGGTCGGGCTGCGGGCGTTCTCCTGGAACGTCGACGGCGAGGTCGGCTACGTGCTGAATCCCGTCCTGGTCGAGACGCGCGGCGAGCCGGAGCCGGTCGACGAGGGCTGCCTGTCGGTGCCGGGAGTCGGCTTCCCGCGGCTGCGCCGCCCGTGGGCGCGCGTCGAGGGGGTCGATCTGACGGGCGAGCCGGTCGTGCTGGAGGGCGACGGGCTGATGGCGCAGATGCTGCAGCACGAGTGCGACCACCTCGACGGGCACCTCTACATCGAGGGGCTCGCCCCGGAGGTCAAGCGGGCGGCGATGCGCGAGATCCGGGCGCAGGACTGGTACCGGCGGCCGGCCTGAGCGCTCAGCCGCCGGCCGGCACCGACTGCGTGTCGGACGGGGCGTCCTGGTAGAGCGCCTCGATGGTGTCCGCGAAGTCCTTCGTGATGACCCCGCGCTTGATCGACAGCTTCGGGGTGAGGTGCCCGGAGGCCTCGGTCCAGGTCGTCCCGAGGATCGCGAACTTCCGGATCGACTCGGCGCGCGAGACGCGCGAGTTCGCCTCGTCGATCGCGCGCTGCACCTCGGCGAGCACCTTCGGGTGCTTCGCGGCCTCGGCGAGCGGGAGGCCCGGGTCCTCGCCGTGGTTCTGCAGCCAGACCGGCAGCATCTCCTCGTCGAGCGTGATGAGCGCGGCGACGAACGGCCTCCGGTCGCCGACCACGACGACCTGGCCCACGACGGTGTTCGAGCGGATCGGGTCCTCGAGCTGGGCGGGCGCGATGTTCTTCCCGCCGGCCGTGATGATGAGCTCCTTCTTCCGGCCGATGATCTCGATGAAGCCCTCGTCGTCGATCGTGCCGAAGTCGCCGGTGCGGAACCAGCCGTCGTCGTCGAAGGCCGCCTTCGTCGCCGCCTCGTCGTGCCAGTAGCCGTCGAACACGCAGACGCCCTTGACCAGCAGCTCGCCGTCGTCGGCGACCCTCACCGAGTTCCCGGCGACCGGCAGGCCGACCTTGCCGATCTTGAAGTGCGACGGGAGGTTGACCGACACCGGGGCGGTCGTCTCGGTGAGGCCCCAGCCCTCGAGCACCTGGATGCCGAGGCTGCGGAAGAAGTGGCCGAGGTAGAGCCCGAGCGGCGCGGAGCCGGAGATCGCGTACTTGACCCGGCCGCCGAGCCGAGCGCGCAGCTTGCCGTAGACCAGGCGGTCGAACAGCGCGAACCGGAGCTTCAGCCCGAACGGCACGTGCCCGGCGTCGACCGCCTTCGAGTGCGCGACCGCGACCGCGGCGGCGGAGCGGAAGATCTTCCCCTTGCCGCCGGCCTCGGCGGTCTGCTCCGCGGAGTTGTACACCTTCTCGAAGACCCGGGGGACCGCGAGCAGGAAGGTCGGCTGGAAGCTGCCGAGCGACTCGACGAGCTTGGAGGTGTCCGGCTGGTGGCCGACCTTGGCCCCCGCGACGACCGCGAGCACCGAGATGAAACGGGCGAAGACGTGCGAGAGGGTGATGAAGAGCACGGTGCTGGAGTCCGGGTTCAGCACCTCGGGGAACGAGGCCACGGCGTTCCGGGAGAGCTCGACGAAGTTCGAGTGCGTCAGGACGCAGCCCTTCGGGCTGCCCGTGGAGCCGGACGTGTAGATGAGCGTCGCCAGGTCGGCGCCGGTCGCGAGGCGCCGGCGGCGCTCGATCTCCTCGTCGGGCACCTCCCGGCCCAGCTCGACGAGCTTGCCGAGGTCGCCGGAGCCGATCGTCCAGACCCGGGTGACCGCCGGCACCTCGGAGCGGATCTCGTCGAAGCGGGAGAAGTGCTCGACGCTCTCGAAGATCACCGAGGTCGCCCCGGAGTCGGTGAGGTTCCACTGGATCTGCGCGGGCGCGCTGGTGTCGTAGATCGGGACGAGCACCGCGCCGGCGAACCAGACCGCGTAGTCGATCAGCGTCCACTCGTAGGAGGTGCGGGCCATGATCCCGATCTTGTCCCCGGGCTGGACGCCCGCCGCGGCGAAGCCCTTCGCCAGCGCGACCACCTGCCGGTGGAACTCGCGGGCGGTCACGTCCCGCCATCCGCCCGAGCCGTCGGGGATCGCGAACAGCGCACCGTCGGGCGTCTCGCCGACGCGGGCGATCAGCAGGTCGGTGGTGTTCGCCGTCGGATCGGCCGGCACCTTGGCGGGTACGGAGAACTCCTGCACAGCAACTCCTTCGGCACTGGGCGTCATCGGGCGGCAGTGGCGGCACTGCGGTTCCGGCCAGTCTACGGGGGAGCCCCGGGCCGCGGGCAGGGCGCCGGGGTAGATTGATCGGCGATGTTCTACTGGTTCCTCAAGCACGTCCTGGTCGGGCCGTTCCTCTGGACGGTGTTCCGGCCGTGGGTGCGCGGGGTCGAGCACGTGCCCCGGCAGGGGCCGGTCATCCTCGCCGGGAACCACGTGTCCTTCCTGGACTCGATCTTCATGCCGTTGGTGCTCGACCGGAAGGTGACCTTCCTGGCCAAGTCGGAGTACTTCACCGGCAAGGGGCTCAAGGGCTGGCTGACCCGCCTCTTCTTCACCGGCGCCGGGCAGCTGCCGATCGACCGCGCTGGCGGGAAGGCCTCGGAGGCCTCGCTGAACACCGGCCTCCAGGTGCTCGCCGCCGGCGACCAGCTCGGCATCTACCCGGAGGGGACGCGCAGCCCCGACGGCCGGCTGTACCGCGGCCGGACCGGCATCGCGCGCATGGTGCTCGAGTCCGGCGCGGTCGTGGTGCCGGCGGTCGTGTTCGACACGGACAAGGTGATGCCGCTCGGCTCGAGATGGCCGAGGATCCACCGCGTCGGCGTCGTGTTCGGCGAGCCCATGGACTTCTCCCGCTACGCCGGCCTGGAGTCCGACCGGTTCGTGCTGCGCGCCGTCACGGACGAGATCGTGTACGAGATCGCGCGGCTGTCCGGGCAGGAGTACGTGGACGTCTACGCGAGCTCGGTGCGGGGTCGCGCGGCGGAGGCCGCCGCCCCGAGCCGGTAGACTCGGACGTCGTGTCCGAGATCACCGAGCCCTCCGTCGCAGCCGATCCGAGCGTCCTGGCCGGGCTGGACCGCTGGCGCGAGCTGCAGGTCCGGCAGCAGCCGAGCTATGCGGACACGGAGCGCGTCGCGGAGGTCGCCGCGAAGCTGCGGACGCTGCCGCCGCTGGTCTTCGCCGGCGAGGTGGACAACCTGCGCGACCGGCTCGCCGCGGCCGCGGCCGGCCGGGCGTTCGTGCTGCAGGGCGGCGACTGCGCCGAGACCTTCGAGAGCGCGACCGCGGACCGCATCCGCAACCGGGTGAAGACGATCCTGCAGATGGCCGTCGTGCTCACCTACGCCGCCTCCCGGCCGGTCGTCAAGATGGGGCGGATGGCGGGGCAGTTCGCCAAGCCGCGCTCCAGCGACACCGAGACCCGCGGCGACGTGACGCTGCCGGCCTACCGGGGCGACATCGTCAACGGCTACGACTTCACCCCGGAGTCGCGCGCGGCCGACCCCGCCCGGATGCTCGAGGCGTACCACACCTCGTCGGCGACGCTGAACCTGATGCGCGCCTTCACGCAGGGCGGCTTCGCGGACCTGCGCGAGGTGCACTCGTGGAACAAGGGCTTCGCGGCGAACCCGACGATGCGCCGCTACGAGCAGATCGCCTCCGAGATCGACCGCGCGATCAACTTCATGGACGCCGCGGGCGCCTACTCCGACGAGCTGCGCCGGGCGGACGTCTGGACGGCGCACGAGGGCCTGCTGATGGACTACGAGCGGGCGATGACCCGCATCGACTCGCGGACCGGGACGCCGTACGACACCTCGGCGCACTTCCTCTGGATCGGCGAGCGCACCCGCGGGCTCGAGGACGCGCACGTCGACTTCTTCGCCCGCGTGCGCAACCCGATCGGGGTCAAGCTCGGGCCGACCACCGACGTCGAGACGATGCTGCGGCTGCTCGACCGGCTGGACCCGGAGCGCGAGCCCGGCCGGCTGACGTTCATCACCCGGATGGGCGCCGGGCGGATCCGCGACGCGCTGCCCCCGCTGCTGGAGGCGATCAGGGCCGAGGGCTCGACGCCGGTGTGGGTCTCCGACCCGATGCACGGCAACGGCATCACGACGCCGACCGGATACAAGACCCGGCGCTTCGACGACGTCGTCGACGAGGTGAAGGGCTTCTTCGAGGCGCACCGGGCGGTCGGGACCTACCCGGGCGGCATCCACGTGGAGCTGACCGGCGACGACGTGACGGAGTGCCTCGGCGGCTCCGAGCAGATCGACGAGGCGACGCTCGCGACGCGGTACGAGTCGCTGTGCGACCCCCGCCTCAACCACATGCAGTCCCTCGAGCTCGCCTTCCTCGTCGCCGAGGAGCTCCAGGCGCTCTAGGCGGACGCCGGGGCAGGGGACCCGCTAGACGGAGAAGGTGACGGCGAGCTTGGAGCCCTTGGCGACGGTCTCGCCGGCGGCGGGGTTCAGGCTGGAGACGCGGAACAGCTCGGGGTTGTTGTCGGCCGGGGCGAAGTAGGAGAGGTCGAAGCCGAGCGCCTCGAGCTGGGGCTTGGCCTCCGCCCAGGTCTGGCCGATCACGTTCGGCACCACGACCGGCTCCGGGCCCTGCGAGACGACCACGCCGACCGTGTCGCCGGTGCGGACCGGGTCCGTGCTCGGCGCCAGCCGGATCACGGAGTCCACCGGGATCTCGTCGCTGTACTCCCGGGCGTCCGTCGACCCGAGCTTCAGGCCGGCGGCCTCGATGAGGTTCTTCGCGATGTCCAGCGGCAGCCCCGCGACGGCCGGCAGCGGCCCGGCCGAGACCAGCAGCGTCAGGGCCGTGCCCTCGTCGAGCTCGGTCGCGGCGGAGAGGTCGGCGCCGTCCGAGGCCCGCGCGACCGCGATCACGGCGCCGACCGGCACGTCCGGGGTGAACTGGCGGGTCGGCGCCTCCTTCGCGTCGAAGTCGGCGAGCGCGGCGAGCGCCTCGTCGATCGGCTGCCCGACGACCTGCGGGAAGGGGAGCGAGCGCGGTCCGGTGGAGACCACCAGGCCGACCTCGGAGCCCTTGAGCACCGCGGTGCCCTCCGGCGGATCGGTGCGCACGACGAGACCGGCCGGGACCTCGACCGACGGCTCCTGCGTGGTCGCCCCGACGACGAGGCCCGCCTCGACGATCGCCGCCCCGGCGGCCTCCGGGGAGAGGCCCTGGAGCCCGCTCGGCACCGCGACCTGGGCGCCCGGGCCGATCCCGAACCACAGGCCCGCCCCGCCGCCGCCGATCGCGAGCAGCAGCACCAGGCCGAGCAGCAGCCAGCCGCGCCCGCGGCGCCGGCGGGAGCGCAGGTGCAGCGCGGCGGTGTTCGCCGAGACCTGCGCGCTCGGCGCGGTGCGCTGACGACCGCCGCCGCCGATGACGGTCGTCTCGGCGGTGTCGCCGGAGGGGCGGCCGATGCCCTGGCCGGGGGTGAGCACGCTCGTCTCGCCGGTCTGCAGCCGGCGGCCGGGCCCGGCGATGACCTGGGTGCGCTGCCCGGTGTCGGTGCCGGTGCCGGGCAGCGCCGTCGCGAGCGAGCCGTGCGCGTCGAGCATCTGGTCGAGCAGCGCCCGAGCGTCGGCCGGCCGGTCCTCGGGGTCGCGCGCGGTCGCCCACTGCACGAGCTCGTCGAGCTCGGCCGGCACCCGGGGGTTCCGGCCGGAGGGCGCCGGCACGGTCGAGTTGGCGTGCTGGTAGGCGATCTGCACCGGCTGCTCGCCCTTGTAGGGCTGCTCGCCGGTGAGCATCTCGTACATCATGATGCCCACCGCGTAGATGTCGCTGCGCGCGTCGGCCACCCCGCGGGTGACGAGCTCGGGGGAGAGGTAGGCGATCGTCCCGAGCAGCGCCGCGCCGGTCGCCGTGTTCGCCGAGACGGCCCTGGCGAGCCCGAAGTCGCCGATCTTGATGCGGCCGTCGTCGGCGAGCAGCACGTTCTCCGGCTTCAGGTCGCGGTGCACGATCCCCGCCCGGTGCGCCGCGGCGAGGCCGCCGAGCACGGCCTCCATGATGTCGAGCGTCTGCTCGGTGGTCAGCACGCGGTGCTCCTGGAGCAGCTCGCGCAGCGTGATGCCGGGGAGGTACTCCATCACGAGGTAGGCCATCTCGCGGTCCTCGCCCTGGTCGAAGACGGCGACGACGTTCGGATGCGCGAGCCGGGCGGCGCTGCGGGCCTCGCGGATGAAGCGCTCGCGGAAGGCGCTGTCGTCCGCGAGGTGGCCGTGCATGACCTTGACGGCCACGCGGCGCTCGAGCCGGAGGTCGGTCGCGAGGTAGACGGTCGCCATGCCGCCGCGGGCGATCCGGGAGCGGATCTGGTACCGGCCGTCGAGGAGGCGGCCGACCATCGGGTCCGCGGTCGCGTTCTCGCTCACTCCGGCAGTGTAGATGCCCGTCATTGCGGGCCTTCGGAGACACGACGGGGCAGGGGAAGGCCGCTCATCCGAGCTCCGCGAGCCAGGCCCGGGCCGACGCCTCCCACTTCGCGTAGGCGTCGGGGTACGCGGAGATCTGCACGGCCTGCGCGGCGACCGTCAGCGGCATGCCCTGCCAGCCGGCGATGTCGAGCAGGCCGCGGGTCGGCACGCCCGGTCCGCCGTAGAACCTCCGGCTCGCCTCCCAGGGGTCGGTGAGCTGCGCGACCGTGCCCCAGCCCTGGCTCGGCCGCTGCTGGAAGAGGCCGACCGAGTCGCGGTCGCCCCAGTCGAGGTTGCGCAGGGTGGACTCCTGGGCTGCGGTCGCGAGGGCGATCACGATGCCGTAGTCGGGCACGCCCATCGAGCGCCCCACCGAGACGATGATCGCCGCGTTCTGCCGCATCTCGGCGGTGAGGCCGACGACGCCGACGGTCGGGTCGGCGCCGCCGGAGCGGACCGCCTCGAACTCGGGCGCCGGCTCGGCCTCGACGACCGGCGGGGGCGGCGGCGGGACGGTGATGAGCTGCCCCGGGTAGATGATCGAGCTGGGGCTGAAGCCGTTCGCCGAGAGCAGCGCCGCGACGTCGACCCCGTACTGCGCGGCCACCGAGGAGAGGCTCTCGCCCGCGGCGACGGTGTGCCGCTGCTCCTCCGGCACCGGGGAGGCCTCGGCCTCGGCGGCGACCGGTGCGATCGCGCCGGACGAGGTGAGCTTGAGGATCTGCCCCGGGTGGATCGAGGTGCTCCAGCTCAGGCCGTTGAGCGCGAGCAGCGATGCGGTGGACAGGCCGTACCTCGCGGCGATGTCGGGGATGGTGTCCCGCTCGCCGACGGTGTAGAGCGTCGGCGGCGCGATGGTCGCGCGCAGCGCCGCGGCGGCGTGGGCGGCGGCGCGCTTCGCCTCGGAGAACGCCTCGCGGACGGTCTTGCCGCGCTCGACCGGCTCGGGCTTCGGCTTCGGCGCCTTCGCCCGCGCGTCGATCGGCGTCACGACGCCGGTGATGCTCGCGGTCACCACGAGCGTGCCGGCCAGGACGAGCGGGACGACCGGCCCGACCCGGCGCCCGGCGGCGCGGCGGCGCTCCCGCCGGGAGGGCGCCGACGGCTCGGCGCTCGGCTGCAGCCCGCGGAGCGCGGTCGCGGCAGTCAGCGGCGGCACGCCGCCGGTCACTGCTGCAGTCATCGCACGCCCTTCTCGCCGGCCTGAGAGGGATGGGGTTCCCGGTGCTGACGACAACCGTTGCATATGAAGCGTTGCAAGTCAATCAATGTGACTGATGTGAAAATACGTTACATGTTCGAAACATTCAGGGGATCCACTCGCGTGCGGGTTCGCGAGTGTGACATCCTCGGAGGCGTGGCGCCGCCTGCCGAGATCACCTGGGTGACCGTTCCCGACATCGCCGAGCGATACGGCCTGAAGCTCAGCCAGGTGCACCGGCTGATCGAGGAGCGGACGCTGCTCGCCAGTCGCGTCGACGGCGTGCTCCGGGTGCCCGAGTGGTTCCTCGGCGAGACCGAGCCGCTGCGCGAGCTGCGCGGCACCGTCGTGCTGCTGCTCGACGCCGGCTTCAGCGAGGCCGAGGCGATGGACTGGCTGCTCTCGGGGGAGGACAGCCTCGGGACCAGCCCGATCCTCGCGCTGCGCGAGGGCCGCAAGAGCGAGGTGCGCCGGGTGGCGCAGGCCCTCGCGTTCTGACCGGGACGATCCCGCGCTCAGGCCTCGCGGCGGGCGACCGCCTCGGCGAGGGCGAGCAGCTCGGCGCGCGCCGACGAGGTGATCCGGGCGCCCTCGATCGCCGCGGTGGCCTGGCCGAGGTTGTAGTCGATCGCGCGCTCGACCTGCTCGACGGCGCCGCACTCGCGCAGCGTCCGGCGGATCAGGTCGATCTGCGCCTCGTCGAGCTCGGGGTCGCCGAGCAGCTCGTCCAGCAGCGATCGCGCGGAGCCGGGCAGCACCGAGCGCGCGAGCGCGACGAGCACGGTGCGCTTGCCCTCCCTGAGGTCGTCGCCCGCCGGCTTGCCGGTCGTCTCCGGGTCCCCGTAGACGCCGAGCAGGTCGTCGCGCAGCTGGAAGGCGATCCCGAGCGGGACGCCGAAGCCGCGCAGCGCGGTGACCTGTCCGCCGGTGGCGCCGCCGAGCAGGGCGCCGATCACCAGCGGCGCCTCGACCGAGTACTTCGCCGACTTGTAGACGACGACGCGCTGCGCGCGGCGCGCGGCGTCCGCGTCGGGCCGGGCGATCCAGGAGTGCTCCTCGAGCACGTCGAGGAGCTGGCCGAAGGTGACCTCGGCGCGCATCCGCTCGAACTCGGCGACGGCCGCGGTCGCGGCGGACCGGTCCGCGAGCAGGCCGGTCGCGACCCGCAGCGCGGAGTCCGCCCAGCCGAGCAGCAGGTCGCCGAGCAGCAGCGCCGCCGCGTCGCCGAACCGCGCCGGGTCCCTCGTCCAGCCGGCATCGCGGTGCATGGTCGCGAAGGTCTCGTGCGCGGAGGCCCGGCCGCGGCGGGTGGCGGAGCGGTCGATGATGTCGTCGTGCACGAGCGCCGCGGCGTGCAGCAGCTCGAGCGCGGCCGCGACCCCGACCACGGCGTCCGCGTCGCCGTCCGGCGCGGAGGGGGACATCGGGTCGAGCTCGTCCGGGATGCCGGCGACCGCGCGCCAGCCCCAGTAGCAGAACCGCGCACGGAACCGCTTGCCGCGCGCGAGCAGCCCGCGCGCCTCGTCGACGAACGGCGCCAGATCGGGGGAGACGGCGGCGGCGTGCTCGGCCTGCCGGTCGAGGAAGGCGTCGAGCGCGTCCTGCACGAGGTCGGTCAGACGCGAGCTCTCGGCCACCCCCCAAGCTTAGGGCGGCGCCCCCCGGGCGGCCGAGCGGACGAGGGGTCGCTCCTCCCGGCTACCCGGCGTATCATCGGGATAACCCGGCTGAAGGGATCAGCGATGGCACTCTCGGAGCGTGAGCAGCGTCTGCTCGAGGAGATGGAGCGCAACCTCCTCCAGCACGACGCCGACGTCGTCGCGCCCGGGGCGAACCGGGGCCTGGGCTTCGGCTCCCTCGTGCTCGGCATCCTGATCGCGGTGGTCGGGCTCGGCGTCGTGATCGCGGGCATCGTGCTCCGGTCCCCGTGGATCGGCATCGCGGGCTTCGCCGTGCTCGTCGCCGGCGCGCTGGTCGCGATGCGCCGCACGGTGCCGGACATCGCGGATCTCGGCGGGACGGCCCCGCGGTCCTCGGGCGCGAAGCCGCCGCGGTCCTCCTTCATGTCGAACCTCGAGGACCGCTGGGACCGGCGCCGCGACGGGCACGACGAGGGCTGAGGCCGCCGACTCCCTCCACTTCGAACTCCCCCGAGGAATCGGGGGAGTTTCTGCGTTCCGGCGCGTCGTCATGCGGTCAATGCGATGCAAAGTGGAGGGAAGTGGAGTAAAGTGGAGGACACCGAAGGTCTGGCCGGAAACCGAGGGGAGGAGCGACGTTGCTGCTCGGCACCTACCTCCCCAAGCTCGACGACAAGGGCCGCCTGATCCTCCCGGCCAGGTTCCGCGACGAGCTCTCCGGCGGCGTCGTCATCACCCGGGGCCAGGAGCGGTGCCTCTACGTCTTCTCCGAGCGCGAGTTCGCGACGTTCAGCGACCGCATCCGGCAGGCCCCCGTCACCAGCAAGCAGGGGCGCGACTTCATCCGGCTGCTGCTCTCCGGTGCGAACCAGGAGCGCCCCGACGCGCAGCACCGCGTCACGCTCCCGCCGGCGCTGCGCGCCTACGCGGGCCTCGAGCGCGACCTCACCGTCATCGGCGCCGGCAACCGCGCCGAGATCTGGTCGACCCCGGCCTGGGAGGCCTACTACGCCTCGGTCGAGTCCGACTACGCGAACACCGCGGAGGAGGTGATCCCCGGCCTCTTCTAGGCGTCCGCCGGCGCCCCTGGTGCCGATCTCCCGCCGCGCACCCTGACCCGCTTCCCCTGGGCCAGGTGGTGCGGATGGGGATCGGGATCCGGGGAGCGGGGCGGAGGCCGGCCAGGTTCCCCATGGACGACGCCGCCATCCACACCCCGGTCATGCTCGAGCGCACGCTGGAGCTGCTCGCCCCCGCGCTCGGCCGCGACGGGGCGATCGCCGTCGACGCGACCCTCGGCATGGGCGGTCACGCCGAGGCGCTGCTGACCGCCTTCCCCGGCCTGCGCCTGATCGGCATCGACCGGGACGCCGACGCGATCGCGATCGCGACGCGCCGCCTCGCCTTCGCCGGCGACCGGCTCACGATCGTGCACGCCGTCTACGACGAGATCGCCAGGGCGCTGGAGGCCGCCGGCGTCCGGCGGGCGGACGCGGTGCTGTTCGACCTCGGGGTGTCCTCGCTGCAGCTCGACCGGGTCGAGCGCGGCTTCGCCTACGCGCAGGACGCGCCGCTGGACATGCGGATGGATCGCAGCGCCGGCCCGACCGCGGCCGCGATCGTCGCCGAGTACAGCGAGGCCGAGCTGCGGCGCATCCTGCAGGAGCACGGCGAGGAGCGGCTCGCGCAGCGCTACGCGCGGCGCATCGTCCGGGAGCGCGCGGTGGCGCCGATCGCGACCAGCGCGCAGCTGGTCCGGATCATCACGGAGGCGACGCCGGCGGCCGCACGGCGCAGCGGCCACCCCGCGAAGCGGGTGTTCCAGGCGCTGCGCATCGAGGTCAACCGCGAGCTCGAGGTGCTCGAGCGCGCCATCCCGGCGGCGCTGGACGCGCTCGCCGTCGGGGGGCGGATCGTCGTGCTCGCCTACCAGTCGCTGGAGGACCGGATCGTCAAGCGCGAGCTCGCCGCCCGCAGCCGCTCCACCGCCCCAGCCGGCCTGCCGGTCGAGCTGCCGGAGCACCGCCCCGAGCTGCGGCTGCTGACCCGGGGCGCCGAGCTCGCCGACGACGCGCAGCGGGCGGAGAACCCGCGCTCCGCGCCGGTGCGGCTGCGCGCGGCCGAGCGGATCCGGGAGGCCGCATGAACGCCACCGCGCCCATCCGCATCCCGTCGACGCGGCACGTCCGCTCCGAGACGCTCGCCCCCCGTCCCCGCCGGCTCACCGAGGTCGTCACCACGCGCGGCCAGCGCCGTGCCCGGCCGCGCGTCGTGCACGCGGTCACCGCGATCGCCGGCGTGCTCGCCATCGTCGGCGCCCAGCTGCTGCTGTCGATCGCGATCAGCGGCGGGGCCTACCGGATCAGCGACCTGCAGCAGCAGCAGCGCTCGCTCACCCGGGAGTCGGAGAGCCTCTCCGAGCAGCTCGAGATCGCGGCGGCGACCCAGCACCTGGCGAGCGCCGCGGCCTCGCTCGGGATGGTGCCGGCGACGGCGACGAGCTTCTTCCTCGACCTCGCGACCGGCGGCGCCGTCGGCGCCCCCGGGATGCCGGACTCGACCGGCTGCGGCGGCGCCTGCAACCTGGTGCCGAACCAGCTGACCAAGTCGCTGCCGGCCGTGCTGCCCGCCGACGGCAGCGGGCTGCCGGTCGGCGTGCAGACCCAGCTGCAGCCAGCCGAAACGCCGACGACCTCCCTCGGCATCCCCGCTCCGGTGACACACTGACGAACGTGCGCGGCGAGGAGAGGACGAGACGGACCCGTCGCCCCGGGCTCCGCTTCGGCGCGGCCGTCGCGCTGACGCTCGTCGTGGTCGTCGCCTTCGCCGTGCGGCTGGTGGACATCCAGGTCGTCTCCGCCGCGACCCTCACCCAGCAGGCGAAGGACCGCCGCGCGCTCGAGGCGCCCGTCTACGGCGTGCGCGGCGACATCGTCGACCGCGAGGGGAACGTGCTCGCCGACAGCGTCGAGCGCTACGACATCACCGTCTCGCCGCGGGTCGCGCTCGGCTTCACCGAGCTGAACGGATCGGTCGAGCAGGCGCTCGCCGGCATCGCCGGGGTGACCGGCCAGGACCCGGCGGCGCTGATGCAGATCCTCGCCGAGGACCCGCAGAGCGACTACGCGGTGCTCTCCAAGGGCCTCACCCTCGAGCAGTACCAGGCGGTCGACGCCCTCGACATCCCGTGGGTCTACGCGGTCCGGGTGCAGTCCCGGACGTACCCCAACGGCGCGATCGCCGGCAACCTGATCGGCTTCCTCGGCACGGACGAGCCGCTCGCCGGCCTGGAGCGCTCGCAGAACGCCTGCCTCGCCGCACAGGACGGCGTCATCAGCTACGAGCGCTCCGAGGACGGCGTGCGCATCCCCGACACCGAGGTGACGGAGGTGCCGGCCGTCGACGGCGGCACCCTCAAGCTCACCATCGACCGCGATCTGCAGTGGTACCTCCAGGAGACCACCGCGAAGGCCGGGATGCACTTCGGCGCCACCTGGGGCTCCGTCGCGGTGGTCCGGGTCTCCGACGGCGCGATCATGGCGCTCACCGACTGGCCGACGCTCGACCCGAACGACTTCCAGGACGCCGATCCGTCGGTCACCGGCTCCCGGGCGTTCGCCATCCCGTACGAGCCCGGCTCGATCATGAAGCCGATCAACGCGGCGATCGCGATCGACCTCGGCACCGTGACGCCCGAGACCCCGCTCGACGCGCCGTACGCGAAGGACTTCGGCGAGGCGGGTCGGATCACCGACGCGACCTGGCACGACCCGCAGCTGACCGTCACCGGCAGCCTCGTCGAGTCGTCGAACACCGGCACCTCGGACATCGCCGACACGATGCCGAACGAGCCGCGCTACGACTACCTGCAGCGCTTCGGCTTCGGCCACGGCACCGAGGTCGGCTTCACCGGCGAGTCGGGCGGCTACCTGCCCGAGCTGCAGGACTGGGACGCCCGCACCCGCCTGGTGATGGGCTACGGCCAGGCGATGTCGACGACGATCCTGCAGATGGCGAGCGCCTACCAGACGATCGGCAACGACGGCGTGCGGATGCCGCTCAAGCTCGTCGACTCCTGCACCCAGCCCGACGGCACGGTCGTCGAGAACGACCCGGGCGAGCCCGAGCGGGTGGTCCGGTCGGAGACCGCCGCCGAGGTCCGCAACATGCTCGAGATGGTCTTCCTGCACAACGGCGTCACCGACTCGCTGGCGATCCCGGGCTACCGCCTCGGCGTTAAGTCGGGCACCGCGGAGGTCGCGGAGAACGGCGAGTACGGGAACAAGACCGTGATCTCCTACGCGGGCCTGGTGCCGGCGGACCGTCCCGAGTACGCGATCGTCATCTCCCTCGGCGTGCCGTGGTCGGCGTTCTCCAGCAACCTGGCCCCGTACTGGCGCGACGTCGCCAGCCAGGTGATCACCATGTTCCACGTGCAGCCGTCGTCGGGGGCTCCGGCCGAGATCCCGACGACCTGGTGAGCCCGTGATCCGGCTGACCGCGGCCGAGATCGCCGCGATCCTCGGCGGCGAGCTGCACGGCGACCCTGGCGCGGCGGTGACCGGCTCCGTCCAGACCGACTCCCGTCGGGTCGGCCGAGGCGACCTGTTCTTCGCGCTGCCGGGCGAGACCGCCGACGGGGCCCGGTTCGCCCCGGCGGCGGCCGAGGCGGGGGCGGCGCTCGTCGTCGCCGAGCGGCCGCTCGAGCTGCCGATCCCGCTCGTCGTCGTGCCGGACGCGCTCGCCGCGCTCGCCGCGCTGGCCCGCGAGGCGGTCGCCAGGGTCCGCGCGCTCGGCCGGCTCCGCGTCGTCGCGGTCACCGGGTCGAACGGGAAGACGACGACCAAGAACATGCTGCGCGCGATCCTCTCGACCGCCGGCGAGACGGTCGCGCCGGAGGGGTCGTTCAACAACGACGTCGGCGCGCCCGTGACCATGCTGCGCACGACCGCGACGACGGAGTTCCTCGTCGTGGAGATGGGCGCCGACGCCGTCGGCGACGTCGAGCGGCTGGTGGGGCTGGCCGTGCCGGACGTCGGCGTCGTGCTCAAGGTCGGCACCGCGCACATCGGGAAGTTCGGCAGCCAGGAGGCGATCGCGCGGGCCAAGGGCGAGCTGGTCCGCGATCTGCCGCCGACCGCCGTGGCCGTGCTCAACCGCGACGACCCGCTCGTCTCGGCGATGCCGACCGCGGCGCGGGTGCGGCGCTTCGGGCTCGGCGGCGGGCCGGCCGACGACGCCGACTGGCTCGCCGAGGACGTCCGGCTCTCGCCGGCGGGCACCGCCTTCGTGCTGCGGCACGGCGGGCGGCGGCGCCCGGTGGCGCTGCGGATCCTCGGCGAGCACCACGTGATGAACGCGCTCGCCGCGCTCGCCGCCGCCGACGCGCTCGGCGTCGGACCGGACGCGGCGATCCCGGCGCTGGAGGCGATGGACCGCGCGGAGCGCTGGCGGATGGAGCTGCTCGAGGGGCCGGGCGGGATCACGGTCATCAACGACGCCTACAACGCGAGCCCCGAGTCGACCGCCGCCGCGCTGCGCACGCTCGCCGAGCTGACCCGCGGGCGGACGCGGGCCGTCGCGCTGCTCGGCGAGATGGCCGAGCTCGGCGCGCACGCCGCGGAGGCGCACGACCGGATCGGCCGCCTCGCGGTGCGGCTGAACATCGACCTCCTCGTCGTCGTCGGCGAGGGCGCTCGCGCGATCCACCTCGGCGCGCAGCACGAGGGCTCGTGGGGGAGCGAGGCGCTGTTCGCCGAGACGGACGCCGCCGCCTACGATGCTGTCCGTGCGCTGCTCCAGCCCGGGGACGTCGTTCTCGTGAAGTCCTCGAAGTCCGCGGGGCTGCGGCACCTCGGCGATCGCCTGGCCGGCCGCGAGGAGACGGCCGGATGATCGCGCTGCTGCTGGCGGCCGGCATCTCGCTGCTGTTCACCCTGCTCCTGACGCCGCTGTTCGCCCGGCTGTTCAAGCGGATCGGCTGGGGGCAGTACATCAACGCGGACGGTCCGCGCACCCACGAGGTCAAGCGCGGCACGCCGACCATGGGCGGCATCGTCTTCATCGCGGGCGCCTGCATCGGCTACTTCGTCGGCTACTGGATCGCCGGCGACCACCCGACCATGTCCGGCGCGCTCGTGCTCTACCTGATGTGCGGGCTCGCGCTGATCGGGTTCGTCGACGACTTCATGAAGACCCACCGGCGCCGCAGCCTCGGGCTCGGGCCCTGGCAGAAGGTCGTCGGCCAGGTCGTCGTGGCCGGCGGCTTCGCCGCGCTCGCGCTCAACTTCCCGGACGAGCACGACCGCACGCCGGCCTCGTTCCACATCTCGGCCATCCGCGACATCTCCTGGCTCGACCTGGCGACCTGGGGCCTCGTGGTCGGCGGCATCCTGTTCGCGATCTGGGTCACCTTCATGGTCGTGGCCGCCTCGAACGGGGTGAACCTCACCGACGGCCTGGACGGCCTCGCCGCGGGGTCCTCGATCTTCGCGTTCATCGCGTACATCGTGATCGGGTTCTGGCAGTTCAACCAGTGGTGCGACAGCCCGCGCATCGGGCACGTCGTGATGGAGGCGTGCTACGACGTCCGCGACCCGCTCGACCTGGCCGTCATCGCGGCCGCGATCACCGGCTCGCTGATCGGCTTCCTGTGGTGGAACACCTCGCCGGCGCAGATCTTCATGGGCGACACCGGCTCCCTCGGGCTCGGCGGCGCGATGGCCGCGCTCGCGATCCTCAGCCGCACCGAGCTGCTGCTGGTGCTCGTCGGCGGTCTGTTCGTCATCGAGGTCGGCTCGGTCGCGCTGCAGCGGACCTACTTCAAGCTCACCAAGGGCCGGCGCATCTTCCGCGCGAGCCCGCTGCACCACCACTTCGAGATGCTCGGCTGGGGCGAGGTCACCGTCGTCGTGCGGTTCTGGATCATCTCGGCGCTGTTCGTCGGCGCCGCCGTCGGCCTGTTCTACCTCGAGTGGATCTCGGGGAACCCTTGAGCCGGCGCCTCGACGGCCTCACCGGCTGGCGCGCCGACTGGGCCGGGCTGCGAGTGGCGGTGCTCGGGCTCGGCGCGACCGGCTTCGCCGCCGCCGACACGCTCGCGGAGCTCGGCTGCGAGGTGCTCGTCGTCGCCGGCGGTCCCGACCCGGACCGCGAGCGGATCCTCGAGGTCCTCGGCGTGCGCTTCCGGCTCGAGGAGGACCGGGCCGCGGTCCCGGAGGAGCTCCTCGACCCGCCGCCCGAGCTCGCGATCGTCTCGCCCGGCTACCGCCCCGACCACCCGATCCTGCTCGAGCTGGAGCGCCGGGGCGTCCCGATCTGGGGTGACATCGAGCTCGCCTGGCGGGTGCGCGACAAGATCGAGGCGGCCGAGTGGATCCTGGTCACCGGGACGAACGGGAAGACCACGACGACGCGCCTGACCGGCCATCTGCTGCGCGCCGCGGGCCTGCGCGCGGCCGAGGTCGGGAACATCGGGGTCCCGGTGCTCGACGCGGTGCGACGGCCGGAGGGCTTCGACGCGCTCGTCGTCGAGCTGTCCAGCTATCAGCTGCACCGGCTCCCGCTGACCGGCCCGGGAGCGCTGCACCCGGTCGCCGCGGTCTGCCTCAACGTCGCCGACGACCACCTCGACTGGCACGGCTCGCGCTCGGCCTACGAGGCGGCGAAGGGCCGCGTGTACGCGAACGCGCGGGTCGCCGCCGTCTACAACCGCGCCGACCCCGCGACGATCCGGATGGTCGAGGCGGCCGACGTCGAGGAGGGCTGCCGGGCGATCGGCTTCGACCTCGGCGTGCCGGGGCCGAGCGAGCTCGGCGTGATCGACGGCGTCGTCGTCGACCGCGCGTTCCTCGAGGACCGCCATCACCGGGCGCTGGAGCTGACGACGCTCCCGGAGCTCGCCGCGGCCGGCCTCGACTCGCCGCACCTGGTCGCCGACGTGCTCGCCGCCGCCGCGCTCGCGAGGGCCGCGGGCGTCCCGGCCGAGGCCGTCCACGACGCGCTCCCGACCTTCCGGGTCGACCCGCATCGCACCGAGCCGGTCGCGACGGCCGACGGCGTCGCCTGGGTCGACGACTCCAAGGCGACCAACCCGCACGCGGCCGACGCGGCCCTCCGGTCCCGCCCGAGCGTGGTGTGGATCGTCGGCGGCCTGCTCAAGGGCGTCGACATCGGGGGGCTCGTCGAGGCGCACGCGGGCCGGCTGCGCGCCGCCGTCGTGATCGGCGCCGACCGCGCGCCCGTGCTGGCCGCCCTCGCGCGACACGCGCCCGGGGTCGCCGTGCTCGAGGTCATGCCGGGGGAGGATGTCGACGTGATGCCGGAGGCCGTCCGGCTGGCGGCCGGTGTCGCCCGACCCGGTGACACCGTCCTCCTGTCGCCGGCCGCCGCGTCGATGGACCAGTTCGCGGACTACGCGGACCGCGGGCGCAGGTTCGCGGACGCGGTCCGGGAGCACGTAGCAGACCGGCTCGGAGGTGCAGGGGATGACGACGCTCCGCCCGCCGCGCCGCACGGCCCCTGATGGGGGATCGGACCCGTCGGGCCAGCGCCGCGGCTTCGCCGCGGTGGTGCCGCTCACGCGGATGTTCAGCCCGGAGAACCGCGACTCGCTGCTGCTGATCGGCACCACGCTCTTCCTGGTCGCCTTCGGCCTGGTCATGGTGCTGAGCGCCTCGAGCGTCGAGGAGCAGTCGGCGACGGGCGACCCGTTCGGCCGGGTGCTGCGCCAGGCGATCTTCGCCGGAGTGGCGATCCCCGCGATGCTCGTCGTGGGCCGGCTGCCCGTCGCGTTCTGGAAGCGGTGGGCCAGGCCCGCCCTGCTGGTGACGATGGGCATGCAGCTGCTCGTCTTCGTGCCCGGGCTCAGCTCCTCCGGCGGCGGCAACCGGAACTGGATCGTCATCGGCGGCTTCACGATGCAGCCGTCGGAGTTCCTGAAGCTCGCGCTGGTGCTCTGGATCGGCGTCGTGCTCGGCGCGCGTCGGGACGAGCTCGGCGACTGGCGGCGCCTGCTGCTGCCGGTGGCGCCGGTCGCGGGCGTCGCGATCGGCCTGGTGCTGGCCGGCTCCGACCTCGGGACCGCGGCGATCATGATGCTCATGGTGTTCGGCTGCGCGTTCTTCGCCGGCGCGCGGCTCGCCCACCTGCTGGTCGGCGCGCTCGGCGTCGCGCTGCTCGCCCTGGTGTTCGCGATGGCGAGCCCGAACCGGATGAGCCGGATCAACACCTGGCTCCAGGGCTGCACGGACGCCGACTACTCGGGCTACTGCTGGCAGCCGCAGCACGGCATGTGGGCGCTCGCCTCCGGCGGCGTGCTCGGCGTCGGGCTCGGCAACTCCCGGGCGAAGTGGAACTGGCTGCCGGAGGCGGACAACGACTTCATCTTCGCGATCATCGGCGAGGAGCTCGGGCTGGTCGGCGCGCTCGTCGTGCTCGCGCTGTACGCGCTGCTGGCGATCGTGCTGGTGCGCATCATGCGCCGCGCCCGGGAGCCGCTCACCCGGATCGTCACCGGCGGCGTCCTGGTCTGGGTCGTCGGGCAGGCCTTCGTGAACATCGGCGTGGTCCTCGGGGTGCTGCCCGTGCTCGGCGTCCCGCTCCCGCTGATCTCCTCCGGCGGGTCATCCCTGGTCGCGATCCTGCTCGCGATCGGCGTCGTGCTCTCGCTCGCCAGGGCCGAGACGCAGCAGGCCGCGCGGATCGCCGCCACGCCGCCCGCGCCGACCCGTCGCCGGCGATGACGACCCTGCTGCTGGCGGGCGGCGGGACCGCCGGCCACGTCAACCCGCTGCTGGCGATCGCCGACCGCATCCGCCTGCGGCGCCCCGACGACGAGCTGATCGTGCTCGGCACCGCGGAGGGCCTCGAGGCGCGCCTCGTCCCGGAGCGCGGCTACGAGCTCGCCACCATCCCGCGGCTGCCGTTCCCGAGGCGCCCGGACGGCTACGCGCTGCGCTTCCCGGGGCGCTACCGCGCCGCGGTGCGGCGGGTGGAGGCGCTGATCGCGGAGCGCGGGGTGGACGCGGTGGTCGGCGTCGGCGGCTACGCCGCGGCGCCCGCCTACTCGGCGGCGCACCGCCGCGGCGTGCCGATCGTGATCCACGAGGCGAACGCCGTGCCGGGCTACGCGAACCGGCTCGGCGCGCGCTGGGCCGCCGGCGTCGGCATCGCCTTCCGCGGCACCCCGCTGCGCCCGCGCGGCGGTGCGGCGGAGCTGGTCGGCATGCCGCTGCGGCCCGAGATCGAGCGGCTCGCCGATCCCGGGCGGCGACGGGCGGCCCGGACGGAGGCGGCGGCGCTCTTCGGGCTCGACCCGACCCGCCCCGTGCTGCTGGCCACCGGCGGGTCGAGCGGGGCGCAGCGCATCAACGAGGCGATCGCGGGCGCCGCCGCCGCGATCACGGCGGCCGGCTGGCAGATCCTGCACCTGACGGGGGAGCACCGGGACGCGGTCGCAGCGGAGCTGCCCGACTACCACCCCGTGCGATACGCCGACCGGATGGACCTCGCGCTCGCGGCCGCGGACCTCGCGGTCTCCCGCGCCGGCACCTCGACGGTCGCCGAGCTCTCGGCGCTCGGCATCCCGGCGGTGCTCGTGCCCTACGCCGTCGGCAACGGCGAGCAGCGCCGGAACGCGGCCGAGGCGGTCGCCGCCGGGGGCGCGATCCTGGTCGAGGACGCGGCCTGCTCCGTCGAATGGGCCTCGACCGCCCTCGTCGCCCTGCTCGGCGACCGGGACCGGATCGCGGCGATGGCCGAGCGGATGGCGACGACCGGCGTCCCGGACGCCACCGACCGCATGGTCGCGCTCGTCGAGCGCGCCCTCCCGCCCGGGCCCGCCTGAGCCGGCCGGGCTTCCGCAGGTCGCCGCCGCGCCACCGGCGATTTCCCGGTGCGCGCTCATAGAGTCGGGGCGATGATCAAGCCCGACCTCTCGCTGCCGCTGCCGGAGACGATCGACGGCACGGTGCACTTCGCCGGCGTCGGCGGCTCGGGGATGAGCGGGATCGCGAAGCTGTTCCTCGACGCCGGGCACCGGGTCACGGGCTCCGACCGCTCGGAGAGCCGCGCGATCGAGGCGCTGCGCGCCGCGGGCGCCGGGATCCGGATCGGCCACGACGCGGCGAACGTCGGCGCGGACGTCGGCGCGCTGGTCTACACCGGCGCACTCTGGCCGGACAACCCCGAGTACCTGGAGGCGGTGCGCCGCGGCATCCCCGCGCTGCACCGCTCGCAGGCGCTCGCCTGGCTCACCCGGGGCGCGCGGGCGCTGGTCGCCGTCGCGGGGGCGCACGGCAAGACGACCTCCGCCGGCATGATCGTCACCGCGCTCGTCGAGGCGGGCCGGAACCCCTCCTTCGTCAACGGCGGCGTCATCCGCTCGCTCGGCACCGCCGCCGCCCTCGGGGACCCCGATCTCTGGGTGATCGAGGCGGACGAGTCGGACGGCTCCTTCCTGCTCTACGACGCCGCGATCGCGCTCGTCACGAACGTCGACCCCGACCACCTCGACCACTACGGCAGCCGCCAGGCCTTCGACGCGGCGTTCGTCGACTTCGCCGCGAAGGCGAGCGACCGCGTCGTCGTCTCGGCCGACGACCCCGGCGCGGCGCGGGTGCGCGCCGCGCTCGGCGCCGCGGAGGACGGGTCCGGGCCGCGGGTGGCGACGTTCGGCGAGTCGACGGACGCCGACGTGCGGGTCGCGGGCATCCGGACCGACGGCCCGGTCTCCGCGGTGCTGCACGACCCGGACCTCCCGGGGTCGCCGCTGCCGCTGCGGCTGCGCGTGCCGGGCCGGCACAACGCGATCAACGCGGCCGGCGCCTACGCCGTGCTCCGGGCGCTCGAGGTGGGCCACGACGAGGCCGTCGCCGGCCTCGAGGCGTTCGAGGGCACCGAGCGCCGCTTCGAGCTGCACGAGACGGTCGGCGGCGTGCGCGTCTACGACGACTACGCGCACCACCCGACCGAGGTCGCGGCCGCGCTCGCGCAGGCGCGCTCGGTGCTGCCGGACGGCGCGCGGCTGATCGCGGTGCACCAGCCCCACCTGTACTCGCGGACCCGGCTGATGGCGGGGGAGTTCGCCGAGGCCTACGAGCGGCTCGCCGACCACACCGTCGTGCTCGACGTGTTCGGCGCCCGCGAAGACCCGGAGCCCGGCGTCACGGGTGCTCTGGTCGCCGACCGCTTCGCCGACCCCTCGCGCGTCGACTACCTCCCGGACTGGCAGCAGGCCGCCGACCGGGTCGCGCAGCTCGCGCGGCCGGGGGACCTCGTCATGACGCTCTCCTGCGGGGACGTGTACCGGATCATCCCGCAGCTGGTCGCCTCGATCCGGGCTGCGGCGCGGTGAAGCGCCCCGAGGGCTTCGACAAGGCCCCGCCCCCAGCGGACCCGAAGCAGAGGGCGGGCCGCGCCGCGCGCACGCCACGGGCTCCCGTCGAGCCGTCGAAGCGGGATCGCGCCCCGCGGACCCCCGACGCCGCGTCGCCCGAGGCGGCCCGACCCGCGAAGGCCGCCGGGGCGTCGAAGCCCGCGAGGCCCCCGAGGTCCCCGAGGCCCCGGGCGGCGGGGAGGCCGCCGAAGGACACCGGACGGCGGGACGCGCGCCGGGCGGCGGCCGAGGCCCGACGCGAGGCGCGGCGCGCGGCGGCCGAGCGGCGCCGCTACGAGAAGGCGGAGATCCGGCGCTTCACCCGTCGCCAGCGCACGCGGCGGATCGCGATCTGGACCACCGTCGGGACGGTCGGGCTCGTCGTGGTGCTCGTGCTCGTCGCGATCCTCTCGCCGATCCTGTCGCTGCGCACCGTGCTCGTCGAGGGCACGTCCCGCGTCGACGCGTCGGCGGTCCAGGCGAAGGTCGAGGCCCAGCTCGGCACGCCGCTCGCGCTCATCGACTACGGCCGCATCGACGCCGACCTCCGCGAGTTCCCGGTGATCCGCAGCTACACCACCGAGACGATCCCGCCCGGCACGATCGTGCTGCACATCACGGAGCGCCAGCCCGTGGTCGGCGTCGCGTCGGCGTCCGGCGACTTCGTCTACGTCGACCCCGCCGGCGTGACGGTGCAGACCTCCAAGGAGCGGCTGCCCGGCGTGCCGCTGGTCATCGAGTCCGGCACCTCGCTGCCCAATCCCGCCTTCGACGCGGCGGTCGAGGTGCTGCAGGCGATGCCGGCGGAGCTGCGCGGGCAGATCGACACGATCACCGCGACCACCCGCGACGACGTGTGGCTGACGTTCGCCGGCGTGCCGCAGGCGGTCAAGTGGGGGAGCGCCGACGACTCGCTCACGAAGGTGCGGCTGCTCGAGATCCTGCGTGCGAACTTCGGCGGCACCCCGGGCACCTTCGACGTGTCGGCGACCTCGAACGGCATCTTCCGACCCGCCTGAGCCCGTCGGATTCCCGACACGCGGCGTCGCTGCGTCCGGTCGGCCGAAAGCGGACCTACATTCGTCGCAGTTAATCCTCTACCGAGGTGAACATTATACCTCAACTAGAGGTTGAAGGTTAGCCAGCAAGGAACCCAGCAAGGGACGGAGCCCGGCACGTGTCTACGAACCAGAACTACCTCGCCGTGATCAAGGTCGTCGGCGTCGGTGGCGGCGGGGTGAACGCCGTGAACCGGATGATCGAGCTCGGGCTGCGGGGCGTCGAGTTCATCGCGATCAACACGGACGCCCAGGCGCTGCTGCTCAGCGACGCCGACGTCAAGCTCGACGTGGGCCGGGAGCTGACCAAGGGGCTCGGCGCCGGCGCCGACCCCGAGGTGGGGCGCCGCGCCGCCGAGGACCACGCCGAGGAGATCGAGGAGGCGCTGCGCGGCGCCGACATGGTCTTCGTCACCGCGGGCGAGGGCGGCGGCACGGGCACCGGCGGCGCTCCGGTCGTCGCGCGCATCGCCAAGTCGATCGGCGCCCTCACGGTCGGCGTCGTGACCAAGCCGTTCGCCTTCGAGGGCAAGCGCCGGTACCAGATGGCCGAGCAGGGCATCGAGCGCCTCAAGGAGGAGGTCGACACCCTCATCGTGGTGCCGAACGACCGCCTGCTGGAGATCTCCAACCGCGAGATCAGCATGCTCGAGGCCTTCGCGACCGCCGACCAGGTGCTGCTCGCCGGCGTCCAGGGCATCACCGACCTCATCACCACGCCCGGGCTCATCAACGTCGACTTCGCGGACGTCAAGTCCGTCATGTTCGGAGCGGGCGCCGCGATCATGGGCATCGGCTCCGCGCGCGGCGCCGATCGCGCCATCAAGGCGGCCGAGATCGCCGTCTCGAGCCCGCTGCTCGAGGCCTCGATCGAGGGCGCGCACGGCGTGCTGCTCTCGATCCAGGGCGGATCGAACCTCGGCATCTTCGAGATCAACGACGCCGCGGAGCTCGTCAAGCAGGCGGTGCACCCGGAGGCGAACATCATCTTCGGCACCGTCATCGACGACCAGCTCGGCGACGAGGTCCGCGTCACGGTGATCGCGGCCGGCTTCGACGGGGGCGAGCCGGTGCGCCGCCACGTCGTGCCGGAGGCCGTGCCGCGCCGCACCGCACCCGTGCTCCCGGTCGCGGCCGCCTCGAGCGAGCTGCCGGCCGCGGTCGCGAGCGCCGAGGTCGCCGCCCGGATGTCCGGCGAGCAGCCGAGCCTCGTGCCGGCGGCCGAGGAGCGCGACTTCGAGCGGGAGCCGACGCTGGTGACCACCCCGAGCGGCTTCGACGACTTCGACGACGACGGCGGGCTCGACGTCCCCGACTTCCTGAAGTAAGTGCCCGCCGGGCCCGGCACCGGGGCGGTTGCCGACGGCGGCTCCCTCGGCGGGCGGCTGGAGTCGATCCGGGCCGAGCTGCCGGCCGGCGTGACGCTGATCGTCGTCACGAAGTTCCACCCGGCCCCGCTGGTCCGCGAGCTCGCGGCGCTCGGCGTGCGCGACGTCGGCGAGAGCCGCCACCAGGAGGCGGCGCCGAAGGCCGCGGAGCTCGCCGGCCTCGGTCTGCGCTGGCACTTCATCGGACAGCTGCAGTCGAACAAGGCGAAGGCGGTGCGCGGCTACGCCTCGGTCCTGCACTCACTCGACCGGCTCTCGCTGCTCGACGCGCTCGCGGACCCCGAGGCGGAGCCGATCGAGGCGTTCGTCCAGGTCAACCTCACCGACGACCCGGCGAGGGGCGGCGTCGCCCCGGCCGACCTCGCCGCCTTCGCCGAGCGGGCGCTCGGCACGCCGGGGGTGCGGCTCGCGGGCCTGATGGCGGTCGCCGGCCTCGGCGCCGACCCGGCCCGGGAGTTCGCCCGGGTGCGCGAGCTGCGCGACCGCGTGCTGCTGCCCGTCGCGCCGCACGCGACCGGGCTGTCGATGGGCATGTCCGGCGACTGGCGGGAGGCGATCCGGGAGGGTGCGACACACCTTCGGATCGGCACCGCAATCACCGGAAACCGGCCGGACCCCGCCTACGCTCGGACCTGAACCGAAGCCTCGGTGAAGGAGAGGACACGATGGCCAACCCGTTCCGCAATGCCATGGCCTTCCTCGGTCTCGTCGAGGAAGAGGAGTACGAGGAGCACCCCGCGCCCCAGCAGCGCGCCCAGGCCGCCGCCCCCGCGCCGCAGCCCGCCCCTTCGCGCGCGGCCGTGACCCCCATCCGCCGTTCCGCCCAGCAGCAGAAGTCGGCCGACATGAACGAGATCCTCACCGTCCACCCCCGCGCCTTCAGGGACGTCAAGACCATCGCCGAGCACTTCCGCGAGGGCGTCCCGGTCATCATCAACATCTCGCAGATGGCCGAGCCCGAGGCGCGCCGCCTGATCGACTTCTCCTGCGGCCTCGCCGAGGCGCTCTACGGCCGCATGGAGCGCGTGACCGGCAAGGTCTTCCTGCTCTCGCCGTCGCACGTCGCGGTCAGCGGCGACCAGGTGGACGCCGCGGACGACGTCGACGCGTCCTTCTTCGAGTAGCCCCGCGATCCCGGTGCGCCCGGCCGCGGCCGGGCGGCCAATAGGCTTGCCCGATGGTCGTGGTCCAGATCGTCCTGCGCGTCGTCCACGTCCTGCTGATCCTGTATCTCGTCGTGCTGTGGGCCCGGATCATCCTCGACCTGGTGCAGGCGGTCTCCCGGCAGTGGCGCCCGAAGGGCTTCGTGCTCGTGCTCGCCGAGATCGTCTACACGACGACCGACCCGCCGATCCGCGGGCTGCGGCGCGTCATCCCGCCGCTGCGGGTGGGCCCGGTCGCGATCGACTTCTCGGTCGTCATCGTCATGCTCGCGGTCATCGTGCTGATGTCGATCGTCGGCGCGTTCCTCGCGGCGACCTGATCGGCGCGGGGGCCGCGCGGGGCCATCGGGTAGGCTGCATGGGTCCCGCGGCGAGCGGGCAATAGGATGACCTGACCTTCATCCAGAAGTCGAAGCAAGCGAGGTGACGGAATGGCCCTGACGCCGAACGACGTGCTGAACAAGCAGTTCCAGACGACGAAGTTCCGCGACGGCTACGACCAGGACGAGGTCGACGACTTCCTCGACGAGGTGCTCGCCGAGTTCCAGCGGCTCGTCGCCGAGAACGAGCAGCTCAAGGCCCAGCTCGCGGCGGCGCCCGAGGCGTCGGCCGCGCCCGCCGACTCCGGCGAGGCCGAGTCGCTGCGCGCGCAGCTCGCGGCGGCCCAGGCCCAGCTCGCCGAGTCCCAGCAGGCGCTGCAGACCGCGCAGCAGCAGGCGGCCGCCGGCTCCACCCTGCTCGACGGGATGAACTCCGCGGAGTACCTGCAGCTCGCGCGGCGGGTGCACGAGGAGCACGTCCGCGAGGGCGTGGTCAAGCGCGACGACCTCATCGCCGAGGGCGAGACCAAGGCTGCGACGCTCGTCGGCGACGCGCAGGCGCAGGCGTCGCGGCTCACCTCGGACGCGCAGGCGCAGGCCGACTCGCTGCTCGCGGACGCGCGCGGCAAGGCCGAGACGCTCGTCTCGGAGGCGCAGCAGCAGCGCGACACCACGCTCGAGACCCTGAACGGCGAGGTCGCGGCGCTCACCTCGCAGCGCGACGGCCTGCAGAGCGCCGTCGACGGGCTCAAGGAGTTCGAGCGGAGCTACCGGGCCGGCCTGAAGGGCTACCTCGAGACCCAGCTCGGCGAGCTGGCCGCCTCGGAGCCCGCGGCCCCCGCCGAGGCGGGCGAGGCGAGCCCGGAGGCGGCCGCCGAGGACCCGGCTCCGTCGAGCGAGGTGCCGACCTTCACCGGCTCGCAGTCGACGTTCGCCGCGGAGGCCTCGGCGTCCGCGGAGGGCGACGCGGGATCGGAGACCGGCGAGACCGTCCGCTGGGGAGGCCTCTCCGTCGAGGCGGAGACCGTCGCCGAGGAGTCCTCCTCCGAGGAGGACGAGCGGCCCTCGGCGCCCGGCTTCGGTGGCGCCTGAGCCCGAGCCGATCGTCGCGCCCTCGTCGGCGCGGCCGCGGATCGGCGTGCTCGTCCTCGTCCTCGGCCTCGCGGTCGGCATCCTGCTGCTGGACCAGCTCGCGAAGTGGCTGGTCGTCTCGAACCTGCCGGAGGGCGTCGCCGTCCCGGTGATCGGGGAGCTCGTCCAGTTCGAGTTCGTGCGCAACCCCGGCGCGGCGTTCTCGCTCGGCATCGGCGCGACCTGGATCTTCGCGATCATCGCCTGCGCCGTCGCGGTGTTCATCGTCGTCTTCGCGCGCCGCATCCGATCGCTCGCCTGGGCGACGGTGTTCGGCATGCTGCTCGGCGGCACCATCGGCAACCTCGTCGACCGGCTGTTCCGCGAGCCGGGGTTCGGCCAGGGCCACGTCATCGACTTCATCCGGATCTGGGGCTTCCCGGCCATCTTCAACGTCGCCGACATGGCGATCACCTTCAGCGTGGTCATCCTGGTGATCCTCACGATCGCCGGGCACGGCCTCGACGGCCGCCGCAGCCGGGGGAGCGCGGCCGAGCCCGTGGCGCCGGCGGCCGGCGCGACGGATGGCGACGCGTAGCCTGCCCGTCCCCGACGGGCTCGACGGGCAGCGCGCGGACGCGGCGCTCGCCAAGCTGCTCGGCTTCTCCAGGACCTTCGCCGCCGAGGTGATCGAGGCCGGCGGCGCCGTGCAGGACGGCGCCCCGCTCGGCAAGTCCGACCGGCTCCGCGCCGGCGCGTGGCTCAAGGTCGACTGGACCGAGCGGGCCGAGCCGGCGATCGTCGCGGAGGTCGTCCCGGGCCTCGCGATCGTCCATGAGGACGACGCCCTGATCGTCGTCGACAAGCCGGCCGGCGTCGCGGCGCACCCCTCGCCCGGCTGGGAGGGCCCGACCGTCGTCGGCGCGCTCGCCGGGCTCGGCCGGCGCATCTCGACCTCGGGCGCCGCGGAGCGCCAGGGCGTCGTGCACCGCCTCGACCAGGGCACCAGCGGCCTCATGGTCGTCGCGAAGAGCGAGCGCGCCTACACGGAGCTCAAGCGGCAGTTCCACGACCGCGAGGTCGAGAAGGTCTACCACGCGCTCGTCCAGGGGCACCCGGACCCTCTCGCCGGCACGATCGACGCGCCGATCGGCCGGCATCCATCGGCGTCCTGGCGGTTCGCCGTCGTCGCGGGCGGCCGCCCTGCGGTGACGCACTACGAGACGCTCGAGGCGTTCCGCGCCGCGTCGCTGCTCGAGATCCGGCTGGAGACCGGCCGGACCCACCAGATCCGGGTGCACATGGCCGCGCAGCGCCACCCCTGCTGCGGCGACGCGCTGTACGGCGCGGACCCGGGCCTCGGCGCCCGGCTGGGGCTCGAGCGGCAGTGGCTGCACGCCCGCCGGCTCGGGTTCGCGCATCCCGACGACGGGCGCCGGATGGCGTTCGAGTCGCCGTACCCGCCCGACCTTCAACACGCGCTCGAGGTCATCTCGGCCGACTGACCGCGCGTGCGCCCCACGAGGTCGGCGGGGCTGCCTATCGTGGAGAGGTGAGCGCCTCGGACTCCTTCGTGCATCTGCACGTCCACACGGAGTACTCGATGCTCGACGGCGCGGCCCGGGTCGGCGCCCTCCTCGACGAGGCCGTCGCGCAGGGCATGCCGGCGATCGCGATCACCGACCACGGGAACAACTTCGGCGCGTTCGACTTCTGGAAGCAGGCCAGGGCGCGCGGGATCAAGCCGATCATCGGCACCGAGGCGTATCTGACGCCGGGCACGCACCGCTCCGACAAGTCGCGGGTGCGCTGGGCGGAGGGCGAGGGGCTGAACGCGGACGACGTCGGCGGCGGCGGCGCCTACACCCACATGACGATGCTCGCCGAGACCACCGAGGGCATGCACAACCTGTTCCGCCTCTCCTCGCTCGCGAGCATCGAGGGCTACTACTTCAAGCCGCGGATGGACCGCGAGCTGCTCGCGCGGTACTCGAAGGGCATCATCGCGACGACCGGCTGCGTCGGCGGCGAGGTGCAGACCCGGCTCCGGCTCGGTCAGTACGAGGAGGCGAAGGCCGCGGCGGCGGAGTTCCGCGACATCTTCGGCAAGGGCAACTTCTTCGCCGAGATCATGGACCACGGGATCGAGATCGAGCGGCGCACCCAGGCCGACCTGATCCGGCTCGCGCGGGAGCTCGACCTGCCGCTGCTGGCGACCAACGACCTGCACTACACGCACGCCGGCGACGCCACGGCGCACGCGGCGCTGCTCTGCGTCCAGTCCGGATCGACCATGGACGACCCGAAGCGGTTCCGCTTCGAGGCCGACGAGTTCTACCTGAAGACCCCCGCACAGATGCGCCACCTGTTCCGCGACCTCCCGGAGGCCTGCGACTCGACGCTGCTCATCGCCGAGCGCTGCGACGTCGGCTTCGACCCCCAGGAGGGCCGCTACATGGCCCGCTTCCCGGTGCCGGAGGGGGAGACCGACGTCTCGTGGTTCCGCGGAGAGGTCGAGCGCGGGCTGCTCGAGCGCTACCCGGACGGGATCACCGAGCGCGTCCGGCAGCAGGCCGACTACGAGATGGACGTCATCATCTCGAAGGGCTACGCGAGCTACTTCCTGGTCGTCGCCGACTTCATCAACTGGTCCAAGCGCAACGGCATCCGGGTGGGCCCCGGCCGCGGCTCCGGGGCCGGCTCCATCGCCGCGTACGCGATGCGGATCACCGACCTCGACCCGATCGAGAACGGGCTCATCTTCGAGCGCTTCCTGAACCCCGAGCGCGAGTCGATGCCGGACTTCGACGTCGACTTCGACGACCGCCGCCGCGGCGAGGTGATCCGCTACGTCACCGAGAAGTACGGCACCGACCACGTCGCGCAGATCGTCACCTACGGCACCATCGCCGCGAAGCAGGCGCTCAAGGACGCCGCCCGCGTGCTCGGGCATCCCTTCGCGATGGGCGACAAGCTGACCAAGGCGATGCCGGACCCCGCCCAGGGCCACCACATGGCGCTCGCCGACGTGCTGGACCCCAAGGCGGAGCGCTACCACGAGGCGAAGGACCTGCGGGACCTCATCGAGACCGACCCGGAGGCGCGCACCGTCTTCGACACCGCGGTCGGGCTCGAGGGGCTGAAGCGCCAGTGGGGGGTGCACGCGGCCGGCGTGATCCTGTCCAGCGAGCCGCTGCTCGACGTCATCCCGATCATGCGCCGGGAGCAGGACGGCCAGATCATCACGCAGTTCGACTACCCGGCGGCCGAGGCGCTCGGCCTCGTCAAGATGGACTTCCTCGGGCTGCGCAACCTCACGATCATCGACGACGCGCTCGACAACATCGAGGCGAACCGCGGCACGCGCCCCGTGCTCGAGGAACTGCCGTACACGGACGAGGCGACCTACCGGCTGCTGTCCAGCGGCGAGACGCTCGGCGTGTTCCAGCTCGACTCCGGCCCGCTGCGCTCGCTGCTGCGGCTGATGCGGCCGGACAACTTCGGCGACATCTCCGCGGTCATCGCGCTCTACCGGCCCGGCCCGATGGGCGCGGACTCGCACACCAACTACGCGCTACGCAAGAACGGCCAGCAGCCGATCACCCCGATCCATCCCGAGCTCGCCGAGCCGCTGAAGGACATCCTCGAGGAGAGCTACGGCCTGATCATCTATCAGGAGCAGGTCATGGAGATCGCGCAGCGGGTCGCCGGCTACACGCTCGGACAGGCCGACATGCTGCGCCGGGCGATGGGCAAGAAGAAGAAGGAGATCCTGGACAAGGAGCTCGAGCCGTTCTCGGCCGGCATGCGGGCGAACGGCTACTCCGATCAGGCGATCAACGCGCTCTGGGAGATCCTCGTCCCGTTCTCCGACTACGCCTTCAACAAGGCGCACTCGGCCGCCTACGGGGTCATCTCCTACTGGACCGCGTACCTCAAGCAGCACTATCCCGCCGAGTACATGGCCGCGCTGCTGACCAGCGTCGGCGACAAGAAGGACACCATGGCGATCTACCTCGCCGAGTGCCGCCGGATGGGCATCCGGGTGCTGCCGCCGGACGTCAACGAGTCGGTCGGGTTCTTCAGCGCCGTCGGCGACGACATCCGCTTCGGCCTCGGCGCGGTGCGCAACGTCGGCTTCGGCGCGGTCGACCAGATCCGCGCGGCGCGGGAGGAGCAGGGTGCCTTCACCTCCTTCCACGACTTCCTCCGCAAGGTGCCCGTGCAGGTCGCGAACAAGCGCGCCGTCGAGTCGCTCGTCAAGGCCGGCGCCTTCGACTCGCTCGGCGCCTCCCGGCGCGCGCTCTACGAGATCCACGAGGGAGCGGTCGAGGCGGCGGTCGCGCTCAAGCGGAACGAGGCGACCGGCCTGGTCGGCTTCGACTTCGACTCGCTCTGGGACGAGCCGGAGCAGGCCGTCGACGTCGTGCCAGAGCGGCCGGAGTGGACCAAGCGGGACAAGCTCGCCTTCGAGCGGGAGATGCTCGGCCTCTACGTCTCCGACCACCCGCTCGCCGGGCTCGAGCGCCAGCTCGGCCGGCTCGCGGACACCTCGGTCGCGGCGCTGCTCGCGGACGACGCCGTCGCCGACGGCGCGCAGGTCTCCATCGCGGGCCTGCTCACCAGCGTGCAGCACCGCGTCGCCCGGCAGAGCGGCAACGCCTACGGGATCGTGACGATCGAGGACTTCGGCGGCGAGATCCAGGTCATGTTCCTCGGGAAGACCTACACGGAGTTCCAGCCCGTGCTGCAGGAGGACTCGATCGTCGTCGTCCGCGGCCGGGTGAACGTGCGCGACGACGGCAAGGTGCTGCACGCGAACTCGCTGACGGTGCCGGACCTCGCCGGCGCCTCGGCGGACACCGCGCCGCTGCCGCTGACGGTGACGATCCCGGAGGAGCGGGCGACGACCGAGACGGTGCAGGCGCTGGGGGACATCCTGATCCGGCACGAGGGCGACGCGGAGGTGCGCCTGCGCCTGGTCCGGGAGGGCAGCGCTCGGGTGTTCGAGCTGCCGTACCGGGTCACCCGCAGCCAGGGGCTCACGGGCGAGCTGAAGACGCTGCTCGGCGCGAACTGCCTCGCCTGAGGGGCCCGGCCCCGATCCTGCGCCGCGGGCGCCGCCGGTAGGCTGGACCACCGTGATCCAGACGATCGACCTCCGCGGCGAGGCGCTCACGCCCCGCCGGCTCGCCGAGGCGATGCCCCGTGCGCGCGTCGACGTCGCCAAGGCCGCGGAGTCCGCGGCGGAGCTCGTCGACGACGTCCGCGAGCGCGGCATGGTCGCGCTCGTCGAGCAGGCGCGGCGGTTCGACGGCGCCGACCCGCGGCACCTCCGGGTGCCGCGGGAGGAGCTGGCCGAGGCCCTCGCGGCGCTCGATCCCGCGGTCCGCGCCGCCCTCGAGGAGGCGATCGCCCGGGTCCGCGCCGCGACCGCCGTCCAGGTGCCGCCGGACCGGGTGACCGAGCTCGGGCCGGGCGCCCGCGTGCGGCAGCGGTGGCAGCCGGTCGACCGGGTCGGGCTCTACGTGCCCGGGGGCAAGGCGGTCTACCCGTCCAGCGTCGTCATGAACGTCGTGCCGGCGCAGGTCGCCGGGGTGCGCTCGATCGCGATCGCGAGCCCCGCGCAGCGCGAGGCCGACGGCGGCGTGCACCCGACGATCCTCGCGGCGGCGGCGCTGCTCGGCGTCGAGGAGGTCTACGCGATGGGCGGCGCCGGCGCGATCGGCGCCTTCGCCTACGGCGTGCCCGAGCTCGAGCTCGACCCGGTCGACGTCGTCACCGGGCCGGGGAACGTGTACGTGGCGGCCGCGAAGCGCATCGTGCGCGGCGTCGTCGGGATCGACGCGGAGGCCGGTCCCACCGAGATCCTGGTCATCGCCGACGCGACCGCGGACCCCGCGCTCGTCGCCGCCGACCTGGTGAGCCAGGCCGAGCACGACGAGAACGCGGCGGCGGTGCTCGTCACCGACTCGCCCGAGCTCGCGCGCGCCGTCGAGGCCGATCTGGAGGGACGCGTCGGCGGCACCCGGCACGCGGACCGGGTCCGCGTCGCGCTCGCCTCGCAGCAGTCGGCGATCGTGCTCGTCGACGACCTCGCGGCCGCGGTCGCCGTCTCGAACGCCTACGGACCCGAGCACCTCGAGATCCAGACCGCCGACGACGAGCGGGTGCTCGCCGGGATCACCAGCGCGGGGGCGATCTTCCTCGGCGCGAACTCGCCGGTCAGCCTCGGCGACTACCTGGCGGGCTCGAACCACGTGCTGCCGACCGGCGGCCAGGCGAGGTTCGGCGCCGGGCTCGGCGCGACGGCGTTCCTGCGTCCGCAGCAGATCGTCGAGTACAGCGCGGAGGGCCTCGGCGCGGTCCGCGACCGGATCGTCGCGCTGGCGGCGGCGGAGGACCTGCCGGCGCACGGCGAGGCCGTCGTCGAGCGCTTCGCGGACCGGACCCCGTAGCGGCCGGCGGGCTAGGCTCGTCGCGACATGTTCTGCCCCTTCTGCCGCCATCCCGACTCGCGGGTCATCGACTCACGGACGAGCGACGACGGGCTGTCGATCCGCCGCCGCCGGCAGTGCCCGGAGTGCGGAGGGCGGTTCTCGACCACGGAGACCGCGACCCTCGGCGTCATCAAGCGCAGCGGCGTCGTCGAGCCGTTCAGCCGGGAGAAGATCGTCGCCGGCGTCCGGAAGGCCGCGCAGGGCCGGCCGGTGACCGACACCGAGCTCGCCGAGCTCGCGCAGCGGGTCGAGGAGACGATCCGCTCGACCGGGGCCAGCCAGATCGACGCGAACGAGATCGGCCTGGCGATCCTCGGACCGCTGCGCGAGCTGGACGAGGTCGCCTACCTCCGCTTCGCGAGCGTCTATCAGGCCTTCGAGTCGCTCGAGGACTTCGAGGCGGCGATCGCCGTCCTCAAGTCCGGGGCCGGGGCCCGGCCGGACAAACGGGTCCGCTGAGGTGTACCGCCTGCTGTTCCGCGCGATCCTGACGCGTCTCGACCCGGAGCGCGCGCACGGGCTCGCGCACCTCGCCATCCGCGTCCTCGGCTGGCCGGTCCTCGCCTGGGCGCCCCGGCTGCTCACCCGAGCCGCGCCGGGGATCGGCGTCACCGCGATGGGCATCCGCTTCGCCTCGCCCTTCGGCATGGCGGCGGGCTTCGACAAGGACGCCGACATGACGATCGGCCTCGGCGCGCTCGGCTTCGGGCACGTCGAGGTCGGCACCGTCACCGCGGTCCCGCAGCCGGGCAACGAGCGCCCGCGGCTGTTCCGGCTGCTGGCCGACCGGGCGCTCGTCAACCGGATGGGGTTCAACAACCGCGGCGCGGCCGCCGCCGCGCGGGTGCTCGCCCGCACCCGCCGCCGCCCGCTCCGGCCGGTCATCGGCGTCAACCTCGGCAAGTCCCGGGTCGTCGCGGTCGAGGACGCGGTCGCCGACTACCTCGAGTCGACCCGGCTGCTCGCGCCGCTCGCGGACTACCTCGTCGTCAACGTGTCCTCGCCGAACACCCCGGGGCTGCGCGGCCTGCAGGAGCTCGACCGGCTCCGGCCGCTGCTGGCGGCGGTGCGCGCGGCCGCCGGGGGCGTGCCGCTGCTGGTGAAGATCGCGCCGGACATGAGCGACGACCAGGTGACCGCGATCACGCGGCTCGCGGTCGAACTCGGGCTCGCCGGCCTCGTCGCGACGAACACCACGGTCGCCCGGGACGCGCTGGCGACCGACCCGGCCGTCGTGGCGGCGGCCGGCGCCGGCGGGCTCTCCGGTCCGCCGCTCGCGCGCCGCGCCCTCCAGGTGCTGCGCGCGGTGCGCGCCGAGGCGCCCGACCCGGCGTTCTGCGTCGTCTCGGTCGGCGGCGTCGAGACGGCCGAGGACGTGCGGGAGCGGCTCGCCGCCGGCGCGACGCTGGTGCAGGGCTACACCGCGTTCATCTACCGCGGCCCGCTCTGGGCGCGCGCCGTCAACCGCGGCCTCGCCCGCGCCGTCAGTCGGGGAACCGAAAGCGCTTGACCTGCGGCTTCGGCAGCCGCATCAGGCGCAGCTGCAGCGCCCGCATCGCCGCGTACCAGCGCACCTTCTCGACCCGGTCCGCGCCGTACTTCGCGGCGAGCCGCCGGCGCACGATGAGGCCGAGCACGACGGAGTCGATGATCACCAGGCCGAAGTAGCCGATCAGGGCGACCGTCGCGTACGCCGAGATGGCGGGGAACGGCAGGTACATCACGACGATGACGAGGAACATCACCGGGATGACGAACTCGCCGGCCGACAGCCGCGCGTCGACGTAGTCGCGGACCCACCTGCGCTGCGGCCCGCGATCGCGCACCGGCAGGTAGCGCTCGTCGCCGGCGGCGTAGCCGGCGCTCTGCCTCGCCCGCTCCACGCGGTCCTGCTCCCGGCTGATCCGGCGAGCCTCGGAGCGGTCGGCGACGACGATGGGGCGCTTGTTCGCCGCCTCGCGCTCGCGTCGGCTCGGCGTGGGACGGCCCTTCCCTCCGGCGGGCTGCTCCGCGGGCTCGGGATCCGTCTGCGTCTTGGCCATGGCCTCCTAAGATTACCCGCATGTCCGCCAGCATCCCGTCCGGTCCGGTCGAAGCGGCCATCCGGGAGGCGGTGACCGGGGGCCTGCCCGCGACGATCGCCGACCTCTCCCGGCTGGTCCGCATCCCGTCGGTGTCCTGGGACGGGTTCGACCCGGCCAGGGTGCAGGAGAGCGCGGAGGCCGTCGCGGAGCTGCTGCGCGGGCTCGACGTGTTCGAGACGGTCTCGATCGAGCGCGCCGACCGCGCCGACGGCTCGCCGGGACACCCCGCCGTGCTCGCGCGCCGCGCCGCCCGCGACGGCGCGCCGACGGTGCTGCTCTACGCGCATCACGACGTGCAGCCGCCCGGCGCCGACGAGGACTGGGAGACCCCGCCGTTCGAGCCGGTGCTGCGCCCGACCCCGCAGGGGGACCGGCTGTTCGGCCGCGGGACGGCGGACGACAAGGCCGGCGTGCTCGTGCACGTCGCCGCGATCCGCGCGCTCGTCGAGGCGCTCGGCCAGCTCGACCTCGGCCTCGCCGTGTTCGTCGAGGGGGAGGAGGAGTTCGGCTCGCCCTCGTTCAAGGACTTCATCGTGCGGCACCGCGACGCGCTCGCGGCCGACGCGATCGTCGTCGCCGACTCGGGGAACTGGGACGTCGAGACCCCCGCCATCACGGTCGGGCTGCGCGGGAACGTCGCGTTCAACCTGACCGTCCGCACCCTCGAGCACGCCTCGCACTCCGGCATGTTCGGCGGCGTGGTGCCGGACGCGATGATGGCCGCGACGCGGCTGCTCGCGAGCCTCTGGGACGACGACGGGGCCGTCGCTGTGGAGGGGCTCCGGCGACGCGCGGCCGAGGTGCCGGCGTACGCCGAGGCGCGCATCCGCGCCGAGGCCGGCGTGCCGGACGGGGTCGCGCTGATCGGCGACGGACCGGTGCTCGACCGGAACTGGAACCAGCCGGCGATCACCGTGACCGGGATGGACCTGCCGAGCGTGCAGCACGCCTCGAACACGCTGATCCCGGCGGTCCGGGTCCGGGTGAGCGCGCGCGTCGCCCCCGGGCAGTCGGCGGCCGAGGCCTACGCGGCGCTGCGCGCGCACATCGCCGCGCACACGCCGTACGGCGCCGAGGTGGCCTACGACGAGAAGGTCGACCTGGGGGACCCGTTCCTGGTCGACACCGGCGCCGGCCTGTTCCGGCTCGCCAAGGACGCGCTGACCGCCGGCTGGGGCCGCGAGACCGTCGAGATCGGCATCGGCGGCTCGATCCCGTTCATCGCCGACCTGGTCGAGGTCTTCCCGGACGCGCAGATCCTGGTCACCGGCGTCGAGGACGCCGACACCAGGGCGCACAGCCCGAACGAGTCGCTGCACCTCGGCGTCCTGCGGCGCGCCATCGTCTCGGAGGCGCTGCTGCTGGCCGCGCTGAACGGCCGCGGCTGAGCCGTCGTCGCGCCGTCCGCGGCGTAGAATGACGGCATGACCGACGCGACGCTCGCCACTGCGAAGACCGAGACGCCGGAGCACGGCGTCCAGCTCACCGAGGCCGCGGCCGACAAGGTCGCGCGCCTGCTCGAGCAGGAGGGTCGCGACGACCTGCGCCTGCGCCTGGCGGTGCAGCCCGGCGGCTGCTCCGGCCTCGTCTACCAGCTCTACTTCGACGAGCGGGAGCTCGACGGGGACGCGATCGTCGAGTTCGGCCCGGGCGTCGAGGTGATCGTCGATCGGATGAGCGGCCCCTACCTGGAGGGCGCGGTCATCGACTTCGAGGACTCGATCCAGAAGCAGGGCTTCACCATCGACAACCCCAACGCGGCGGGCTCCTGCGCCTGCGGCGACTCGTTCCACTGACCCGATAGGGTTGAGGCGTGAGCTCGAATCGCCGTCTGATGAGGTGGGCCGCACTCCCGATCGGCGTCGCTGCGGCGATCGCCCTCGCCGGGTGCACGCAGCAGGAGATGCAGGGCTTCCTGCCGGGCGACGGCGTGAACACGACCAACCACACGCCGGGCATCATCGCGATGTGGACGACGGCCTGGATCCTGCTGCTCATCGTCGGCATCATCACCTGGGGCCTCATCCTCTGGGCCGCGATCGTCTACCGCCGGCGCCGCGGGCAGAGCGGCCTGCCGGTGCAGATGCGCTACCACCTGCCGATCGAGATCGCCTACACGATCATCCCGTTCGTGCTCATCATCGGCTTCTTCGCCTTCACCGCGAAGGAGCAGACCTCGATCGAGCAGCCGCACGACCCGGAGGTCGAGATCCTCGCCTACGGCAAGCAGTGGTCCTGGGACTTCAGCTACGTCCAGGGCGGCGTGGTCGAGGAGGCCGTGCACGAGCCGGCCGGCGTGCAGGCCCAGATCCTCGCGAACGGCCAGATCGACGGCGAGACGGTGCCGACCCTGTGGCTGCCGGTCGACAAGCAGGTCAAGATCGACCTCGGCGCGCGCGACGTCATCCACTCGTTCTGGGTCATCGACTTCCTCTACAAGAAGGACATGATCCCGGGCAAGGACAACTTCATGTACTTCATCCCGACCAAGGTCGGGGAGTACTACGGCAAGTGCGCCGAGCTCTGCGGCGAGTACCACTCGCAGATGCTGTTCAAGGTGAAGGTCGTGGAGCAGGACGAGTTCCAGGCGCACCTGGCCGAGCTGGCGGGCGACGGCTTCACCGGCGAGCTCGGCGCCGACCTCGACCGCAACCAGAACTTCCCGGCGACCGGCACCCAGCCGAGCGCCGTGCACGAGGAGAGCTGAGATGACCGCGACGCTGAATCCCACGACGGGCCTCGTCCCCGGCCGCAAGGTCGAGCGCAAGGGCAACGTCTTCGTCAAGTGGGTCACGACGACCGATCACAAGATCATCGGCCACCTCTACCTGATCACCTCGTTCATCTTCTTCCTGATCGGCGGCGTGATGGCGCTGATCATCCGCGGCCAGCTCGCGCTGCCGGGCCTCGACGTGGTGCAGACCGGCGAGCAGTACAACCAGCTGTTCACGATGCACGGCACGATCATGCTGCTGATGTTCG
>ERZ778028.847-NODE-847-length-47008-cov-15.961195_pt1 | contig 47008 bp, 16 predicted proteins | sample MGYA00375758_ERZ778028 | MGnify/ENA primary metagenome ERZ778028 (study PRJEB29350, sample SAMN05389828) | bioreactor metagenome | isolation source: Thiocyanate bioreactor | place: South Africa: University of Cape Town | collected 2014-03-17 ...
TCACCGCCTGCACCAGACGCCCCGCAGCGTCATACCGATACCACGACGACTCCACGGTTGCACCATCCGTCAACGTGTTCAGGATCACCCGGCCCGACTGCGACCGGATCACCGAATCCGTCACCGAAGGCTGCGCCGCACCCGCCGACGTCAGGGTATCCTCGCCGCGCCGGACATCTATTGAGGCTGCTTCTCGAACTCGTAGAAGTCGTGATTGTCTGGATCGCCCAGTACAAACGCGATGGTTATCGTCGAACCTCCCCTCACTAGCGCAAAATTGACCGCACCATCTGTATTGATCTCGACCACCTGCCCTGACACGTCAGGCATGCGATCCAGCAGCCGCCAATGCGCATCAGCGCGGACTTCTTCACCTTCGGGTCTGCCGGACATGTTGCTCGGTGCCCAAAGGGCGGGATTCCATACGTCAGCCGGCACGCCGACAACTTCGAGCGTGCCATCTGCGTTCAAAGTTAGGTCAGCTCCGTCTCCGGAGGACCAGTGGCCCACCAACTGAGATGCATCCACCTTCGGTGGACTGATGCAACCGGCCAGGGCAAGCATGAGAAGGAAAGCTATGCATGCTGGGACCGCTTTCACCACGTCACCACCTCCGTCCATGTAACAACTTGCCGAGTCGCAGACATTGGTCCGTCATCGCCTGGCAATGAGTTCAGCCAGTCCTCCCATGCACCGTAGCCAGGTATTAGGCCATAAAGATGCACTGCCGCTGTGCGGGCAGTCCATTTGTCGCTTCGCCCGAGGCTCATCCGACTAGCATGCCCAATCCGAGTTACCATCGCCCTCAATGGGTGTGATTTAACGAATACCGCGGGCACAAGAACGCTCCACGTCAATCAGGCCTGCTGCTCGCTCGATTCTTTCCCTGTGTCGAGTGGATGCTCCGCGGGCTGTCGAACGATGAGCACAATCGCCACTACAACGCAGGCCCATCCGAGCAAGGCCATCAGGAACGCCGGGCTCGGCGGCTGAGAGCGCTCCTCCCCACCGGCAAAAAGAGTCGTCCCCACGAGGAGGCCCCCTAACCACATATGGCCGATCGAAAGTCCAAGTCCGAGCAGGCCGCCGCTAGCTAGACTCCGTGTCGATGATGAGATCGCCCGCCGCGCCATCAGGACTCCAACGAGCGACAGCACGAGAGCAAAGGCCATCCAAACGATTACGTAGATTTCGTGAAGATCGCGAGTCCCAGCAGCGTCACCAAGGGAGAAGAAGGGAGCCCCTGACACTGCAGCGGGCCATGTGAAGTAAAGGATCACGATCCCAGCCGCCGTGCCGATTAGGGGCGCGCCGCCCCAAACAACTTCGCGTTTGCGCCTCACCAATTGCATGCGTATCCCCCATCGCTCGAGATCAGTGCATCGGGAATTCTCGCGGGCCATGTGGGATTGTTCGGCCTCGACAGTTCCAGATCGAATTGCCAATCGTTAGTGGCGATCAGCAGCGGGGCACCCACAGCGTGGCAGTCAAATTGCTGCTTCATCGATGGCGTGTCGATGACGGAGCCGAAGGCCGCAACCAGATCAGACCACCCCTTTTCCCTTCCGCCGGCGCCTGTGAGGTCCGTGTTGCTGTGGAACACACCCGACACGATCACGGACTGATGTGACGAATCGAATCCAGCTTTCGCAGTGAGGAAGAAGGATCCTTTAGGGAACACCACACTATTGGTTTTCAACTTCGAGGCAGCCGAAAGTTGGTGCTTCAGGAGCGCAACTCTTAGTCGTAACTGAGCTGAGGCTCGCCTGTCGGCCTCGGTGTCGTAAGCGATACAACCACGATACGGAGCCCACTGCTTGCAGGTCGACTCACCCGAAAGATCGAACCCGTTTATGGGGTCGCTGGGGTAGTCGTAGCTGTTGGTCACCCCACCCTCGACCGGATCGACGGACAGGAACCGCCCGAGCGCGGGCACATACTGCCGCACCCCCATCTCGATCGTCGCGATCGACCCCTGGTGCTCGGTCAGCTTCCGGGCACCACCGACCCACCCGTAGTCCGCCTCCCCAGGCGACGTATCACCCAACGCATCATCCGCGGTCGTGGTGCCGATGTCGCCGGTCACCGGGTTGACCGCCTGCCCGAACGGGTCGTACGACGCCCGCGCCCCGACCCGCACCCCGGCAGCGTCCGCCACCAGGATGCTGTCACCATGCAGATTCGGGTACGACCACGACTGCCCCGCCGCCGTGATCGCCACGCTCACCCCTCCCGGCAACGACACGTCCCGCTCGATCACCGCACCCGACCCGTTCAGCACCCCGAACTGACCACCCGCCGCGAACGTGTACCGAACCGTCGACGCCGGCGTCGCGTCGGTCACATCATCGTCGGAGATGCGGGCCACGATGCGGCCCGTCGCATCCCGCAGATACTCCACCGTCGACGTCACCCCACCATCGACGACCGTGGTCTTCATGTGCCGATCCGACACGTCGTACACCATCGACTGATTCGACAACACCGTCGTGTTCCCGTGCGCGTCATACGCCAACGACGCGTTCGGTCCCGTCATCGTCAGGTTGTTGGCGACCACCGGCGACGCACCCGAGGGTGCATTCGTCACCGTCGTCGACGTCAACCGGTCCGCATTGTCGTAGCAATACGCCACCATCATCGGCGTGCCACCGTCGAACGTGTCCGTGTAACCCGTGCGGTTGCCGTTCATCCCCGCCCGCACATTCGCACCACACCCACCGGTCGACGCGAACACATAGTCCAACGTGTGATGCGGGATCACCGCCTGCACCAGACGCCCCGCAGCGTCATACCGATACCACGACGACTCCACCGCCGCCCCATCGGTCAACGTGTTGAGGACCACCCGGCCCGACTGAGACCGGATCACCGAATCCGTCACCGAGGGCTGCGCGGCACCCGCCGACGTCACCGTCTCGGTCCAGGCATCCTCGAACAGCGACACATCGTCGACGACCACCGACGCCGCCCCGGCACCGGTCACCTCGACCCGCAGGTCGTGGGACGCGGCCGTCGCCGTGAACGCATACGTCACCGTCGACCACGACGTGCCCGCTGCCGCGGGCGCGCTCGCACCCACCCCATCGACGCCCAGCGACACGAGATCCGCGTTCGCCGACTCAACCCAGGCCTCGAGAGTGTAGGCACGTCCGACCGTCAGACCCGTCACCGTGCGCGTCGCAACCGCCGGGTCGGAACTGGCTTGGGCCACCTCCAGACCACCGAGACCTGCGTGCGCGGTCGAACTCGTCACAGCCGTCCACGCGTCGGCGTCCACTTCGAAGTCGCCCGTGTAGATCGTCGATGCGGGGTGCGCCACCGACGAAGACGTCGAGGCCAGGTTCGGGAACGACCACGTGATCGAGTCCGTCGACCCCGTAGGACCGCGGCCGATGGCTGCCAGCGATGTGCCGTTGAGGTAGCCCACCGTCGTGAGCAGATTGGCCTCGTACTGCGGATCGGCGAGCTTGGCGCCGTCGAGGAATACTTCCTCCACCTTGCCGTCGTCGTCGTAGGTGAACGACTGTACCGAGGCGACACCATTGTGCGGAGTGGTCGTGATCGAGTCCACACGGCCGGTGAGGGCTGCATACGTCGGAACGGTGACCGTGTCCCATACATCCGTATACGACACCACGCGACCGAGCAGATCGACCTTGGTCGTGATGCGGGAGCCGTTGTCTGACCCTGCCACTGACCCGTCTTCCACGTACGAGGTAAGCGGGTCCGACACCGTGCCGTAGTTGTAGGTCACCGTGCGGGCGGGCGTTGATCCGAAGGCGGAGAACGCCGTCGATATCATTCGCCCACGCGCGTCGAATTTCGAGCAGGTCCAGTCGGCGTCGCCCGAGCGCTTGGTGCCCACCGTGCGACCGAGGATGTCGTAGACGAACTCGGTCGAGACTGCCGTGCCCGTGGCGGGGGCGGCGCTCGTGGATTTCCTGAGGAAGCCCGATTGCGGCGTGTTGATCGGGACGTCGCAGACGCTCGCGGGCAACGGCTGCTGGTCTCCCCAGTACTCCGAGGTCGTGCCCGCGGTCGACGCGGGCAGCCCCTGTGCCACTGCGGACGGCAGCTTCCGATCAGTTCGGCGCAGCCAACCGCGACCGTCACCCGTGTAGAGCACGAGCTTGCCAGCGGTCGTGACCTTGAGGAGGTCGCCGGGACCTGCGCCGCTGTAGGCACCCGGAGCGAGAAGAGTCGATACACCGGACCAGCCGGTGCCGAGCACGGTACCCACGGAGGCCACGCCGCCCGTGCCGGTGCCGGCATGGACTTTCAGCGTGCCGTCGGACAGGAGGCCGAGGATGTCGGGGAGTCCGTCACCGCTGACATCGCCAGTGCCGAGGATCTTCGAGTAGACGGAGAAGCCTGTTCCGATGCTCGTGTACGACCCCAGAGTGCCGCCCGTTGTCGTCGGGTAGAACCTCAGGGTGCCGTCAGGAAGCACCCCGATGAGGTCGGAGGTGCCGTTGCCGTCGAAATCACCGGGAGCCAGCACCGTCGAGAAGATGTGCCAGCCCGAGTTGATCGTGGGGTACGGCGAGATGAAGCCGCCGGTTCCGTTGCCCGCATAGAGATCGAGTGCACCAGCCGTGGAGATTGTCAGCAGATCGGCCTTGCCGTCACCGTTCCAGTCGCCAGGGGTGAGGATCTGCTTGAAGTTCTGCCAGCCCGTGCCGATGAGCAGGTCAGCAGCGTACCCGCCGACTCCATTGCCCGCACGGAGATAGAGCTTGCCGTCCGTCGCGACCACCATGAGGTCGGGCTTGCCGTCGCCGTTCCAGTCCCCGGGCGCGAGCACGAACTTGTAGCCGCCCCAGTTGTCGCCCGCCGGGATGCCCGAACTCGCCTGGAAGGCGTCGAGGCCGAACGTCTCGAACGCGGTCTCCGTGCGCAGGTTGAGGTTGCCGGGGCTCACCGTGGTCGCGGTCGCGGCCCCGAGCCAGGGGTACTTGTATTCGACGGACGTCGTGAGGTCGGTCACCTGCGCGCTCGAGACTCCGGAGACGCCCGAGGGAACGGAGTCGTAGACGGTCGTCGAGGTGGTCAGCCCGTAGTCGGGCGCGAGCCGGTCGCCCGGCACGACCTCCTGCGTGGAGCTTCCCGGCTTGGTCCACCTCAGCTGGATGCTCGCACCACCCGTGATGTCGGCGTACTGCAGTCGGATCCGGCGGGTCTCTTCCGCCGCCACCGTGACGGTCTGGACGGGTGTCGCGGTTCGGAGCGCTCCCGGGACCCAGTTGTTGACGACGAGAACATCCCCGATCCACAGCTGGGTCGCGTCATCGGCCTTCGTGGTGATGGAGTAGGTACCGGCGACCGGGAAGGTGATGAGCCCGGTCATCCTCACCGACCACTTGTCGATCGCGCCCACGCCCGCGACCGGCCCCCGGAGTCCGAAGTCCTTGTCGACAGCGCCGGACGTGACGCCGTTCACGCCAAGGCCGAAGGTCACGGGAGCGCCGCTCAGCGTGGCGTTGCCGTAGTACGCCGCGTGGAGGCCCTTGAGGCCGCCGTCATACGTCGTGCTCGAGTGTCCTGGCGTGGCGGCGCATGCAGTCGCGGCGTCTGAATCGAAGCAACCTGGCTCGGCCGGACCGTAGGTGTCGGTCGCACGATCCTGACCGTCGTAGGCGATCGTCGAGATTCTCCCCTGGGGATCGGTGGTGGACACGATCAGGTCCTTGGTTGGATGCCACTGTTGCGACGCCGTGACGCCCATCGTGCTCGATGTCGTGAGCTGACGCCAGGCGCTGTCGTAGGTGACGGTCTTTGCGTGTCCGGAGAGGCCGGCCACGTCGACGTAGGTCGTTCCGCTGTCGTAGGTGTATGACCTCGAAGGGCGCGCAGCGGCGGTGGCGCCGTCGGGCGCGGGAAGCGTCACGGCGACAACGCGGCCAGCCACGTCGTAGGAGATCTCGGTCATCTGCTCGGCCGCGACGGTTGTGACGCCGTTCGCAAGGCGCCAGTCGTTGATCCGGGCGTCTACGATCGAGCGGATCCGGCCCTGAGCGTTGTAGGAGAAGTCAGTTATGACGCCGCCCGGGTCGACGATCCGGGTGAGCTGGTGGAACTCGTTGTAGAACAGTCGCGTCGTGTCGCTCGCACCAGCGGCATGACCGGGGTAGATGATCCTGCACAACATTCCGGCAGGAGCCGCGAAGTACCCTGGCGGCACGGGGCAGGCGGAGCCCGAGGAGTCCGTATCTGCCGTCCCCAGGCCGACAGACGCTGCCGAGTCGCCCTGGTAGACGAAGCGCACGAACCGGCCGTATGCAGCGGGAACCGATCCCGGCGAGAGCGAGAGAGGGTCAGAGATCCGGTCGGGCTGTCCTGTCCCCGCTCGATATCCGACGATGGGCGTCGCGGGCTTGAGGGAGTCACCCGCTGTCGTCACCGATGACACTGCACCCTGTGCGTTGAACGTGTAGACCGTGCCCCCATCGTCGGCGAGCGTCACGAGACCATTGCTGTCGAGCGAGAGGACCCCGTACTCGCCAGCAGGAGGAGTGTATCCACCGCTGCTCTTCTTGACGTAGGTGTGAACCGAGCCGGTGAGATCAGTAAGTACCACCGACGCCTCTGTGACTCGCGCGGACGAGTAGAAGCCGCCCGAGCCCGCCATGGGTGTGGAGGTCGACCAGCCCGCTGGCAAGACCTCGACCTGCGTCGAGAACCAGTCCGGTGGAACAATCGACACGTTGTTGCTGGGATCACGCACCCAAAGTTGAACAGTCGCATTGCCGGTGCTGTCGTAGTAGTCGAATTGGAATGGAACCGGGGCCTCCCCCATGACCTTGGCGGTTCCCCACAGCATCTTGGGGGCGCCCGTGGTCGACGTCTCCCATTTGTCGAGAACGCTAGTGCCGCCAATCGTCACCCGGCTGCCGTCATCAGCGAAGGTGCCGAAGGTGTAGGTGCCTGCAGAGGGCACCTGGATGAACCCAGTCCATCGGGCGAGGAAGTAGTTGGTGGGCAGCGCGGGGCCCGGGCTGTCGGTCTCCCAAAGGAAGTTGACGGACGGGTCTGTGCGGGAGATCAGCGCTGGCTTGCCGTCGACGCTGAAGCTTGTGGTGCTCGTCTGTCCCGTCGTCAGGGCGTTGTAGTACGTGGCGGTGAGCCCTCGGTATCGATCCGGCGACTGCTGTGAGTTGTATGCGAAAGAGAGGCCCATGGGCCCGCCGACAGTATTGACGATCGGGGATGAGAACGACAGGTTGGCGTTCCCGTTGGCGAGGTTGACCGTCACCGGGCCCGCCGAGTCGAACGGAGAGGGACCGGAGGCACCCAGGCGCAGGTTGACCTTGAGGTGGTTTACCCACGAGGGCGCGTAGTCGGCGTCATACCCGTCGTTGGTGAGTACCACCCAGGTGTAGGAGTCGCCATCTTGCAGGGTTCCTGGTGTCGGAGTCCAGGACCTACTGGATTGCCAGCCCGAGGTGGCTATGGCGCCGGTCTTGCCATCGGAGCCGCTGGCAATGCGGAACTGGTACTGCACCGTGTCGCCGTTCGCGTCGATCACCTCGGGAGCCTCGAAAGTCGGGGTCAGAGTCGTGATCGTGACCCCGTCCGCGGGTGCCACGCTGGCTTGCTCCGGCGTCGGCGCTGGGGTGTTCGTGGAAAAGGAGCTCGCCGCGGCCGACGTTCTCACCGTGGTTCCGTAGTAATTCTCCTTGGAGTCCCGAACGCTGGCCTTCCAGTAGTACGTCTTGCCGGGCTCCAAGATGCCCTGGGGAACCTGGAAGTCGGGCGGAGAGCCGTACTGGCTCCATTCGCTCCCGTCAGGCCAGATCGAGGTGTAGTACGGCGTCGTGCTGACATCCGACGTCTTCCAGATCTTGTACTGCCATGAAAGCGGCAGTCCTTGAGCCTGCGTCGCAGACGCTTTGAGCGTCGGCATCACCGGTGCCTTGGAAGCCCCGTTGGCGGGAAGGGTCGTGACGGGGACCGTCGGGTAGTTGACGTACTCGACGTAGAGCTCGGCGGTGAGGTCTTTGAAGGTGTACTTGCCCGCGGTCTCATCGCCGGCGAAGATCAGCTTCTTGCTGAACTGCCCGTCGCGCACCCATTGAGCCACACGGTTGCCGAGGCCGGGAGTTCGGTCGACGCTCCAGGCGGCGTTGTTGGTGAGGCTGACCATCGCCAACCACTCCCCAAGACACCAGTACCCGTCGCAGGCGGCCGCGTGGATGTACGTCGTTGCCGCGCCCGTATAGCCGTCGACGTAGTAGGCCGCTACGGCGGCATCGACCACTTGGGAGCCGGCGGCGGGCGAGTAGTTGAACTGGGCCGTGGAGTGCCAGTAGTAATCGCCGCCGCTACGGGCGTTGCCCACGAGGATTCCATCGTTGCGGTAGGCCCCGTCTGACTTGTAAGCGCTCATCGAGCTGGGCCCAGGTCGCGTTGTCGGGTCGACCGTGACGGGGTAGACGCGGTCGGGATCCGCGAGCCACCGGTGATCGGCCGTCAGGGTCAGGAGCCAGCCGTCCCCGTCCGGCGTGACGTGGACCTTCAGGTTCGACATCGCCGATTCCGACTTTCCGTCCTCGCCCGACGAGTCCCACATGATCGGAGCAGGGATGTGGAATTTCACGTCACCATAGCGGTTGGAGAAGTTCACTGACCCGTGCTCATCGACTGACGGGGTGAGGGCGTTGACCTCGATTCGCCAGGTCCACTCGGACTCCTCTGCGGGTGGCAGGGAGTCAAGGCTCAACGACTCCTTCACCCCCGCCTGCGTCACCTGGAACTTCAGGTCGACGCCGTCGAACACGTCGGGATAGAGAATGTCGCTTCCCTTGGGCTGGGACTCGTCCCAGACGTGCGGCACGACCCTCAACGACGAGTCCTCTGCGCCGACGAGGGTGTACCCGATGGTGTAGCCGCCGCGGGAGACGCTGAACGCGTTCTCCTCATCGGCCCGCGGCGCGAACACCGGGTCGATTGGATGCGCGTCGGTCGACCAGGTGCCGTCGAGGTCCCGACTTACAAAAGTGTCGATGGGAACCCACTCGCGATGGTCATTGCGGGCGTTGAGCGGAATCTGCCCGATCCGGTCGACGAATCCACCGTCCGGGTTCTCGTAGGTCGTGATGAACTCGGAGCGTTCAACCACCTGCGCGCCCTCGGCGTCGAAGACGAAAGGCTTTCTCTCGACCGGGGGGCCCGGTCGAGAGGGGCTCACTGCCCGATTCGCCACCGCGGGTATCGGTAGGTCGATGTCAGTGAAGTCACCCTCGAGCGGAGCAGGCGCTACGACAGCAGGTTCTTCAGAGACAAGAAGCGGGAGGTCGTATGGCGAGGACTCTGTCACGTCCGATTGCGGCTCCTCAGCAGCGACCGGTGCGACAGTCGTCGCCACCAAGACTGCAGCCAGAACGGCTCCAAGCAGGACCTTCACGTGAACACTCCCAGACTGCGACGGGCTGGCCAAAGTGTTCACGCGGGTGAGGTCGGCTCAGCTGAGTAGCACCCACCGTAGCGGCGAATGAGCAATAATCGCCATAGAAAGTTCATAGAACTTGCGCGCAGGAAGCTTGTTAATCTGCGCAGCCTGGTGTGCGGTACGACGGGCCTCGTGAGCGAGACTCATAATACATGTATGGTGTCTGCGCGCAAGGTTTCCCGTTGGCGCACTCGGGCGCCTAGTCCCGCTCCTCCTCGAGGCGCTTCGCAAGTACGGTGCCCGGTTTCACCGTGAACATCGCGCGCAGAATGGAGCGTCTTCCGCCTCCGACGGGTTCGGTGTCTGCGGCGCGCAGGAGCTGCTTGGTGCGGGCGTCACGGAGCGCGAACCCGGGTACGTCGTAGATCGTGGAGTAGCCGGCATTCTTCTCCCGCGCCATCGCGCGCGCGCTCCGTACGCCCAGCATGATCGCCGCGCCGAATAGCACCGCAGCCAACACCAGCACCGGAATGGAGGCCAGCACACCCCCGAGGATGACGACCAGAATGGCCGCGAACAACGCGACCCGCGCCCACACGTCGAGCAGGGCCGCTGTCGGCCCCGGCACAGTCTCGGTCACGCTCCTAGTAGAGCAGGCCCGTGAGGCGGCGTCGAGCGGAGACCACGCGCGGGTCTTCGGCGCCCGCGATCTCGAAGTAGTCGAGGAGGCGCGTGCGCACCGAGTTCTTGCCCGGCTGGTCGAGGGTCGGGAACAGGTCGAGCAGGCGCCCGAACGCGTCGTCGAGGTGGCCGCCCGAGACGTCGAGGTCGGCGACGGCGAGCTGGGCGGCGACGTCGGTCGGCTCGGCAGCGGCCGCGGAGCGGACCGCCGAGGCGTCGGCGCCCTCGAGGCGCTGCAGCAGGGAGACCTGCGCGAGGCCCGCGACGGCGAGCTGGTCGCGCGGGTTCTGGGCGATCGCGGTCTCGTACTCCTTGATCGCGGTCGCGAAGTCGCCGGACGCTATCGCGTCGTACGCCTCCTGGTGGTGCGGAGGCAGCGGCTCCTCCACGGGCTCAGAGGGCTCGGCGCCGTCCACGGCGATCGAGCCCTGCACGCCGTTCTGGGCGGCGAGCTGCAGCACCTGCTCGAGCACGTCGCGCAGCTCCTCCTCGGGGACCATGCCCACGAAGAGCTGCACGGGCCGCCCGCCCACGACCGCGGCGACGGTGGGAACCTGCTGCACTTGGAACGCCTGCACGAGCTGCGGGCTCGTCGTCGCATCCACGGTCGCGAGTGCGATGCGGCCGCCGTACTGCGCGATGAGGTCGCCCAGCACGGGCTCGACGCCCTGCCCGTAGAACTCCACGATGACGGGCACCGTCGACGAGAGGTCGAGGATGGCCGTGAAGTTGGCGTCGTTCGCCGATCGCACCACGCCGCCCGGGGCAGCGGGCGCTCCCCCGGCCGGGGCCGGCGGCCGCACAAGCGACGAGAGGTCGACGGCGCCTCGGAGGTTGCCGCCGAGCGGTGCGTTGGTCATCCGACCTCCCCTGCCTTGATGAGGCCCTGCGTGTAGCCGAGCAGGATGATCTTCGCATCACTCCCGGCGGGCGGCACGTAGAAGAGCAGCTGGTCGCCGTAGGTGGCGATGACGCCCTTCGTGCTGATCGCGAGGCCCGAGAGCGCCTTCACCTGGCCCGTCGGGTTGACGGCGGCGCCTGCCTCGACGGGGGTGACGGTGGTCGTCTCGTTGACGTTGACGGCAACGAGGGCGCCCGCGTCGTTGGTGGCGAGCGAGATGGCGTCCGCACCGCCGAGCGCGTGGCCGAACGCCACGGTCGCCGTCGACGGCAGGCTCGACTTCACGGTCGCCTTGTAGGTGACGCCGACGTTCTCGCGCAGGCTGTCCCCCTCCGCCTCGAAGTCGAGGTACGCGTCGCTGTCGACATCCTTCTCGAGGATGTCGGCGTAGCCGAGGGCCACCTCGTCGGGCGTGAGCTTGAGCACGCCGCTGTCGTCCGCGAGCTGCGAGGCGCCGATCGCCGCGGGGGCGACCTTGGGCAGCACCGCCGACGGCTCGAGCGTCATGGCGTACGCGACCTTGTAGTTGGCGCGCGGATCCTCCTGCTCGAGGAACAGGGCGAGCGGCGGGATCGTCGAGTCGCTGTCATCCTGGATGACCGCGAACACCGTGCGCGGCCACGAGTCCGTGCGCTGCGGCAGGGTCACCTTGACGGGCCCCGCGGGGATCGCGGCGAGGGCCGCGATGGACGGGTCGGCGGTCGTGATCGCGTAGTTGGCGACACGCAGCTCGAGCGCCGCACCCTGGAAGCGCGTGGCGAGGAGCGTGGCATCCTTCGCGGCATCGGCGTCGGCGGTCGTCTGGCTGATCTTCGTGATGATGCGCTCGACCTGGTTGACGGTCGCGGCCGGCGGCTCGCCCGCCTGGTCGACGGGGGCGGCCGAGGCGCTCGCGCTCGGCGCGGCGCCGGGCTTCGAGCCGGGCCAGAAGTCGGCGCTGCAGCCCGTGAGCACGAGCGCGCCCACGAGGGTGATCGGCACGGCGATCATGCCCGCCGCGGTGCGGCGCCCGCCGGAGCGCGGCTTGACCAGGGGCTTGCGCGGAACCTTGGGCATCTTCTGGGGCTTGCGGCGCGGGCCGCGCGAGCTGCGCATGTGGTTGATCGCCCACAGCAGCAGCGCGAGGCCGAGCAGCAGCACGACGGCGCCCGCGACGATGAGCGGCCCCGCGAGCGGGGTCGAGTTGTCCACGGGCCACGAGAGCTCGACGTCGGCTGGCGCGGCCTTCTTGCCGTCGGAGATCATGATGAACGAGACGTCGCTCGGCACCTTGACGGTGATCGCGAGCGAGTCGGCGCTCGTGTACTCGTCGAGCCAGAGGTCGGACCCCTCGATCGTCGGCACCGACTTCTCGGTTCCCGGAACGAGCTTGCTCGTGAGCTCGCCCTTCTCGGCGTCGAAGCCGACCTCGGTGTACTGCGCGTCGCCGATCCAGGCGAGCACGTCGCTCGTGCGCCCGTACGCGGCGATGATGTCGTCGGTGCCCGAGACCGAGAGGCGCTGAGACCCGTCGTAGGCGTTGAGGGCCGCGCCGTCGATGACGGTGACCGCCGCGCCCGTGCTCGACGAGCTCGAGAGGGCGACGTGGTCGGGCTCGAGCAGGATCGTGCGCTGGGCGATGCCCGCGCCGATCATGACCGCGGCCACGACGAAGCTGATGATGGCGAGAACGAACCGCACGGTGGACTACTCCTTTCGTGCTGCCGGAGAGACCGAAAGTCCGCTGCATCCTCCGCCGCTCTCAAGGCGGCCGCTCGCACTAGGGACGAGAGGAGGAGCCCCCGAGACTTCCGGGGAGTGGCAACAACAAAGACGTTCAAGAATACCGGACTGCCTTGGTCGCCCCTAACTGTGGGTCTGGGAAGTTGCTGGGAAGGAGGTGAATGATTGGCTGTACCCCGCCGCGCTAAAGTGGCATCCATGGCTGCAGACGACACGACTTTCGGAACAGAGATGCGCGGTTACCGGAAGGACGAAGTCGACGCAGCGCTACAGGATCTGCGCCGCGAGCTCATCCAGGCGAACGCCGACCGCGCGGAGTCCGCCAAGGAGGTCAAGCGCCTCCTCGCGGTCAACGAAGACCTGCAGGCCGAGCTCGACGAGACGGGCAGCCCCACCTACGCCGGACTCGGCACGAAGCTCGAGAACACCCTGCGCGTGGCCGAGGAGCAGTCGACGCGCCTCATCAGCCAGGCCGACATCGACGCCGAGAACCTGCGCACCACGACGGCCGCCGAGATGGCCCGCCTGCGCGCCGAGACCCAGGCCCAGGCCGCGAAGATCACCGAGGATGCGACAGCCGCCGCCGCGGCAGCCGTCACGGAGGCCCGCGAGCAGGCCGACTCGCTCCTCTCACGTGCGCGCTCCGACGCCGAGGCCCTCATGCAGGATGCCCAGCGCGAGGCCGCGTCGCTGCGCGGTGCCGTCGCCACCGAGGCCGCGGACACGCGCACGACCGCGAAGCGGGAGGCCGCCGCCCTGCGCGCCGAGGTCGAGAAGGAGGTCGCCGACCTGCGGGAGACCGCGACGCGCGAGGCCACGGCGGCCCGTGAGGCCGCGGCCGAGCTCGCCCGCGACGCCGAGAAGGGCCGCGCCGACTACGAGAACGAGAACGCCCGCCTGCGCGCCGACCTCGCGCGCGACCTCGAGCAGGGCCGCACCGACCTCGCGCGCGAGCTCGAGACGGGTCGCGCTGCCCTCGCCGCCGAGATCGCCACCGAGCGCGAGAAGCTCGCGAATGAGACGGCCGCCGCGGCCGAGAAGCTCGCCAACGACACCGCCGCCGCACAGGAGGCACTGCGCGTCGAGACCCAGGCCGCGCTCGCCCAGCAGCGAGCGGAGGCCAAGGCCGCCGCCGACACCCTCGCCGCCGACACCGCCGCCGCCCACGCCGCCCTGGAGGCCAAGACGACGGGAGACCGTGCGGCGCTCGAGGCCGAGACGTCCGGCGCCCGCGCCGCCCTGGAAGCCGAGATCTCGGGTGCCCGCACCGCCCTCGAGCACGAGATCTCGGGCCGCCGGGCCGAGCTCGAGGCCGAGGTCACGAGCACGAAGGCCGCGCTGCAGGCCGAGGTCGAGTCAACGCGGGCGGCGCTCGAGCAGGAGCTCGCGTCCGCCCGGGCCGAGCTCGAGCACGAGCTCACGACCGGACGGGCCGACCTCGAGGCCCGCACCACGGCGGCGCGCAACCAGCTCTCCTCGGAGACTGCGGCGGCACGCGCGGCCCTCGCCGCGGAGACCGCGGAGAAGCAGTCGGCCCTCGAGGCCGAGATCAGGGAGCGCCGCGCCGCCCTCGAGGCGGAGGTCGCGGAGACCACGGCGCGGCTCGCGGCCGACGTGGAGAAGCAGACGACCGACCTCGCGCGCGACATCGCCCGCCAGCGTGCCCAGCTCGCGAGCGAGACCGAGACCACGCGCGCGGCCCTCGCCCACCAGCGTGACGAGACCCGCTCGACCCTCGAGCGCGAGGCCGCCGAGGCCCGCGCGGCGCTCGAGGCCGAGCTCGGCGCCCGACGCGAGGAGGGCGAGAAGGAGGCCCTCGCCCTGCACACGGAGGCGAGCACCCAGACGCAGCAGTTCCTCGACGAGGCGAACGCGCAGCTCGCGGAGGCCGTGCGGCAGACCGCGGTCAAGCGTCAGGAGACGGTCAACCTCGACACCACGTCGAAGAACGAGGCACGCAAGGTGCGCGAGGCCGCAGACGCCCACGCCAAGGAGGTCACCGAGGCCGCCGAGGCCCGTGCGAAAGCCCTCATCGACGACGCGGAGCGCCGCACGGCGAAGCTCGTGTCCGACGCCGAGGAGCGCCTCGCCAAGATTAGGATGGAGCGCGACACGGTGGCGGGCTACTTCGAAAACCTTCGGGGCGTCCTGTCCCAGGCCGAGAAGGTCACCTCCGAGTCGTAGCCCGTCCCGCTTCGTCCTCCGACCCTGAGGTGCCGCCGTGAAGATCCAGAACCCGTTCCGACTCGGCCTCTTCGGCGGCCTCGGAGTCCTCGTGGCCGTGGCCATCGGTGCCACGGTGGGCAACCTCGCGACGATCCTCACCTACGTGGGCGCCGCGCTGTTCCTCGCGCTCGGCCTCGACCCGATCGTCACGTGGCTCGAGAAGCGCAAGCTCCCCCGGCCCCTCGCGATCGTCATCGTGCTCGTGGTCGTGCTGGGCATCTTCGTGGGACTCGTGTTCGCGATCATCCCCGTCATCACCGAGCAGGTGAACAAGGCCATCAAGGCGGTGCCCGACCTCATCAACGGCTTCGCCGACGGAACCGTGCGCGACGGCATCCACGGCGCACTGCCCTGGCTCGACATCGACAGCGCGATCAAGGCGGTCACCGACTGGTTCGCGACCCTCGACTACACGAGCATCGGCGGCGGCGTGCTCACGGTCGGCATCGGCATCGCCACGGGCGTGACGGGCGCGGTCGTCGTCATCATCCTCACCATCTACTTCACGGCCTCGCTCACGAGCCTCAAGCGCGGCCTCTACCAGCTGGTCCCGGCCTCCAAGCGCCCCAAGTTCATCGACCTCGCCGAGCAGGTCGCCTCGGCGGTCGGCCGCTACGTCATCGGGCAGGGTTCCCTCGCGCTCGTGAACGGCATCCTGTCGTTCGTGTTCCTCACCCTCATCTTCCCGGCGTTCGGCCTGCCGATCAGCTACTCGGCGCTGCTCGCCTTCATCGCCTTCCTCGGCTCGCTCATCCCGCTCGTGGGAACCGTCTCGGGCGCCGCCGTCATCACCCTCCTCGTGCTCGCGTTCAACGGCGCCCCGAGCGTCATCGCCGTCGCGATCTACTACCTCGTGTACATGCAGGTCGAGGCGTACGTGCTCAACCCGCGCATCATGGCCCAGGCGGTCAAGGTGCCGGGCGCGATCGTCGTGATCGCCGCGCTCGCGGGCGGCACGCTGCTCGGCATCCTCGGCGCGCTCATCGCCATCCCCGTGGCGGCGGCGATCCTGCTCATCATCAACCAGGTGGTCGTGCCGAGGCAGAACGACCTGTAGGCCTGCCTCCGGCCCGATGCTGCTCCCCGCGGTCGCGCGACCCTTCCGCGAACCGCTTACTCAAAGCCATACATTCGTACGCACGCCTGACAAATGTATGGCGTTGGCCAAGGCGCGAGGGTCCGAGCGTCGATCGGCTGGAGCAGGGCGCACACGGAACGGGCGCCGCGGAGGGCCCGCTCAGTACTCCGTCGGCAGCGGCAGCGCCGCGGGGTTGAGGCGCGCGACGATCTCGCTCAGCACGCGGTAGGTCTGCGCCTCCCCCACCCACAGGTGGCGCCCGCCCTTCACCGCGACGAACTCCGTCTCGGGCACGACCGCGAAGCGCGCCGATGCCTCGGGCGGCCGGAGGAAGTCGTCGAGCTCCGGCACGACCGCGACGAGGCGCTTGCCGCTGCCGGCCCAGCGCGCGAGCTCGGCGTCGGTGGTGCGGCGCAGCGGCGGGGAGAGCAGGATCGCGCCCTCCACGGGCTGCTCGAGGCCCCACTTGAGGGCGACCTCCGTGCCGAACGACCAGCCCACGAGCCACGGATGCGGCAGCCCGCGCGCGGCGACGAGGTCCATCGCCGCCTGCAGGTCGTGCCGCTCGTCGACGCCGTCGCCGAAGAAGCCCTCGGACGTGCCGCGCGGCGACGTCACGCCGCGGAAGTTGAAGCGCAGCACCGCGAGGTCGGCGAGGGCGGGCAGCCGCGCGGACGCCTTGCGGATGATGTGCGAGTCCATGAAGCCGCCGTGCGTCGGCAGCGGGTGCAGGGCGATGATCGTCGCCGCGGGGGCGCCCGACTCCGGCAGCGCCAGCTCGCCCACGAGGGTGAGGCCGTCGGACGTGCGGAGGTCGACATCCTCGCGGATCGCCGGCAGCTCGGTGCCGCTCTTGATGGGCTCGGTCATGGCTTGATCTTCCAGCAGTGCAGGTGCCAGTGGCGGCGCGCGGCGAGGTCGTCGGCCTCGCCCATGATGCCGTCGGCGCGCCACGTGACGGTGTGGGCGATGCCCGGCTCGATCTCGAGGCCGCAGCCCGGGCAGATGTAGGCCTTCACGGCGTTGGCCGCGGTGAGGGGCTGCACGTTCCAGAGCCCGTCGCGCTTCGACACCGTGGTCTTCGTGCCCATGAGCACGCGCGTGACGTCGAACTCCTCGTCGTCTGCCTTGCCGCGGCGGTCGCGCGGGCGGTTCGAACGGGGCATGCCTCCAGCTTACGAGTTGTCCATAGCCTCGAGCCGCGTCTCCTCCATGTCGATCATGGCCTGTGCGCGGATGAGGATGCGCGACGGGTACGACCCCTCGGAACGGGCCTCGAGCAGGGCGTCGCGCTCCGCCTGCAGCACCTCGCGCCGCAGCTCGCGGTACTGCCGCTGCGGGGAGTTCGCGAGCTCCTTCTCCCCCGCGCCGTGCTCGGCGCGCTCGCGCGCGGAGCGCACGCTCTGCAGCGTGTCGTGCCGCACGCGCTCGACCACCTCCTCGTCGACCTTCTCGCCGTCGGGCAGCCGGAAATCGGGGTTGTCGAGCACGGCGATGCCCGCGGCGCTGATCTCGTCGAGGAGCGTCGCGAACTCGCGGCGGTCGGCCGCCCGGTCGGTCCCCCGGATGCCCGTGAGCCTGATGAGCCACGGCAGCGTGCCGCCCTGCACGAGCAGCGTGACGACCGCGACCGTGAAGGCGATGAGCACGAGCTGCGCGCGGTAGGGCGTGCCCTCGGGCAGCGACTGGGCTGCCGCGAGTGTGACGACGCCGCGCATGCCCGACCAGCCGAGCACGAGGCCTCCGCGCCAGCCGAGCCCCTGCGCCTTGAGCTGGGCCGCATCTGCCTGGCGGCGCTTGAGGTTCTTCTCCACGCGGTCGCTGCGGCGCTGCACGCGCGCATTGCCCGCGAGGCGCTCGTCGCCGTCGATGCGTGCGCGCATCCTCTCGACCGCCTTGCCCCAGCGCTCGGTCTGGCGGGCCGTCGCCGCCACCTGGCGGCGCAGCAGCACGAGCAGGGGCACGAGGAACGCGAACCGCACGACCAGCACGACCAGGGTCATGAGCAGGCCCACCCAGATCGCGGTGGTCGCGCTCAGGTCGTCCTCCTGCACGCCCGTGATGAGCGAGGTGAACTGGATGCCCATGAGCAGGAACACCCCGTTCTCGAGCACGAACTGCAGGGTGCGCCAGTTGAGGCGCTCGGAGATGCGCGACTGCGCGGAGAACTTCTTGGCGCTCGCGTGCCCCGAGTAGAGCCCCGCGACGACCACGGCGAGCACGCCGCTCGCGCCGACGAACTCGGCGGGCAGGAACGCGATGAACGGCACCGCGAACGAGATCGCCGTGTCGAGCACCGAGTCGCGCAGCCGCGAGCGCACGAGCACCGTCACCCAGCCCACGACGAGGCCGATCGCGAGGGCGACGGCCGCGGCGAAGACGAAGTCGCCCACGACATCCCAGAACGCGACGGAGGCGGCGGTCGCCGCGACGGCGGAGCGCAGCAGCACGAGGGCCGTCGCGTCGTTGACGAGTCCCTCGCCCTCGAGGATCGTCACGAGCCGCGGCGGCAGCCCCAGCCTCTTTCCGAGGGCGGTCGCGGCGACCGCATCCGTGGGGCTGATGACGGCGCCGATCGCGATGCCGGCGGCGAGCGAGAGCTGCGGGAACAGCAGGTAGAGGATGAACCCCGTGATGCCTGCCGTGACGATGACGAGCGCGACGCTCAGGAGCGAGATGCTCGTGAGGTTGCGGCGGAAGTCGATGACGGGCACCGTGAGCGCCGCGGAGTACAGGATGGGCGGCAGCAGCCCGAGCAGGATCACCTCGTGCGGCACCACGACGGGAGCGCCCGGGATGAAGCTGAACCCCACTCCCACGACGATGAGGATGAGCGGGGCGGCGACCCCGAGCTTCTTGCTGAAGGCGCCGGCGGCCACGATCGTGACGAGGGCCAGGACGCCGAGCAGCGAGATCCGGATGACATCGCCGACAGAATCATCCATGGCGGAAGCCTACCGGCGAGGGGCTAGTACCAGCCCTTCTCCTCCGAGTGCGCCCACGCGCCGCACGGGGTGTCGTAGCGGCCGCTGATGTAGCTGAGCCCCCACGTGATCTGCGTCGCGGCGTTCGTCGCCCAGTCGGAGGCGACCGCCGCCATCTTCTCGCCGGGCAGCGCCTGCGGGATGCCGTACGCGCCGCTCGACGCGTTGTAGGCGTACACGTTCCAGTGCGACTCGCGGTCCCACAGGGCGACGAGGCAGTTGTACTCGCTGTCGCCCAGCCCCATGGACTGCAGCATCGAGTAGGCGATGGCCTGCGCCGAGCCGGGGTCGGGCGTGCCTGCGGCCGGGGCGCCCGCGGATGCCGCCGGCACGACCACCTGCTCGGTCACGGTGAAGCCGTCGCGGCCCGCCGCGTTCTCGTAGGCGCCGTCGACCGCGAGGGTCTGGCCCTCCTTCGTCTGGCCGGGGGCGTACGCGTACGCGGGCGAGCCGAGCGGCGGGGTGACCGAGACCGCGAGGAACGCGAACGTCACGAACGACGCGAAGACGGGCAGCGACCACGACGCCCGGCGGTGGCGCCCCGAGACGTCCCCGCCCGCGCTCCTGCGCATGGCGCGGATCTCTCCGGCGCGCGTGTTCGTCCCCACAATCCCCCGATTTTAGCCGACGGGGGCGGAAAAGGCTGTGAGGCCGGTCAGCGCACCGCGAGCATGACGTCGATGACGGCGTCGAGCAGGAGGTCGACCTGCATCTCGTTGTAGCCCCGGCGCGAGCCGCGGAACACGACGGTGCGCACCTGGTCGACGCTCATGGGCTTGCCGTGCTGGAAGTACCCGACGAGGCGGTCGGCGAACGCGTCGACATCCTTGGGGTGGTAGCCGAGCGTGAACGGTCCCGTGCGCGAGAAGCGCTTGCCGGGCTCGCGCGCGAGGCGGTCGAGGATCGACTGCGCCGAGCTGCGGGCCTTGGCGTACCAGGCCGCGTCGCCGGTCTCGGCGAACGCGCGCTCGCGCTCACGTGCGGCGAAGGCATCCTCGAGGCGCTCGAGCGCCGCGTCGACGTGCGACGTCGAGTAGCCGCCGCGCTGCATCGTGAAAGCCATGGTGCGGATGCTCTCCGCATTGAGCACCGACGGACGCCCCGGCTCCGCCGTGTAGGCGCGCCTGGCCTCCTCGAGGAAGTCCTCGACCTGGTCGACGTCGTAGCCCGGCTTGGACTTGCGGCTGCGCGGGAAAGTTGTGCTCACGACGTCAATTGTGCCTTACGTGAAGATGAGAAACAGCGCATAGGCCACCGCGCCGGAGAGCAGGGCCGAGTCCAGGCGGTCGAGGAAGCCGCCGTGCCCTGGCAGGAACGAGCTGATGTCCTTGATCCCGAGGTCGCGCTTGATGAGCGACTCGGCGAGGTCTCCCGACGTGGCCGTGAGCACCATCGCGAGCGCGAGGATGACGCCGACCCACCACGGCTGCTGCAGCATGAAGAGGGCGAGCAGGACGCCCGCGATGAGGGCCGCCGCCACGGAGCCCGCGAAGCCCTCCCAGGTCTTCTTGGGGCTGATCGCCGGCGCCATGAGGTGCTTGCCGAACGCGAGGCCGCTCGCGTAGGCGCCCGTGTCGACCGCGACGACCACGATGAGGAACGCGAGCGTCCACCACTGGCCGCCCTCCTGCGCCGTGAGGAGCACGGTGAAGCCCGCCATGAAGGCGATGTAGATCATGATGAGCGCGCCCGCGCCGAAGTCGAGCAGGAGGTCGCGCGAGGATGCCCGCGCGCTCGGCCGCACGAGCTGCTCGACGAGCCGCCACAGGGAGATGACCGCGATGCCGCCGAGCGTCACCCACCAGTGGCCCTCGTCGAGCCAGTAGAACGTCGCCGGGACGACGGCCACGGCCGCGACGACGGTCGGGATGCGCGGGACGTCGCGTCCGGCGCTGCGCAGCGCCGTCGCGAGCTCGTAGGCGAGGAACGCGACGAGCGCGCCCGCGAACACCATGTAGAGCTCTTTGAGGATGAGCAGGCTGACGAGCAGCGACCCGCCGAGCAGCAGCCCGACGCCGATCGCGCGGAGGAGGGGTCGCCCGGTGCGCGCGTTGATCTTCTCGTTCGCCGCGCGGGCCTGGGCTTCGAAGTCTGATGCCATCAGACCTCGAGCAGCTCGGCTTCCTTTTTCTTGAGGGCGTCGTCGATCGCGTCGACGTGGCTCTTGGTCGCGGCGTCGAGCTCCTTCTCGGCGCGGGCGATCTCGTCCTCGCCGACCTCCTTGAGGCCGTCGAGGTCGTCCTTGGCCTTGCGGCGCACGTTGCGGAGGGCGACGCGGGCCTGCTCGGCCTTGTCGCGCACGATCTTCACGAACTCGCGGCGGCGCTCCTCGTTGAGCTCCGGCAGGGTGGCCCGGATGACGTTGCCGTCGTTGCCGACGCTCGCACCCAGGTTCGAGGCGCCGACGATGGCCTTCTCGATGTCCTTGAGCGCGCTCTTGTCGAAGGGCGTGATGAGCAGGGTGCGGGCCTCCTGGTTGACCATGCTGGCGAGCTGGCCCAGCGGGGTCGGCGTGCCGTAGTAGTCCACGAGCACCTTCTGGAAGAGGGCGGGGTTGGCCCGGCCCGTACGCACCGTCGCGAAATCGTCCTTCGCCGACTCCACGGCCTTGTTCATCTTGTCTTTGGCCTCGGCAAGCACATCGCTGATCATGTAGTCGAGTTTAGAGGGCTAACAGGGCCACGCCGACAAGCACCGTGCCCGCGCCCAGGAGTCTTTGCACGGGATGCGGCTCCCGGAACAGCAACCACCCCGCGAGCCCCACGAGCACGACGCTCACCTCGCGGCCCGGCGCGACCACCGAGACGGGCGCCATCGTCATGGCGAACAGGATCGAGATGTACGAGAGGGGCGAGAGGATGCCGACGACGAGGGCGTCGCGCCAGTGCATCCTCACCATCTCGCGCAGGCGCGCGGGCCGCGCGATCGCCGCGGGTGCGAGCAGCACCGCCTGGCCGACCGTGCTCCCGAGGCTCAGGACCACGGGCGCGACCGCGAGCGTCGTGACGGCGTGCGCGTCCCACAGCGTGTACGCCGCGATCGTGCAGCCCGTGAGCAGGCCGTACGCGACGCCCGGCCCTGCGGCGCGCATCCCCTGCCGCCCGCCCGCGAAGCCGATGACCATGACACCCGCGATGACGACGCCCGCGCCGACGAGCGCCTGGAGGCCCGGGCGCTCCCCCAGCACCGCGACGGCGACGATGACCGTGATGAGCGGGCCCGACCCGCGCGCGAGCGGGTAGACGACCGAGACGTCGCCCGCGCGGTAGCCGCGCTGCAGCAGGAGGAAGTACGCGATGTGCAGGACGGCGCTCACGCCGCCCGCGAGCAGGAGGTCGTTCCAGCGGATGTCGCCGTGCAGCAGGATCGCGAACGGGAGCACGCACACCGAGGCGACGACCGCCGTGAGCCACACGAAGAGCGGCCCACCCGCCCCCGTGCGCTTGATCCAGAGGTTCCAGCTCGCGTGGGTCACCGCGCCCAGGGCGATGAGGGCGATGACCGCCGGGCTCAATTGCTGACGAGCGTGCCGATGCGGTCGCCGCGGATGGCCTTGGTCAGGTTGCCCGCGGGCTCCATGCCGAACACGACCATGGGCATCTTGTTGTCCATGCAGAGGCTGAATGCCGTAGAGTCGACGACCTTGAGGCCCCGCACGAGCGCCTCCTGGTAGGTGATCTCGTCGATCTTCTTCGCGTCGGGGTTGGTGCGCGGGTCGGAGTCGTAGACGCCGTCGACGCCGTTCTTCGCGACGAGCACGACCTGCGCCCCGATCTCGAGCGCGCGCTGGGCGCTCACGGTGTCTGTGGAGAAGTAGGGAAGGCCCGCGCCCGCGCCGAAGATGACGATGCGGCCCTTCTCGAGGTGGCGCTCCGCGCGCAGCGGGATGTACGGCTCCGCCACCTGGGTCATGGCGATGGCCGACTGCACGCGCACCTGCGCGCCGGCCTGCTCGAGGAAGTCCTGCAGCGCGAGCGCGTTCATGACCGTGCCGAGCATGCCCATGTAGTCGGCCCGGCCGCGCTCCATGCCGCGCTGGCTGAGCTCCGCGCCGCGGAAGAAGTTGCCGCCGCCGACCACGATGGCGATCTCGACATCGTTCGCGGCCGCCGCGATCTCCTTGGCGAGGGCCGAGACGACGTCGGGGTTGACGCCGAGGGATCCCCCGCCGAACGCCTCACCCGAGAGCTTGAGGAGAACCCGCCTCTTCTTGTCCGTCACTCGGTGCCCCTTCTCGCGTACGACCTGTAACAGGATACGGCGTGCCGGGGCATCCTCCGTCCCCCTTCGCATCCTCCCCGCACGTCGTCGAGCTGCGGGGAGAGTTCCGCGCACCTCGCCGACATGCGGGGAGGATGCGGTGCGCCGGGAACGCCGATGGGCCCCGGGGAGAACCCCGGGGCCCATCGTGCGTGCTGGTGCCTAGGCGCCGACCTTGAAGCGGGCGAAGCCCGTGACGGTGAGCTTGGCGTCGGCGACGACCTTGCTGATCGTGAGCTTGTTGTCGCGCGCGTAGTCCTGCTCGAGCAGGACTACGCGCGCGACAACAAGCTCACGATCAGCAAGGTCGTCGCCGACGCCAAGCTCACCGTCACGGGCTTCGCCCGCTTCAAGGTCGGCGCCTAGGCACCAGCACGCACGATGGGCCCCGGGGTTCTCCCCGGGGCCCATCGGCGTTCCCGGCGCACCGCATCCTCCCCGCATGTCGGCGAGGTGCGCGGAACTCTCCCCGCAGCTCGACGACGTGCGGGGAGGATGCGAAGGGGGACGGAGGATGCCCCGGCACGCCGTATCCTGTTACAGGTCGTACGCGAGAAGGGGCACCGAGTGACGGACAAGAAGAGGCGGGTTCTCCTCAAGCTCTCGGGTGAGGCGTTCGGCGGGGGATCCCTCGGCGTCAACCCCGACGTCGTCTCGGCCCTCGCCAAGGAGATCGCGGCGGCCGCGAACGATGTCGAGATCGCCATCGTGGTCGGCGGCGGCAACTTCTTCCGCGGCGCGGAGCTCAGCCAGCGCGGCATGGAGCGCGGCCGGGCCGACTACATGGGCATGCTCGGCACGGTCATGAACGCGCTCGCGCTGCAGGACTTCCTCGAGCAGGCCGGCGCGCAGGTGCGCGTGCAGTCGGCCATCGCCATGACCCAGGTGGCGGAGCCGTACATCCCGCTGCGCGCGGAGCGCCACCTCGAGAAGGGCCGCATCGTCATCTTCGGCGCGGGCGCGGGCCTTCCCTACTTCTCCACAGACACCGTGAGCGCCCAGCGCGCGCTCGAGATCGGGGCGCAGGTCGTGCTCGTCGCGAAGAACGGCGTCGACGGCGTCTACGACTCCGACCCGCGCACCAACCCCGACGCGAAGAAGATCGACGAGATCACCTACCAGGAGGCGCTCGTGCGGGGCCTCAAGGTCGTCGACTCTACGGCATTCAGCCTCTGCATGGACAACAAGATGCCCATGGTCGTGTTCGGCATGGAGCCCGCGGGCAACCTGACCAAGGCCATCCGCGGCGACCGCATCGGCACGCTCGTCAGCAATTGAGCCCGGCGGTCATCGCCCTCATCGCCCTGGGCGCGGTGACCCACGCGAGCTGGAACCTCTGGATCAAGCGCACGGGGGCGGGTGGGCCGCTCTTCGTGTGGCTCACGGCGGTCGTCGCCTCGGTGTGCGTGCTCCCGTTCGCGATCCTGCTGCACGGCGACATCCGCTGGAACGACCTCCTGCTCGCGGGCGGCGTGAGCGCCGTCCTGCACATCGCGTACTTCCTCCTGCTGCAGCGCGGCTACCGCGCGGGCGACGTCTCGGTCGTCTACCCGCTCGCGCGCGGGTCGGGCCCGCTCATCACGGTCATCGTCGCCGTCGCGGTGCTGGGGGAGCGCCCGGGCCTCCAGGCGCTCGTCGGCGCGGGCGTCGTCATCGCGGGTGTCATGGTCATCGGCTTCGCGGGCGGGCGGCAGGGGATGCGCGCCGCAGGGCCGGGCGTCGCGTACGGCCTGCTCACGGGCTGCACGATCGCGGCGTACACGCTGTGGGACGCGCACGCCGTCACGACGCTCGCGGTCGCGCCCGTGGTCCTGAGCCTCGGGAGCACGGTCGGCCAGGCGGTGCTGCTCGCACCCGCGGCGATCGCGCGGCCCGCGCGCCTGCGCGAGATGGTGAGGATGCACTGGCGCGACGCCCTCGTCGTCGGCATCCTCTCGCCCCTCTCGTACATCTCGATCCTGTTCGCCATGACGATGGCGCCCGTCTCGGTGGTCGCGCCGGGCCGCGAGGTGAGCGTCGTGCTCGTGGGGCTCGCGGGGTGGTTGCTGTTCCGGGAGCCGCATCCCGTGCAAAGACTCCTGGGCGCGGGCACGGTGCTTGTCGGCGTGGCCCTGTTAGCCCTCTAAACTCGACTACATGATCAGCGATGTGCTTGCCGAGGCCAAAGACAAGATGAACAAGGCCGTGGAGTCGGCGAAGGACGATTTCGCGACGGTGCGTACGGGCCGGGCCAACCCCGCCCTCTTCCAGAAGGTGCTCGTGGACTACTACGGCACGCCGACCCCGCTGGGCCAGCTCGCCAGCATGGTCAACCAGGAGGCCCGCACCCTGCTCATCACGCCCTTCGACAAGAGCGCGCTCAAGGACATCGAGAAGGCCATCGTCGGCGCCTCGAACCTGGGTGCGAGCGTCGGCAACGACGGCAACGTCATCCGGGCCACCCTGCCGGAGCTCAACGAGGAGCGCCGCCGCGAGTTCGTGAAGATCGTGCGCGACAAGGCCGAGCAGGCCCGCGTCGCCCTCCGCAACGTGCGCCGCAAGGCCAAGGACGACCTCGACGGCCTCAAGGAGGTCGGCGAGGACGAGATCGCCCGCGCCGAGAAGGAGCTCGACGCCGCGACCAAGAGCCACGTCGACGCGATCGACGACGCCCTCAAGAAAAAGGAAGCCGAGCTGCTCGAGGTCTGATGGCATCAGACTTCGAAGCCCAGGCCCGCGCGGCGAACGAGAAGATCAACGCGCGCACCGGGCGACCCCTCCTCCGCGCGATCGGCGTCGGGCTGCTGCTCGGCGGGTCGCTGCTCGTCAGCCTGCTCATCCTCAAAGAGCTCTACATGGTGTTCGCGGGCGCGCTCGTCGCGTTCCTCGCCTACGAGCTCGCGACGGCGCTGCGCAGCGCCGGACGCGACGTCCCGCGCATCCCGACCGTCGTCGCGGCCGTGGCCGTCGTCCCGGCGACGTTCTACTGGCTCGACGAGGGCCACTGGTGGGTGACGCTCGGCGGCATCGCGGTCATCTCCCTGTGGCGGCTCGTCGAGCAGCTCGTGCGGCCGAGCGCGCGGGCATCCTCGCGCGACCTCCTGCTCGACTTCGGCGCGGGCGCGCTCATCATGATCTACATCGCCTTCATGGCGGGCTTCACCGTGCTCCTCACGGCGCAGGAGGGCGGCCAGTGGTGGACGCTCGCGTTCCTCATCGTGGTCGTCGCGGTCGACACGGGCGCCTACGCGAGCGGCCTCGCGTTCGGCAAGCACCTCATGGCGCCGGCGATCAGCCCCAAGAAGACCTGGGAGGGCTTCGCGGGCTCCGTGGCGGCGGCCCTCATCGCGGGCGTCCTGCTCGCCCTCTTCATGCTGCAGCAGCCGTGGTGGGTCGGCGTCATCCTCGCGCTCGCGATGGTGCTCACGGCCACGTCGGGAGACCTCGCCGAGTCGCTCATCAAGCGCGACCTCGGGATCAAGGACATCAGCTCGTTCCTGCCAGGGCACGGCGGCTTCCTCGACCGCCTGGACTCGGCCCTGCTCTCCGGCGCGGTGGCCTATGCGCTGTTTCTCATCTTCACGTAAGGCACAATTGACGTCGTGAGCACAACTTTCCCGCGCAGCCGCAAGTCCAAGCCGGGCTACGACGTCGACCAGGTCGAGGACTTCCTCGAGGAGGCCAGGCGCGCCTACACGGCGGAGCCGGGGCGTCCGTCGGTGCTCAATGCGGAGAGCATCCGCACCATGGCTTTCACGATGCAGCGCGGCGGCTACTCGACGTCGCACGTCGACGCGGCGCTCGAGCGCCTCGAGGATGCCTTCGCCGCACGTGAGCGCGAGCGCGCGTTCGCCGAGACCGGCGACGCGGCCTGGTACGCCAAGGCCCGCAGCTCGGCGCAGTCGATCCTCGACCGCCTCGCGCGCGAGCCCGGCAAGCGCTTCTCGCGCACGGGACCGTTCACGCTCGGCTACCACCCCAAGGATGTCGACGCGTTCGCCGACCGCCTCGTCGGGTACTTCCAGCACGGCAAGCCCATGAGCGTCGACCAGGTGCGCACCGTCGTGTTCCGCGGCTCGCGCCGGGGCTACAACGAGATGCAGGTCGACCTCCTGCTCGACGCCGTCATCGACGTCATGCTCGCGGTGCGCTGACCGGCCTCACAGCCTTTTCCGCCCCCGTCGGCTAAAATCGGGGGATTGTGGGGACGAACACGCGCGCCGGAGAGATCCGCGCCATGCGCAGGAGCGCGGGCGGGGACGTCTCGGGGCGCCACCGCCGGGCGTCGTGGTCGCTGCCCGTCTTCGCGTCGTTCGTGACGTTCGCGTTCCTCGCGGTCTCGGTCACCCCGCCGCTCGGCTCGCCCGCGTACGCGTACGCCCCCGGCCAGACGAAGGAGGGCCAGACCCTCGCGGTCGACGGCGCCTACGAGAACGCGGCGGGCCGCGACGGCTTCACCGTGACCGAGCAGGTGGTCGTGCCGGCGGCATCCGCGGGCGCCCCGGCCGCAGGCACGCCCGACCCCGGCTCGGCGCAGGCCATCGCCTACTCGATGCTGCAGTCCATGGGGCTGGGCGACAGCGAGTACAACTGCCTCGTCGCCCTGTGGGACCGCGAGTCGCACTGGAACGTGTACGCCTACAACGCGTCGAGCGGCGCGTACGGCATCCCGCAGGCGCTGCCCGGCGAGAAGATGGCGGCGGTCGCCTCCGACTGGGCGACGAACGCCGCGACGCAGATCACGTGGGGGCTCAGCTACATCAGCGGCCGCTACGACACCCCGTGCGGCGCGTGGGCGCACTCGGAGGAGAAGGGCTGGTACTAGCCCCTCGCCGGTAGGCTTCCGCCATGGATGATTCTGTCGGCGATGTCATCCGGATCTCGCTGCTCGGCGTCCTGGCCCTCGTCACGATCGTGGCCGCCGGCGCCTTCAGCAAGAAGCTCGGGGTCGCCGCCCCGCTCATCCTCATCGTCGTGGGAGTGGGGTTCAGCTTCATCCCGGGCGCTCCCGTCGTGGTGCCGCACGAGGTGATCCTGCTCGGGCTGCTGCCGCCCATCCTGTACTCCGCGGCGCTCACGGTGCCCGTCATCGACTTCCGCCGCAACCTCACGAGCATCTCGCTCCTGAGCGTCGCGCTCGTCATCGTCACGGCAGGCATCACGGGGTTCATCCTCTACCTGCTGTTCCCGCAGCTCTCGCTCGCCGCCGGCATCGCGATCGGCGCCGTCATCAGCCCCACGGATGCGGTCGCCGCGACCGCCCTCGGAAAGAGGCTGGGGCTGCCGCCGCGGCTCGTGACGATCCTCGAGGGCGAGGGACTCGTCAACGACGCGACGGCCCTCGTGCTGCTGCGCTCCGCCGTCGCGGCGACCGCCGCCTCCGTCGCGTTCTGGGATGTCGTGGGCGACTTCGTCTTCGCCGCGGCCGTCGCCCTCGCGATCGGCCTCGTCGTGGGCTGGGTGACGGTGCTCGTGCGCTCGCGGCTGCGCGACTCGGTGCTCGACACGGCGATCTCGTTCGCGGTGCCGTTCATCGCGTTCCTGCCCGCCGAGTTCGTCGGCGCGAGCGGCGTGCTCGCCGTGGTCGTCGCGGGGCTCTACTCGGGGCACGCGAGCGCCAAGAAGTTCTCCGCGCAGTCGCGCATCTCCGAGCGCCTCAACTGGCGCACCCTGCAGTTCGTGCTCGAGAACGGGGTGTTCCTGCTCATGGGCATCCAGTTCACCTCGCTCATCACGGGCGTGCAGGAGGACGACCTGAGCGCGACCACCGCGATCTGGGTGGGCCTGCTCATGACCCTGGTCGTGCTGGTCGTGCGGTTCGCGTTCCTCGTGCCCCTGCTCGTGCTGCTGCGCCGCCAGGTGGCGGCGACGGCCCGCCAGACCGAGCGCTGGGGCAAGGCGGTCGAGAGGATGCGCGCACGCATCGACGGCGACGAGCGCCTCGCGGGCAATGCGCGCGTGCAGCGCCGCAGCGACCGCGTGGAGAAGAACCTCAAGCGCCGCCAGGCAGATGCGGCCCAGCTCAAGGCGCAGGGGCTCGGCTGGCGCGGAGGCCTCGTGCTCGGCTGGTCGGGCATGCGCGGCGTCGTCACACTCGCGGCAGCCCAGTCGCTGCCCGAGGGCACGCCCTACCGCGCGCAGCTCGTGCTCATCGCCTTCACGGTCGCGGTCGTCACGCTGCTCGTGCAGGGCGGCACGCTGCCGTGGCTCATCAGGCTCACGGGCATCCGGGGGACCGACCGGGCGGCCGACCGCCGCGAGTTCGCGACGCTCCTCGACGAGATCAGCGCCGCGGGCATCGCCGTGCTCGACAACCCCGATTTCCGGCTGCCCGACGGCGAGAAGGTCGACGAGGAGGTGGTCGAGCGCGTGCGGCACGACACGCTGCAGAGCGTGCGCTCCGCGCGCGAGCGCGCCGAGCACGGCGCGGGGGAGAAGGAGCTCGCGAACTCCCCGCAGCGGCAGTACCGCGAGCTGCGGCGCGAGGTGCTGCAGGCGGAGCGCGACGCCCTGCTCGAGGCCCGTTCCGAGGGGTCGTACCCGTCGCGCATCCTCATCCGCGCACAGGCCATGATCGACATGGAGGAGACGCGGCTCGAGGCTATGGACAACTCGTAAGCTGGAGGCATGCCCCGTTCGAACCGCCCGCGCGACCGCCGCGGCAAGGCAGACGACGAGGAGTTCGACGTCACGCGCGTGCTCATGGGCACGAAGACCACGGTGTCGAAGCGCGACGGGCTCTGGAACGTGCAGCCCCTCACCGCGGCCAACGCCGTGAAGGCCTACATCTGCCCGGGCTGCGGCCTCGAGATCGAGCCGGGCATCGCCCACACCGTCACGTGGCGCGCCGACGGCATCATGGGCGAGGCCGACGACCTCGCCGCGCGCCGCCACTGGCACCTGCACTGCTGGAAGATCAAGCCATGACCGAGCCCATCAAGAGCGGCACCGAGCTGCCGGCGATCCGCGAGGATGTCGACCTCCGCACGTCCGACGGCCTCACCCTCGTGGGCGAGCTGGCGCTGCCGGAGTCGGGCGCCCCCGCGGCGACGATCATCGCCCTGCACCCGCTGCCGACGCACGGCGGCTTCATGGACTCGCACATCATCCGCAAGGCGTCCGCGCGGCTGCCCGCCCTCGCCGACCTCGCGGTGCTGCGCTTCAACTTCCGCGGCGTGACGTCGCCGCGCGGCACGTCCGAGGGCTTCTTCGGCGACGGCGTCGACGAGCGGCACGACCTGCAGGCGGCGATGGACCTCGTCGCCGCGCGCGGGCTGCCGCATCCGTGGCTCGTGGGCTGGTCGTTCGGCACGGAGGTCGCCCTCAAGTGGGGCCTCGAGCAGCCCGTGGAGGGCGCGATCCTGCTCTCCCCGCCGCTGCGCCGCACCACCGACGCCGAGCTCGCGCGCTGGGCCGGCAGCGGCAAGCGCCTCGTCGCGGTCGTGCCGGAGCTCGACGACTTCCTCCGGCCGCCCGAGGCATCGGCGCGCTTCGCGGTCGTGCCCGAGACGGAGTTCGTCGCGGTGAAGGGCGGGCGCCACCTGTGGGTGGGGGAGGCGCAGACCTACCGCGTGCTGAGCGAGATCGTCGCGCGCCTCAACCCCGCGGCGCTGCCGCTGCCGACGGAGTACTGAGCGGGCCCTCCGCGGCGCCCGTTCCGTGTGCGCCCTGCTCCAGCCGATCGACGCTCGGACCCTCGCGCCTTGGCCAACGCCATACATTTGTCAGGCGTGCGTACGAATGTATGGCTTTGAGTAAGCGGTTCGCGGAAGGGTCGCGCGACCGCGGGGAGCAGCATCGGGCCGGAGGCAGGCCTACAGGTCGTTCTGCCTCGGCACGACCACCTGGTTGATGATGAGCAGGATCGCCGCCGCCACGGGGATGGCGATGAGCGCGCCGAGGATGCCGAGCAGCGTGCCGCCCGCGAGCGCGGCGATCACGACGATCGCGCCCGGCACCTTGACCGCCTGGGCCATGATGCGCGGGTTGAGCACGTACGCCTCGACCTGCATGTACACGAGGTAGTAGATCGCGACGGCGATGACGCTCGGGGCGCCGTTGAACGCGAGCACGAGGAGGGTGATGACGGCGGCGCCCGAGACGGTTCCCACGAGCGGGATGAGCGAGCCGAGGAAGGCGATGAAGGCGAGCAGCGCCGAGTAGCTGATCGGCAGGCCGAACGCCGGGAAGATGAGGGTGAGGAACACGAACGACAGGATGCCGTTCACGAGCGCGAGGGAACCCTGCCCGATGACGTAGCGGCCGACCGCCGAGGCGACCTGCTCGGCGAGGTCGATGAACTTGGGGCGCTTGGAGGCCGGGACCAGCTGGTAGAGGCCGCGCTTGAGGCTCGTGAGCGAGGCCGTGAAGTAGATGGTGAGGATGATGACGACGACCGCGCCCGTCACGCCCGTGGCGATGCCGATGCCGACCGTGAGCACGCCGCCGCCGATGCTCGTGTAGTCGAGGGTCGCGAACCAGTCGGTGACCGCCTTGATCGCGCTGTCGATGTCGAGCCAGGGCAGTGCGCCGTGGATGCCGTCGCGCACGGTTCCGTCGGCGAAGCCGTTGATGAGGTCGGGCACCGCCTTGATGGCCTTGTTCACCTGCTCGGTGATGACGGGGATGATCGCGAACACGAGTCCCACGAAGATGCCCAGCACGACCACGAGCACGATGACGATCGCGAGGGGCCGGGGGAGCTTGCGCTTCTCGAGCCACGTGACGATCGGGTCGAGGCCGAGCGCGAGGAACAGCGCGGCGCCCACGTAGGTGAGGATCGTCGCGAGGTTGCCCACCGTGGCACCGATGGCCACGGCCACGAGGACTCCGAGGCCGCCGAAGAGGCCGAGTCGGAACGGGTTCTGGATCTTCACGGCGGCACCTCAGGGTCGGAGGACGAAGCGGGACGGGCTACGACTCGGAGGTGACCTTCTCGGCCTGGGACAGGACGCCCCGAAGGTTTTCGAAGTAGCCCGCCACCGTGTCGCGCTCCATCCTAATCTTGGCGAGGCGCTCCTCGGCGTCGGACACGAGCTTCGCCGTGCGGCGCTCCGCGTCGTCGATGAGGGCTTTCGCACGGGCCTCGGCGGCCTCGGTGACCTCCTTGGCGTGGGCGTCTGCGGCCTCGCGCACCTTGCGTGCCTCGTTCTTCGACGTGGTGTCGAGGTTGACCGTCTCCTGACGCTTGACCGCGGTCTGCCGCACGGCCTCCGCGAGCTGCGCGTTCGCCTCGTCGAGGAACTGCTGCGTCTGGGTGCTCGCCTCCGTGTGCAGGGCGAGGGCCTCCTTCTCGCCCTCCTCGCGTCGGGCGCCGAGCTCGGCCTCGAGCGCCGCGCGGGCCTCGGCGGCCTCGCGCTCGAGGGTCGAGCGGGTCTCGTCACGCTGGTGGGCGAGGGCCGCGCGCGTGGTCTCGGTCTCGCTCGCGAGCTGGGCACGCTGGCGGGCGATGTCGCGCGCGAGGTCGGTCGTCTGCTTCTCCACGTCGGCCGCGAGCCGCGCCGTGGTCTCCGCGACCTCCGCCTCGAGGGCGGCGCGGCGCTCCCTGATCTCGGCCTCGAGGGCCGACTGCTTCTCCGCGGTCTCCGCGGCGAGGGCCGCGCGTGCCGCCGCAGTCTCCGAGGAGAGCTGGTTGCGCGCCGCCGTGGTGCGGGCCTCGAGGTCGGCCCGTCCGGTCGTGAGCTCGTGCTCGAGCTCGGCCCGGGCGGACGCGAGCTCCTGCTCGAGCGCCGCCCGCGTTGACTCGACCTCGGCCTGCAGCGCGGCCTTCGTGCTCGTGACCTCGGCCTCGAGCTCGGCCCGGCGGCCCGAGATCTCGTGCTCGAGGGCGGTGCGGGCACCCGAGATCTCGGCTTCCAGGGCGGCGCGGGCGCCGGACGTCTCGGCCTCGAGCGCCGCACGGTCTCCCGTCGTCTTGGCCTCCAGGGCGGCGTGGGCGGCGGCGGTGTCGGCGGCGAGGGTGTCGGCGGCGGCCTTGGCCTCCGCTCGCTGCTGGGCGAGCGCGGCCTGGGTCTCGACGCGCAGTGCCTCCTGTGCGGCGGCGGTGTCGTTGGCGAGCTTCTCGGCCGCGGCGGCCGTCTCATTCGCGAGCTTCTCGCGCTCGGTGGCGATCTCGGCGGCGAGGGCAGCGCGACCCGTCTCGAGCTCGCGCGCGAGGTCGGTGCGGCCCTGCTCGAGGTCGCGCGCGAGGTCGGCGCGCAGGCGGGCGTTCTCGTTCTCGTAGTCGGCGCGGCCCTTCTCGGCGTCGCGGGCGAGCTCGGCCGCGGCCTCACGGGCCGCCGTGGCCTCGCGCGTCGCGGTCTCCCGCAGGTCGGCGACCTCCTTCTCGACCTCGGCGCGCAGGGCGGCGGCCTCCCGCTTCGCGGTCGTGCGCGTGTCCGCGGCCTCGGTGGCGACGGCACCGCGCAGCGACGCGGCCTCGCGCTGGGCATCCTGCATGAGGGCCTCGGCGTCGGAGCGCGCACGTGAGAGGAGCGAGTCGGCCTGCTCGCGGGCCTCCGTGACGGCTGCCGCGGCGGCGGCTGTCGCATCCTCGGTGATCTTCGCGGCCTGGGCCTGGGTCTCGGCGCGCAGGCGGGCCATCTCGGCGGCCGTCGTGGTGCGCAGGTTCTCGGCGTCGATGTCGGCCTGGCTGATGAGGCGCGTCGACTGCTCCTCGGCCACGCGCAGGGTGTTCTCGAGCTTCGTGCCGAGTCCGGCGTAGGTGGGGCTGCCCGTCTCGTCGAGCTCGGCCTGCAGGTCTTCGTTGACCGCGAGGAGGCGCTTGACCTCCTTGGCGGACTCCGCGCGGTCGGCGTTCGCCTGGATGAGCTCGCGGCGCAGATCCTGTAGCGCTGCGTCGACTTCGTCCTTCCGGTAACCGCGCATCTCTGTTCCGAAAGTCGTGTCGTCTGCAGCCATGGATGCCACTTTAGCGCGGCGGGGTACAGCCAATCATTCACCTCCTTCCCAGCAACTTCCCAGACCCACAGTTAGGGGCGACCAAGGCAGTCCGGTATTCTTGAACGTCTTTGTTGTTGCCACTCCCCGGAAGTCTCGGGGGCTCCTCCTCTCGTCCCTAGTGCGAGCGGCCGCCTTGAGAGCGGCGGAGGATGCAGCGGACTTTCGGTCTCTCCGGCAGCACGAAAGGAGTAGTCCACCGTGCGGTTCGTTCTCGCCATCATCAGCTTCGTCGTGGCCGCGGTCATGATCGGCGCGGGCATCGCCCAGCGCACGATCCTGCTCGAGCCCGACCACGTCGCCCTCTCGAGCTCGTCGAGCACGGGCGCGGCGGTCACCGTCATCGACGGCGCGGCCCTCAACGCCTACGACGGGTCTCAGCGCCTCTCGGTCTCGGGCACCGACGACATCATCGCCGCGTACGGGCGCACGAGCGACGTGCTCGCCTGGATCGGCGACGCGCAGTACACCGAGGTCGGCTTCGACGCCGAGAAGGGCGAGCTCACGAGCAAGCTCGTTCCGGGAACCGAGAAGTCGGTGCCGACGATCGAGGGGTCCGACCTCTGGCTCGACGAGTACACGAGCGCCGACTCGCTCGCGATCACCGTCAAGGTGCCGAGCGACGTCTCGTTCATCATGATCTCCGACGGCAAGAAGGCCGCGCCAGCCGACGTCGAGCTCTCGTGGCCCGTGGACAACTCGACCCCGCTCGCGGGGCCGCTCATCGTCGCGGGCGCCGTCGTGCTGCTGCTCGGCCTCGCGCTGCTGCTGTGGGCGATCAACCACATGCGCAGCTCGCGCGGCCCGCGCCGCAAGCCCCAGAAGATGCCCAAGGTTCCGCGCAAGCCCCTGGTCAAGCCGCGCTCCGGCGGGCGCCGCACCGCGGCGGGCATGATCGCCGTGCCGATCACCCTCGTGGGCGCGCTCGTGCTCACGGGCTGCAGCGCCGACTTCTGGCCCGGCTCGAAGCCCGGCGCCGCGCCGAGCGCGAGCGCCTCGGCCGCCCCCGTCGACCAGGCGGGCGAGCCGCCGGCCGCGACCGTCAACCAGGTCGAGCGCATCATCACGAAGATCAGCCAGACGACCGCCGACGCCGATGCCGCGAAGGATGCCACGCTCCTCGCCACGCGCTTCCAGGGTGCGGCGCTCGAGCTGCGTGTCGCCAACTACGCGATCACGACCGCCGACCCGTCCATCGCGGCCCTCGCCGCGATCCCCGCGGGGCCCGTCAAGGTGACCCTGCCGCAGCGCACGGACTCGTGGCCGCGCACGGTGTTCGCGGTCATCCAGGATGACAGCGACTCGACGATCCCGCCGCTCGCCCTGTTCCTCGAGCAGGAGGATCCGCGCGCCAACTACAAGGTCGCGTACGCCATGACGCTCGAGCCGTCGGCGGTGCTGCCCAAGGTCGCCCCCGCGGCGATCGGCGCCTCGCAGCTCGCGGACGACAGCGGCGTGCTCAAGCTCACGCCCGACGAGGTGGCCCTCGGCTACGCCGACATCCTCGAGAAGGATGTCGACAGCGACGCGTACCTCGACTTCGAGGCGGAGGGGGACAGCCTGCGCGAGAACGTCGGCGTCACCTACAAGGCGACCGTGAAGTCGAGCCTGCCGTCGACGGCGACCGTGGCGTTCGGCCACGCGCTCGGCGGTGCGGACGCCATCTCGCTCGCCACCAACGACGCGGGCGCCCTCGTTGCCGTCAACGTCAACGAGACGACCACCGTCACCCCCGTCGAGGCAGGCGCCGCCGTCAACCCGACGGGCCAGGTGAAGGCGCTCTCGGGCCTCGCGATCAGCACGAAGGGCGTCATCGCCACCTACGGCGACCAGCTGCTCTTCTACGTGCCGCCCGCCGGGAGTGATGCGAAGATCATCCTGCTCGGCTACACGCAGGGCCTCATCAAGGCAGGGGAGGTCGGATGACCAACGCACCGCTCGGCGGCAACCTCCGAGGCGCCGTCGACCTCTCGTCGCTTGTGCGGCCGCCGGCCCCGGCCGGGGGAGCGCCCGCTGCCCCGGGCGGCGTGGTGCGATCGGCGAACGACGCCAACTTCACGGCCATCCTCGACCTCTCGTCGACGGTGCCCGTCATCGTGGAGTTCTACGGGCAGGGCGTCGAGCCCGTGCTGGGCGACCTCATCGCGCAGTACGGCGGCCGCATCGCACTCGCGACCGTGGATGCGACGACGAGCCCGCAGCTCGTGCAGGCGTTCCAAGTGCAGCAGGTTCCCACCGTCGCCGCGGTCGTGGGCGGGCGGCCCGTGCAGCTCTTCGTGGGCATGGTCCCCGAGGAGGAGCTGCGCGACGTGCTCGAGCAGGTGCTGCAGCTCGCCGCCCAGAACGGCGTGCAGGGCTCGATCGCCGTGGACGGCGCCGAGCCCTCTGAGCCCGTGGAGGAGCCGCTGCCTCCGCACCACCAGGAGGCGTACGACGCGATAGCGTCCGGCGACTTCGCGACCGCGATCAAGGAGTACGAGACCGCGATCGCCCAGAACCCGCGCGACCAGCTCGCCGTCGCGGGCCTCGCGCAGGTCTCCCTGCTGCAGCGCCTCGAGGGCGCCGACGCCTCGGCGGTCCGCTCCGCGGCCGCTGCCGAGCCGACCGACGTCGCCGCCCAGCTCGCCGTCGCCGACCTCGACGTCTCGGGCGGCCACCTCGACGACGCGTTCGGGCGCCTGCTCGACCTGTTCCCGACCCTCGACCAGCCGGGCAAGAACTCGGTGCGCACGCGCCTCCTCGACTACTTCGAGATCGCGGGCGCCGAAGACCCGCGCGTGGTCTCCGCTCGACGCCGCCTCACGGGCCTGCTCTACTAGGAGCGTGACCGAGACTGTGCCGGGGCCGACAGCGGCCCTGCTCGACGTGTGGGCGCGGGTCGCGTTGTTCGCGGCCATTCTGGTCGTCATCCTCGGGGGTGTGCTGGCCTCCATTCCGGTGCTGGTGTTGGCTGCGGTGCTATTCGGCGCGGCGATCATGCTGGGCGTACGGAGCGCGCGCGCGATGGCGCGGGAGAAGAATGCCGGCTACTCCACGATCTACGACGTACCCGGGTTCGCGCTCCGTGACGCCCGCACCAAGCAGCTCCTGCGCGCCGCAGACACCGAACCCGTCGGAGGCGGAAGACGCTCCATTCTGCGCGCGATGTTCACGGTGAAACCGGGCACCGTACTTGCGAAGCGCCTCGAGGAGGAGCGGGACTAGGCGCCCGAGTGCGCCAACGGGAAACCTTGCGCGCAGACACCATACATGTATTATGAGTCTCGCTCACGAGGCCCGTCGTACCGCACACCAGGCTGCGCAGATTAACAAGCTTCCTGCGCGCAAGTTCTATGAACTTTCTATGGCGATTATTGCTCATTCGCCGCTACGGTGGGTGCTACTCAGCTGAGCCGACCTCACCCGCGTGAACACTTTGGCCAGCCCGTCGCAGTCTGGGAGTGTTCACGTGAAGGTCCTGCTTGGAGCCGTTCTGGCTGCAGTCTTGGTGGCGACGACTGTCGCACCGGTCGCTGCTGAGGAGCCGCAATCGGACGTGACAGAGTCCTCGCCATACGACCTCCCGCTTCTTGTCTCTGAAGAACCTGCTGTCGTAGCGCCTGCTCCGCTCGAGGGTGACTTCACTGACATCGACCTACCGATACCCGCGGTGGCGAATCGGGCAGTGAGCCCCTCTCGACCGGGCCCCCCGGTCGAGAGAAAGCCTTTCGTCTTCGACGCCGAGGGCGCGCAGGTGGTTGAACGCTCCGAGTTCATCACGACCTACGAGAACCCGGACGGTGGATTCGTCGACCGGATCGGGCAGATTCCGCTCAACGCCCGCAATGACCATCGCGAGTGGGTTCCCATCGACACTTTTGTAAGTCGGGACCTCGACGGCACCTGGTCGACCGACGCGCATCCAATCGACCCGGTGTTCGCGCCGCGGGCCGATGAGGAGAACGCGTTCAGCGTCTCCCGCGGCGGCTACACCATCGGGTACACCCTCGTCGGCGCAGAGGACTCGTCGTTGAGGGTCGTGCCGCACGTCTGGGACGAGTCCCAGCCCAAGGGAAGCGACATTCTCTATCCCGACGTGTTCGACGGCGTCGACCTGAAGTTCCAGGTGACGCAGGCGGGGGTGAAGGAGTCGTTGAGCCTTGACTCCCTGCCACCCGCAGAGGAGTCCGAGTGGACCTGGCGAATCGAGGTCAACGCCCTCACCCCGTCAGTCGATGAGCACGGGTCAGTGAACTTCTCCAACCGCTATGGTGACGTGAAATTCCACATCCCTGCTCCGATCATGTGGGACTCGTCGGGCGAGGACGGAAAGTCGGAATCGGCGATGTCGAACCTGAAGGTCCACGTCACGCCGGACGGGGACGGCTGGCTCCTGACCCTGACGGCCGATCACCGGTGGCTCGCGGATCCCGACCGCGTCTACCCCGTCACGGTCGACCCGACAACGCGACCTGGGCCCAGCTCGATGAGCGCTTACAAGTCAGACGGGGCCTACCGCAACGATGGAATCCTCGTGGGCAACGCCCGTAGCGGCGGCGATTACTACTGGCACTCCACGGCCCAGTTCAACTACTCGCCCGCCGCCGGCTCCCAAGTGGTCGATGCCGCCGTAGCGGCCTACTACGTCGACGGCTATACGGGCGCGGCAACGACGTACATCCACGCGGCCGCCTGCGACGGGTACTGGTGTCTTGGGGAGTGGTTGGCGATGGTCAGCCTCACCAACAACGCCGCCTGGAGCGTCGACCGAACTCCCGGCCTCGGCAACCGTGTGGCTCAATGGGTGCGCGACGGGCAGTTCAGCAAGAAGCTGATCTTCGCCGGCGATGAGACCGCGGGCAAGTACACCTTCAAAGACCTCACCGCCGAGCTCTACGTCGAGTACGTCAACTACCCGACGGTCCCCGTCACGACCCTTCCCGCCAACGGGGCTTCCAAGGCACCGGTGATGCCGACGCTCAAAGCGTCTGCGACGCAGGCTCAAGGACTGCCGCTTTCATGGCAGTACAAGATCTGGAAGACGTCGGATGTCAGCACGACGCCGTACTACACCTCGATCTGGCCTGACGGGAGCGAATGGAGCCAGTACGGCTCTCCGCCCGACTTCCAGGTTCCCCAGGGCATCTTGGAGCCCGGCAAGACGTACTACTGGAAGGCCAGCGTTCGGGACTCCAAGGAGAATTACTACGGAACCACGGTGAGAACGTCGGCCGCGGCGAGCTCCTTTTCCACGAACACCCCAGCGCCGACGCCGGAGCAAGCCAGCGTGGCACCCGCGGACGGGGTCACGATCACGACTCTGACCCCGACTTTCGAGGCTCCCGAGGTGATCGACGCGAACGGCGACACGGTGCAGTACCAGTTCCGCATTGCCAGCGGCTCCGATGGCAAGACCGGCGCCATAGCCACCTCGGGCTGGCAATCCAGTAGGTCCTGGACTCCGACACCAGGAACCCTGCAAGATGGCGACTCCTACACCTGGGTGGTACTCACCAACGACGGGTATGACGCCGACTACGCGCCCTCGTGGGTAAACCACCTCAAGGTCAACCTGCGCCTGGGTGCCTCCGGTCCCTCTCCGTTCGACTCGGCGGGCCCGGTGACGGTCAACCTCGCCAACGGGAACGCCAACCTGTCGTTCTCATCCCCGATCGTCAATACTGTCGGCGGGCCCATGGGCCTCTCTTTCGCATACAACTCACAGCAGTCGCCGGATCGATACCGAGGGCTCACCGCCACGTACTACAACGCCCTGACGACGGGACAGACGAGCACCACAAGCTTCAGCGTCGACGGCAAGCCAGCGCTGATCTCCCGCACAGACCCGTCCGTCAACTTCCTTTGGGAGACCGACAGCCCGGGCCCCGCGCTGCCCACCAACTACTTCCTCGCCCGATGGACTGGGTTCATCCAGGTGCCCTCTGCAGGCACCTACACCTTCGGCACCTTCGCTGATGACGGCAGCCGGGTGACGATTGGCGGCACTAGCGTTCTCGACAAATGGGAGACGTCGACCACGGGCGCCCCCAAGATGCTGTGGGGAACCGCCAAGGTCATGGGGGAGGCCCCGGTTCCATTCCAATTCGACTACTACGACAGCACCGGCAATGCGACTGTTCAACTTTGGGTGCGTGATCCCAGCAACAACGTGTCGATTGTTCCACCGGACTGGTTCTCGACGCAGGTCGAGGTCTTGCCAGCGGGCTGGTCGACCTCCACACCCATGGCGGGCTCGGGCGGCTTCTACTCGTCCGCGCGAGTCACAGAGGCGTCGGTGGTACTTACTGATCTCACCGGCTCGGTTCACACCTACGTCAAGAAGAGCAGCGGTGGATACACTCCTCCTGCTGGCGAGTACGGGGTCCTCTCGCTCGACAGCAATGGTCTCGTGACGCTCGCCGACGATGGGGGCACGGTCTACACGTTCAACGCACAGGGTGCAGTGTCATCGGTGACGACAGCGGGTGACTCCCTCAAGCCCGCGACGCCCATCGTCGGATATCGAGCGGGGACAGGACAGCCCGACCGGATCTCTGACCCTCTCTCGCTCTCGCCGGGATCGGTTCCCGCTGCATACGGCCGGTTCGTGCGCTTCGTCTACCAGGGCGACTCGGCAGCGTCTGTCGGCCTGGGGACGGCAGATACGGACTCCTCGGGCTCCGCCTGCCCCGTGCCGCCAGGGTACTTCGCGGCTCCTGCCGGAATGTTGTGCAGGATCATCTACCCCGGTCATGCCGCTGGTGCGAGCGACACGACGCGACTGTTCTACAACGAGTTCCACCAGCTCACCCGGATCGTCGACCCGGGCGGCGTCATAACTGACTTCTCCTACAACGCTCAGGGCCGGATCCGCTCGATCGTAGACGCCCGGATCAACGACTGGCGCCTTGCGAACGGCGTCACAACCGTCGCGGCCGAGCAGATGACCGAGATCTCCTACGACGTGGCTGGCCGCGTTGTCGCCGTGACGCTTCCCGCGCCCGACGGCGCCACCGCCGCTGCGCGCCCTTCGAGGTCATACACCTACGACAGCGGAACGACCTACGTCGACGTGGCCGGCCTCTCCGGACACGCAAAGACCGTCACCTACGACAGCGCCTGGCGTCAGCTCACGACATCGAGCACGATGGGCGTCACGGCGTCGCAACAGTGGCATCCAACCAAGGACCTGATCGTGTCCACCACCGATCCCCAGGGGAGAATCTCGACGATCGCCTACGACGGTCAGGATCGTGCGACCGACACCTACGGTCCGGCCGAGCCAGGTTGCTTCGATTCAGACGCCGCGACTGCATGCGCCGCCACGCCAGGACACTCGAGCACGACGTATGACGGCGGCCTCAAGGGCCTCCACGCGGCGTACTACGGCAACGCCACGCTGAGCGGCGCTCCCGTGACCTTCGGCCTTGGCGTGAACGGCGTCACGTCCGGCGCTGTCGACAAGGACTTCGGACTCCGGGGGCCGGTCGCGGGCGTGGGCGCGATCGACAAGTGGTCGGTGAGGATGACCGGGCTCATCACCTTCCCGGTCGCCGGTACCTACTCCATCACCACGAAGGCCGATGACGCGACCCAGCTGTGGATCGGGGATGTTCTCGTCGTCAACAACTGGGTCCCGGGAGCGCTCCGAACCGCGACACCCGTCCAGACCGTCACGGTGGCGGCGGAAGAGACCCGCCGGATCCGACTGCAGTACGCCGACATCACGGGTGGTGCGAGCATCCAGCTGAGGTGGACCAAGCCGGGAAGCTCCACGCAGGAGGTCGTGCCGGGCGACCGGCTCGCGCCCGACTACGGGCTGACCACCTCGACGACCGTCTACGACTCCGTTCCCTCGGGCGTCTCCGGAGTCTCGAGCGCGCAGGTGACCGACCTCACGACGTCCGTCGAATACAAGTACCCCTGGCTCGGGGCCGCGACCGCGACCACGGTGAGCCCCGGCAACCTCAACCTGCGCACGGAGACCGCGTTCGAGACGTTCGGCCTCGACGCCTTCCAGGCGAGTTCGGGCATCCCGGCGGGCGACAACTGGGGCGGCTACAAGTTCGTGCTCGCGCCCGGGGACTGGAACGGCGACGGCAAGCCCGACCTCATGGTGGTCGCGACGGACGGCAAGCTCTATCTCCGTGCGGGCAATGGAGTCGGCGGGTACGCTGCTGACCTGCTCATCGGCACGGGCTGGCAGAACTTCAAGCAGATCCTCACCCCTGGCGACTGGAACGGTGACGGCAAGGCCGATCTGCTGACAATCTCCACGGCTGGTGCACTCGATCTCTATGCGGGCAACGGAACCGGCGGCTTCATCTCGCCGTACCCCACGATCAACTCGGGCTGGCACATCTTCTCGACGGTGCTGGCTCCCGGTGATTTCGACGGCAACGGCACCTCCGACCTCATCGGGGTGCTTCCTGACGGCACCCTGAGGTTCTACCCGACGACAACGGGCGGCACTCTGGGGTCGTACACGAGCATCGGAACAGGCTTCTCCGTCTACTCGAAGATCCTCGGCACTGGCGATGTCAGCGGTGACGGACTCCCCGACATCCTCGGCCTCCTGTCCGACGGCACGCTGAAAGTCCATGCCGGCACCGGCACGGGCGGCGTGGCCTCCGTGGGTACCGTGCTCGGCACCGGCTGGTCCGGTGTATCGACTCTTCTCGCTCCGGGTGCCTACAGCGGCGCAGGTCCCGGCGACCTCCTCAAGGTCACGACCGCTGGCAAGCTCGTGCTCTACACGGGTGACGGTCGCGGTTGGCTGCGCCGAACTGATCGGAAGCTGCCGTCCGCAGTGGCACAGGGGCTGCCCGCGTCGACCGCGGGCACGACCTCGGAGTACTGGGGAGACCAGCAGCCGTTGCCCGCGAGCGTCTGCGACGTCCCGATCAACACGCCGCAATCGGGCTTCCTCAGGAAATCCACGAGCGCCGCCCCCGCCACGGGCACGGCAGTCTCGACCGAGTTCGTCTACGACATCCTCGGTCGCACGGTGGGCACCAAGCGCTCGGGCGACGCCGACTGGACCTGCTCGAAATTCGACGCGCGTGGGCGAATGATATCGACGGCGTTCTCCGCCTTCGGATCAACGCCCGCCCGCACGGTGACCTACAACTACGGCACGGTGTCGGACCCGCTTACCTCGTACGTGGAAGACGGGTCAGTGGCAGGGTCAGACAACGGCTCCCGCATCACGACCAAGGTCGATCTGCTCGGTCGCGTGGTGTCGTATACGGATGTATGGGACACGGTCACCGTTCCGACGTATGCAGCCCTCACCGGCCGTGTGGACTCGATCACGACCACTCCGCACAATGGTGTCGCCTCGGTACAGTCGTTCACCTACGACGACGACGGCAAGGTGGAGGAAGTATTCCTCGACGGCGCCAAGCTCGCCGATCCGCAGTACGAGGCCAATCTGCTCACGACGGTGGGCTACCTCAACGGCACATCGCTGGCAGCCATCGGCCGCGGTCCTACGGGGTCGACGGACTCGATCACGTGGTCGTTCCCGAACCTGGCCTCGACGTCTTCGTCGGTGGCGCACCCCGCATCGACGATCTACACGGGCGACTTCGAAGTGGACGCCGACGCGTGGACGGCTGTGACGAGTTCGACCGCGCACGCAGGTCTCGGTGGTCTGGAGGTGGCCCAAGCCAGTTCCGACCCGGCGGTTGCGACGCGCACGGTGACGGGTCTGACGGTCGGACGTGCCTACACTCTCGAGGCCTGGGTTGAGTCGGCGAACGCGGATCTCGTGTCGCTGGGCGTCGATGGGGTGGGTGCGAGCGCGCCCGCGGCAGCGGGCACGTCGTGGTCGACGGTGACGTATGCGTTCACGGCGACGGCCGCGTCCCACGACCTGCGGGTCGAGGTGACCGGTGCCGGGGCGGCGTCGGTGGTCGTCGACGATGTGTCGCTGTTCGAGGATGCCTGGACCGAGACGGTGACGTCGGCGGGTGCCGCGCAGCCCTCGGTGACGGATTCGGTGATCCGGTCTCAGTCGGGCCGGGTGGTCCTCAACACGTTGACCGATGGGGCGGCGGTGGAGTCGTCGTGGTATCGGTATGACGCTGCGGGGCGTCTGGTGCAGGCGGTGATCCCGCATCACACGTTGGACTATGTGTTCGCGTCGACCGGTGGGTGTGGTGCGAATGTGCGGGCGGGGATGAACGGCAACCGCACGGGTTACACGGACACGTTCGACGGTGGCACGCCGATGATGGTGGCGTATTGCTACGACAATGCGGACCGGTTGACGTCGACGACGGTGACGAATGCACCCTCGGGTGCGTCGCCGGTGGTCGCCAACAACCTGACGATGACGGGACCGAACGCGTCGTTGGCGTATGACGCGCACGGGAACACGACGGTGTTGTCGAATCAGTCGATGGTGTACGACGTGTCGGATCGGCACATGAAGACCACGGTCGTCGATGGTGGGGTGACGTCGACGGTGGAGTATCTGCGGGATGCGACGGGCCGCATCGTGGCCCGCATCTCCGACGATGATGTGACCGACGCGACGCCGGCGTCGACGGTTCGGTACACGTTCGCGGCGGGTGGTCAGTTCGGGGTGCTGAACGGGTCGGGTGCGGTGATCGAGCGGGACGTGTCGTTGCCGGGAGGGGTGAGCGTGGCGATCACGGCGGCGGGGCAGTCGTGGTCGTACCCGAATCTGCATGGTGACAGCATCCTGGTGGCGGACGCTGCCGGGGTGCGGGTCGGGGCGCGGGCGTCGTACGACCCGTTCGGGCAGGCGGTCAACCCGGTGACCGGCGACATCGGCACCACGACCGCGGATGATGCGTTGGGTGATACGTCGCCTGGGGAGGCGGACTACGGGTGGGTCGGTGGTGCCCGGAAGCTGACCGAGCACCAGGGGTCGATCGCGACGATCGAGATGGGGGTGCGGCAGTATGTGCCCGCGCTCGGGCGGTTCCTGTCCGTCGATCCGGTCGAGGGTGGGGTGACCAACAGCTACGACTACCCCAGCGACCCCATAAACGGGTTCGATCTTTCGGGTGAGTCGACCTGCAAGCAGTGGGCTCCGTATCGTGGTTGTATCGCTTACGACACCGAGGCCGACAGGCGAGCCTCAGCTCAGTTACGACTAAGAGTTGCGCTCCTGAAGCACCAACTTTCGGCTGCCTCGAAGTTGAAAACCAATAGTGTGGTGTTCCCTAAAGGATCCTTCTTCCTCACTGCGAAAGCTGGATTCGATTCGTCACATCAGTCCGTGATCGTGTCGGGTGTGTTCCACAGCAACACGGACCTCACAGGCGCCGGCGGAAGGGAAAAGGGGTGGTCTGATCTGGTTGCGGCCTTCGGCTCCGTCATCGACACGCCATCGATGAAGCAGCAATTTGACTGCCACGCTGTGGGTGCCCCGCTGCTGATCGCCACTAACGATTGGCAATTCGATCTGGAACTGTCGAGGCCGAACAATCCCACATGGCCCGCGAGAATTCCCGATGCACTGATCTCGAGCGATGGGGGATACGCATGCAATTGGTGAGGCGCAAACGCGAAGTTGTTTGGGGCGGCGCGCCCCTAATCGGCACGGCGGCTGGGATCGTGATCCTTTACTTCACATGGCCCGCTGCAGTGTCAGGGGCTCCCTTCTTCTCCCTTGGTGACGCTGCTGGGACTCGCGATCTTCACGAAATCTACGTAATCGTTTGGATGGCCTTTGCTCTCGTGCTGTCGCTCGTTGGAGTCCTGATGGCGCGGCGGGCGATCTCATCATCGACACGGAGTCTAGCTAGCGGCGGCCTGCTCGGACTTGGACTTTCGATCGGCCATATGTGGTTAGGGGGCCTCCTCGTGGGGACGACTCTTTTTGCCGGTGGGGAGGAGCGCTCTCAGCCGCCGAGCCCGGCGTTCCTGATGGCCTTGCTCGGATGGGCCTGCGTTGTAGTGGCGATTGTGCTCATCGTTCGACAGCCCGCGGAGCATCCACTCGACACAGGGAAAGAATCGAGCGAGCAGCAGGCCTGATTGACGTGGAGCGTTCTTGTGCCCGCGGTATTCGTTAAATCACACCCATTGAGGGCGATGGTAACTCGGATTGGGCATGCTAGTCGGATGAGCCTCGGGCGAAGCGACAAATGGACTGCCCGCACAGCGGCAGTGCATCTTTATGGCCTAATACCTGGCTACGGTGCATGGGAGGACTGGCTGAACTCATTGCCAGGCGATGACGGACCAATGTCTGCGACTCGGCAAGTTGTTACATGGACGGAGGTGGTGACGTGGTGAAAGCGGTCCCAGCATGCATAGCTTTCCTTCTCATGCTTGCCCTGGCCGGTTGCATCAGTCCACCGAAGGTGGATGCATCTCAGTTGGTGGGCCACTGGTCCTCCGGAGACGGAGCTGACCTAACTTTGAACGCAGATGGCACGCTCGAAGTTGTCGGCGTGCCGGCTGACGTATGGAATCCCGCCCTTTGGGCACCGAGCAACATGTCCGGCAGACCCGAAGGTGAAGAAGTCCGCGCTGATGCGCATTGGCGGCTGCTGGATCGCATGCCTGACGTGTCAGGGCAGGTGGTCGAGATCAATACAGATGGTGCGGTCAATTTTGCGCTAGTGAGGGGAGGTTCGACGATAACCATCGCGTTTGTACTGGGCGATCCAGACAATCACGACTTCTACGAGTTCGAGAAGCAGCCTCAATAGATGTCCGGCGCGGCGAGGATACCCTGACGTCGGCGGGTGCGGCGCAGCCTTCGGTGACGGATTCGGTGATCCGGTCGCAGTCGGGCCGGGTGATCCTGAACACGTTGACGGATGGTGCAACCGTGGAGTCGTCGTGGTATCGGTATGACGCTGCGGGGCGTCTGGTGCAGGCGGTGA
>ERZ778028.851-NODE-851-length-46639-cov-15.317126_pt1 | contig 46639 bp, 32 predicted proteins | sample MGYA00375758_ERZ778028 | MGnify/ENA primary metagenome ERZ778028 (study PRJEB29350, sample SAMN05389828) | bioreactor metagenome | isolation source: Thiocyanate bioreactor | place: South Africa: University of Cape Town | collected 2014-03-17 ...
AAATATAATGTACCAATGTCTTTATGATTCGTCGAAGCGACTCATCGTTTAAAAAATTCACTAAAATTTCCACTTATCATTTAATATATAACATTTAAAATTTTGAAACGTATTCAAAAACTAGCTATTTATTAGACGTACTACATTTAAATCAGAAAATTTAACACGATCGTTAGAACGTATCATATTTTTATGTGGTGCATATAAAAATACCCCTGCTTGAATTGTTTTATTAACCTGTAAATATGGTGGAATTGTTTTTTTTAACAATTTAGTATTAAAAAAATGAAATAATTTTTCGCGATGTTTTTTCATCGTCGCAAATTGGATTAATGAAAAATTATTTACTAAAAATTGGGGCTTCGTTATGATTGACGAATTTACACTAATTAAACCTAATCGAATTAATTCACGAGCCCATTGTATTGTTGGTGCAAAATTCATACGATATACAACTACATCCAGTCGTCGTTCTAATTTGTTTAATAACAATGAAATACGCGAATTTTGTGATGGTTTCAATCTGTTATTAGATTTTACAATTTTTTTAAATTGTTTTAAACGAAGATGTCCATAAAATGCTAATATGATTTTTGCTAATATTTTTTTTAAATAAAAATATTGACGTCGTCGTATACTAGGTGTTCATTTATGAAATAATGCTTGTGTATATCTAAAATAAATTTGATTTCGTTTATGATAGCTCGGCATTTTCATTCGTAAAAAAAGATTGCGTTTATGCATACGATATAATCTACGTTTATAAAGTATTGGATTCAGTCATGGAAAACGATGATATACGCCAATATAACTTCGTTTTTTTCTAAAATTTCTCATTTTTTTAGTTCTTTTAATTCTTTTAATTTTTTTTCCACGTTTAAACCGAAAATAACGGAAACTGTATCTTCCTTTTCAAAATCGAGGATTTAATGATATAATATGTTTTTTTTGTTGGCGTTTAAAGTATGTTCTAAATTTTTTTCACTTGACTTGTCTATTTCATAATGATTTAAAAAATAAAACTTTACTTGTATAATGATATTTTTTTTGTTTTTGAGGGATTAAGTTTAAGGATGCATATTGATTCTTAACTAAACGTTGTAAGTTAGATTTTAACAGTCCAACATTTTTAAAATATTTTTTTTGTTTCTTTTGATTTTTATTAACATAACGATAAAATAATTTTTGAGATACGAAACAATTTGATTTATGTTTGACATAGTTTAAAATTTTTGTACGATATGTTAATTTATTTAATACAGGGACTGTTGATGCGTCAAATAATTTTTGTAAAAATAAAGATCGATGTGAAAATGTTCGTGGCTTTTTTTTCGGACTAATTCATGTTGTATTTAAAATTTTACGGTGCATTAATTTACCACGAATTCGTTTATATACATTTCAACGTATTTTATTTTTATATTTGTTTCGACGATTATAGTAATAAGTTTGTTTGCGAGAATATCGTTTATTCATTTGTCTATTATTTCCAAAAGAATTTCATCGTTGGCGTCCTTTTCTCGCAAAATTGTTATTATCATTTGCAATAACATTCGGTTTTTGGGCATTGTTAATAACATTAATGGGTTTTTTATAATTATAATGTTTTTCAAGAAAAGATTTTTGCAGTTTTTGTTTGTTCATGTTTATTGTAGAGTAATTACGTATTTGAAATCCTAACTTTAACTTAGGAATAGTATAATTTTTTTTAAGTGTTTTAAACTCATGTTTATTAGTCTTTATGTTTTGTTGTTGATTTTTATTTTTTCGTAATTTTCGTTTTTCTTGAACTTTTACTTTTTTATTAGTTTTTTTTTTATTTTTTGTTTTTTTCAAAAAACGTCTATGGGATTGAACTTTTGTAATTTTTTTTGTCTTATTTTTTAGCTTTTTTTTAACTTTATATCATTTTTTATTTACAAGTTTATAACCTAATCGTACCAATTTATTTCTAAATCGCTTAAAACTAATTTTACGTTTAAGTTTTTTTCTGTTTAATTGTTGTTTAAATATATTAAAATAAGATAATCGATTTTTTTTGTTTAATATATATGTTAATTTCGGTAATATAATATTAGAAAAAAAAACACAATCTGTTTTTTTTATTTTATTCAGTTGTTTTAACGCTAAAATTATTTTTAACTTTTGAATAAATTTTGATGATTTTCGAATACGAGCCTTAGGAAAACGTAAAGTAAGTCATTTTCGTTTTTTAAATCGACGTTTTTTAAATCTAAATCGGTGTTTTTTTTTGGAAACAGTATTTTCTCAATAGTTTTTATGAAATCTAACTTTGTGATTCTTTAATTTTTGACTTTTTTTTAAGTAATGATCCATTTTATGATAAAAATGATATTTACTTATACCAAGACTATTTACATTTTTTTTTAATTTATACGATCTACTTCTTTTTACGCGTTTTATGAAAAAAGATACTGGTTTTATTTTATTGATTCGAGTCTTTTTTATATAAGAAGTCTTAGGTCGTTTAGCTAATATTAGTCTTTTATATCTCATATTGACTCAATATTTAAATTGTTTAAATTTAAAAGTACCAAATAAGCGTTTGACTTTTCAGCGTCGATAGCATTGTCGTTTTTCTCGCAAAAATTTTTTAATATATAATCATCAAATTGCTCGATATTTTTTAGCTTTTGTTCTATATTTAAAGCGTTTTATTTGTCGTAACAATTTAAAATGTTGACGCAGTTTTAAAAATGATCGATTTACACGTTTGTTTTTAGAAAGAAATAGTTTTCTTGGTCGGATTCTAATACGTCAAGCATTTTGCATTAATAGTTGCAATCTTGATGTGATTTTCGGTATTTCTTGTTTTACATTTTTTGTCATTGTTTTATAATTTTTTTTACGTAAATAATTTTCGATTTGTTCATAAATTAGTTCTTGTATAAAATGAATTCTTCTATTTTGAAGTATTTGTTTCCGTACTTTATATTTATTTATGGATTGATCACGTTTTTCTTTTATAACTTCTTTAAATAAACTCAATTGATATTGTAAAGAATTCATAGAGCGTGAAGGATTACAAATTTTTATTTTTTTTTGTAAAAAACATTGCTTTATTTTAATATATTTTTTATTCTTACTTAAACAACTTAAAATAAATTTGTATCGGTGACAACGGTTTTTTTTATATTTATTCCGACAATAATAACGTAAAAATCGTTTTAAACCTAATCGATTTTTATAAGATTTTTTATTTAGGCGTTTGTTATTACGCGTTTTGTTTTTTCCTTTTTTAATTAAATTTGTGTTAGCAAAAGACGTTTTGGTAGATTTCATTACGATTCAAGAATATTTGTAACCGAAATATGGATTAATGCATATTTAATACATCATTGATATAAATTGTTACCAAGATAACAAAAACATATCCCTGTAAAAATGCAATTAAAACTTCTAAGAACATAATTAAAGTGACAATAATTCAAGGAAATAAACTTAAAAAAATAAAAATAACTGATCCTGAGGTTAATAATGCTCATGAAAACCCAATTAAAATTTTCAGTAATGCATGACCAGACATCATATTTGCAAATAACCGAATACTTAAACTAAAAACACGAGCAATATACGAAATTAATTCAATTAGAATTAAAAATGGACTAATCGCTAGAGGTACACCTTGTGGAAGAAATAAATTGGTTATTTCTCAACGAACCTGCGTTGTACCAATTAAATTTATAGCAACAAAATGCATAGATGCTAAGAAAAATGTCACAATAAAAGAACTAGTCACAGTAAAGGAATAAGGAACCATTCCAATTAGATTAGCAAAAACAATTACAAAAAATAAATAAAAAACAATTGTAAAATAAACGTTTCGTTTAATAATTAAATTTTCACGCATAATGTTTTTAACTAATTTATAACCATTTTCAATAATAAAATGATAATTTGTATAACCTTTTTGGAGGAAAATTAAAATAAAAATTGCATATAAAACTAAGTTTAAAAATAACATAATACTTAAGTTAGTTATTGTAAATTTACCAGTGCTTAAAAAAGCAGTTAAAACTTCAAATTGTTCTAATGGATCTACGAAATATAATAAAAGTTTCATTTTAAAATTAAATTAAAAATAAATTTAACGTTAATGGTCAAAAAGTATAACATAATAAAATAAATGAAGTATTTCAAACAGAGTTAACAATTAAAACAAAGATGACTAAAAATAAGATAGATATGTAATAAACACATTGAACAATAAAATGATAATTTTTAAATCAATTCTGATAACCAATAAATGACGAAACAATATTTTCACTTCCGTTAAATGTTAAATATATTTCATCTGTTTCTTTTGTTTGAACTAATGAATCATAATGCAATTTTGCGGTTAATCATCCAATAAATTGTGGCATGTTTGGAAAATATTGTACAAATTCATTCATATATAAAGCAGTGTTATCTTTTTTTAAAACAGGTTCAAAAAATGAAATTTTAATAATACGTATATAGTAATAAGTACTGATTAAACTAGTAAATAATCCAATGATAACTAATAGATATAAATTAGAATTTAAAGCTTCAACAAATAAAAAATATTTACCAAAAAAACCCGCAAATGGAGGAATACCTGCCATTGAAAAAATAATAATCGTAAAACAAAACATTTGAGCCAGCTGTTTAAATTTTAAACTTCTAAATTCTGAAAAATATGTCAATTCCTTTAATGAATTTATTTCATAAGTATTTAAGAAAATAGATAAAAATGCGATATTCATTAATACATAAAGAAATAAATAAATCAGTGAAGTTTGAAATCCGACAAAAGTCGCTGATGCGATTCCAATTAATAAGAATCCAATTTGATTAATTGAAGTATAAGCAATAAATCGTTTAATATTAAATTCTTTAATTGCACAAAAACATCCTCATAACATCGACAATGCAGCAACAGCAACTAAAGCACTTTTTCATAAAGAAGATACTTCAAAAAAAACATAAGCAAATAAACGTAAGAAAAAGGCAAATACAGAAATTTTTACAGGTAAAATTAAAAATGCTGTAATAATGTTTGGGCTACCGTCGTAAATTTCAGGTGCTCAAAAATGACATGGAAATGCAGCAAGCTTAAATAAAATACCAATTAGAAGGCTAATTAAACTAATTGTTAATAATACAATAACAATTGATGCATTGTTAAAATCCAAAATACCTGAATTAACTGCTAGCATAAAATTATGAATAAATACTTTAATATTTGTATAATTTAAAGACTGAGTTATTAAAAAAACTAAAAATATACCAAAGATTAAAAATCCAGAACTATAAACACTAAGATAATAATATTTTATACTTGCTTCCCGTTGTGCATGATCTGCTACATCTGATAAAATTAATACATATAATATAATACTAAATCCTATAATACACATAAATGCTGTGAATAGATTAAATGCCGAAACAAGTATTAATAAAAAAAGGGTTGCTAGTAAAATCAATAATGGAGTTTCAACATTAGAATTTGAACGGTTCACTAAATAATAGTTACTTGATAATAAGATCAAGATTACTGTAAAATTAATAAGTAATTTTATTGCCATACTATAAGTATCAACAATTAATAATTGTGAAAAAAGCGGTGTAGCATTTGTTCAGTTTATTTTGGTAGTTATAAATAATAATGAGGTAATAACTAAAGATCAGATTGAAAAATCATTAATATATAAGGTAAAAATCGATTTATGGGTTGAATTTAATTGTTTTGAAACAAGAGATGCAATAACAAATCCAACACAAATAGCAAAAGCTAAAAAAAGCTCTCCTGATAAATTATATAATTCTAATGATTGAGTATAACTTGTTAAATTAAAATCAAAAAAATTTAATATCATAGATTCTGTACTTTTTTGGTTAAATTCAAGCATATTTGAATCTATAGAAAATAAAAAAACAGCATTCGCTGTCATCAAATTATCTTGATATTGACTTGCCGGTCAATTTAAAGCACCACGTTGTCATTCATAAATAAACCCAACAGTTAATATCGCTAAAAATAATAACATTGTATAATATCCATATCATCCTATAAATTTTAGACCTAAAACTCATGGGTATAATACAGCAATTTCAACATCAAAAATTAAAAACAAGATACCAACTATATAGAAATGAACATCAAATGGAAGACGGGTCGCACTATCAAATGGTTCAAAACCACATTCATATTCACTTAATTTTTCAGAATCTTTAATTGAATTCAACGAAAAAATATATGCGAGTAAGGCAAGAACAGAACATAGTAAAAAACTAACAACACCATACTCTAATATTTTATAATATTCTTGGATGTAATAATCACCTAAAATTGATTCAGAAATTGCAGATAAACTATAAGTACGAATAGTTTCCGTATTATTTGATTTGACTAAAATATCAATTAAATTTAAATTTTGCATTAATTATGGTTACTTAATTTTTTTGAGTTCGTAATAACATATCGACTGGCAATTTTAATAACTCTGTAACAAAAAACACATTTTGGGCATTATAGTATAATTTACAGATACGTAGATTATAAATTAATTTAATGTTATCAATTGCAATATTTGTTTTTAAGACTAATGGATATAATTCATCAGTGGTTGTACAATTACCTAATTTTAAGGTTTGAACCCCATTATTTAATGGACTAATTGACATATAGTCTTCATCAACTAATGGCATTAATTTTGTACGAATATAATTTAAAGTATCCACAATTTCTATATTTTTATTAAAAACAATAGAATAGTTTTTAGTTTTACTTTTTAAATTGATAGTACGCTCTAATTTTTCAGGTCACATCAAATATGGTTTTCTTTTATTCAGTAAAAATAAATACCAAAATTTAATAGAATTTAATGGTCTAATATCACTAATTATTTTTAAGCCTAGTCACAAATTATAATTTTGTAGATTATGATTTAATTGATAGGTTGTAAATAAAACCACAGATCGATTTAACATTTCTTTATTTTTTATACTTTTAAATGTCAATTTTGTAGATTTCATATTAACCTTTTAATTCTTGATAATCTACGAAATCAATCGATTTTCCGAAACGATACAATACAATAAGAATACCTAATCCAATAGCAGATTCCGATGCAGCAATCATTACTAATAATAAGCCATAAATTTGACCTTCATTATTATAATAATAACCTGTTAAAATAAACAACATAGTGATACCAAGATACATTAATTCTGCAGACATCATTGTTATTAAAAAATTTTTATAATTAAAAGCAATTCCTAACAAACCTATAAAAAATAAAGCAAAACCAAAAGAAAAATGAGTTGGCGCTGCCGACGTTATACTTTTTACACAAAATAATAGTTTTTCGTATGAATTCAGTTCAACAAAGATCATTAATCTTGTTTAAAAAAAAAGTAAATATATAAGACCAGATGAACAAAAACACGTAAGTCCTACTGCCCCTGCTAACTCTTTGTATTCCTCCCGAAGCTCGGCTTTCGCCAAATTCATAATTGATTGATCTCTTAATTGTCATACAAATTTATGGGATTCGGTATGAATTTGTTGAAGAGTTTCTTTACCATTTAGATAATTATTAACGCGTGCATTAATAAAATCTGATATAGTACTACTATGCATTAAATCCTTAGAATGTATATTCTGTTCTAAAATACATCGTATTGCCTTTTCAATCTCGACAACAGAAGGAACATATTCTATAGTGCAAAAAGCTGTTTTTAGAATAATTACTGAGTTATTAAGCTTAAATTCAAAACTGCTGTAACCTTTCAAAAATAAAAAAAGATTAATAACCAAAAAAATTCATGAACAAATACCAAGAATTGCAGTAGATACATATATAATTTTTCATCGTTCTCAGTTAAAAAGACTCCGATTTTGAATAATACTTAGAATGAATGTAAAAAAAATACAAAAAAATATTGTATCAATAACACAACAATAAGCTAACAAAAGAAATACCAACAAAAAGAAAATTCAGTAAACAACAATAATATAATATGTACTTATTTTTGCGAATATTCTTCATTTTTGTACAAACGACGGATTGTTTAACATTTCCGGTACTTTGTTTAATAAGTGAATATTATCAATGTCCCAATAAGGTGCCCATATTAAAGGTATTTCAGGTATATTCCGAATTGCATAATAGCGTGTTACGAAAATAAATATCCCGCTAAGAGAACACAACAATATTACAACTCCAGGCATAGCAATTTCTAAATGTTTAAATACAAAAGGAAATATAGAAGGATTATAAAGTCTAATTAAATAAAAACTAATTATAGCTATATTAGGAATATTTAATAAAATACCTAAAAAAAAAAAATAGACAATAAAGTTAGGATCTTTTTCATATTTACGTTTATTTCTAATGATATCTATAACTGATTTATCAAGATCTTGCACTTCATCTTCATGTTCATATTTATGATTATAAAAATCTTTTTTAAAAAGATCCTCTGCATCCGCCGCTTTCGGGTCGTAATCAAACATTGTTGTTTTATCAGTAGAATCACCCGAAGTATTTGATTGTGGCGAATAAAGTGTAAGCCCCTTTTCTGTTACTATATTTTTAGATTTTTTGGATAATTTATTATTATTAATAATTTTAATAAATGAGTTGTCATTATCAATATTAAAATCAAAAGAAGAGCGGAATTTTCCAGAACGCTTTAAATCGGTTAGTTTTTCAACTAATTCCACAAATTCCGCTGAATCATTCGGCTCAGGAGGACGCTCGATCTGGGCATAAATTTCTGCTCTTTCCAAATCAGACATTTGAGAAACCCACAGAGCAAATGCTGGATCATCTTTAGGACCGGGGGAACGTTTAAGACGAGCATATACCTGAGCACGGTTTCATTGAAATAAGATAGGATCACCGGAACAGAATAATACTGTTCCGGTAAACGACCCGGGTGTAATTTCATATACAAACGGACATGCATCAAAAATCATAAAAATTCCAGTAATATAAATTAAAAATGCTAGAGAAATCGGTAAAAAAATTTTTCAACCAATTCACATTAATTGATCATAACGATAACGTGGAAATGTAGCACGTACTCAAATAAAACTATAACAAAAAATAATTGTCTTATATGCAAAAATAACAGAAGGAGCGATAAATAAAATAGAAAAAAGTTTTGGTAGTAATCAACCACCTAAAAAAAATAAAGCCATTAATGCAGACATTAAAATCATATTTGCATATTCCGCTAAAAAAAACATAGCGAAAGTTATTGATGCATACTCCGTGTTATAACCTGAAACTAATTCTGCTTCGGCTTCAGGTAGATCAAACGGAGCACGATTCGTCTCAGCTAAAATTGAAATAAAAAATGTAATCATTTTAGGTAATAAAGGAAAACAAAATCAAACCGTTTCCGCTTGACGTAAAACAATTTCAGCTAAATTTAAAGATCCAGCTAAAAATATAACCGGTAACATGACTAAACTAATCGCAACTTCATATGAAATCATTTGAGCAGCAGAACGTAACGCACCTAAAAATGAGTATTTTGAATTACTTGCCCAACCTCCTAAAATTAATAAATAAACACAAATAGATGAAATTGCTAGAATTGCTAAAACTCCTGAATTAATATCAGCGATACTACTTCATTCACTTAATAATAATAATAAATCTTTGATGGATATGTCGCCGATAACATCAGCAGTAACGAAATTTTGAAACACAATGAAAGGCATTAGTTGGTATGCTCCTTCATGAAAATAAAATGGAATTAGTGATCATGTAATTAAACTAAAAGTTAAAATCAATAATGGAGATAAAATAAAAATATTAACATTTGCTTTTGAGGGAATTACCATCTCTTTAGCAAATAATTTTAAACCGTCACTCAGTGGCTGTAATAGACCTCAAACTCCAACAATATTGGGGCCTCTACGGCGTTGTACAGACGCCATGACCTTTCGCTCTGATAATGTGTAATACGCAATTGATACTAAAAGTAAAATAATTTTGACTAGTGCTAAAAGTAAAGTGTGAACTAATACGCTAAATTGTAATCCAAAAACTAAAGTTGTCATTTAAGTAATAATAAAAAAGTAATACAGAAAATACATAGGTCCAGGTAGATTTGAACTACCAACTTTTCGCTTATCAAGCGAATACTCTAACCAATTGAGTTATGGACCCTTTTAAGTACAAACTGGGACAAGAGGACTCGAACCTCTGCTCATGGTGTCAAAGACCATTGCCTTACCAACTTGGCTATGCCCCAAAATACCTCGAGATGGAATTGAACCACCGGCGCTCGGATTTTCAGTCCGACGCTCTACCACTGAGCTATCGAGGTTAAAACATGAGTATACTGGGACTCGAACCCAGAACCGACGGCTTAAAAGGCCGCTGCTCTACCACTTGAGCTATATACCCTTTGATAAAAAAAGAATAAGCCTAGCAGGACTCGAACCTGCAACCGGACCGTTATGAGCGGTATATTCTACCAATTGAATTATAGGCCCTAAAAAAATTTCATGAACTACTCTTTGATGGATTCGAACCATCATTTCTTAGATTTTGAATCTAATGCGTAAACCATTCCGCCAAAAGAGCTTTTATAAACCTACCTGCTAACGGACTTGAACCGTTACTCTGTTAAGAATTGGATTTTAAGTCCAACGTGTCTACCATTCCACCAAGCAGGCTTTTAACATTTACCCGAAAGGAGACTCGAACTCCTAAACTTCTAGGCCTAAACTAGATGCGTCTACCAATTCCGCTATTCGGGTATATTTATCAAAACGGATGAGAAAGGATTCGAACCTTCGAAGGGAAGACCCGTCGGTTTTCAAGACCGATGCTTTTGACCGCTCAGCCACTCATCCTTAAAAAACTAGCGAGAGAGAGACTTGAACTCTCATAGTTGGATTATGATTCCAAAGTTCTACCAATTAAACTATCTCGCTTATGTCTCGATCGGGGTGGCAGGACTCGAACCTACAACCTTATGCTCCCAAAGCATAAACTCCCCCATTGAGCTACACCCCGTTTATCTCCTATGAGAATCGAACTCATGTTATTGCCGTGAAAGGGCAGCGTCCTACCACTAGACGAAGGAGACTTCTGTTCATTATTTCTAAAATCTACTTTATACAAGGAGGAAGGGAATCGAACCCCTACCGCTGAATTTGAAGTCCAGCATTCTAGCCATTGAACTACCTCCCTTTTTATTTTAATGGGTAATTAATGAGAATCGAACTCATATCTGCTGAGCCACAATCAGCTATTCTACCACTGAACTATAATCACCATTGGAAGCAACAGGATTCGAACCTATGTGGATTTCTCGCCAGATTTACAGTCTGGTGCTTTCGACCAGCTCAGCCATACTTCCATTAACGAGAACAAAGAGACTTGAACTCTCACCCCCTAGCTCGACAAGCTAGTGCTCTACCAATTAAGCTATGTTCCCTACAAAAATTTATTTCTTTTCAATCGGAAGAGAAGGGAGTCGAACCCTTACAATCAGTTTAGCAGACCAATCACTCTCCACAGAGGCCCCCCCTTCAGTATATTAATATTAGGTAGTACAGGACTTGAACCTGTGACCCTTTAGTTAACAGCCAAATGCTCTACCAACTGAGCTAACCACCCATATAGTTACAATTTTAATCTTTAATCTTTGTATCAAACATTGTTGCGTCGACGAGTTATCTCGTTATAAGAAATAAATCCTTTAGTTGTTGTAAGCTAAATCTTTTAAAAAACTTGCACCTCAACACTATTACGTAATAGTCTTTTACGTCCTATTTGGATTTGTTAAGGAAGATTTCTTGCTTATATGCTTTCAGCAATTATTCTATCTCAAACGTAGCTACGCAACGATGCCTTTGGCAAGACAATTGCTTCACCAGTGGTTAATTTTACTCGGTCCTCTCGTACTGAAGATAACTCCTTTTAAATCCATTATGCACAGAAGATAGGAACCGAACTGTTTTGCAACGTTCTGAACCCAGCTCACGTACCACTTTAATCGGCGAACAGCCGAACCCTTGAAGCCTTTTTCAGTTTCAGGATGTGATGAGCCGACATCGAGGTGCCAACCAACTCCATCAATAGGAACTCTAAAGAGTTATCAGCCTGTTATCCCTAGCGTACCTTTTATTCGTTGATCGATAGCTGTTCCACTCCAAACTACCGGGTCACTAGAACCGACTTACGTCTTTGTTCGACTTGTTAGTCTCACAATCAAGCAAACATCTACTCTTATGCTCTAAAATTAGTCCGCACTAATTTGAGTTTACCTTTGTACACCCTCGTTACATTTTAGAAGGCGACCGCCCCAGTCAAACTGCCCATCATACACTGTCAAAAAGTAATTACTCTTTTCTAACTCTTTAAAACTATTAAAGAACAGTATTTCACTTTGTTCCTTATCAATAACTGGCGTCATTAAGTCATAGGATACTATTTAAGCTACACATCAATGTTCTAAAAAGAATGTAAAACTACAGTAAAGGTGCATAGGGTCTTTCCGTCTACCTGCGCAGAAAACAGCATCTTCACTGCTAATTCAATTTCACTAAATCAATATTAGAGACAGTAGGACAGTCGTTAAACCATTCATGCGAGACACAACTTACGTGCCAAGGTATTACGCTACCTTAGGACCGTCAGAGTTACAGCCGCCGTTTACTATGGGTTCAATTTGATGCGTTAACATCTCCTATTTACTTTATAGCACTGGGCAGGCCTCAATCCTTATACATCATTTTTCAATTTGGCAAAGATCTGTGTTTTTGATAAACAGTCGCTATCCCCATTTTCATGTTACCACTAATTATTTATTAATGGCCCTCTTTCTATCCAAAGTACAGAGTTAATTTGCAGAGTTCCTTTAATATTGTTACTTTAACGTCTTAGTATATTCTACCTATTCACCAGTGTCGGTTTACAGTACGGTCTTAATTACGGTCTTTTCCTGATTACTATAGTTAACTATGAGAAGAATAATCCAATACTTTCATATAACATCAAGTAATATCTGTAACCCGTAATGAATTTCCCATCGACTAATACATTGGTCTTTGTCTAAGGGACCGCATAACTCAATGCAGTTATAAACTTAACATTGAAAACCTTGAATTTTCGACGACATTTATTTTTATAAAATGTTTACGTTACTCATGCCAGCATTCGCAATTCTAATAAACGCCGTGTAAATCTCTCAACTCACGTTTTCACTTATATAGAACGTTCCACTACCATTTATCACGAACATCACAGTCTGTTTGTTGTTCAAAAGCTTTCCACTTCGTAATAAATTTCTTGATTCGGTGGCTTGAAGTAGTCTCGTCACATTTTCGATGCAAAATAACTATACCAATGAGCTATAACGCTTTCTTTAAGAGATGGCTGCTTCCAAGCCTACTCTTTGGTTGTCTTCGTCATTTCACTTCCTCTTACACTTATCAAGCACTTGGAGACCTTAACAAAGAATCTGGGCTGTTGCCCTCTCGACTTATGACCTTAGCACCCTAAGTCTGTTTTACTAATAAATATATAGATGAAATTGCATTCGGAGTTTCAATGATTTCAGTAAGATTTGTTAGATCCCCCTTGATCACAGAGTGCTCTACCTCAATCTCTTGATATTTATAGTTACTCTACCTAAATAGATTTCGTGGAAAACCAGCTATTTCCAAGTTCGATTAGCCTTTCACCCCTAATTACAAATCATCCCCGGCTATTGCAACAGACGTGGGTTCGGTCCTTCAAGTATTTAACTCTTCAACCTGTTCATAATTAGATCACTTGGTTTCGGGTTTAATTTTCACAACGAGTTATTTTTTTTAAAATAAAATTAAGTTGCTGACCCATTATACAAAAGGTACATCGTAAATTAAGTTAGATTTTTTACATATAACTTTCCAAACAATTGATTTTTCATTTTTTTATTTCCATCACTTTTCACCTCCATCGTGGATCCTCTTTCATCTTTCCCTCACGGTACTAGTTCACTATCGAACAATTTATAATATTTAGGCTTCGAGGGTGGTTCCCCGTTATTCATTCAATCTACAGTTGATCGAACTACTCAGTTTTTATAATTTATCTACAGCAATTTTTACTTTAGCTTGAATTATAAATATAGGCCTTTTTTCTGTCTTCTCTCGCCAATACTAACAGAATCTCTATTGATTTCTTTTCCACTAGCTATTAAGATGTTTCAATTCACTAGGTTTATAAATTATTAATGATTTCTCATAATGGACACTTATAGCTCAACGTGCCATGACACTTACTATAAATTTCGTAATTTCACGTCCATTTTTCATAAATCGTCTAGACTTCCATAAAACAATACCAAATTCCTTTCGGTTTAATTATTAATTTTAAGCAACCATAGATTGGAACTTATTCCCAATAAGTACGTTTTCGTTCTTGTTGCATTTTAAATCGTGTTCTGATGGGAACGGAAAATTATTATAAAAATAAAAAAATTAAATCTAGTCTTTTATTTCTATTTCTTCTACTTTTATTTTTGAACGAGCAATTATATAAGAAATTAAATGCGTATAATACAATACATGATATGCATTTGCTGGATCTCCTATTAAAGGATAATCAATATTTTCTATTGAATCCGTTGTTTTAATTCCAATAATTACTGCAAATGATGGCTTAAATTCGCGAAATAATGCATGATTATGTATTATATCAGGTAAATACGCTATTTCAAAATCTTGTCGTTTCAAAAAAGTTGTATATTGACCATATATTCAGTTTTCACCATCTCCATAAAAAGTGGCATGACATCGTAATGATGCTTCATTTAACATTTGATAGTAATCTTTTGTAAAACTTCCAAAAACTGTACGCGCTTCCGGAGAATTTTTTAAAAAAGTTAACATATTGTTTATATTATATCAAATTTTATTTGTATCATAAAAAGATCTGTTATAACGTCTTGCGACAATATCTAAATCGTATGTTCCTCATCCTTTTGTTGCATTTGGCAAAGCTGCACCTCCTAAATGTAGTCCAATATTAATAAATTGTTGTAATTGTGATTTTGTATTCATTTTGTTTCGATTGCAGAGACTCGATTTGAACAAGTATCTTCGGGGCATGAGCCCGATAGGTTTCCAGTTACCCCACCCTGCATTGCTCAAAACAACAAAGAAAACAAACCCATTTTTACAAAATTAATCAATAAAAGAATAAACGTATATGTCTAAACGGTAAAATCTTTATTAAAAATTTAATCAATGTTTCCAACTGCAGGTTCCCCTACAATTACCTTGTTACGACTTCGTTCCAGTTAGTGATAACCTTACGTAAGTAGGTAACATATATACTTTACATATACACATCCCAATCCCCCACTTTCCGATTACCCCCTCCCAGACCGTGACGGGCGGTTTGTACAGAGTTCCATAACATATTCACCATAACTTTGCTGATTTATGATTACTGGCGATTCCTCCTTCATATATTCAAATTGCAGAATATAATCTGAACTTAGAAAATCTTTTTGAGATTTGCATTAGCTTCTCTTTGTAATTTCCATTGTAGCACATCTGTAGCCCGATCCATAAAGGCCATGATGACTTGACGTGATCCCCTCCTTCCTCCTAGCCCAAAAATACCTAATAAATGGGGTTTAGGGGCGTTCTTCTAAGGCTGAATTTTAGTTATTTTATAATTGAATAATAAAGAAACTAAAACACTGCTAAACTCAGAACGGGGGTTGCGTTCGTTTGTGAAAATTAATCCTACGCCTCACGACACGATCTTACGACAGCCATGCAACACTTGTCACTTCCCTACACTTTATATTTATACCATAAAATGAATAGAAACGTGATTAAGGATCGGTAAGGTTCTACGAGGATCATCAATTTACACAACATGCTCCACCGCTAGTAAGAACTCCCGTCAATTCCTTTGAGTTTCAACCTTGCGATCGTATACCCCAGGTGGACCATTTAACGCGTTAGCTGTAATATCTAAAACACTTAAGTCCCAAATTTTAATGGTCATCGTTGACGGCTTGGACTACCGGGGTCTCTAATCCCGTTTGCTCCCCAAGCTTCCGTATATCAACGTCAGTTAAGGCCAGAAAGATGCTTTCGCCATTGGTATTCATTCTAATATTGAAGAATTTAAGACCTACACTAGAATTTCTTCTAACCTCTCCTTAACTCAAAGCCGAATAATCTAAAAGAACAATTCTAAGGTTATAACCCTAGCATTTCGCACTTTTTTTAAACGGCCACCTACATACCCTTTACACCCAATAAATCCGAATAACGCTTGCACTGTTCGTCTTACCGCGACTGCTGGCACGAACTTAGTCAGTACTTGATTCCTTATTATGGCATCATTTCATAAGGCCCTTTGCGCTTTACAAACATTATGCCTTCATCACGCTCCAATTCTCACTGGGTCAGGCTTTCGCCCATTGCCCAAGATTCCCCACTGCTGCCTCCAATGCTGGAGATTTGACCTTATCTCAGTTCAAATGTGGCTGATCGATCTCCCAATCCAGCTACAGATCATAAGATTGGTAAGCCATTACCTCACCAACTTCTCAACTTAATCTGATAGTTGCACTTCTGATAACGATCAATCTTTATTTTTTATTCGGTATTGGTCACACTCCTGGTGATTGTCCCGAATTATCAGATAGTTTTCAACTACATTATTCACCCGTTCGCTACTTTCAAACTATATTGTATTTTGTTCAACTCGCATGTGTAACGTAGAACTATAGCGTTCATTCTGAGCCAGGATCAAACTCAACAGATTTTACAAAATAAAATTTAAATTTTATTTATTTACATTATATCACAAAATATACAGCCTTATTCTATAATTAGGTCAGTACACTTTTCTGCATAACGGTCAAATTTCGAAAACATCCGGACAATTCTACGTCGTCGAATGCATACATTTGTGCTAATGGTTCTGAAAAAGGATACTTCTTATGGAGCGGGTGACACTGGGGCTAAAGACCACTATTATAGAATAATAAACAAAAAATATCTTGGATCTGTATATAAAATTACGGAAGATAACATAAAAAAAAAATCATGAATTAAAATCCGCAACGTTATTTGATCATAGTGAAATAATCCATAAAAAGTAACGTATAGTGCTAATTTTACTAATAATAAAACAATTCTTAATGATGTTTCATTTTACCCTTATTAAATGAATTATTTAAGCTTTAAAGCTAAATTGTCTAAATTTTATTAAACGGCAGATTACTTGAAAAATTGAACTGTTAATCATATTACATAGATTGCTCCTTCAATTCCGCATTATATTGAAAAAAAAAGGTTAAATTTTTTTATAGTGAAAATGCTTCTGTTAGTCCTTGTAATACGAAAGATTCTCAATAGAATGACGAAATCTTGTTATGAAAAAAATATTATAATTATTATTGTAAACGATTATAATAAAGTTAATGAAGTTTCATTAAAATATAAAAGAGCGGTATACTTAATCCTAGACTTGATATAGTTTTTACAATAAATGAAGCATTAAATAATTCATTTCTGAAATATCAACTCAGAATTTATCGGTGATTATACGTCGCTATATTTATTAGCGTAAACATTTTTAATACATAATATCATAATCAATAAACAGAATTTTCACATTTTTATAACTTTAAATTTGAAACACGTAAATAACAGTGGCAAACATTGGCAGCAATTCAATGTCGATGACTTGGAATACCGATCGACCATTTTACAATGTTTTCGAAATTTGACCGTTATGCAGAAAAGTGCGCTGACCTAATTATAGAGTGAGGGGGGAAAATTCCCCCGAACTTAATATAATATATACTATACTAACTAGAATTAATACAAAACACTAAAATACACTTTAAATACGATATCTTAAGATATCGTATTTAAAGTCGGTTTTTTCTTTTTGTTATATTGTATTATAATACCAAGTTAACGGCAATTCTACGCCGCACGTTATTTCCTGCAATATAACCATTAAAAGAATAAGATTTCCAGTTCTATCCTTGAACTTTGCAGAATTGAGTTATAATTGAAATCACTGATAGATTCTTGCAAAAATTATCTTATGGCAGAAGACAACATCTCTGTAGGGGCGATTAACTTGAATTATTTATATACAGCTACAGGTGATCCTAAATAAAGTATTCTTCGTCTGACGTTCATCTATCTAACAATTTGATGTGTTTATAATTTTTGCTAGTCCATAAATAATATTGTTTTTTTTCATTGAGCGGGTTGTATTTTAATCTGGTAAGTCGGTATTGTTATTATTTTCATTTTCATCATTGGAAGATCTAATCGTTCTAACTGTGCTAGATATTAATCTAAAAGCTTGAAAGAATGTTTGGGTATCTGTACCACTATGTTGACATATAAAATCAATAATATGAGCAATATTTGTGGAATTTCTCTGACCGAGCTCTCTTAAATCATGGATAGCATTTGTTAAATTTGCTGTTACATCCTCAACGTGAGTCACTTGGTTATTTAATGTTTCAATGTTGGCTGCGACATTATTTAATCGTGTATTAAAGACGCTCTGATTCCTTTCTAAATTATGAATGGTTTCATTTATATCTGTAATTACTCCATGAGATACTCGACTACGACCGCTGATATCGTTCACTTGTCCTGAGAGGTGCCCTGAAATCTCAATATTAGATTGACCTATTTGTTGTACGCGTCCCACAGTCCGTGATGCAGTTTGAGACAAGTCAATATCGTCTGAAACAAGTTTGTTAGCCACGTATTTGATTCCGAAAAGAGCACCAACAAGAAATAGACTACCAACCATGATTTTACATGCCGTCGGATGATTTGATGGAAAATCTACGACAAAATCTTTTACAGCGATACCTGCGTTATATAATGAATCTCATTTGGATGGCTGTGGTGCTGGCTTGGGTAAGTTTGCTGCTTCATATATCTGAGTTTGTTTGTTAATAATATCTTGTAATCGATTATTTATTATTTCTACCGAATTTATAGAATGAATGCGTATGCTATCTAACTCGTTTTTCAATAAAGCTCCTAATTCTAATAATTCAGGTTTTTTTGTACTTCAATATTGTATGCACTGCTCTGAAATATCTTTTCAATCCTTCTCAGTGAATGCTTCTAATTTTTTGGTAAACTTCCCATGATTTATGAGAGCTTACCAAATTATTTATTTTACCATTTACAACTGCAACGAATGTTCATATACCTCAAATTGTTTCAACAGTAGGTAGTCCTATTATTACCATCAGAACCATCCAAAAAAATTTCCATAATACTTTTCACAATAAAGAAAGCTGTTTATAAACACCAGTATGTGGAACAAGAATAAATAATGGATTAATAATAGCGATTATTATAAATAATGAATACGAAATTCATGAGCGCGTAATTTCCAGAGAATAACTTTTATCAAATCATAATCAAAAAACATATAACACTAAAAGATAATACAAACAACAGTTATTAATATGAATATTATTCATGAATAATCACTATTGTTTGTATTATCTTTTTTTATATTTTGATCTGTTGGTCCTTGACCATTTAACGTTTTATATTTATCTAATTGTCAAATATATAGCATGATGTCTTGTCTAGTAAGACTCCACGATTTAATGTCACAACATTCAAATCATTCTTTGCAAGGCATACACTCCGTTATCAATTCCTGTATATAAACAATACCTGCATGCACTTTCGTTTAATCTACAATGGAATCAACGAAATTATTCTAGATTCAGGAAAAATGTATTCTTTTGGTATTCGAAAAGTCTTTGAAATAATATTACCGCTGTCTGGAATTTTTACTATATGGATCCACTAATTTTGATAACTCCGTCACCATAATCGTTAAATTCATTTTCTTTATTTCATGTTACATTTAAAGTTATAATTATTGTAAAAAATAGTAAATATCAGTTGATTAAGTAAAAATATCAAAAATATCAATTTTCTGCTCATTTACATCTGAGCTCAAACTGACAGGAGTATTTGTTTATTCTAATTTAGTATGATGCATCGACTCCAGCAGCTCTGCGACATCTATTTTACTTTTTTCATAGTCTTGTTGCGCTGATTGTATAAAATCGTCGTATGGACCTGGTAAGTAACCAGCAAATTGCGCGTCATATTTATCGAGGTAAGCCTTTGCTAAGATAAGTTTCTGTCTGATACATTCAGCTTCTGTCGAGGTTAATTTTGCGTCTTTTAAAATTTGGTTAACCTCGGCATTTTTACCAGCTGGATCTACATCAATAGCTGCATTTACCGTGCTTTCAACGCAATTATGTGCTTCACACGCTAAGTAGAAAGTCGCCTTTAATTGGTCATATAAAGTGTCAGCATCCCCCATGGAACTGATCTTAGGATTCTCGGAAATCCCGCGAGCTCACTTTTTTGCGTGCTTGATATACTCTTTTGACTGCTCTGAGAGTTCCTTTACGTCTTCAATGCAAGTACTTTTTTTGTTAACTATCGCGTTGGATGTTAACTCATAAGAATTACTTGAAAGTTGATCAGGATTATTCTCTGATGGTGATACGTTACGGGGTATCCCTGATAAATTACCCGTACTGCCACCCACTATTGCACTTCCGCTAATTCCTAATAAAGTTTTAACGTAAGGATATAAGAAATAGCCAGCCAATCCTGCGGTTCCAATACAAATTGCTCCAAATCAAAATGGATGATTTGTAGCAAAATTGACAGTGGTATACAGAGCTTGTTGGAAAAAACCAACAGGTTCTATATTTTTTTGCAGGTTAGCATTAACTAGCATCTCAGTTTTAACTTCGTTAATTAATTTGTCGAATAAAAACGTTAATTGATCCGAATTACTTGGCAATGTTTGACCTGTTAATTTGGCAGTTAATCCGTTAATAAACTCCGGCGAACGATAATAATCGTCAAGTTCAACAAGCGCCTTATTAACAAGTTCTTGTGCATAGGTAATAGGTTTTTTTAAAATTACACCATGATTTTGACAAATCCATAAGGTGTAATCTCCATCTGCTCAAAGAAGTATAATTTTCTTATGAGCAGTCCGCTCCCTCCCGCACAAGCTATAAAGTTTCATAAAAAGTGCAATGTAACATAAAAATAAAAATTAAGACTAGTTTCTTGGAGAACAGCTAAAATAAATTGTCCTAATATAGGTGTAATTAAAACTAAAAAAAATAAGATTAATGCCCCCAGATGTAAGAATTCAATAGAAATTTGTCCAGTTACTCACATAAATCAGGCATACGTTAACCCAACGGCATATCACGTCCAAAACGAAAACGTTAAAAAACGAAAAACATTGTCTCTTAACGCCGATTTTTTTGTTGTAGAAGTTATCGGTATGGCTGCTAATGATACTCAATCAGACCACATTTGATCTTCTTTTAAAAAATTCAATTGAATTTCGCTAAAAAAGTAAATTATGATTATAATCAGGAATACACGAATAATAATTCGTGAGTGATTATCATCAAGTAAAAATAGTTTTGCTAACTCTAAACATATTAAAAAAGATAATGTTGGTAACAACATTCCATGAAGAATACAACTATAAGTCTAAGTAAAAAGGATGGTTCCTGAAACTCCAGAAAAAACTCCAAAAATAAAATATAATGTACCAATGTCTTTATGATTCGTCGAAGCGACTCATCGTTTAAAAATTCACTAAAATTTACGTTTGTCATTTAATTTGAAATTATAATCTTAAAAATAGTGCTTTCAACAGAGCATTACTTTAAAAACGGTATTTTATTTACTTATATGTGTATTAAAGATAATCAAATAGTTCACTTTTATGAAATTTTAACCTGTTAAAATTGCTCTCCCTTGAATTCAGAAGATAGGTCACATGTTTATTTTTTTTTGTTAATATCTAAAGTTAAAATTTACTTAAGCAGTTTTCAACAATAATTATCGTAATTGAGAACACTAACAAAATAAATATTGCATAATGATAAACTAATCCCGTTTGAAAACGTATAAATCTTTCGGAAATAAAAGATAATGCATTTCACATACCATAAGGTCCAAAAATTTCTAATATACCTTTATCTATAAGTTTAAATGAAATTTCATAACTGAAATTTAAAATATTATAATTTATTAATTTATTATAAATAATATCAAAATATCACTTATTTGATAAAAAGCTAAAAAAATTCGTAAAAGTTACAAACGCTAACGAATCCATTTTGACTTTAGAAGCGTTTATCATTAATTTAATATACTGGCTATTAAGAACAAAAATAGCTGAAACTCCGATCATACTAAAAACTAAAGGCAACAGTTTAATTGAAATTGGAATAAATTGAGCTTCTAAAGCAAAATCTGATTTAGAAAAAACAAAAATACTTTTTTCCCAAAATGCATAGTTAATCCCGGTTGATGTAAGGAAAATATCTTTTAAGAAAAACCCTAAAAAAATACTACCAAAACTTAAAACAATTAATGCAAAAGCCATACGCATAGGTAATTCGTGAACTTTTTCCATAACAATCTTAAATCCATTCGGTTTTGATAAAAAAGTTAAATACAATACACGAACTGAATAGAAAGATGTACACATTGCTGTTAAAATACCAAGTCAATACGCAATTGTCCCTGTAAACGTATATCGTGTAAACGCAAATTCTAAAATTAAATCTTTCGAATAGTATCCGGTTAAAAATGGAAATCCCATTAATGATAGTGATCCAATAAATAACATAACATAAGTAAATGGTAAGAGTTTAATTAATCCACCATAACGTCTCATATCCTGTTCATTAGATAAGCTATGAATTATAGCACCAGCACTTAAAAATAACAATGCTTTAAAAAAAGCATGATTAATTAAATGTAACAAACTAAAATGATATCCAGATAAACCACAAATAAAAAACATATAACCTAGTTGGCTACAAGTTGAATATGCAATGACTTTTTTTATATCTGATTGAAATAAACCGCTTGTTGCTGCAAAAAATGCTGTCAATGCCCCAATTAATGTTATAAATGCTAAAACATTAGGTACATATTCAAATAATGGTGAACATTTTATAACCAGAAAAACACCGGCAGTTACCATAGTTGCTGCATGAATTAATGCCGAAACCGGAGTAGGACCTTCCATCGCATCTGGAAGTCAAGTATGTAGCCCAATCTGCGCCGATTTACCCATAGCACCAATAAATAAAAGAATACAAATTAAGGTTAAGATATTAATATCAAATCCTAAAAATGTAATAGTTTTATCAATAAAAGCAGGTGCTAATCCAAATACAGTAGAAAAGTCGACTGTTTGGAATACAAAAAAAATTACGATAATACCAATTGTAAATCCAAAATCACTAATACGATTTACAACTAATGCTTTAATCGCTGCTTTATTTGCTTGAATACGAGTAAATCAAAAACTAATTAATAAATATGAACATAAACCAACACCTTCTCAGCCTAAAAAAGTAATTATAAAATTATCTCCTGTTATTAGTATTAACATAAAAAATGTAAATAGTGATAAATAACTCATAAAACGTGATAAATGTGGATCATGAGCCATATATTCGGTTGAATATAAATGAACTAATGCTGAAATAATATTAACGACAAATAACATCGACATTGTTAATTTATCACATTGAAACGCTCAATCAATATTTAATAAACCAGAACTCATTCATGTTCCGATATTAACTAAAACAATATTTTCTTTTATTAAAATTGTTTTTGCAAAAATAAAGCACAAAAACACATTTAAAAAAATAATTAATGTTGTAAAAACAGATGCGCTTTTCGCACCAATTCAATTTGTAAATAAACCCGCACTCATAGCTCCAATTAACGGTAAAAAGATTATTAATAATAACATAGTTTTTTCAAAGTAAAAAGATAAATAAGTAAGGATGGCAAGATTCGAACTTGCTTTCATAAGACATTAATCATCTTCGGTTTATCCAATTAACCTACACCCCAATTGCTATTAGTAATCTAATACAGGTCATTTACAGTTATTTATATTATCAACAATTTAATGAGTAAGACTATTTCCAGCAATAAACGCAGTCTCAGCACTAAATAAATCAATAATTAGTTGACTATTAAGGCCTAAAATGAACATTAATATAATTAATGGAATAAATACAATTATTTCAACTTCGTTTAAATCAATATATGATGTTATATATTTAATTTTTAGTGTACCAAAACAAACGCGATTAAATAATCAAATTGAATAAACTGCACTTAAAACAATACCGGTTGCTGCAAAAAATAACGCAATTGTATTATATTGGAAAATTCCAACTAAAACTAATAGTTCACCAACAAAGTTTGAGGTACCTGGAAATCCCATATTAGCCATAGTAAATAAAAAGAAAAAGATTGTAAAGAATGGCATTACTTGAACTAATCCAGAAAAATATTTAAGTAATCTTGTATGTCAACGGTCATATAAAACACCAACGCAAAAAAATAGTGCTGATGAAACAACTCCATGAGCTACCATTAAATAAATGGCTCCATCGATACCTTGAATATTAAATGAAAAAATACCTAAAACTAACAAGTTCATATGAGCAATCGATGAATATGCTATTATTTTTTTAAGATCAATTTGACGAATTGTTGTTAATGATGCGTAAACGATACTAATTAATGCAAGTGCTGTAACTAAATCAATGAAAAAGTGACTTGCATTTGGTAACATAGAAAGTGAAATACGAATAAATCCATATCCTCCCAGTTTTAATAATAAGCTAGCTAAAATCACAGAACCAATTGTTGGAGCTTCAACATGTGCTTCAGGAAGTCATAAATGAAATGGAAACATTGGAATTTTTGCAGCAAATGTTATAAAAAAACAGCATCATAAAATATATTCTTCTATTAAAGTGAATTCATAATTTAAAATTATTTCATAATTTGCAGAACCAGTAATAGAATACATATAAATTAGCCCAAATAACATAAATAATGATCCGAATAAGGTATATAAAAAAAAGTAATAAGCAGCTTTTATTTTACGAGTTCGTGAACCTCAGATACCAATCATTAAAAACATAGGAACTAATATACTTTCAAAAAATACATAGAAAAAAAATATATCTGTTGTTATAAATGTTAATATTAATAGTATTTCTAATATTAATAAAATAATAAAAAATTGACGTGTTAAATAAGAAATTTGTCAACTTGCTATAAAACAAATGGGGAAAATAATCACAGTTAATAATAAGAAACATAGTGAAATACCATCGATTCCAAAACTTAATGCTAATGAATATGCGTTAATTTCAATCAGTGTCGATTGAAATTGAAATTCAAAAGATAACGGTTCATAATACATTGTTAATCATACTGTGAAGACTAATAAAACTAAGGATGTTATTAATGCAACATATTTTACATTTTCAACAGGAACCGCAAAACAACAAGATAAACCCAGTAAAGAAAATGCTAATAGAATTAAAAGAGAGTGTTGTAAAAAATAAAAGTAACCAGAACGCACAAATTCCTCGGTCGTCATAAGAAATGTGTACAAATCTTGAGCATTACTTCGATAAGATAATACTAATAAAACACTAAAAAGTGTCAATAAAAAATAAAATGTAAATGAGCGTGTTGGTAAAGAATAACTATTTAAATTTATCATAATTAGCTACCTCATCAGTAAATAGTTACAAATAAAAATAATCATACCACATCAACAAAATGTCAATACCATGCCGCTGCTTCAAAACCAAAATGTTGTTTCGAAGTAAATCCTCAAAATTTACGTTCTTCTAGTGAAGTTGTTATAAAATAATTAGCAAAAATATGTCGAGCTCAACAGAATAATAATCCAATAGTTCCTAAAGTTACATGTAAACCATGAAATCCTGTAGTGATAAAAAAGATTGAACCATATAAATTACCGCGTCATGAAAATTTAACACCGTATTTATATTCAAAAAATTGGCAACATAAGAAGCAAATACCTAAAACGATGGTTAAAAATAAAGTTCAACTAAATAAAGTTTTATTATTATTTAACACGTATTGGTGAGCTAAAGTAATTGTAACCCCTGAAGAAAGAAGTAAAATGGTATTAACTAAAGGTAATCCTCAAACATCCAATTTTTGAGTGTTTAATGGTGGTCAAACGTTACCAATAGCAATAGAAGGAGATAAGCTATAATGAAAAAATGATCAAAAGAATGCAAAAAAAAACATAACTTCAGATAAGATAAATAAAAGCATACCTGCACGTAATCCAATTAAAACTTTAGTTGTATGAAATCCGTAACGTGATTCTTGTGTAACGCTAAAAAATCATGCTTCTAATACTCAAGTAAAAGCAATTAGACCTGCAGCTCAGCTAAAACTAATCATACTTTTCAGAAAGTTACTAGAAATTGCAGAATAAATTTCAGTATGAATTGTACAAACTAATCCTAAAACAAGAAATAATAAAGAAAAAGATGTTAAAAATGGATAGAGACTACTATCAACTAAATGGAAACCATGTTGTTCTTTAACAAACGTATTTTGTTTGCTTATGTGTGTATTTGAGATATTAAAATATCGTAAATTGGTCATTTATTCTACATACATAAATTTAATTAAAACCACCTTTAAAATCAGAAGATAAATCGCGACCCGCCTTAAAACGTTGTCCCATTGTTGTGTCATAGACGCGTTGTCTTTCTGAGTACGGTGTGACTCATGGATCTAGTGGTTTTTTTAAGCTAGTACTAACAGAAATAAAACGCTTGTTTTCTGGCATTTTGGCTTTAGAAGAAGATTCGTCAGTAAATAAATCAATATCATTATTTTGAAGCTCAATTTTGGAAGGGCCTCAAAAGGTGATAACCACTATACGTGTAATCCAAATAAATATTACTAAAAAAACAAGTAATCTATTTGTGATTAATCATACATTTAATATTTTTTTCTGTAAAGATAGGTCAACTTCATGTTCATTCAACGTAATATATGTCTCGAAAAATAGCCAGGAAACTAACGATATACTACAAAAAATAATAAGATAAAATCAATGCTTTTTTTAAAAAAAATACCCAAGACATTGTCACATCACTGATTATAATAAATAGTCAGTTCATTTTCGAGTGCAATTTTATCTTGATTTTTTTGTATATAAGCACGCAGCGCTCAAGCAAATCCCACGCCAAGACAAGTAATAATCATACGTGTAAGACTACTAATCCAATCAATATTTCGGACAAGGCTTCAAAATAACGTTCCGGAAAAACAATAAAATAATGCCATGGGGATTGAATCAAAAAGCAATACATATCCGTATGCGCGTCACATTTTTATAAATTTATTAAAAACAGAAATTTGATTGGTTTCTAACATTAATAATTCTTTATACTTTTCCATTGTTCTGTTTATTAAATATATAAACGTAAATAGGCAAATGTAGAATGAAAATAACGTCAAAAAATTATTTAATGTAAATATTGTATTTGTTGCATTTGATTCGTCCGTTGTTTGAAACAATACCAATAAGAATAAACTATAACAAGATGAAGGTACTTGGGTAGCATTAATAGCTGGTATTTCAGGATTGAATCAATTTGGATTTACTTGAATGTACGGAAGTAATCCCTGTTTAAAAAGATAAAATATAATGAAAAGAAATAAACACGCATACCACATTGTATCCGAAAAAACCCAACCGAGTTTTTTGTCGCATCATTTGTTATAAAATTTTTCAATTGCTTGTTTTTCAGAAACTCGTTGAAAATTATATTGCATGTAAAATCGGATGGACCATGCAAAAAATACACCAATAATTATCAACGTAATTCATCAAAGACAATTATATCAACTTAAATCATGTTCTAAGTTTAACGCAATCTCACTTATGTTGTTTGAAGATGTTACTAACTCTCCAACTTGAATATTGTCTAATCCACTAACCTTGGCAACTCCGTCACCTATAGAGACTACAATACCATAATCGTTAAATTCATTTTCTTCATTTCATATTACATTTAAAGTTTCTTCGTTTGTCATTTAAAGTAGTAAGTATAAGTGTTCTTTCTATAATTCGGTCGGTGCACGTTTCTGCATAACGAGTGAATTTCGAAAACAATCGTGTCTTTGCTGCGTCGTTTCTAACCAACACGTTCTACGGTTTTGGCAATATATTATGTTTAAAGCTAACACTTAGTAAAAAAATTTTCAATAATGATGACTGTAATTAAACAAAAATAAAAATAACGCATTTCGTATACCATAAGGCCCGGGAATTTCTAGATATACTTTTATTTATAAGTTTAACTGAAAATTAAAATATTATAATTTATTATAAATAACATTAAAATATCATTATTTGATAAAAAGTTAAAGAAAGTTGTAAAATTTACAACTATAATTTTATATACAATCATTTAAGTTAATCAGACTATTTTCAAAAAAAGTCACCAATTTTTTCAATCAAGCCTTCGTACTCTCAACATGTTTTCGCATTCTCATACTTTTCCTTTGTCAATAGAACTTTCTTTGCCAGTGAACGTTTTACCCCGTAGTCTATGTTGTTCACGTTTTGACTAGTTAGTTCGGTTACGTTTAATGGTACGCCACTATCATGTGCATTAATTTGAGCTTTTACAAATTTAATTTTACTTCAAACGTAATTTGTTTTCATATGCGTTAGCTCAGTTTTATTGATGATACGAGCAATCTCCTCTTGATTACCTGGGAAATGGGCAGCATTCTCTGTAACTTTAGTTGCTAATCTATGTGCTACTAATATTTTCTTTTCTATTGGTTTTAATTGTGCTAAAAGCTCTTCACTTTCAGTCATAGTCATAGACGTTAGTTCTGGCTGAGCTGCAATATTTTTAGCCATATTAGCCGCGTCCGTGGCATAGATAGCAGCTTTATCTGAATGTAAACGAAGTTGAGTTAATACGTCTTTCCGAATTTCTTCGTTTGCCGGTGTTAACGCCGACGTTGGTACACGAAGATTGCCATGTGGTATTGGTATCGTCGAACTCTTACCTGAAGAATTACCCGTACTGCCACCCACTACCGCACTTCCGCTAATTCCTAATAAGGTTTTAACGTAAGGATACAAGAAATAGCCAGCCGCTCCTGCGGTTCCAATACAAATTGCCCCAAATAAATATGGGTGATTTGTAGCAAAATCGAGAATCGTATGAATGGCTTGTTAGAAACAACCAACAGGTTCTATATTTTTTTGCAGGTTAGCATTAACTAGCATCTCAGTCTTAACTTCTTGAATTAATTTGTCGAATAAAAACGTTAATTGATCCGAATTACTTGGCAATGGTTGATTTGTTAATTTGGCAGTTAATCCGTTAATAAACTCCGGCGAACGATAATAATCGTCAAGTTCAACAAGCGCCTTATTAACAAGTTCTTGTGCATAGGTAATAGGTTTTTTTAAAATTACACCATGATTTTGACAAATCCATAAGGTGTAATCTCCATCTGCTCAAAGAAGTATAATTTTCTTATGAGCAGTCCGCTCCCTCCCGCACAAGCTATAAAGTTTCATAAAAAGTGCAATGTAACATAAAAATAAAAATTAAGACTAGTTTCTTGGAGAACAGCTAAAATAAATTGTCCTAATATAGGTGTAATTAAAACTAAAAAAAATAAGATTAATGCCCCCAGATGTAAGAATTCAATAGAAATTTGTCCAGTTACTCACATAAACAATGCAACAGCTAATCCAACGGCGTATCACGTCCAAAACGAAAATTTTAAGAAACGGATACAATAGTGTTTAAATATGGTCTTTTGATCAGCAGGAATTATAGGAATTATTCCTAATAATACTAAAATCAAACGCATCTTGTAAAACGTAAACGGGTAAAAATTGTGTAACTTTACCTAAATAGACGACAATCGTCGTAATAATTAAAAATAAGCGTTGCATAAATTCACATTTATTTGTTATAACATTAACTTGTAAACAGGTCACTCTTCTTTGAGGACACTTATCTACTGCAATTCTTTCTTTAGTTTGAAGCAAAAACTCATTTAGTATGTCTCTTCATAAAATAAGCATTTTGCTCATTTTATGTTCAAGACATTTGATATTATATAAAAAATACAAAATAAATACTGAATAGAGTTGATGGTATGGATTAATTGAAACTAAATCTAAACGATTTTTTGTTAAAAAAAGTTTACCATCTAATAATGAGGCAGTAAAAGATAATTTATCCGAGACTTTTTGCGCAATCGTTAATAAAGTAGAGATATCAACTTTTTTAGGCGAATATGCAATCATTATAGGACCTGTTAGTATTGGTTTTAAAAACATAAAACAACTATTTTTTATTAATTGTTTAACTAACCGAGTATTTACTAGTTGCAATTGAAAGTCTTCTTTTCGTAATTGTTCGTAGCTTTCATATAATGCCGCTTTTTTAATGACTTTTGGTGAAAAAATAATTACTGTCGGTTGACGTAATAAATCAAGTGTGTACTGTTTTTGTGCATATTGTACATAAGACATGTTTATAAAAAAATTATCGATCAACTTCACCAAAAACAATATCTTGGGTACCAATAACAGTAACAACATCAGCAATTAAATGATTTCGAGTCATAAAGTCTAAGCCCTGTAAATGTAAAAATCCAGGTGCTTTAATTTTACAACGATATGGTCGACTAGATCCATCAGAGACTAAGTAAACACCAAATTCACCTTTCGGTGCTTCAATAGATGTATACACTTCTCCTGCATTTACAGAATAACCTTCTGTAAATAGTTTAAAATGATGAATTAATTCTTCCATCGAATTTTTCATATGTTCTCGACTAGGTGAAACAATCTTGTAATTTTCGGCTTTGATTAAACCAGCAGGTAAATTATTAATACATTGATAAATTATTTTTAAACTTTGTCGCATTTCTTCAATACGTAAAAAATAACGATCATAACAATCACCGTTTTTACCGACAGGGATTTCAAAATCAAGTTGGTCATAGATCTCATATGGATACATTTTACGTAAATCGAATTTTACACCAGATCCTCGTAACATAACTCCACTAAATCCTCAGTTTAGTGCTTGTGACGCAGAAACTATACCAACATTTGTTAATCGAACTTTTCAAATTCGATTGTTTGTTAATAATTCTTCAACTTCATTTAACCGACTGTTAAATTGATTACAAAATAAATAAATATCATCCAATAACCCAAATGGTAAATCAAAAGCAACACCGCCTGGTCGTATATAGGCAGCATGCATACGTGCTCCAGAAACTCGTTCGTAAAATTCAAATAATTTTTCACGTTCTTCGAATGCTCATAAAAACGGAGTTAACGCTCCAACATCCATAGCATGAGTTGTTATTGCCATTAAATGATTTAAAATCCGTGTAATTTCGCTAAAAAGCACTCGGATATATTGCGCACGTAATGGTACTTCACAATTTGTTAATTTTTCTACTGCTAATGAAAAGCAATGTTCTTGACACATCATTGAAACGTAATCTAAACGATCAAAATAAGGTAATGCTTGATTATAAGTTTTATATTCAATCAATTTTTCAGTACCTCGGTGTAATAATCCTATATGCGGTATCGCTTTATGTACTACTTCACCGTTTAATTCTAAAACCAAACGTAATACTCCATGAGCCGAAGGGTGTTGGGGTCCAAAGTTAAGGCTAAATGTTTTTAGTTCTACTTTGGATGAACCTTCTTGTCTGTCTATTGTATCATATATAGTTAAATTATTCATGAAAAATTTAATAAATTTGCATTATTTTGTTCGACTATTACAGATTTTTTATAACAATAAGCTCATAAACGGCTCATTATTTTTATTTTGTTAAAAAATTGTACAAAAATAGTTAAATTAAAGATAATGTACCCTCCGATATAAATCAGAAAAGTATAATAAGCAATTGGTGCAAAAGTTACCATATCTAATTGAGGCATTTAATGGAAAAATTATAAGCAAAGCTCAATCGAATTTAGCGTTAGCGACTAACGATTACCGAAGGCACGGGTAATTTTTTTGCTGCTTTCGTAATAAATCCTTTTGCTTTGCTTTTACTCATGAAACCAACTTCAAATAATATTGTCCCTCCTTTAAGACGATAAACTCAATTGTTTTTTTCATCGACTAATCCTTTTCCTTTACCCATTCGAATTCCTAGTGGTTTTGTTGTAAAAGAAATATTAGGCATACAACGTATTCACATTTTTTCTTTTTTTCGAATAGCCCGTGATAGTATACGACGTGACGCTTCTAACTGTTTAGCATTTAATCTAGCATTTTTTAATACTTTTAAACCATAGTGTCCAAATGCTAGAGATGTTTTTTGTTTTCGATATGTTAGTGGATAAATTTTCCCTTTATGGAGACGTTTATATTTAACTTTTTTAGGTTTTCACTCCATCTTGTTATTCTAAGAAAACATTCAGACTTTTATACCGAAAGCACCAGTCTGTAAGCGAGCATGGGCTAACGAATAATTAACATTTTTGTTAAAGGATTGTGTTGGAATGATACCATCTTGTAATACAGCTTGACGAGCTCGGTTTGCAGCATTTATTTTACCACTTACGATTATTTTTACTCCTCTAATTGCTTTTTTCGCATCGATTGGCGAAAACAATTTATAACGAGGAATTCAGTTAGTAATTTTAACTTTATTTTTTTCAAAACGACGACGTCTATTTAATTCACGACTATTTAATTTATATGGATTATGAAACCGTCAATATTTAATCATAGATTTGAAAGATAAAATTAAAGGTCAATGTTTTTTACGTTGTTTTACAAATTCTTTTGCAAAATGATTTGCAATTATATTAGGATCTGCATATTTTTCAACTAAATGAAATAATCTTACAGTATTCATAAAATAACGTTGTTTTCGCATACGACGAAATCATTGTGATTTTTGAAATGTTTTAATAGATTTTTTATTAGCACTTTTGATAGGTTCGGTTATGTTAATATTTGAAATATTGAACCCATAGTTACGTAATATTGTTCTTAAATTAAAACGTAAACCTAATATTGTAATAAAATTATTATAAAAATCAGGAGCATACGATTTAATTCATTTTAACTTATTTTTTTTTATGTAAGTTTGAAGTTTTGTAGAAAAATATATTTGTTGTTTTTTTCTTGTTTTAAGACGCTTAGATTTCGGACGTAAAATGCGAATTAATTTATTTTTTTTAGCAAGAAAAGTTCAACCTTTTAAACGTTTACGACGTCTTAACATACGTTTTAATTTTTCAATTTGTTTTGAAATTAAAATGTTTTTAATTTGTAATTTACGAGAATTACATAATTTTCGTCGCAATTTTTTTCGTAGTCTTTGTTTAAGTATTTTTTTTTGTTGATAATTTCGTTTAATTAATTTCTGACGTTTTATGTTTTTTAATTTTTTTCTAAATAATTTAATTTTAGCCAAGTCTTTTTTGAGCACTTTTCGTTTTAACATTTTTTTTTGTTGTTTTTGTAATTTTAGACGACGCTTAAAATTTTTTACAAAATTTATATGTTGGAATGTTTTTTTTTTATATTGGTGCATTAAACGATTTAGCGATCGTTTTAATAATAATCTTTTATGTTTTTGTTTGCATCGCATTAATCGATTTGTCTTCTTCTTTAGAAAACGTCATTTCAGTGCGTGTCAGCCAACATGTGGTTGAAAAACTTTATATGCACGTTTTCAAGTATACAAAAAACGTCGTTTAGTTTTTTTTCGAAATGCTAGTTGATCTGATTGAATATATTGAATCAATCGTTGTTTTCGTTGGCGATAATTTCGTTTTTGTATATTAAACATTTTACGATAATTATAAAAACTGATATATAATATAGGTAACGAATTACGAATAATATATTTATATGTAATTAATAATTTTTTTTGTTTTAAGAAGTACTCTTTAATAAAAAAATAAAGTTTAACAGTATTTTGAACATTTGCAGAATATAAATGCAATGTAGGATATATGTCAGTATTTCAACCTGTACTAATACCTAGTCGATTTCCAATTGCCGGTGTTTTATATGACATTTTATTTAAAACCCTTCTTCTGCAAAGTCCGCGTCTGAGTCTGACTCTTGCGAGTGTATTCACGGATTTTGTAAGCAAAAAACTCGATATTCTTGAGCAACTTCAACTGGTTCATAAACTATTTTTTTTTCTTCATCATTATAATAAACTTCAAGAAATCCTGTTAATGGAAAATCTTTTCGAAGAGGATGACCTTTAAATCCATAGTCAGTAACGATTCTGCGTAAATCATTATTTCCTTCAAAATGAATACCATATAAATCTCAGACTTCTCGTTCTAATCATGTCGCACTATCGTAGGTGTTTATTACAGAAGGAACTATAGTAATTTCATCGGTTTCTGTTGAAATTACAAAGCGGTTATTATAAGTAACACTACTAACTACATAATTAATTTTAAAGCGATTTTTTCTTGTAATTTGATCTATTACTGCGATTTCTATTAACTGTTGTACATTAGATAATGTATGTTGTTTTAGAAATGCAAAAAAATAAGGTAAATTTTTTGATTCGATAATTATTTCTAATTCGTTATTTTTTCAACGGGTCAATAACGTATTTTTTGAAAAAAGTTTATGCACTTGTAAATTAATTTGATTATTTAACGATGTAATTAAAGATACATGTTCCATTTTGTCAAATTAATGGTTAGTCCTTGAACTTTGAATACAAAGTATAGAATAATGCAGGGAACAGCATTAATATATTAAATCGCTCCCAGGCGGAGAGATGCAAATAATATTCTAAGATAAAATGATCAATTGCCGCTATAAAAAATCCACCGATAAAAAAAAAAGTAATCGTTTTCTTTTCATCGTTTGCGACGTTTTTAATGCATTTTATAATTCGATATTTCAACTTTTGTAAAAAATTAAACATCGTTATTAAGTACAAATATTGAAACAAAAAATCTTGTGTTGGAACGATACCATCTTGTAAAAATATTTAATCCTTTTAAAACTGGCGCTTGAAAAATTAAACCTTGAAAAATTAGCGCACGTCAAAATGACATATTATAATTATAAGCAATTCTTATAATTCCTGTTAAACAATTAAATTTGAACCTCTCGAAACCAATACTCAAAAAACCTTTTATAATCATGATTAAATAATTCTTTATATGTTGCATTTACCTATGGTGTTTATAGAAACTTTCGTCAAAATCAATGGAAGTAACCAGAATCGAACTGGTATCTCATGCTTGCAAGGCACGTATTCTGCCAACTAAACTATACTCCCTATAATTAATAAATCTTTTATTTCTAATAAAAAGGTTTATACACTATATGTAGACAAATACCTACGGGTACACTTCTGTTGTATTTCATTATTAATAGAATTTTGATAATCATCAATGTTGTATTGGTGAACGTCTGATTTTACCTACAACTCTTGGAGTACAATTTAAAAATGTGTTCGATTCTTTACTTGATTTTGGTTTTACAGGAAAAAGATTTTTATCCATAGCAAAATCATCAAATAATGTTAAAATTGGAATAAAAATTAAAAAATAAGAAAAATATAAAATAGTAAAAATTTTACTTAAAATAATAAAAGGTGCAGCAGCTGGATTTGATCCTAAAAACATTAAAATAAAAAAAATAGCAACAAACAATCAAAAAAATAATTTATGTAATGGAGAAAATGATATAACAATTAATTTATTTTTTGAAAAAAAGTTTTGATAAGTTGGTAATAAAAATAAAATCAAGATTGCTGCTAACATACTAATAGCTCCTCCTATTTTATCTGGACAAGCACGTAAGATTGCATAGAATGGAGTAAAATATCATTCTGGAACAATGTGCGCTGGTGTAACTAAAGGGTTTGCTGCAATAAAATTATCAGAATGACCTAATAAATTTGAATAAAAAAAGACTAATCAAGTAAAGAATACAAAAGTAATTGTTAATATAAAGGCATCTTTATAACTAAAATAAGGATGAAATGTAATTTTATCTCCGTGATTACTTGTTAATAAAGGGTGAGTTGATCCTTTTGTATGAAGTAAGACAAGATGGCTTAAAATTATACCAACGATTAAAAATGGTAATAAATAATGAATACTAAAAAAACGAACTAAAGTCGCATTATTTATGGAAAAACCACCTCAAATTCAATAAGCAATATCTTCCCCAATAACTGGTACTGCAGTTACTAAGCTAGTAATAACGGTTGCCCCTCAAAAACTCATTTGACCTCATGGTAGTACATAACCAATAAATGCTGTTGCCATCATTAATAAAAAGATAACTAATCCAGAATATCATAAAAATGGACGTGTTATATATGATTGATAGTATAAACCTTTTCCTACATGAAGATACATTAAAATAAAAATCATTGAAGCACCGTTTGAATGAAAGTAACGAAATGTATATCCTCATTTAACGTCGGTCATGATGTGTTCAACACTAGCAAATGCTAAATCAACATGTGCGGTATAATGCATTGCCAAAAAAATTCCGGTTATAATTTGTAAGGCAAAAACAATACCTACTAGCGAACCAAAACTTCAATTGTAATTAATATTACTTGGAGTTGGATAGTATGTGACATGATTACTTAAAGTATTTAAAATTGTTTTTTTTCCATTTAGTATTCTAAAGTTAGTTTTCATTTATGGCAATAATATTGTTTTTTTCACTGGATTTTATTTTAACGTAATCAAATTAAAAACCAAATAAAATTAAAAAAGCCATCATTAAACCAAATAATGCAATAGCTTCAGTTAAAGCGAACCCTAAGATCGCATAAATAAATAATTGTTTTCCTAATGAAGGATTACGAGCAATTGAACTAATTAATGATGAAAAAACGATTCCAATACCAACCCCTGAACCAGCTAATGAAATGGTTGCTAAACCTGCACCGACAAATTTTGCGCTTTGTAAAAACATAGAAAAAAAAATAATATGTTTTGAACCTTATAAAATTAATAATAAATTTATTATTAGTATATCTGTAATTTTTATTGATAACATATGATTTAGTTTTAATATTAATTTTTGGACGTTTCTTGTTGTAATACAAGAATAATTGCACCAATCATTGATGCAAATAGAATAAAACTACTTAAAATAAAAAAAAAGGCATAATAAGTATATAATAAATCAGAAAATAATAAAATATCACGGATTTTATGACTTAATATTTCCTGAATATTCAATTGATTCATGACAATTAGTCGATTATTCGTTATATTATTTAATACAAAAAGATAGATGTATTTGTTAATAATTAAATAAACTTTCGTTAATAATCAAAAACCGCTTACATAATAAAATATAATTTTTTTAGTTCATGTAGAATAGCTTTGACGATATAACGTCAATTGTTTTAAATTAAACATCATAATAACAAATAAAAATAAAATAGCGATTGCACCTATATAGACAATTAAAAAAACAAAAGACAAAAATTCAATTTTTAATGCCAATAAAAAAATAAGTGCATGGAAAAATACAAGGATTAGTGATAGTAGACAATATATTGGATTGGTCAAAAATACAATTAAAACCGAACATATTATTGCACTAAAATAAATAAAATCGCTGAAAAATAATTTGATTAAATTGTATGGAGTCCCAATAATTAATTTCAGTAAATTTAAACCGATCGCTCATACTGTACCTAAAATATGATGCGCAAATAATATAAATAAAAGACTAATTCCAACAATAATCAATACATTAATATTTTGTTTTTTCATTATATTTTTAGATTCAACGATAATGACTTTCAGTTTTATTCTCATCAATTACACGATATAATGTATCTCGTTGTTTAATCGTGTTTGTACGTTGATTTTCCAATAACGCCGCGATCTCATTATAAACACGTGTTTTTAATGTTAATTCATTCGTACGTAATTCAATTGAATTTATAAGTCACTTTAGACCAATACGATAACCTCGTTGAAGTGTAATTGGGATTGGAATACTAAAATAAATTTTACCAACACGTTTTGGAACTGTTGTGGCAATTGGCTTGATTTTAACTAATAACTTTCAAAATGTTAAATATGAATCTACTTTTTCTCTTTCTTTTAAACGAGAAAATACATCTAATATTAAGTTTTCTGCAAAATGTTTTCGGCCTCGTTTGATGAATTTATTAATAATTTTTGTGAATCAAAATGAATTAAAAAAGATATCGCGTTTTCAGTGTGTTGTACGTTCGAAAAATGTAACTAATGAACGTGTTCTAACAATTTTTGCCGCTCTAAGTTTTAATTTTTTTTTCTCTTGCTTAATGAATAATCGACGAATTTTACGTAAAATTCGACGAGGTTTTATTTTAAAATTTTTAATATTATTGTAACGGATATGTCATCGTTTTTTAGGAGCCCGTTTAATTAATTTTGCAATTAAAGATAACTTTGATTGATTTATAGTCTCTTTATTAACAAGTTTAGTATTTAGCATTTTATATAAATAAATTCAACGTGTTAATGATTTTTTTTTTCTATAAAATGGATAATTTTTTAAATGTCTATAAAACTGAGCAATAAAATAACGTTTATTCCCTCAAAAAATTTTGGGTTTTTTATATTTTTGTTTATATCATTGTCGCTGTGTCAATCGGCGCTTTGATCGTTGTAATCTAAAGCGTTTTTTTTCAGTAAAATGGATATGGAAATATAAAAAAAATCCTATTTTTAGACATTGATTTAATTTTTTTGTTATGTTTTTAATTATTGAAATACTAAACTTTTTACTTTTTAATGTATGTAATCTTTTCATAAATATATTTCTTTTACGTAAAAGACGTTTAAGACGTTTTAATGTACGTATTTTTCGTCACTTATATCGTCTGACAAATCTTAAAGCAGGTTTATAGTTTTTTTTACTGATTTTTTTTAATCGAAATCTAAAAAAACCTTTATATAACGATAGTTTTTTTGGAAATGATGCACTACGATTTAAATATAATAATGACTTTAAATCCCCATGATTTACTCGTCGATGTTTAAATTTAGCTTTCATTTTTTTTGTGGTTTTTGACAAAAACGTTTGATCCATTGTTATCAAATAATATGTTTAGTATACCGTTGAATCGCCTTATGCGAAAATTTTGGTGCACCATATTTTGAACGTGCTTGACGACGAATTGCTAAAAATTTTAAGTCAAACTTTCCACGAATCATTGTATATTTCATACCTGGAATATCTTTAACTTGACCTCCACGAACCAAGACTGATGAATGTTTTTGCAGACTATGACCCATACCTGGTATGTAAGCATTAACACGTCTGAAATTTGATGTAAAAATAACACGGCTAATTTTACGTAATCCCGAATTTGGTTTACGTGGTGTTATAACATAAACTTTTAAACAGGTCGCTCTTTTTTGAGGACACTTATCTAAAGCAATTCTTTTATTTTTATATCGACGTGGTTGTCTACTATTTTTAGTTAATTGATGTAAAGTTGGCATTTATACAATTATGCTTTTTTTTTCTTACCTACCTTACGATTTACCTTTTGTTTACGAAAACGAATTCCTTTCCCAGTAAATACATTTGGTTTACGTTTATTTCGTAATGATGCTAAGGTATTAGTTAATATAGATAAACAAGCGCTTTTAGCTCGTACTAGACGTTTTTTCCGGCTAAATTCTACACTTATTGACGGATGTAATTCTTGACGCAATAAATGTGTTAACCCTGCATGAGCAATTAATAGATTACTTCCTTGAATTTCGTCAACGGAAAAATTATAACCTACTCCTATAATTCGTAAATACTTTCGAAATCCAACAAATGCAGATTTTACCATTTTTTGTAATGTTACGGTATGATGGCTTCATTCATTATTTAACGGCTTTACATTTTTTTTATCAAGTTTTACTAATTTATTATAAAATTTTGGTAAATAAATCTGTAAAGCATCTTTTGTAAATAGAGCTAAAAACGGACTTTTTAATTTATGTTTTCAAGTAAAAGATTCACCACTGATTCATAATGAAGAATAAGTATTGTATTCATGTATTTCACACTTAACTCATTCTGGACAACTAATATTGATTTTTCCAATATTTGACATCTTTTAATTTATTTGAAAGATTAACTCACCACCTTCTTTAACTGAAGATACCGTATCAATAACAACTAACCCTTCTTTTGTGGACATAATAAATACTCGCATCAAAAACGATTTATTATGAAATAATAGACGTTTTATTTGAGTTAAATCTAAATAATTTCGTAAACTCGATTTTGTTAATAACTTAACTGTTTCCAAAACCGAATTTCCTGTTTTCATATTAAATTTAAAAAATATTCTAATATTTTGGTCATCAATTATTTCGAATCCACGAATGAAACCGCGTATATTTAATTCTTTAAGTACTGATAATAATCCTACAAAATTCTTTACGATAGTACTTGCTAATTTTCTATTAATCGCATTATTTATCTGATTTGCGAATAAAGCATATTTTAATTTTTCTTCTTTTTTTTTTAACATTATTTAAAAACTAGCTTTACGTACTCCCATAAAAAACCCAGCATTACCTAATTCGCGTACAAACATTCTAGATAACTTGAAATATCTGTACGTACCGCGTGCTCGACTTGTAATGAAACAAATGTTGCGTATTTTCCCAATTTTTTTTTTTCGTCTATCTAACAATCTGATGTGTTCATAATTTTTTGCTAGGACGTCTGTATTATTAACTTTTAGTTTAATTATATTTTGAACTAAACTTTGCACCTCTATTGACAACGCTAAGGATCGTAATAAGTTTTGTTTGCGAGCTAAACGTAACATTTTAACGATCATCCCCGTTTCTTTGCAAAGAAGTGCGAGCAAAATTCAAAATATAATAAATATTAGGATACCCGACTATTTGTACCTAAAAATAGTTCAGTTTTTTTAAACATTTTGTTACACTTTCGCTATAAATATAATAAATTTTCAAACAAATCCAAGAAAGCAATGAAAAACGCACTATTTACGCTTTGATTTACAATAATAATAAAAAAAGATACCTTCAACGATTATTATTACAGGACTAAAACTAATTGGACATGCCTCAACCATTTTAAATAAAACACTAGTTTTGGTTCCGTACAATATAATAATATCAAATCCTATATTAAGAAATATATCAAGTAAATACAAACCACAACATGCTTGTACTGTAAAAATTTCTTTAAATCGTTTATTAGATGTAAATTTACGAAATAATTGTATTAATCCAATATAAAAAACTCCTAAAGCGATTAATGAGCTTATTCATTGTTCCAAAGGTCATAAATTAATAAAATGTGTTACACCTTCCATATTTATAAAACATATCATTGCTAACTTGGATTTGTTATTAAAATTTATTATGTTTTTTGCGTCCCCCTTTAATAAAAATTGAAAAATAATTTTAATGTTTTTCATTATAACCTAATTGTGGGGTCTTATCTTGTTCTTTAAAATATTTAAAATAATTGTAAGTCGTATTCTGTTATATAATATAATTTTGATATTAAACTCTTTAAAATTAAGAAGAAATATTTCAATTTAATTTTTGCTGGATTACTTCTAATTTTAATAAAATAGACTTTCCAAAATAATTATTTTAATACAAGCCCAAAGGATAGTTTGATATAATGAATATTTAGCACTTAAAAGATATTTCAAGTAAATTATTGCGTGGGTTATTTTATAGGATGTTCCTTCTGAGTGAAATAATACTTAAAAACCGCGTAAAGCGCGTTCAATAATTTCGTCGGCGACGTTATTATTAAATTTATTATCAGCTAAGATATCAATACCTGTTGTTTTTGTTTGATCTAATTCATTACGAATAAATTCCGCTGCACGAGAAATCTCTGTAACTGCGATTTTATCTAATTTACCAGATAATCCGGCATAAACTAAAATAACTTGTTGATCAACTAATAAAGGTGAAAATTGTTTTTGTTTTAATAATTCAACTAAACGTGATCCACGAGCTAAAGTTTGAAGAGTAGTTTCATCAAGATCCGCAGCAAATGAAATAAATGCTTCAACTTCACGATACTGAGCTAATTGTAATTTTAAAGAACCAGCAACTTTTTTCATTGGACCTACTTGAGCTGCTGAACCGACACGGCTTACTGATAATCCAACATTAATTGCTGGAATAATACCACGGTTAAATAATTCTTTTTCTAGAAAAATTTGTCCGTCAGTAATAGAAATAACATTAGTTGGAATGTATGCTGAAACATCTCCTTGTTGAGTTTCAATAATTGGTAACGCAGTTAATGATCCTCCGCCGATTTCGGTACTTAATTTAGCTGCACGTTCTAATAAACGAGAATGTAAGTAGAAGACATCCCCTGGATATGCTTCACGTCCTGGTGGGCGACGTAATAATAACGACATCTGACGATAAGCAACTGCTTGTTTACTTAAATCATCGTAAATAATTAAAGCATGTTGACCAGAATCACGAAAGTATTCTCCTAAAGTAGCACCTGCATATGGAGCTAAATATTGTAAAGCAGCAGCTTCTGATGCGGTTGCAGATACTACTGTGGTATAGTCGAATGCATTTTCTTTTTTAAGACGTTCAACTAATTGAGCAACGGTTGATCGTTTTTGGCCAACTGCTACATAAATACAAAAAATTTTGTTCGGATTATTTTCTTCCGCATGTAGAAATTTTTGGTTTATAATGGTATCAATCGCAATTGCTGTTTTACCTGTTTGACGATCACCAATAATAAGCTCACGTTGTCCACGACCAATTGGGATCATACTATCAATAGCAAGAATTCCAGTTTGAACCGGTTCTTTAACAGATTCACGATCAATGATACCTGGTGCTTTAACTTCGATTTGTCGAACAGCGTCCATATCGATCTCATCTTTTAATCCATCAATAGCATTTCCTAGGCTATCAACAACTCGACCTAATAAAGTTGGTCCGGTAGGAATACTTAAGATTGAGAATGAACGGCGAACAGAGTCTCCTTCACTTACTAAACTATCGTTACCGAAAATTGCAATACCCACAAAATCACGTTCTAAGTTTAACGCAATCCCACTTATGTTGTTTGAGAATGTTACTAACTCTCCAACTTGAATGTTGTCTAATCCACTAACTTTGGCAACTCCGTCACCTATAGAGATTACAACACCATAATCGTTAAATTCATTTTCTTCATTTCATATTACATTTAAAGTTTCTTCGTTTGTCATTTAAAGTTATAATTATTGTAAAAAATAGTTAATATTAAGGTTCTTTCTATAATTCGGTCAGTGCACGTTTCTGCATAACGGTTAAATTTCGAAAAACGTTTTGTCAATCCTACGTCGCCCCTAAACGTCAGATTAATCTAACATTTTTCGTATTCATGCGTAATATTCATCAATGGTTACAGCTTCAATAACAATAGGCATAAAAGCATGGTTTATTCCACACAATTCACTACATTGTCCGTAAAAAAAACCATTATAATTTATAAATAAACTTACTTGATTTAATCGACCAGGACAAGCATCCATTTTAACACCTAAAGCTGGAACAGCAAAGCTATGGATTACATCTGCTGATGTAATAATTAAACGTACTGGTGTACGTATAGGCAATAAAACATGAACATCTGTATCTAATAAACGAAATGCTCCAGTTATTAAATCATCTTCTGCAACCATATAACTATCAAAATTTACTTCACGTAATTTATTATCAATAATTTCTCCAATTTCATACGATCAATATCATTGGTGACCAATTACTTTTAAAGTTAATTGAGGATCATTTAATTCATCAATTGAATATAATAATGAAAATGAAGGGATTGCAATTGTTATTAAAATTGCAGCTGGAATCATTGTTCATCATTGTTCTAATTTTTCATGGTGTTCAAATGCGACACGTGGAGTTTCAATATTATCTGAATGATAATAAATAACTATCACGGTTAACATATAAAGAACACTACATAATATAATTATTAAGTAGAATGCAACATCATGATGTAAATCAATAATTTTTGACATTATATCAGTCGCAGGTTCTTGGAAATTTAACTGAAATGCTTCTGGTACGTCAAAAAAAATAGCCGATAATGCCATTACCGGTTTAATTTCTTTGGCATAATTTTTTCATGGGTTAGCTTGAGTAACTAAAAATTGAGTCATAAATAAATCATAGATAATATAAAAAAATAATAATGTAGCGATGATTGAAATATATGATCCAAAAGATGCAACAGCATTTCAAAAACTAAAAGCATCTGGATAGTCAGGGATACGGCGAGGCATTCCAGATAATCCTAAAAAATGCATTGGAAAAAACGTAATATTTACTCCGACAAAAAATAATCAGAAATGGATTTTACCTAAAGTTTCATTATAAGCTAATCCTACAATTTTTTCTATTCAGTAATAAAAGCCAGCAAATATTGCAAAAACAGCACCCATTGATAATACATAATGAAAATGAGCAACAACATAATAAGTCTTTTTATACTTGTCTTACGACAAGGATCGGACTATACCTTTTCTACTAACTTAACTTAATAAGTTTTCAAATGCCGCGTCTAGTCTCTACGGATCCCCTTGTTAGGTTTCCACGGTATTGTCTTAATTTTTGTTGCTCGATTTTCGCATAAAAATCAAATTAAGAATTCACCGTTAGCTAAATTTTAATTTAACCGATAATTTTTTTTTAATAAAATTATCATGGCGGCAAGACATCACGACACATTTATTTATATTAAAAAGCAGAGATAAATTTTAAAAATTGAGTTTTTTTAAAGCCAATCAATGGAAAAGTTTTACAATGTTTAATAATAAATTGTAATTTTTGTTTGTTATAGACTTCTATTAAAAAAAAATTATCTTTTTTTTCTTGAACTTTGGTTAATAGATTAAAATGATTTTTTATACAATTAATTAAAAACATATCATTTTTTTGGCCAATACTAAAAGAATGATTTTTATTTGTTCTAACACAAAAACAGCCTTCAGCTTCGATAAAGCCAGATAATCATTCATTGAAATAATTTTGAGGAATACAAAATTGTTTATTCATTTCCTGAATATATTGGTTTTGTTGCATAAACTTTATTTGACGGTTTAAAAAATAATTATCAATTGAACTATTTTGTAGGCATTTTTTTAAAAATGCTAACTGAAAGTGTAATCGGCTGGTTAATGGGGGATACGATTCGAAAACTGTTTCTATTATTTGTTGAATTATTTTCTTATCCTCAGCTACCCAAAGGACCCATTTGTTTTTTGTTTTTTTACAAAAAAAAATTCTATTATATCCACCAATTACTTTTGTTATTTCTTTCAATAAATAAACATTTTCATTCATGTATTTTAATTTTATAACTAAACGAAATTGAAGATTTTTTTTTCGTCAATGATTAACTTGTATACTTCCGTCACCATCCATTAAACCAACTCAATATTTTTTTATATATTCTCTCTGTTCATTAGTATTTAAATTTTTTAATGAAACTAAAATACTTGTTTCTAATATAAAACTTTTATCGTGAAATGCAATATCTAAACCTGCATTTGCTAATACAACTCCAGTGACTCCTCCTACAGTAAATAAGAAGATAAATCCCAATGCAAATCACATTGGTGTACTTAAATATAATTCACCACCTCATAAAGTAGCTAATCAACTAAAGACTTTAATTCCTGTTGGAACAGCAATAATCATAGTTGCTGCTGTAAAATATGCTCGAGTATCAACATCTAGACCTACAACAAACATATGATGTGCTCATACAATAAATCCTAAAACACCAATAGAAGACATTGCATAAACCATACCAAGATAACCAAAAATTTGTTTTTTTGAAAAGGTTTCAACAATATGGCTAATAATACCAAATCCTGGTAAAATTAAAATGTAAACTTCCGGATGTCCAAAGAATCAGAAAAGATGTTGATATAATACAGGATCTCCTCCTCCAGCTGCATGAAAAAATACAGTATCAAAATTACGATCTAATAATAACATGGTAATAGCTCCAGCTAATACTGGTAATGATAATAATAATAATACTGCTGTAATTAAAACAGCTCATACAAATAATGGTATTGAATGAAATGCAAGCCCAGGTGCACGCATATTTCAAATAGTAACGATAAAGTTGATTGCACCCATAATTGATGATGCACCCGCTAAATGTAAACTAAAGATACCAAAATCAACAGCAGCCCCTGAATGTGCTTCAATTCCGCTTAATGGCGGATATACTGTTCATCCGGTACCAACTCCAACTTCAATAAAACTTGAGATTAATAATAAGATTAATGATGTTGGTAATAATCAAAAACTTAAGTTATTTAGGCGTGGAAAAGCCATATCAGGTGCTCCAATTAAAATAGGTACAAATCAGTTACCAAATCCCCCAATTAAAATTGGCATTACCATGAAAAAAATCATAATAAATGCATGAGCTGTTACTAATACATTATATAATTGATGGTTACCTAATAAAAATTGGTTACCAGGTGTTGCTAATTCTAAACGTATTAAAAATGATAAAATAGTTCCTATGACTCCAGAAAAAACTCCAAAAATAAAATATAATGTACCAATGTCTTTATGATTCGTCGAAGCGACTCATCGTTTAAAAA
>ERZ778028.873-NODE-873-length-45575-cov-8.568212_pt1 | contig 45575 bp, 46 predicted proteins | sample MGYA00375758_ERZ778028 | MGnify/ENA primary metagenome ERZ778028 (study PRJEB29350, sample SAMN05389828) | bioreactor metagenome | isolation source: Thiocyanate bioreactor | place: South Africa: University of Cape Town | collected 2014-03-17 ...
GGCCTTGATGAAGCCCTTCTCGAAGTCGGTGTGGATGACGCCCGCGGCCTGCGGCGCCTTCCAGCCCTTGCCGATCGTCCAGGCGCGCGACTCCTTCGGACCCGCGGTGAGGTAGGTCTGCAGGCCGAGGGTGTCGAAGCCGATCCGCGCGAGCTGGTCCAGGCCCGACTCCTCCTGGCCGGTCATGGCGAGCAGCTCGGCGGCCTCCTCGGGCTCGAGGTCGATGAGCTCGGACTCGATCTTCGCGTCGAGGAAGACGGCCTGGGCCGGCGCGACGAGGGCGGCGAGGCGCGCCCGGGCCGCCGCGTCGGAGAGCACCGACTCGTCGACGTTGAAGACGTAGATGATCGGCTTCGCGGTCATCAGGCCGAGGGTCCTCAGCTGCGCGAGGTCGACGCCGGTCGCGCGCGAGAGCGGGACGCCCGCGTTCAGCGCGTCGCGTGCCGCGATCGCGGCCTCGAGCACCGCCGGCTCCGCCTTCTTCCCCTTGACCTCCTTCTCGAGGCGCGGGATCGCCTTCTCGAGCGTCTGCAGGTCGGCGAGCGCGAGCTCGGTCGTGATGACCTCGAGGTCGTCCTCGGGGTTCACCGCGCCCGCGACGTGGACGACGTCGGGGTCCGCGAAGCCGCGGACCACCTGGGCGATCGCGTCGGCCTCGCGGATGTTCGCGAGGAACTGGTTGCCGAGGCCCTCGCCCTCGGAGGCGCCCTTGACGATGCCGGCGATGTCGACGAACGACACCGTCGCCGGCAGGATGCGCTCGGAGCCGAAGATCTCGGCGAGCCGCTTCAGGCGCGGGTCGGGCAGCTCGACGACGCCGACGTTCGGCTCGATCGTCGCGAAGGGGTAGTTCGCCGCGAGCACGCCGGCGCGGGTGAGCGCGTTGAACAGGGTCGACTTCCCGACGTTCGGGAGGCCCACGATGCCGATCGTCAATGCCACGGCGTACGAGCCTACCGGCGGGTAGCATGCGGAGGTGCCGACCGTCGTGCAGCGGGTGGAGAACGCCGCCATCGCGGCGGCGGTGCTCGTCGGCGCGATCGCGCTCGGCTGGCCGTGGTGGGTGCTGCTCGCCGCGTTCCTGCTCTGGGACGCGTCGGCGGCGGGCTATGCGGCCGGGCCGAGGCACGGCGCGTTCTGGTACAACCTCGTCCACAACTACACCGGACCGGCGGTGCTCGCGCTCGGCTGGGCGGTCGGCCGCCTGCTCGGGGCCGATCTGTGGATCCTGGGCCTGATCGCGGCGAGCTGGGCGTTCCACGTCGGGGTCGACCGGGCGCTCGGCTACGGGCTGAAGCTCGCGTCGTTCACCGAGACGCATCTCGGGCCGATCGGCCGGGCGCGGCGCGGCCGCGATTGACGTCGGAGCGGACGCGTCACCGACCGGTCGCGACCGGCGCCTCGCTAGGCTGACCGCCGTGGACGACCCGAACGACGACGCGGACGTGCAGGCGGTGCGCACCGCCGAGGACGCGGCGCCGCGGCGGCCGCTGCCGGTATCCATCGCGGTCGTCCTGGTCATGGTGCTCGCCGGCTTCGGGGTGCTCGAGGGCGTCCTCGTCCTGCTCGCCCGCTACGACGAGACGACGGTCGCGGCGGGCCTCGTGATGGCCGTCTCGCTCGCCGGCGCGGCCGGCATCCTGCTCTCGCTGCTGCTCGGCGCGGTCGCGGCGGCGGTCTGGCGCGGCTCGCGGGCGGCCCGCATCCTGGTCACGGTCTTCGCCGCCGCCGCGCTGCTGCTCGACGTCATCACGATCGCCGGCTCGCCGGCCGACCTGTGGTGGACGAACCTCGACGCCGTGTTCTACCTGTTCGTCATCGTCGCGCTGTGGGCGGGGCGGCGCACCGCCGCGTTCTTCAGGCAGGGGCTCCGGGCGCGCGCCGCAGTCGCAGCGGCCTCCTGAACCAGGCGCGGCCGATGAGCCGCCGGTGCACGACGCGGACCAGCTCGATGAGCCCGATCCCGATCGCGCAGACGATCGCGACGAGCAGCGCCCCGTCGAGGCCCGGGTCGACGAACTCGAGGAATCCGCCCGCGAACGGGATCGTGAAGACGAGGACGAGCCCGATCATCATCGCGCCGATCACGAGGCCCTTGACGAGGCCGATCGGCCGCGAGAGCACGCCGAGGATCCAGAGCCCGAGGATCGCGAGCACGAGCGTCGCGCCGGTGCGCAGCGGCGCGGTCGGGATGCCGAGCGAGGTCGCGGCGCTCGCGTAGGCGAGCAGGGCGACGGCGACGATCGCGCCGGTCGGGAGCGCGAAGGCGAGCGATCGGCGCAGGAAGCCCGGGGTGTACCGCGGCGTGTTCGGCAGCAGCGCGAGGAAGAACGCCGGGATGCCGATCGTCAGGCCGTCGATGATCGACATCTGCCGCGGCAGGAACGGGAACACCATGAGCGCGGCGCCGAACAGCACGGCGAGCAGCACCGCGTACGAGGTCTTCGTGAGGAACAGCATCGAGACGCGCTCGATGTTCGCGATGACCTGGCGCCCCTCGGCGACCACGCCGGGCAGGTGCGAGAAGCGGCCGTCGAGCAGGACGAGCCGGGCGACCGCCTTCGTCGCGGGCGAGCCGGACTCCATCGCGATGCCGATGTCCGCCTGCTTGATCGCGAGCGCGTCGTTGACGCCGTCGCCGGTCATCGCGACGGTGCGGCCCCTCGACTGCAGCGCGACCACGACCGCCTTCTTCTGCTGCGGCGTCACCCGGCCGAGGACGATCTCGCGCTCGAGCACCTCGGCGATCGCCGCCGGGTCCTCCGGGAGGTCGCGCGCGTCGAAGCCGTCGCCGGCGGGCAGGCCGAGGCGCCGGGCGATCGCCGCGACGGTCCTGGGGCTGTCGCCGGAGATGATGCGGACGTCGACCCCCTGCTCGGCGAAGTAGCCGAGCGTCTCGGCGGCGTCCGGGCGGACCTGCTCGGCGAAGGTGAGCAGCGCGACCGGCTCGAGCCCGCTCGGCAGCCGCTCCTCCTCGGCCGCGCCCGCGTCGAAGGGCGCGGCGGCGCGCGCGAGCACGAGCGTGCGGCGACCGGTGTCGGCGAGCGCGGCGACCCGCTCCATGAGCGCGCCGTGGCCGGCCGGGAAGACCATCTCGGGGCCGCCGAGCACCCACGATCCGACGGGGCCGGCCTCGAACGCGACGGCGCTCCACTTCCGCGCCGAGGAGAACGGGATGCGCGCGGCCGGCGCCGTCCGGGGCGCGTCCCCGAAGCGGCCGGCGAGGGAGCGGGACGTCGCGTTCGCGTCCGCCTGCTCGCCCCACCAGGCGAGCGCGGCGTGCCACGACGGCGCGACGGCGTTCGCGGGCCCCGTGCCGCCGGAGCGATCCGCCTCGTCGAACGGATGCGCGTCGTCGAAGGCGATCTCGCCCTCGGTCAGCGTCCCCGTCTTGTCGAGGCAGATGATGTCGACGCGGGCGAGGCCCTCGACGGCGGGCAGCTCGTTGACGAGCACCTTCCGGGTGGAGAGCTTCACGGCGCCGACGGCGAAGGCGATGCTCGTCATGAGCACGAGCCCGAGCGGGATCATCGCGATGACCGCGGCGATCGTGCTCACCGCGGCGTCCCGCCAGGCGCCCGACTCGATCGCCTCCGCCCAGCCGCCGAGCGCGAGCATCTGCGCGTTGAGCACGACCAGGCTCACCGGGCCGACGAGCCAGGTGATCCAGAGCAGCACGCGATCGAGCGACGCCCGCAGCTCGCTCGCCATCAGCGAGAAGCGCTTGGCCTCGTCGGCGAAGCGGTTCGCGAAGGAGTCGGCCCCGACGCGCGACGCCCGGGCGATCCCCTCCCCGCCGACGACGATCGAGCCGGAGAGCACCTCGTCGTCCGGGGCCTTGTCGATCGCATCGGACTCGCCGGTCAGCATCGACTCGTCGAGCTGCAGGCCGCGGGACTCGAGCACGACGGCGTCGGCCGGCACCTGATCGCCCGCGCGCAGCACGAGCAGGTCGTCGAGCACGACCTCGCGCGGGACGACCTCGACGTCGGCGCCGTCGCGGCGCACCCGGGCGAGCGGGGCGCTCAGCAGCGCGAGCCGGTCGAGCGACCGCTTCGCGCGGAACTCCTGGACGGAGCCGATGATCGAGTTCGCGACGGCGCTGAAGCCGAAGAGCGCGTCCTGCCAGCGGCCGAGCACGAAGAGCACGACGAAGCAGCCGACGACGATCGCGTTGAACAGGGTGAACACGTTCGCCCGGATGATGCTCCAGGCGCTGCGGCTCGAGGCCTGGTCGAAGGCGTTGACGCGGCCGTCGGCGATCCGCTCCGCGACCTCGGCGGCGGTCAGGCCGGGCGGCTCGGCGCTCGCGAGGGACGTCGCTGGCATCGTGGTCCCCCGGATCGTCGGATGAGGCGGCGGGCAGGGCCCTCACGAGCATGATAGGCAACGCGCCGAGGCGCCACACCCGCGCCGGCACCGCCGCGCCGAGGTCGCGACGTCCAGGCGAGCCCGCGCCCGGGTGACGCCGTGTCTAGGCGACGTCGCGCCGCCAGGTGGTCGCGCGCGAGAGGACGAGCAGCACGGCCGCGAGGGCGGCGAGCACGAGCCCGCCCTGCCACCAGGACAGCGCGGCCGAGTGCATCCCGGCCGCCGAGGGGTCGAGCGCGCCGAGCGAGCCGAAGAGGCCGGCTCCGACGAGGGCGTCGCTCGCCGCACCCGGCAGGAACTTCCCGACCTCGGCGCTCCACTCCCAGACGGCGCCGACGAGGCGCAGGATCGGCTCGAGGAACTGGGTGAAGACGAGCAGCAGCACGATCGCGACCACCTGGTTCGCGACGAGGCCGCCGAGGCCGACGCCGACGAGCCCCCAGAGGGCCATCGCGAGCAGGGCGCGCAGGATCAGCCCCCAGGTCTCCGCGCTGCCGAGCAGCGGGTCCCCGCCGCCCACGGCGATGACGGCGGCGCCGAGGCCGACCGAGGCGAGCAGCCCGACCACCCCGTACAGCGCGCCGAACGCCGCCCCGGCGATCGCCTTCCCGGTGACGACGACGCCGCGCCGCGGCTCGGCGAGCAGGGTCGGCGTCAGCGTGCGGTGGCGGTGCTCGGAGGTCACGATGAGCGCGCCGAGCAGCACGGGGACGAGATAGCCGACCGAGGTCGCGGTCGAGTAGACGAGGTCGGCGACCGCGCGCGGGGGCAGACTCGACCCGCCGCCGAGCGCCGCCCCGAGGTCGCCGAGGAAGAACGCGAGGAATGCCGCGACGAAGGCCGTGTAGCCGAGCAGCACGAGCCCCAGGATCCACCAGATGCGCGTGCTGACGACCCGGAGGAGCTCCGCGGCGACCGAGCGGCCGACCGCGTTCACGATCCCGCTCCTCGGATGAGCTCGAGGAAGCCGCCCTCGAGCCCCTGCGTCTCCGCGGCGAGATGCGTCACCGCGATCCCGGCGGAGAACGCGATCCGCCCGACCTCCGCGGCGTCGACGCCCTCCACGAGGAGCGCTCCGTCCGGCGCCGCGCCGACGACGCGGGGGCCGAGCGCCGCAGCGAGGTCGGCGCGCCGCCCCGCGTCGACGACGATGCGCGGGTGCGTCGGCGCGAGCCCGCCGACCGGGCCCTGGTAGACGCTCCGGCCGCGGTCGATGACGACCAGGTCGTCGACCGCCTGCTCGACCTCGGAGAGCACGTGCGAGGAGACGAGCACCGTCCTGCCCTCGGCGGCGAGCGTGCGCAGCAGCGACCGCACCCAGCGGATGCCCTCGGGATCGAGGCCGTTGATCGGCTCGTCGAGGACGAGCACGCCGGGATCGCCGAGCAGCGCCGCGGCGAGGCCGAGCCGCTGCCGCATGCCGAGCGAGTAGCCGCCGACGCGCCGACCGGCCGCCGCGGTCAGGCCCACCTGCTCGAGGACGAGCGGCACCCGCTCGCGTGCGATGCCGCCGGCGGTCGCCTGCAGCCGCAGGTGGTCGCGGGCCGTGCGGCCGGGGTGGAAGCTCGTCGCCTCGAGCGAGGCGCCGACCTCGCGCAGCGGTTGCGCCAGGTCACGGTAGCGCCGGCCGCCGATGGTCGCGGCGCCGGACGAGGCGGCGGCGAGGCCGAGGACGATCCGCAGCGTCGTCGTCTTGCCGGCGCCGTTCGGCCCGAGGAATCCGGTGACGCGGCCCGGCCGCACCGTGAAGCTCAGGTCGTCGACGGCGAGGACCTCGCGGTAGCGCTTCGCGAGGCGGCTCACCTCGATCGTGCTCGTCACACGGCAATGATATTAGTTCTATCTGTACTAGAACAAATGCGCAGCGCCGTCACGACCGCCCGTGCGCATCGGATCTTCGCGGGCACGACGGCGCGCCGCCGGGCCGTTGTCGGGGGCCGGGTTCAGGCTGGGCGTGTGCCCGACCTCAGCGCGCTCGACTTCACGGCGATCGACTTCGAGACCGCGAACCCGTCGGCGGCGAGCGCGTGCTCGGTCGGGCTCGCGAAGGTGCGCGGCGGGAAGGTCGTCGACCGGGAGGGCTGGCTCATCCTGCCCCCGGAGGGCCACGACCACTTCACGGAGTGGAACACGCGCATCCACGGACTGCGCGCCGCGGACTGCGCCGACGCCCCGCGCTGGATCGACCAGCTCCCCCGCCTCCTCGAGTACATCGAGGGCGACCCGCTCACCGCGCACAACGCCGGGTTCGACATGGGCGTCATCAAGTCCGCGTGCGAGGCGTCCGGGACCGCCACGCCGGAGTTCGACTACCTCTGCTCGCTCCAGATCGCGCGGCGGACGTACACGCTCGACTCGTACCGGCTCCCGATGGCGGCCTCCGCCGCCGGGTTCGACGACTTCCCGCACCACGACGCGCTCGCCGACGCCGAGGCCTGCGCGTGGATCATCATCGACGCGGCGAAGCGGCACGGCGCCGCGACGCTCGCCGAGCTGGGCGCCCTCGCCGGCGCGCGCATCTCCCACCTCGCCCCCGTCGCGGCGTAGTCGGCCCCCGCGGGTCGAGTAGCCGCGCAGCGGCGTATCGAGATCGTGATGTCCGGAGTCCATGCGACCCTGTCCGCATGGAACCCTGGCTCGCCGCCCTGATCGCCGCGATCGTCGGCCTCGTCGTCGGCGGCGCGATCGCGTGGCTCCTCGCGTCGAGGATCGCCGCGGACCGCTCCCGCCGGGCGATGGCGACCGGTGCGGCGTCGGCCGCGGCCGAGCGGGAGCACGCGATCGCGCTCGTGGCCGCCCGGCACGAGGCCGCGATCGCGCAGGAGCGCACCCTCGCGGCCCAGGCCTCCGCGGAGGTGCAGGCCGAGCTCTCGGCGGCGCAGGCCTCGGTCGAGGCGCTGCAGGCGCAGGTCGCGGCCGCGGCCGCGCAGCACAAGGAGCTGGTCGACCGCGGAGCGCGCGACGCGGCGGCGCAGCAGGCCCGCGAGGCCGCCGAGTCGAAGGTGCTCCAGGCGCTCACCCCCGTGCAGGAGACGCTGCGCACGATGCAGTCGAAGGTCACCGAGCTCGAGCAGCAGCGCGCCCGGCAGCACGGCGAGCTCGCGCAGCAGCTCAAGGCGGCGACCGAGGGCGAGGAGCGGCTGCGCGCGACCGCGGAGGCGCTCGCCGCCGCGCTGCGGAACAACGCGGTGCGGGGCGCGTGGGGCGAGACGCAGCTGCGCACCCTCGTCGAGTCGGCCGGGCTGCTGCCGCACGTCGACTTCACGGAGCAGGCCACGATCTCCGTCGACGACACGGCGCGCCGGCCCGACATGGTCGTCCACCTGCCCGGCGGCAAGCAGATGGCGATCGACGCGAAGGTGCCGTACAACGACTTCATCGAGGCCTCGGCGATCCCGCCGTCGGCGACCGGCGACGACGAGACGCGGCGGCGCAGCCTCATCGCCGCCCACGCGAAGCGGGTCAGGGGCCACGTCGACGCCCTCTCCGGGCGCGGCTACTGGAACGGGCTCGAGGTCAGCCCGGACTTCGTCATCGCGTTCATCCCCAACGAGGCCCTGCTCTCGGCCGCGAACGAGGGCGACGCCGGACTCATGGACTACGCGCTGTCGAAGGGCGTCGTCCTCGCCTCCCCCGTCAGCCTCTGGGCCGTGCTCAAGACGGTCGCCTTCACCTGGCGGCAGGACGTGCTGACCGAGGACGCGAAGCGGCTGTTCGACCTGAGCCGGGAGCTCTACACGCGCCTGACGACCCTCGCCGAGCACGCGGAGAAGCTCCGGCGAAGCATCGACGCGACCGTGACGAGCTACAACACCTTCGCGAGCTCGCTCGAGAGCCGCGTGCTGGTGACGGCGCGCAAGCTCGACGACCTCGACGAGTCGAGAGTGATCGCCGAGCCGAGACTCATCGAGACGAGGCCGAAGCCGCTCACCGCGCCCGAGCTCGCGGAGGCCGTCGAGGTCGAGCTGATCGAGGGCTTCGAGCTGGACGCGCCGGGCTAGTCAGTCCTCGAGCCACTTCGACGCGAGATGCGTCGCCTGGATGCGGCGGATCGTGCCCGACTTGGCGCGGAGGATCAGGCTCTCGGTGTGGACGACCCCGCCCACCCGCTCGACGCCGCGCACCAGCGAGCCGTCGGTCACGCCGGTGACGACGAAGATCGAATTGTCGCCGCGCACCAGCTCGTCGGCCTCGTAGATGTGGTCCATCCGGAGGCCAGCCGCCTCGCCGCGAGCCCGCTCCTCGGCGTCCAGCGGGGCGAGCCGGCCCTGGATGAAGCCGCCGATCGCCTTGATCGCGGCGGCCGTCGCGACGCCCTCCGGGCAGCCGCCGATCCCGAGGCACATGTCGATCCGGGTGCCGTCGAGCGCCGCGTTGATGCCGCCGGCCACGTCGCCGTCGAGGATCAGCCGGGTCCCGGCGCCGGCCGAGCGGATCTCGTCGATGATCCCCTGGTGGCGCGGCCGGTCGAGCACGGCGACGACGACCTCGCCGACCGGCTTGCCGAGCGCGCGGGCGAGCTCGCGCACGTTCTCCCCGACCGAGAGCTCGAGCGAGACCGCGCCCTCGCCGGCGGCGCCGGTGACGAGCTTGTCCATGTAGAACACCGAGGAGGCGTCGAGCATCGTGCCCCGGTCGGAGACCGCGAGCATCGAGATCGCGTGCGACCGGCCCGCCGCCGTCAGCGAGGTGCCGTCGATCGGGTCCACCGCGATGTCGCACCTCGGACCGCGACCGGTGCCGACGACCTCGCCGTTGTAGAGCATCGGGGCGTTGTCCTTCTCCCCCTCGCCGATGACGACGACGCCCTCGAAGTCGACCGTGCCGAGGAACTTGCGCATCGCGTCGACCGCCGCGCCGTCGGCGGCGTTCTTGTCCCCCTTGCCGATCCACGGCACCGCGCGGATCGCGGCGGCCTCGGTCGCCCGCACCAGCTCGAGCGCGAGGTTCCGATCGGGGGCCTCGAAGTGGTCCGCGGCAGCGTTCATCGTCGACACGCTGTCGAGCCTAGCTAGACTCGGGACGGACCCGCACGAGCCCACGAAGGAAACGCCATGCCCGTCGCCACCCCTGACCAGTACGCGGAGATCATCGCGAAGGCGAAGGCCGGCGGCTACGCGCTGCCCGCGATCAACGTCTCCTCCTCGCAGACGGTGAACGCCGTCCTGCAGGGCCTCGCCGAGGCCGGCTCCGACGGCATCATCCAGATCTCGACGGGCGGCGCCGACTACTTCAGCGGCCCCTCCGTCAAGCAGCGGGCGACCGGCGCGATCGCGTTCGCGAAGTACGCGACCGAGGTCGCGAAGTCCTACCCGATCACCGTCGCGCTGCACACCGACCACTGCCCGAAGGAGGCGCTCGGCAGCTTCGTCGAGCCGCTCATCGCGTTCTCCGAGGAGGAGGTCAAGGCCGGTCGCGGCCCGCTCTTCCAGTCGCACATGTGGGACGGCTCGGCGGTGCCGCTCGCGGAGAACATCGAGATCGCGAAGGCGCTGCTGCCGCGGATGAAGGGTATCGGCGCCATCCTCGAGGTCGAGATCGGCGTCGTCGGCGGCGAGGAGGACGGCGTCGTCGCCGAGATCAACGAGAAGCTCTACACGACCCTCGAGGACGTCGAGCAGGTCGTCGACGCGATCGGGCTCGGCGAGCAGGGCCGGTACATCGCGGCGCTCACCTTCGGGAACGTGCACGGCGTCTACAAGCCGGGCAACGTCAAGCTGCGCCCCGAGATCCTCGGCGAGATCCAGGCGGGCATCGCCGCGAAGTACGGCACCGGGCCCAAGCCGCTCGACCTCGTCTTCCACGGCGGCTCGGGCTCCAGCCCCGAGGAGATCGCGACCGCGGTCCGCAACGGCGTCATCAAGATGAACGTCGACACCGACACCCAGTACGCGTTCACCCGCTCGGTCGCCGGCTACATGCTCGTCAACTACGACGGCGTCCTCAAGGTCGACGGCGAGGTCGGCGACAAGAAGCGCTACGACCCGCGCGCCTGGGGCAAGATCGCGGAGGCCGACATGGCGGCGCGCGTCGTCGTCGCCGCGCAGGAGCTCGGCTCGGCCGGCAGGTCCGCCTAGGCCGTCGCCGGGCACGCCGGCGATCGGCCTCGCTACGCCCGCGCCCGGCCGCCGAGCGAGCGGGCGTCGCCGTCGACCCGGAGCTCCTTCGGCAGCGAGAACATGAGATCCTCGCGGGCCGTCTCGACCTCCTCGACGTCCGCGTAGCCCGCGTCGGCCAGCCACTGCAGCACGTCCCGGACCAGGATCTCCGGCACCGAGGCGCCGGAGGTCACCCCGACCGACTCGACGTCCTCCAGCCACGCGGGGTCGATCTCGGCGGCGTAGTCCACGCGGTGCGCGGCCCGCGCGCCGCTCGCGAGCGAGACGTCGACGAGCCGCATCGTGTTCGAGCTGTTCGAGCTGCCGACCACGATGACGAGATCGGCCTGCTCGGCGACCTTCTTGATCGCGACCTGACGGTTCTGCGTCGCGTAGCAGATGTCGTCGCTCGGCGGGTCGTGGAGCTCCGGGAACCGCGACCGCAGCCGCCGCACCGTCTCCATGGTCTCGTCGACCGAGAGCGTGGTCTGCGAGAGCCAGACGAGCTTCGAGGCGTCCGCGACCTCGACCGTGTCGGCCTCGTCGGGGCCGCTGACCAGGATGGTCCGCTCGGGGGCGTGCCCCATGGTGCCCTCGACCTCCTCGTGACCGGCGTGGCCGATGAGCAGGATCTGGTAGTCGTCGCGCGCGAACCGGGTCGCCTCGCGATGGACCTTCGTCACGAGCGGGCAGGTGGCGTCGATGGTCAGCAGGCCGCGCGCGGCGGCGCCGGCCTCGACGGCGGGCGAGACGCCGTGCGCGGAGAACACGACGCGGGCGCCCTCCGGCACCTCGGCGACGTCGTCGACGAAGATCGCGCCGGCCTGCTCGAGCGTGCGCACGACATGGATGTTGTGCACGATCTGCTTGCGCACGTAGACCGGAGAGCCGTGGAGCTCGAGCGCCTTCTCGACCGCGACCACGGCGCGGTCGACGCCGGCGCAGTAGCCGCGCGGGCTCGCGAGCAGCACCCGTCCGCGCCGAGCCGCGGGCGCCGCGGCGCCGTTCGTGATCACGCTCCCATGCTACGGACCCCTCCTGTGCCCGCCCGGGTCCGCTGCCCGCCGGCTCGCCTCGAGCCCGGCCCGACCGCCGGCAACGGCCCGTAGTCTGGGGACGTGGCGAGGCGTTCGGCGACGGCGACGCGGGCGGCGATCCTGGACGCGGCGAGAGCGCTGTTCCGCGATCGCGGCTACGCCGGGGCCTCGGTGCGCGACATCGCCGCCGCGGCGCACAGCGACCCGGCGCTCGTGATCCGCCACTTCGGCTCGAAGGAGCGCCTGTTCCTCGACGCGATCGAGCCGGAGGCGCTGGTGCAGCCGCTCACCGCTGGCCCGCTCGAGACGCTGGGGCGCGACTTCGTGCGATTCCTGCTGGATCCGGACGACGACGTCCGCGGCATCTACCTCGCGCTCATCCGCGCGAGCGACGGCGCGGGCTTCGGCTCCCGGCTGCGCGAGATGCACGAGGTCGACTTCGTGCTCCCGCTGCGTGCGCGGCTGACCGGCCCGGACGCGGACCTCCGCGCGCGGCTCGCCGCCGCGCTCGCCGGCGGCCTGCTCTACTCGCTCTGGCTGGTCGGCGACGAGGGGCTGCGCGGCGCCGAGCCCGAGGAGGTCGTCGAGCGCTACGGGAGCGCGCTGCAGCAGCTCCTGACGCCCGGGAGCGACGGGAGCGCCCCTGGTCAACAATGTTGACATGGCGGTACGATCCATCCCGTAACCCGCATTCGTGAGGAGCGCGGCCATGCAGATCAGGGACAGGGTCTTCGTCGTCACCGGCGGCGGGAACGGCATCGCCAGGGAGGTCGTCCTCCAGCTGCTGGCGAAGGGCGCGCGGGTCGCCGCGCTCGACCTCCGGGAGCAGGGGCTCGCCGAGCTGACCGCCCTCGCCGACGCCGGCGAGCGGCTGACGACGCACGTCGTCGACGTGACCGACCGCGACGCCGTCGAGGCGCTGCCGGACGCCGTCCGCGCACGGCACGGCGCGATCGACGGCGTGCTGAACATCGCCGGGATCATCCACCGCTTCGCCCCGGTGTCGGACCTCTCGCTCGACGAGATCCGCCGGGTGGTCGACATCAACTTCTGGGGCACTGTCTACGTCGTCAAGGCGTTCCTGCCGGACCTGCAGGCCCGTCCGGAGGCGACGCTGCTGAACTTCTCCTCGATGGGCGGCCTGGTGCCGGTCCCCGGCCAGGGCGCGTACGGCGCCTCGAAGGCGGCGGTCAAGCTGTTCACCGAGACGCTCTACGCGGAGCTGAAGGACACGAAGGTGCACGTCACCGTGGTCTTCCCCGGCGGGGTCTCGACGAACATCACCGGCAACTCCGGCGTCGCGATCCCCGGCGGCATGACCGCGGAGCAGGCGGCCGAGGCGGCGAGGAAGGTGAAGACCACGACGCCGCAGGAGGCCGCGCGCCTGACCGTCGAGGCGATCGAGCGCGACCGGCCGCGGCTGCTCATCGGCGGCGACGCGAAGGCGCTCGACCGGATCGGACGGCTGATGCCGACCCGTGCGATCCGGATGATCGCCGACCGGATGAAGGCGCTGCTGGGCTGAGCCGACCCGCGTCGCGGGCATCGGCTACCCTTCCCGCATGGCCGCATCCCCGACGATGAGCGCGGAGGAGCCCTGGCCGGTCGCGCGGCTCGCCGGCGAGCTCAAGGGCTACATCGACCGCCTCGGCGAGGTCTGGGTCGAGGGCGAGATCACGCAGTGGAACGCCCGGCAGTCGGGCGTGTTCGCGAAGCTCAAGGACCTCGAGCAGGACGCGACGCTCGGGCTCACCGTCTGGCTGCGGACCATCCCGGACGCCGCGACCGAGTTCAAGGCGGGCGACCGCGTCGTCGTCCGCGCCAAGGTCGACTTCTGGGCGAACCGCGGCGAGCTCACGCTCAACGCGCGCGAGCTGCGGCACGTCGGGCTCGGCGACCTCCTCGAGCGGCTGGAGCGGCTGCGCCGGCAGCTCGCGGCCGAGGGGCTGTTCGACCCCTCGCGGAAGGTCCCCCTGCCGTTCCTGCCGCAGTGCATCGGACTCGTCACCGGGGAGAACTCCGACGCCGAGAAGGACGTCGTGCGCAACGCCCGGCTGCGCTGGCCGGACGTCCGATTCCGGACCCGGCACGCGCTCGTCCAGGGCGAGCGCGCCGCCGCCGAGGTCGCCGCCGGCATCCGGGAGCTCGACGCCGACCCCGAGGTCGACGTCATCATCGTCGCGCGCGGCGGCGGCGACTTCATGAACCTGCTCCCGTTCAGCGACGAGGCCCTGCTGCGCACCGCCGCGGCCTGCGTCACGCCGCTCGTCTCGGCGATCGGCCACGAGAACGACCGGCCGCTGCTCGACGAGGTCGCCGACCTGCGCGCCTCGACCCCGACCGACGCGGCGAAGCGCGTGGTGCCGGACGTCGTCGAGGAGCTGAGCCGCATCCGGCAGGCGCGCGCGCGGAGCCTGAACCGGCTCGCGACGCTCGTCGGCACCGAGATCGAGCGGATCTCGGCGCTGCGGTCCCGGCCGGCGCTGCTGGAGGCGAGCTGGATCGTCAGCAGCCGCGAGGAGGAGGTCGCCCGCTGGGCGGAGCGCGGCGCGCAGCTCCTGGAGCGGCGCGTCGAGGCCGCGCACGCCGTCGTCGCCCAGCTCTCCGGCCAGCTGCGCGCGCTGTCGCCGCTGCGCACGCTGGAGCGCGGCTACGCGATCGCCTATCGGGAGGGCGGCGCGATCCTGCGCTCCGCCGCCGAGGCGGCGGCCGGCGACCCGATCGGCGTCATGCTCGGCGACGGCGAGATCGCGGCCCGCGTCGAGTAGGGCGCCCGCGCCTACGCCGCGGGTCGAGCGCCGGCGGAGCCGGTGTACCGGGACCCCTCGCGGGCCAACTACATTGGAACCCGATGACCGATCAGCCCCCCGCCGACGTCGCGAGCCTGTCCTACGAGCAGGCCCGCGACGAGCTGGTCGAGGTCGTGACGAGGCTCGAGCAGGGCGCCGCGACGCTCGAGGAGTCCCTCGCGCTCTGGGAGCGCGGCGAGGCCCTCGCGGCCCGCTGCGAGGAGTGGCTGCAGGGCGCGAAGACCCGGCTCGACGCGGCGCGACAGGCCGCCGTCGCGGCGGAGACCCCGTGACCGATCCCGCCGCGACTCCGGTCGCGACCGCGCCGCGGCCGCGCACCGCCCGCTACCCGAGCACCGCGCTCGCGCTGATCGGCTCCGTCATCGGCTGCCTCGGGATCGTCGCGTTCATCATCCTGGTGGTGGTGCGACCAGACGCGATGTCGCCGCGCACCGTCGACTGGGTCGCCGCGGCGCAGGAGTCCGGCGATCCCGCGCTCCTGGCGCCGGAGCTGCCGGAGGGCTGGTCGGCGAATTACGCGGAGCTCGTCACCGACGGCGACACCCGAGTGTGGCGGGTCGGCTTCGTGAGCCCCGCCGGCGGCTTCGTCGGCATGTCCGAGGCGCTCGCCGGCAGCGACGCCTGGGTCGCCGCCCAGGTCGGCGACGCCGGGACGGGCGGGTCGGTCGGCATCGACGGGCTGCGCTGGACCACGGTCGACCGGCGCGGCGAGCGGGACCCCGGCAACCGCGCCTACACGATGGTGACGCGGCTGGACCCCCCGGACACCCGGGCGATCGCGCTCTACGGCACCGGCTCCGACGAGGAGTTCCGCGTCGTCGCGAACGCCGTCGCCGCGGCCGTGAGGGCGTCGCGATGAACCCCGCCGAGGCCTGGGCCGAGCTGCTCGCCGGCAACCAGCGGTTCGTCGAGGGCCGCGTCGACCACCCGCATCAGGACGCCGCGCGCCGCGCCGACCTCGCCGAGGGCCAGGCGCCGATCGCCACCATCTTCGGCTGCAGCGACTCGCGGCTCGCGGCCGAGCTCATCTTCGACCGCGGCCTCGGCGACCTCTTCGTGGTGCGCAACGCCGGCCAGGTGATCTCGGACTCGGTCATCGGCTCGCTGGAGTACGCGGTGAGCATCCTCGGCGTCCCGCTCATCGTCGTGCTCGGCCACGACGCCTGCGGCGCGGTCGCCGCCGCGATGCAGAGCACGCGGCCGGACGCGACGCCGTTCCCGGTGCACATCGCGCGCATCGTGCGGACCATCCTGCCGGCGGTGCACCGCGTGCGCGAGCGCAACCCCTCGACGCCGGCGTACGAGCTCGATCCCCAGGAGGTCGGCCGCGAGCACCTGCGGGACACCATCCGGGAGCTGCTGGAGGCCTCGCCCGTGACGGCCGAGGCGGTGGCCGACGGTAGGCTGGCCGTGGTCGGCGCGAACTACCGCCTGGCCGCCGGACGAGTCGAGCCCGACGTCATCGTCGGCCTCGTCTGAGCTGAGCAACCGCCGGTCGCGCGCATCGCGATCGGCCCGACGGAGGAAGCGCCCGTGACCGAGATCGTCGAGATCGACGGCAAGCAGTACCGCAAGGACCACGACACGATGGGCGACGTCTTCGTCCCCGTCGAGGCGCTGTACCAGGCGCAGACGCAGCGCGCGGTGGAGAACTTCCCGATCTCGGGCCAGGGGCTCGAGGAGGCGAACATCGTCGAGCTCGCCCGGATCAAGAAGGCCGCGGCGATCGTCAACGGCCGTCGCGGCATCATCCCCACCGACGTCGCGGAGGCGATCCAGGCCGCCGCGCAGGAGATCATCGACGGCCGGCACTTCGACCAGTTCCCGATCGACGTCTACCAGACGGGCTCGGGCACCAGCTCGAACATGAACGCCAACGAGGTCATCTCGACGATCGCGACCGCCTCCCTCGGCAAGCCGGTCCACCCGAACGACCACGTCAACGCCTCGCAGTCCTCGAACGACGTGTACCCCACCTCGGTGCACCTGGCCGCGACGAACGCGCTGGTGCGCGACCTCGTCCCCGCGCTGCAGCACCTGCACGCCTCGCTCGCGCGGAAGGCGCAGGAGTGGGCGACGGTCGTCAAGTCCGGCCGCACCCACCTGATGGACGCCACGCCGGTGACGCTCGGCCAGGAGTTCGGCGGCTACGCGCGCCAGATCGAGCTCGGCGTCGAGCGGATCCAGGCGGCGATCCCGCGCGTCGCGGAGGTGCCGCTCGGCGGCACCGCGACCGGCACCGGCATCAACACGCCGCTCGGCTTCTCCGCCGACGTCATCGCCGAGCTCGCGAGCGACATCGGTCTGCCGATCACCGAGGCGAAGGACCACTTCGAGGCGCAGGGCGCCAGGGACGCCCTCGTCGAGGCCTCCGGCGTGCTCAAGGTCATCGCCGTCAGCCTCACCAAGATCAACAATGACCTGCGCTGGATGGGCTCCGGGCCGAACACGGGCCTCGGCGAGCTGCACATCCCGGACCTGCAGCCGGGCTCCTCGATCATGCCCGGCAAGGTCAACCCGGTCATCCCGGAGGCGATGCTCCAGGTGGTCTCCCGGGTCATCGGGAACGACGCCGCGATCACCTTCGCCGGCGCCTCCGGCTCCTTCGAGCTCAACGTCCAGATCCCGGTCATCGCGAACGCGCTGCTGGAGTCGATCCGCCTGCTCGCCAACGCGAGCCGCGTGCTCGCCGACAAGACGATCGACGGCCTCGAGGCGAACGTCGAGCGGGCGAAGTTCCTCGCGGAGGCCTCGCCCTCGATCGTCACGCCGCTGAACAAGGTCATCGGCTACGAGGCGGCGGCGAAGATCGCCAAGCACGCCGTGGCGAAGGGGCTGACCGTCCGCGAGGCGGTCATCGACCTCGGCTACGTCGAACGCGGCGAGATCACGCTCGAGCAGCTCGACGAGAAGCTCGACGTGCTCTCCATGACGCACCCGTCTTGATCCGAAGGTGGAGGCTTGCGTAGCAAGGCTCGACCGAAGGATCAAGGTCGAGTAGCCCGCAAGGCGGGCGTATCGAGACCCCTTCTCCCTAGTCCCGGCGCCGTCGCGCGCCGAGTCGCAGCGCGGCCGCGCCGGCGAGCAGGATGACGCCGGCGAACGCGAGTGCGGCAGCCGGCTCCGAGCCGGTCGCCGGCAGGGCCGGCGCCGCGGCGGTCGGATCCCCGAAGACGACGGAGAGCCGACCGGGCGACGACACCGCGGTGTACCAGTGGTACGAGGGGCAGGCGACGATCGGCGCCGCGAGGTTCGAGCCCGCCTCGGCGCCGCCGTCGGTCGCGGTCGAGGCGGGCTCGGCATTGCCGCAGAGCGTCAGCGTGCCGGGGGTCGCGGTCACCGGATTCCCGTCGCCCGCGCCGATGCCGGCGCCGAGCCAGCCGCCGTAGCTGGCGTCGCCGCCGACCGCCATGACCGATCCGCCGGAGATCGTCACGGCGAAGCCGCTCCCGCCGTCGCCGGTCACGAACTCCGAGCCCCCGCCGCCGATCCCGGCCGCGTTCGACCAGACGCCGCCTGCGCCCGCCCCGCCGAACGCCGTCACGCTGCCGCCGGAGATCGTGACCGGGAGGCTCACGGTGCCAATGCTCGCCGAGCCGCCCCCGATCCCGGCTGCGCCGGCGCCGCCCCGGGCGGTCACCGTGCCGCCCTCGATCCGCACCTCGCGCACCCCGCCGAACGGCGCGGACGCATCGCCCTGGCCGCCGCCGATGCCGGCTCCGCCGTCGCCGCCGGTCGCCTCGATCGTCCCGCCGAGGATGACGATCGTGCCGGCGAACGACATGGCGCTCCCGCCGATGCCCGCGGCGCCGGGCGAGCCGATCGCGGTGAGCCGTCCCGCGCCGCCGCCGTCGACGTCGCGGATCACGATCCCGCTCGTCGCGTCGCTGACGTCGACGGCCGCGCCGGGGCTCGCGCTCGCGTCGACGACGAGGTGCGTGCCGTGGAGATCGATCGTCAGCGTGACCCCGGGCGGCACCTCGAGGTTCGAGCCGGGCGGGTTCGCGATCGTCCCGCCGACGAGCACGATCACGTCGCCGTCGGCGGCCCCCGTGACGAGGGCCTGCAGCGTGGCCCAGTCGCCCGCGCTCGTCACCGCGGCGTGCGCCGGGCTCGGCGCGGCGAGGGCGATGGCGCCGAAGCCGAGCGCGAGCGCGAGGCCCGCGGCGGCTCGGCGCACGATCATGCGGCGACCCTAGCAACAAAACCGATCGCTCGGTCGGAAATCTCGTTCCCTGGCCGCCGCCGCGATCGACGCGGCTAAGGCTGGAGGATCCGCACCGCCACGCCCACCGCGTCGCCGAGGCTCGTCCGGTAGACCTCGTGATGCAGCAGGTGCCCCTCGACCGCGGCGAACGACATCTCGGCGAGTTCGGACGCGCTGCGGTCGGTGCGCATCAGCCCCCGCTCCTGCTGCACCTCGTTCCAGGCGGCGAGCGCGTCGATCACGAAGCGGTGCACCGCCTCGATCCGGGCCCGGAAGGCCTCGTTCTCCCGGTTCGCGTAGACGAAGTCGGCGATCGCGTACGAGAGGCCGGCGTTCTCCCCGAGCGCGGCGAGCAGCTCGCCGAGCGCGCCCTCGAGCGTCGTCGCGTCCGAGGCCCGCGCCGCCGCGGCGAAGTCCCCCGACTCCCTCGCCACCTGCTCGAGCACCGCGAGGAAGTACTCCTCCTTGCTCGGGAAGTGGTAGTAGAACGCGCCGTTCGAGATCCCGGAGTCGGCGAGGACCTCGCGCACCGACGTCGCGGTGAACCCCTTCGCGGGGAAGCGCAGGAGCCCGAGCCGGATGAGCTCCGCGCGCGTCGCCTCGCGGTTCTCGTCGTGCTTGCTCACCTCGCCAGTCTCGCATTCGAGGGGAGGGAGCGGGACCGGCGGGACGCCGGGCGCCGGGCGGCCGCGGGAGACGCGCCGGCCCTAGGCGCGGCCGACCACGACCCCGTCGACGATCCGCGCGGATCGGAAGATCCCGTTGACCGTCGCGATGTCCTTCATGACCTCGTCGGAGGCGACGAGCGAGCGGTCCTGGTAGCCGAGGATCCACTCGTCGAAGGCCGGCACGACGACCTCCCGCGGCACCGGCGCCCCGACGACCCCGTCGTCGAGGACGCGCATCTCGCGACCCTCGACCGAGACCGGCTCGAGCCCCTCGACGGCCTCGACGGCGGGACGGACGACCGACTTGGGCAGCTTCGTCCACCAGGCGAGGTCGTCGATCGTCGCCGGGCCGCGGGCGGCGTAGAACGCGCGCGCGATCCTCGCGAGGAACGCCGCCTCGTCCTCGACCGACTCCCGCGCCCGCTCGACGAGCTGCTCCCCGCCCTCGAACCGTCCGAGGTGCAGCACCCCGGAGATCGCGAGCGTCGAGGTGAAGTGGTAGACGATGCCGGGGCCCTGGGGGACGCCGGCCTCGGCCCACAGCGCGGCGAGCTCCTCCCGCGAGTGCGGACGACGGTCGAGCGCCTCGATCGCGACCGATCTCGCGAGCTCGAAGTCGGCGTCCTCGAGGCCGAGGAACCGGCGCCGGCCGCGCACCGCCGCCTGCATCCGCGGACCCGTCGCGCGCGCGAAGCCCGCGAGGTCGTCCGGCCTCACCGCGAAGAGCGTGCCGCGCATCGGCCAGCCGCGCACGAGCTCGCCCGCGTCGAAGGCCGCGCGCACGTCGTCCGCCGTCGTGCCGGGGGCCGAGCGCAGCGCGATCGCCTGGAGCACCGCGCTCTGATCCTGGCCCTGCAGCGCGCCCGCACGCGCGACGACCGCCACGGGCGACAGCCCGGAGCCGCCGAGCAGGTGCGCCCGGGCGCGGAGCCGGCGCGCCTCGTCGGAGGAGATCTCGATCACGCTCCGACGCTACGCCCCGCCGCCGACACCCGGCGCCGGCGCTCCGTCAGTCGTGGAGGACCGCGACCGGCGGCACCGGAGCGCCCTCGAAGGTCACGACGTCGCGCCCCTCGATCGGGTCGGGCAGCTGGATCGGGATGAGCACCGTCTGGCGCATGCCCCCGGCCGCGGCGCAGGCGGCGAGGCTGTCCTGCCCGGTCGCCCCGGGCAGCCCCCAGTAGACGCCGATCTGGACGACCCCGTCGGCCGGAGCCACCGCGGCCGCGCGCGGCACGCAGCCGAGCGGACCGGTCGCGGCGACCAGGACGTCCGAGAGACCGTAGGCCGTGTACCCGTCGCCCGGGTAGGCGCCGAGCAGGCCGGTGGGCTCGGGGTCCCCGAGGAACGACCAGCGCGGCATGCCGACCAGGTAGTCGGGCGCCCAGCCCCGTTCGATCTCCTGGAAGCCGGCGATCCCGCCGGGGGCGAGATCGGCGGGCGGCACCGCTCCGGGGCTGACCAGCCGGTCGACGAGGCCGGGCACCGGGCTCCCCCACATCCGGTCGACCGCGGTCGGCTCGGTCGCGGCGCGCGGCTGATGGGACACCGCGCCCCAGGCCTGCAGGCCGGCGAACGCGAGCAGGCCGAGCAGGCCGAGCAGGCAGATGATCCGGGTGAGGCCGTGCACGCCGTCGCCGGGCTCGGCTCGGTCGGGATCGCTCGTCGACCACCCGACGAGCACCCGCCACTGGGTGCGCGGCGAGACCAGGCCCCAGAGCAGGATCGCGCCGAGCAGCCCGGCGGCGGCCCCGAGGATCCAGCTCGTCACCGTACGAGACTAACCGGCGCCCCGGAGGCCGGCGACGAGGGCTCAGGCGAGCTCGTTGCCCTCGAGCAGATCGGTCACCAGCGCCGCGATCGCGGAGCGCTCCGAACGGGTCAGCGTCATATGGGCGAACAGGGGCGAGCCCTTGAGCGTCTCGATCACGCTCGCGACGCCGTCGTGCCGGCCGACCCGCAGGTTGTCCCGCTGGGCGACGTCGTGCGTGAGCACCACCCGCGAGTTCTGCCCGATCCGGCTGAGCACGGTGAGCAGGACGTTCCGCTCGAGGCTCTGCGCCTCGTCGACGATCACGAACGCGTCGTGCAGCGAGCGGCCGCGGATGTGCGTCAGCGGGAGCACCTCGAGGATGCCGCGGTCGACGACCTCGTCCAGGACGTTCTGCGAGACCACCGAGCCGAGCGTGTCGAAGACCGCCTGCGCCCAGGGGTTCATCTTCTCGGCCGCGTCGCCCGGCAGATAGCCGAGCTCCTGCCCGCCCACGGCGTACAGCGGGCGGAACACCATGATCCGGCGGTGCTGCTGCTGCTCGAGCACCGCCTCCAGACCGGCGCACAGCGCGAGCGCGGACTTCCCGGTGCCGGCGCGGCCGCCGAGCGAGACGATGCCGACCTCCGGGTCGAGCAGCAGGTCGATCGCGAGCCGCTGCTCGGCGCTGCGGCCGTGCAGGCCGAAGACGTCGCGATCGCCGCGGACGAGACGGATCGCGCGCTCGCCGGAGACCCTGCCGAGGGCGGAGCCGCGGTCGGAGTGGATCACCAGCCCGGTGTTGACCGGGAGGCCGACGACGGCGTCCGTCGCGAGCGACTCCTCCTCGTAGAGCCGCGCCATCTCGGCGCTGCCGAGGGCGATCTCCGCTTGACCGGTCCAGCCGCTGTCCGGCGCCTGCTCGGCGCGGTACTCCTCCGCGGACAGGCCGATCGAGGCGGCCTTGACGCGCATCGGGAGGTCCTTGCTCACCACGGTGACCGGCAGGCCCTCCGCGGCGAGGTTCATCGCCACGGCGAGGATGCGCGAGTCGTTGTCGCCGAGCTGGAGGCCCGAGGGCAGCACGGCCTGGTTCGAGTGGTTCAGCTCGACCCGCAGCGAGCCGCCGTCGCCGACCGCGATCGGGAAGTCGAGCCGCTCGTGCCGCATCCGCAGGTCGTCGAGATGCCGCAGCGCCTGGCGCGCGAAGTACCCGAGCTCCGGATCGTGCCGCTTCTTCTCGAGCTCGCTGATGACGACCACCGGGACGACCACGTCGTGCTCCGCGAAGCGGAAGATCGCGCGCGGGTCGCTGAGCAGCACCGAGGTGTCGAGCACGTAGGTCTGCTGGCGGGTCCGCGACCGATCCCCCCTCCCCTCCGACTCGACGGTCTCGGGCGCTTCGCCCTTCGAGGTCTGACGGGTACCGGTCACGCTTGCTCCGTCCTGATCGGCTGGGGCAGGGCCGCGCTCCGTGCGGGCCCGACACGCACGACGCTATGCGGTGCGCGGCTCGCGGGCCCGCACGACACGCGGCCGGACCCGTCGGGTCGGCGGGGCCTCAGCGGCCGAGGCGGCGGTCGCGCTCCGCATAGGAGCGCAGCGCGCGGAGGAAGTCGACCTCGCGGAAGTCGGGGCCGAGCGCCTCGACGAAGTAGAACTCGGAATGCGCCGACTGCCAGAGCATGAAGTCGCTGAGCCGCTGCTCGCCGGAGGTGCGGATCACGAGGTCCGGGTCGGGCTGGCCGCCGGTGTACAGGTGCGCCCCGATCTTCTCCGGCGTGAGGTCCTCCGCGAGGGCCTCCAGCGTGCCTCCGTCGCGGCCGTGCTCGCGCACGATCGTCCGGATCGCGTCGACGATCTCGCGACGGCCGCCGTAGCCGACCGCGAGGTTGATGTGCATGCCGGCGCCGCCCGCCGTGCGCTGCTCCGCCGCGGCGAGCTGCGCGACGAGCCCGTCGGGCAGACCCTCCGCCGATCCGACGTGCTGGACGCGCCAGTCGCGGAACCGGGAGAGGTCGTCGGCGAGGTCCCCGATGATCGCGTACAGGCCGTCGAGCTCCTCCGCCGGGCGCTTGGCGAGGTTGTCGTTCGAGAGCAGGTAGAGGGTGACGTGCTCGATCCCGAGGTCGTCGCACCAGCCGAGGAACACGCGGTAGGCGTCGGCGCCGGCGCGGTAGCCGTGATCCGTCGAGTCGAGGCCGCGCTGGCGGGCCCAGCGACGGTTCCCGTCGATGATCATCGCGACGTGATGCGGCAGCCGGTCGGGGTCCAGCCGGCGGCGCAGCCGCCGCTGATAGAGGCGGTAGAGGAGCCCTCCGCCTCGTCGATCCACGGCCCTACGGTACTCCCAGCGCCATGGCCTATCCTCCGAAGGTGACGGTGATCCAGGACGCGGCCGCGCCCGGCGCCGAGCCGAGGCCCTCCTGGCGCGGCTGGATCCACGCCGCCACGTTCCCGGTGGCGATCGCCCTCGGGGTGGTGCTGCTCTGCCTCGCCGACGGCTGGTTCGCGAAGCTCATGTCGGCGGTGTTCTTCGCGTCCTCGCTGCTGCTCTTCGGCGGCTCGGCGCTCTACCACCGCTTCGACTGGTCGCCGCGGGTCAAGGTCGCGCTCAAGCGGCTCGACCACGCGAACATCTTCCTGCTCATCGCCGGCACCTACACCCCGATCGCGACGCTCGCGCTGCCCTTCCCGCAGTCGACCGTCCTCATCTCGCTCGTGTGGGGCGGGGCGCTCGTCGGCATCGCGTTCCGCATCTTCTGGATCCGCGCGCCGCGCTGGCTGTACGTGCCGCTCTACCTGCTGCTCGGCTGGGCGGCGCTCATGTACGTCGGCGATCTGCTCGCGGCGGCGCCGGTGTCGATGATCCTGGTCTTCGTCGGCGGCGGCTTCTACACGCTCGGCGCCGTCGTCTACGGCCTCAAGCGACCGAACCCTTGGCCGCGGCACTTCGGCTTCCACGAGATCTTCCACGCGTGCACGCTGCTCGCGTTCCTCTGCCACTGGACCGCGGTGCTGCTCGTCGCGGTCCGGCCCCCGGTGTTCTAGCGGCGCGGGCGCCGGCCTAGCCGGTGTAGGGCTTCGCGGCCAGGATCTCGACCTCGATGCTGCGGCCGTTCGGCGCGGTGTACGAGGTCTTGTCGCCGACGGACTTGCCGAGGATGGCCTGGCCGAGCGGGCTCTGCTCGCTGTAGACGTCGAGATCGGCACCGCCGGCGATCTCGCGCGAGCCGAGCAGGAACGTGGTCTCGTCGCCGAGGATCGTCGCCGTCACGACCATGCCGGCCTCGACGACGCCGTCGTCCGGCGGCGCCTCGCCGACGACCGCGTGCCGGAGCAGCTCGACGAGCACCCGGATCCGGGCCTCGATCTTGCCCTGCTCCTCCTTGGCGGCGTGGTAGCCGCCGTTCTCCTTGAGGTCGCCCTCCTCGCGCGCCGCCTCGATGCGCTTCGCGATCTCGGTGCGGCCCTCGCCGGAGAGCTGCTCGAGCTCGGCGGACAGCCGGTCGTAGGCCTCTTGGGTCAGCCAGGTGACGTTCTCGGTCATGGTTCGCCTCCTTCGCGGAACCCCGGACGATAAGAAGCCCGCCAGAGCCGGCGGGCGGGCGATCGTCGGACCATGCTACGTGAGCCAGCAGCGGTACGCCAACCCGACCTGCGCCGGCTCGGTCGTCCGCACCGTCTCGGTCAGCGCCCGGGTCGGCTGCGCCGCGCCGACCACCTCGACGACGCGCCAGCCGACGATCGCGTGCACCTCGTTCTGCGCGGCGATCGCGCAGCTGGCCGACTGGCCCTCGGCGAGCGTGACGCTCCAGGCGACCTCGACCGTGCGGTCGTCGAGGATGCGATACCCGGTCGACCGCCAGAACTCCTGGGCCGTCCAGGGCTGCGCCCAGAACAGCCAGACCACCGCCGCGACGACGAGGACGCCGGCGGTGACGACGACGCCGAGCATCCGGCCGCGCGCCGGCCGGCGGCCGTAGCGTGCGTCGAGGTCGGCGCCCGGGGTCTCACGGAGGGTCATGATGCTTCCAGCGTAGGCTGGTCGCTTGTGATCCCGACGCCGACGCCCACGCCCATCAGCGCCGATGCCGTGACGCCCGGCTGGGTCGGGTTCACGATCACGGCCGTCTTCATCCTGATCGCCGTCGCGCTGGTCTTCGACATGGTGCGCCGGATCCGCCGGGTCCGGTACCGCGAGGAGGCGCGCGACCGGATCGCGGCCGAGCTCGAGGCGCAGCTCGTCGACGAGCCGGACGGGCCCGCTGACCCGGTCGACGGGGACGACGACCCGCCCGCGGTCAAATGACGACGCGCGGCCGGTAGCCCGCGTCCCGCAGCCGGGCGAGCACGAGCTCGGCGTGCTCGGCGCCCCGCGCCTCCATGTGGATCTCGATCTCGACCTCGCTGATGCCCAGCTCGAGGTTGTGCCGGGAGTAGCGGACCTCCACCACGTTCGCGTTCGCCGCGGCGATGATCTGCGAGATGCGGGCGAGCTGCCCGGGACGGTCGGACAGCGGGATGTTGACCTTCAGGTAGCGCTGCGAGGCGACCAGGCCGCGGCCGATCACCCGCTCCATGACGAGCGGATCGATGTTCCCGCCGGAGAGGATGACCGCGGTGCGGCCGGAGTCGGTCACGGCGCCGGACAGGATCGCGGCCACGCCGACCGCGCCGGCCGGCTCGACGACGAGCTTGGTGCGCTCGAGCAGGACGACGAGCGCGCGGGCGATCTCGTCGTCGGTGACGGTGACGACCTCGTCGACGAAGTCGCGGATGATCGCGAACGTCAGCTCCCCCGGCCGCGCGACCGCGATCCCGTCGGCGATGGTCGCGGTGATCGGGACGAGCAGCGGCTCGCCCGCGGCGAGCGAGGGCGGGAACGCCGCCGCGTTCGCCGCCTGCACGCCGACCACGCGCACCCGGCGCCCCTCGACGGCGGCGCGCTGCTTGACGGCCGAGGCGACGCCGGCGGCGAGGCCGCCGCCGCCGATCGGGACGATGATGGTGTCCGGCGCCGAGGCCTCCTCCCAGATCTCCAGGCCGAGGGTCGCCTGGCCGGCGACGACGTCCGGGTGGTCGAACGGCGGGATGAACACGGCGCCGGTGCGCTCGGCGAACGCGATCGCCGCGGCGTTCGTGTCGTCGAAGGTGTCCCCGACGAGCTGCACGTCGGCGCCGTAGCCGCGGGTCGCCTGGAACTTCGGCAGCGCCGCGCCGACGGGCATGAAGATGGTGGCGCGGATGCCGAGCTCCCGCGCGGCGAAGGCGACGCCCTGCGCGTGGTTGCCGGCCGAGGCGGCGACGACGCCGCGCTCCCGCTCCTCGTCGCTCAGCTTGGAGAGCCGGTGGTAGGCGCCGCGGATCTTGTAGGAGCCGGTGCGCTGCAGGTTCTCGCACTTGAGGTACACCGGGCTGCCGAGGACCTCGGCGAGCGAGCGGGAGGTCTGCATCGGGGTGCGGTCGATCGCCTCGGCGACCCGGGACGCGGCGGCCTCGATCTCGGCGAGCGTGGGCGCGACGAGCATCGTGTCGGCGGCGTCCTGCGCCTGTCCAGGGGTCATCCCCCGCCTCCCTCTGCGATCCGGGCAGCACCATTTTGCCCTTCGGCCGGCGGCGCTTCCTGCGTGCCGCCTGCGAGCCGGCGGATCACGACGTTCGCGACGGCGACCAGCGGCACGGCGAACAGCGCGCCGGGGATGCCGGCGATGAGCGATCCGGCGGCCACCGCGAAGACGACGGCGAGCGGGTGGATCCGCACCGCGGTGCCCATGACGAGCGGCTGGAGGACGTGGCCCTCGATCTGCTGCACGAGCACCACGATCGCGAGCATGATGATCGCCGGCACCGGTCCGAGGTAGACGAGCGCGACGAACACCGCGAGCGCGCCGCTGACCAGCGCCCCGATGATCGGGATGAAGCTCGCCAGGAACACCACGACCGCGATCGGGATGACGAGCGGGAACCCGCCGTAGAACAGTCCGAGGATCCAGGCTCCGAGGCCGATCCCGACCGCGTCGACGGCGGCGACGAAGATCTGGATGCGGGCGAAGGTCGTGAGCGTCGTCCATCCCGCCCGGGCCGCGGCGTCGGTGCGCGGCCGGGCCCGCCTCGGGAACAGTCCGAGGAACCATCGCCAGATCCGCGCCCCGTCGATGAGCAGGAAGAGCGTCGCGAACAGCGCGAGCAGCAGGCCGGCGAGCACGTGGCCGGCGGTCGAGCCGACGCTGAGCGCGCCGGACCAGATCGTCGAGGTGTCGTGGCTGAACGCCGCCCACCAGTCGAGGATCGCCTGCCGGACGTCGCCGAGCTCCAGGTTGAACGGCGGTCCGGCGAGCCAGCCGCCGGCGTCGTCGAGGGCGACGAGCGTCGCCGCCACCAGGTCGTTCCAGCCGCCGCGGATCTGGAACACCACGAGCGTCACCAGCCCGCCGACCAGTGCGAGCGCGCCGACCATGCTCGCGGTCACGGCGGCCCACTTGGGCCAGCGGCGGCGCTGCAGCCAGCTCGAGAACGGCACCAGCAGCGCCGCGAGCAGGATCGCGACCAGGAGCGGGATGACGACGAGCCGGAACTGGATGACGAGCCAGACGACGACCGCGACGACCGCCACCACGAGCAGCACCCGCCAGGACCAGGCCGCGGCGATGCGCAGCCCCCTGGGCACGCTCTCGTCGTCGTCCACGTCCCGAGCATATGCCGTGAGCGGAACGTCGGAGGCGGCGGATAGCGTGATGGGGTGGCAGAACGGCTCACCGCGGGGCAGGCGCGGCGCATGCTGCTCGCCGCGCAGGGGTTCGGCCGTGCCCGCGGATCGAGCAGCCGCGGCATCGAGGCGGCCGCCCGCCGCCTCGGCCTGCTCCAGCTCGACTCGGTCAACGTCTTCGAGCGCAGTCACTACCTCCCGCTGCACGCCCGGCTCGGCGCCTATGACAAGGCGCGCCTCGACCGCATCGCGTTCGCGAGCCCCGGCCGCTGGACCGAGTGGTGGGCGCACGAGGCGGCGCTGCTGCCCGTCGACGACCTGCCGCTGTGGGCCTGGCGCAAGGCGGAGTACCGTGCGCGCGATCCGTGGTTCCCCGGCTTCGCCGGCGACCACGAGGCCCTCCTGCGAGAGCTGCTCGAGATGCTCGCGGGCGAGGGGCCGCTCGCGGCGAGCGACGTCGAGCACGAGGAGAACCGCCGGCACGGGCCCTGGTGGGGATGGTCGGCCGTCAAGCGCGGCCTGGAGATCCTGTTCCGCCGGGGGGACGTCGTGTCGGCCGGCAGGACGCGGTTCGAGCGGCGGTACGCGCTCCCCGAGCAGGTGCTCCCGGACCGGTTGATCGGGGTCGAGACGCCCCGGGACGAGGCGATCCGCGAGCTCGTGCGGCGCTCCGCCGTCGCGCTCGGCGTCGGCACGGCGTCCGACCTCGCCGACTACTTCCGGCTGCGCGGCGACGACACGCGGACCGCGATCGCCGAGCTCGCCGAGGCCGGCGAGCTGCTCCCGGTGCGCGTCGACGGCTGGCGGCAGGCGGCCTGGATCCATCGCGACGCGAAGCGGCCGTCGCGGATGCGCGCCGCCGCGCTGCTCAGCCCCTTCGACCCGGTGGTCTGGGACCGCGAGCGCGCCGAGCGGCAGTTCGGCTTCCGCTACCGGATCGAGATCTACACGCCGGCGCCGAAGCGCGTCTACGGCTACTACTCGCTGCCGATCCTGCTCGACGACCGGCTCGTCGGCCGCATCGACCTGAAGTCGGACCGGAAGGCGAGGGTGCTGCGCGTCCAGTCCGCGTGGCGGGAGGAGGGCCCGGAGGCGGCGCACGCCGACCCCCACCGGATCGCGGCGCTGGTGCGCGCGGCGGCCGAGTGGCAGGGGCTCGAGGACGTGACCGTGTCCGACTGGGGGACGCTCGCCGGCGAACTCCGCGCCGCGCTCCGACAGGCGCCGAACGGTCTTGCGGATTCTGCTTGAGATTCCATGCATTGAGAGTAGAATCATAGTCAATGAGTGATATTCCAATCATGGATGACGAGATGGAGCGACGCATCGGCATCGCGATCCGTCAGTGGCGCATCGACGCCGGCCTCTCCCAGGACGAGCTCGCCGACCGCGCGAGCCTCTCGCGCTCCGCGGTGCAGGCGCTCGAGACCGGCCGCGGCTCGCGGCTGGCGACGCTCATCCGGGTGCTCCGGGCCCTCGACCGCGCCGACGCGCTGGACGCGCTCGCGCCGCGGACCGGGCCGTCCCCGATCGAGCAGCTCGCCGCGCAGCGCCGCGCCGACCGGAGGACGAGCCGCGCGCCGCGCGTGGGCCGCCGGGGCTGACCATGGCGTTCGAGCACACCCGCGTCATCGAGGTCCGCTACGCCGGGCGCACCGTCGGCGCGCTCGCGCCGGGCGCCGGGGTCACCGCCTTCCAGTACGACGCGGCGTGGCTGCGCACCGGGACCGAGCTCGCGCCGTTCCTGATGCCGGTCTCCGGGGGTCCGCGCGTCTACGAGTTCCGCGGGCTGCGGGCGGAGACGTTCTTCACGCTGCCGCCGACCGTCGCCGACTCGCTCCCCGACCGCTTCGGCAACGCGCTCATCGACGCCTGGATGCAGCGACAGGGCATCACCACCGGCGAGGTGACGCCGCTGGACCGGCTCGCCTACGTCGACGGCCGCGCGATGGGCGCGCTCGAGTTCGAGCCGGCGAACGGGCCGGCGGCCGAGCCGCCGACGATCATCGACCTCGCGGCGCTCACGGTCGCCGCGCGGGAGGCGGTCGCCGGTCGCATCGGCGACGACGACGCGGCGGTCGCCGCCGCGCTCCAGACGCTGCTGCAGGTGGGCACCTCCGCCGGCGGGGCGCGGCCGAAGGCCGTGCTCAACCTCGTCGACGCCACCGGCGAGTTCCGCTCCGGCGTGTTCCCGCCGCGGGCGGGCGAGTCGGCCTGGCTGCTCAAGTTCGACGGCGCGACCGACGAGGGCACGCTCGCCGAGTCCCGGCAGTACACCCGGATCGAGTACGCCTACGCGCGGATGGCCGGCGCCGCCGGCATCGGGATGAGCGAGTCGCGGCTCCTGCACGAGGGCGGCCGGGCGCACTTCATGACCCGGCGCTTCGACCGCCCGGCTCCCGGCATCCGGGTGCACATGACGACGCTCTGCGGGATGCGCGCGCTCGACAACGACCTGGTCGGGGCGCACGACTACGCGCAGCTGTTCCAGACCGTCGTCGAGCTCGGGCTCGGCGAGGACGCGCTGGTCGAGGCGTTCCGCCGGATGGCGTTCAACGTGATGGCCGTCAACCACGACGACCACACCAAGAACCACGCCTTCCTGATGGACGCCGAGGGGCGCTGGTCGCTCGCGCCGGCGTACGACGTGACGTACGCGAACGTCCCCGGGCACCCGTATCTCGGCCGGCACTGCCTCGGCGTCGACGGCGAGTACGTGCTCGTCGACCGGGACCGCATGCTCCGGCTCGCCGACCGCTTCGCCGTCCCGTACGCCAAGCGCGAGCTCGAGCGCGTGCGGGAGGCGGTCGAGCGCTGGCCGGAGTTCGCCGCCGAGGCGCAGGTGCCCGTCGAGCAGGTCGCCGCGATCGCGGCGGCGCACCGCACGCTCGGGCGCGGGATCGCGCCCTGAGCCGGCCGGCGGGCCCGGCCGCGTAGCCTCGATCCATGCGGTGCGGCTACCACGAGCGGGGCGAGTGCCGGTCCTGCACGCTGATGGGCACGCCGCACCGGGCGCAGCTCGCGGCGAAGGAGCACCGCGTCCGCGCGCTCGTCGACCGCCCCGGCCTGGCGTGGCTGCCGGCGGTCGCCGGCCCGGAGGACGGCTTCCGGAACAAGGCGAAGATGGTCGTCGGCGGCACCGTCGCGGCGCCGACGCTCGGCATCCTCGACCCCGATCGGCACGGCGTCGACCTGCGCGAGTGCGGCATCCTCGACCCGGCGATCGTCGCGGCGCTGCCGGCGCTGGCACGGTTCGTCACGCGCGCCGGGCTCGTGCCGTACGACGTGAACGCACGGCGCGGCGAGCTGAAGCACGTCATCACCACCGCGGCGCCGGACGGCGAGCTCATGACGAGATTCGTGCTCCGCTCGACCGAGTCGCTGCCCCGCGTCCGGAAGCACCTGCCGGCGCTGCTCGCGGAGGTCCCGCGGCTCCGCGTCGCGACCGCGAACCTGCTGCCCGCGCACGCCGCGGTGCTCGAGGGCGAGGAGGAGATCGCGCTCACCGAGGCGACCGAGCTGCGGATGCCGGTCGCCGGGATCGCGCTGCGGCTGCCGCCGCGGGCGTTCTTCCAGACGAACACCGCGATCGCGGCGGCGCTCTACCGGCAGGCGCGGGCGTGGGCGGATCGGGCCCTCCGACCCGAGCCGGCGGACCGCGCCCACCGGATCTGGGACCTGTACTGCGGCATCGGCGGCTTCGCGCTCTCGCTCGCGGAGCCGGGACGCGAGGTCGTCGGCATCGAGACCGGCGCCGAGGCGATCCGGGCCGCGACGCGAGCCGCCGCCGAGGCGGGGATCCGGGCGACGACGTTCCTCGCGGCCGACGCGACCCGCTGGGCCCGGGAGCAGTCCGCCGCGCCCGACCTGGTCGTGGTCAACCCGCCGCGGCGGGGCCTCGGCGACGAGCTCGCCGACTGGATCGAGGCCTCCGGCGTCCCGAGCGTGGTCTACTCGAGCTGCAACCCGGACACCCTCGCCCGCGATCTCGCCCGGATGCCCTCGCTGCGCCCGAGGGAGGCGCGCGTCTTCGACATGTTCCCCCAGACGGAGCACCTCGAGGTCATGGTCCTGCTCGAGAGGAGGCAGGAATTCCCCGACATCGCCGCCGCGGCGGGCTAGAAGCCGGCGCCGATCCTCCGCAGCCGCTCGACGCGCTCCGCGATCGGCGGGTGGGTCGCGAACAGTCGCGCCATGAACCCCGGCTTGTTCGGATCGGAGATCCACATGTGCGCCATCGAGGTGTTCTGCCGGGCCATCGGACGGCCGTAGGCCTGGAGCTTCTCGAGGGCACGGGCGAGCCCCTCCGGGTACCGCGTCGTCAGCGCGCCGGTCGCGTCCGCGAGGTACTCGCGCTGGCGGGAGATCGCCGCCTGCACGACCGCGGCGAGCAGCGGCGCGACGATCATCGCGACCAGGCCGAAGATGAGCAGGATCGGCCCGCCGTTGTTCCTCGAGCCGCGGCCGCCGAAGATCGCCATCCGCAGCAGCAGGTCGGCGATCATGCCGACCGCGACGACGAGGCCGAAGACGATCATCGAGACGCGGATGTCGTAGTTGCGCACGTGCCCGAGCTCGTGCGCCATCACGCCCTCGAGCTCGGTGTCCTCCATCAGGTCGAGCAGCCCGGTCGTCGCCGCGACGGCGGCGTGCTTCGGGTCGCGGCCGGTCGCGAACGCGTTCGGCGCCGGGTCGTCGATGACGAACACCCGCGGCATCGGCGTGCCGGTGGTGATGCAGAGGTTCTCCACGATCCGCCACAGTCGCGGGTCGTCGGCCTTCTGGATCTCGCGGGCGCCGGAGATCGCGAGCGCCTCCGCGGAGGCCGCGAAGTACTGGATCAGCGCGTAGGCCGCCGCGATCACGACGACGACGATCGCGATCGTCCAGCTCCGGTAGATCCACGCCGCGAGCGCGCCGAGCCCCCCGATGATGATGAGGAAGAACAGCAGGATCAGGACGGTGTTGACCTTGTTCTTCCGGACCGCGGAGTACAACTAGCTGCGTCCTCGTGCCGCGCCGGTCAGAACTGCACGCGCGGCGGCTCGGCGATCGCCGCGGCGTCGGCGACCTCGAAGAACTCGCGCTCCCCGAAGCCGAGGCGACGGGCGATCAGGTTGTTCGGGAAGACCCGGATCTTCGTGTTGAGCTCCCGCACGCCGCCGTTGTAGAACCGGCGCGAGGCCTGGATCTTGTCCTCGGTGTCGACGAGCTCGCCCTGCAGCTGGAGGAAGTTCTGGCTCGCCTGCAGCTGGGGGTAGGACTCGGCGACCGCGAACAGCGACTTGAGGGCGCCCTGCAGCGCCCCGTCGGCCTGCGCGGCCTGGCCGGGCGTCAGCCCCGGCGCGATGGTCGCGGCGCGGGCCGCCGTGACGCTCTCGAACACCGCCTTCTCGTGCGCCGCGTAGCCCTTGACCGTCTCGATGAGGTTCGGGATCAGGTCCGCCCGGCGCTTGAGCTGCACGGTGATGTCGCTCCACGCCTCGTCGACGCGGACCTTGAGCGTGACCAGGCCGTTGTAGGTCGCCCAGTAGAAGATGCCGACGATGATGCCGAGCAGCACGATCACGCCGATGAGGATCCAGAGCCAGAGAAGGTCCATGGCGGGAGTCTACGGGGTGCCACCGGCGAGCGGGCTGGGATTCGCCGTGCCCCGACTCGGACTCGAACCGAGACTGGAGCGGGTTTAAGCCGCCTGCCTCTGCCGTTGGGCTACCGGGGCGGCTTCAGCGTAGCGGGAGCGCGCGCGCCCGGATCGGGTCAGCCGGCCTTCCCGGCCGGGGCGCCGGAGCCCGCGGCGGACGACGGCTCGGGCTCGGTCGCCCGGGACCGCGACTTCGGGCGCATCGCGTACTCCTGGAAGACCGCGCGCGGCCGGCCGAGGGCGAGCGAGGCGATGTCGCGGCCCAGGAAGAAGTTCCAGAACCAGCCGGAGGAGACGCGGATCTTCCGCTCCCAGGTCGGGATCGCGAAGCCGTGGTACGTCCGGTGGGCGATCCAGGCCGGGAAGCCGCGGAGCGAGAACCGGCCCTTCTGCATGACGCCGTCGTAGAGGCCGAGGCCGGCGACGGCGCCGAGGTTCTTGTGGAAGTAGTCGATCGTCGCCTCGCCGCGCATCACCGCGACGATGTTCTTCGCGAGCCGCTTCGCCTGCCGCACCGCGTGCTGGGCGTTCGGCACGCAGAGCCCGCCGTAGCCGTCCCCGGACAGGTCCGGGACCGCCGCGACGTCGCCGGCCGTCCACACGTCGGGCACCACGTCGCCGTTCGCGTCGACGACCCGCAGGTCGGCCTGCGCGGTGATCCGGCCGCGGTCGTCCTGCGGCAGCCCGAAGGCCTTCGCGGAGGGATGCGCCATGACGCCGGCGGTCCACACCAGCAGGTCGGTCTGGTAGGCGGTCCCGTCGGAGAGCTCGATCACGCCGTTCTCGGCGGACACCAGCTGGGTGTTCAGCCGCACGCTGACGCCGCGCTTCTCCAGGTCCCGGACCACCCACTCGGCGGTGCGCTCCGAGACCTCCGGCATGATCCGGCCCATCGCCTCGATGAGGTCGAAGCTCGTCTCCTCCCACGAGATCGTCGGGTACTTGTGGACGAGGTAGGAGGAGAGGCTGCGCAGCTCGGCGACGGTCTCGACCCCGGCGAAGCCGCCGCCGACGACTGTGACGTTGAGCAGCCGGCGCTTCAGCGGCGAGTCCCGCAGGTTCGACGCGCGGTTGAAGTTGCCGAGCAGGCGGTCGCGGACGCCGACGGCCTCCTCGATGTTCTTCATCCCGAACGCGGTGTCCGCGACGCCGGGGATGGGGAAGGTCCTCGTCACCGAGCCGGCGGTGACCACGAGGATGTCGTAGGGCTCCTGCCAAGGGTCGCCGTCCTGCGGCGTGATGGTCGCCACCTTCGCCTCGGGGTCGACCGCGGTCACCCGGGCGCTGACGATCCGGGTGCGCTTGAGGTGCCGACGGTACGGGACGACCGCGTGCCGGGACTCGATCGACGCCGCTGCGACCTCGGGCAGGAACGGCTGGTAGGTCATGTAGGAGAGCGGGTCGACGAGGACCACCGATGCCTCGCCTCGGCGGAGGTGCTTCTCGAGCTTCCAAGCGGTGTAGAAACCGGCGTAGCCGCCGCCGACGATCAGGATCTTGGGCACGTGGTGGGTTCCCCTCATGGGCTCCGCGGCCGGCTCTGCGCAGCCGAGGTCGCCCTGTTCGACCCGAAGAGTCTAGCGGCCGCGACGGGTGCCTTCCGCCTGGCGGATGGCCCACACGGCGAGGCCGGCGACGCCGGCGACGAACAGCAGCACGGCGAGCGCGCCCGGTCCGACGGTGCGCAGCAGCTCGATCGGAGCGACCAGCACCCCCGCCGGCCCCCCGGTGGCCGGCGCGGCCAGCGGGTCGGGCTGCGGCACGACGACGACCGGGGTCGGGATCGCGGCCGGGCTCAGCGCGGTCGGGCGGTAGACGTTGATCCAGTCGGCGAGGCTGCCCATCGGGTTCGCCGTCACCGGCGGCACGTCCGCGCTCACCGCGGCGGCGGCGTCGATCAGCCCGTAGCCGTAGTAGGGGTCGTAGCCGGCGTCGCCCCGGTCGTGCGCGGTCGTCACGATGCGGTTGATGACGTTCGCGACGTCGAGGTCCGGGTGGGCGGCGCGCACCAGCGCGACGATGCCGGCGACGATCGGCGCGGCGCCGCTCGTGCCGCTCCAGGCGAGGTAGGTGCCGCCCGGCGCGGCGCCGACGAGCTCCTCGCTCGGCGCGGCGATCGCGACGGTGATGCCCTGCGACGAGGCGTCGAAGCTCGCGACGCCGTCGCGGTCGACGCCGGCCACCGTCAGCACTCCCGGCATCGTCGCCGGCGCGCCGACGACGGTCGTCCCGGAGCCGCGGTTGCCGGCCGCCGCGACGATGACGACGTCGTGGTCGGCCGCGTAGGAGAACGCGTCGTCCCAGGAGACCGGCCACTCCAGCGTGTTCCGCGTCAGCGACATGTTGATCACCTGGGCGCCGTGGTCGACCGCGTAGCGGACGGCGGCGGCGATCTGCTCGTCCGAGTCGACGGCGCCCTCGCCGAGCGTGATCGACAGCGGCAGGATCTTCGCCGCCGGCGCGGCGCCGATCAGGCCCGCGTTCGTCCCGGTCCCGCGGCCGGCGGCCATCGAGGCGACCAGCGTGCCGTGCTCGGAGTCCTCGGACCCGACCGGCGCCCAGCCGCGGTAGTCGCCCAGGCCGGAGAAGTCGGCGCCGGGCAGCACCGCGCCCTTGAGGTCGGGCACGTTCGGGTCGACGCCGGTGTCGATGACGGCGATCGTGATGCCCTGGCCCTGGGTGACCGCCCAGGCGTCGCGGATGCCGTACTCGGTGAGCCAGTACTCGGCGTTGCGGATGTAGTCGGCCGAGGCCGCGGCCGCGGGGCCGATCGCCAGCAGGGCGGCGACCGGCAGCGCGAGCAGCCAGCGCCGGCTCAGTCGTCCGCCGCGCATGCGCACACCTCCGGGCTCCAGTCGCAGTCCGCGAGCGCGAGGTCGCCGATCGGGTTGACGCCGGGGCCGGCGGCGAGCGCGTGCGCGACGAGCGCGTGCAGGCACTTGACCCGCTCCGGCATGCCGCCGGCCGAGACGTCCGCCAGCTCCGGGACGACGCCCTGCGCCTCCCGGTCGGCGAGGTACGCCAGGTGCGCCGCGCGGTAGGCGGCCGCGACCTCGCCGGTCAGCATCGCCTGGTAGTCCGCCATCCGTCCGGCGGCCTCGAGCCGGGACGCGGCGGCGGTCGCCGCCGGGTGGGTGAGGTAGTAGAACGTCGGGAACGGCGTGCCGTCGGCGAGCCGCGGCCGGGTCGTCACGACCGTCGGCCGCCCGCAGGCGCAGCGGGCGGCGACCGCGATCACGTCCCGGGCCGGCCGGCCGAGCTGGCGGCCGACGGCGACGAGGTCCCGCTCGGCGACGGCCGTCATCCCGCCGCCCCCTGCGGGGCGGCCGGCTCGCCGACGACGGCGAGCTCGTCGCCGGACGCGGTGGTCAGGCCGGCGCCGTAGCCGGACGCGAGCAGCGCGCCGAGCCAGTCGACCCTGGTGGTCTGCAGCTGGTTCGAGACGGGCGGGGCCGACGTCCCGGCCTCGTCCTCGTCGAGCGGGTTCGTCACGATGTAGCTGTACTCGCCGGGGTAGACGAACAGCAGCCGCTGCCGCGCCTGCGCCTCGATGTAGGCGGGGTCGCTCCAGCGTCCCAGCTCCGACTGCAGGTCGGCGACCTGGGTCCGGCCGTCGGCGACGCTGCGCTCGAGCGCCGCGATCTGCTGCTGCTGCTCGACGAGCAGCCGGAGGTTCGGCGCGAGCACGACCACGGCGAGCGCGAGCAGGCCGAGGGCGATCACGGTGAAGCCGGAGAACCGCAGCGTGCGCAGCCAGCGCTCCGGCGCGGACTCCTCGCGCATCCGGACCGGGACCCGGCGCGGCGCCGGCTCCTTCGGGTCGTGCGCGCGGCGGGCCATGCCGACAGGCTACGGCCGTCGGCTGATCACCGGCTGGAGCCGCCGCCGGGCGGGCTCAGGCGAAGAACTGGATCGGGTCGACCCGCGAGCCGTCCACCCAGACCTCCAGGTGGCAGTGCGTGGTCGTCGCGTAGCCCGTCGCGCCGACCAGGCCGATGACCTGCCCGGCCTCGACGAACTGGCCGATCGACACGTAGGAGTAGGGCGAGCCGCTGATCATGTGCGCGTAGAGGGTCTGGACGCTGCCGTTGTGCGCGATCCGGACGTACTGCCCCCAGCCGCCGTCCTCGGCGATCGCGACGACCGTGCCGGCGCCGACCGCGACGATCGGCGAGCCGCCGGGGGCGAGGACGTCGATGCCGCCGTGGAACTCGCCGCCGTCGCGGTAGCCGAAGCCGTCCGCGAGACGACCGCCGGCGACCGGCCAGACGTTGAACATGCCGAGGAACGCGTCCGGGACCGCGCCGCCGTAGTACTGGGCCGCGTAGGACACGACCTCCTGCGGCTTCGGCTCGGCGGCGTAGCCGTCGCGGTCGTCGAGCGCCGGGGCGGCGACGACGACGGCGAGGTTCTGCTCGGGCGCGGCCGCGACCCCGGGGGTCGTCAGCGTGCCGGCCGACGCGGTGTCCGGCTTGGCGAGGGCTGCGGCCGGGACGCTCACCCCGATGACGAGGGCGGTCGCGGCGACGATCGTGAATAGGCGCTTCATGCTTCGGGTGCCCGGTGGTAACCCCGCTGGCCGACGTGTCGGACCCCGAGTGGGCCTAGCCAGGGTACCAGGCTCCGGCCGGACGTCCGCCACAGCGCCGCGCCGACCGACCTCGACCAAGGGTCGAAGGTTGCCCCGGGGCTCAGCCCCGGAGGCGCGGGAACGCCGCGGCGCCGGCGTACTCCGCCGCGTCGCCGAGCTCCTCCTCGATGCGCAGCAGCTGGTTGTACTTGGCGACCCGGTCGCTGCGGGCGGGGGCCCCGGTCTTGATCTGGCCGCCGTCGACCGCGACCGCGAGGTCGGCGATCGTGGTGTCCTCGGTCTCGCCGGAGCGGTGCGAGAGGATCGCGGTGTAGCCGGAGCGCTGCGCCAGCTCGACCGCGTCGAGCGTCTCGGTGAGCGTGCCGATCTGGTTCACCTTGACGAGGATCGAGTTGGCGACGCCCCGCGCGATGCCCTCCGCGAGGCGCTTCGGGTTCGTGACGAACAGGTCGTCGCCGACGATCTGCAGCTTCGAGCCGAGCTCGGCGGTGAGCGCCTCGTAGCCGGCCCAGTCGTCCTCGGCGAGCGGGTCCTCGATGGTGACCAGCGGGTAGTCGGCGACCAGCCCGGCGTAGTAGGCGGTCATCTCGGCCGCCGAGCGGCGCTGACCCTCGAAGGCGTACGCGCCGTCGCGGTAGAACTCCGTCGAGGCGACGTCCAGGCCGAGCGCGATGTCGCGGCCCGGCGCGTAGCCGGCGGACTCGATCGCCTCGAGCAGGAAGTCGAGCGCGGCGCGATTGCTCGGCAGCTCGGGGGCGAAGCCGCCCTCGTCGCCGAGGCCCGTCGCGAGGCCGGCGGCCTTCAGCTTGCCCTTGAGCGCGTGGTAGGTCTCCACGCCCCAGCGCAGGCCCTCCGAGAACGACTCGGCGCCGAGCGGGACGAGGAAGAACTCCTGGATGTCGACGCTCGTGTCGGCGTGGGCGCCGCCGTTGATGACGTTGAGCAGCGGGACCGGGAGGACGTGCGCGTTCGGGCCGCCGAGGTAGCGGAAGAGCGGCAGGTCGGCCGAGTCGGCCGCGGCCTTGGCGACGGCGAGGCTGACGCCGAGGATCGCGTTCGCGCCGAGCCGCGACTTGTTCTCGGTGCCGTCGGCCTCGACGAGGGCGGCGTCGACGAGGCGCTGGTCGGCGGCGTCGAGGTCCTCGACCGCGGGCCCGAGCTCGTCGAGCACGTGCTCGACGGCCTTCCGGACGCCCTTGCCGCCGTAGCGCCCGGCGTCGCCGTCGCGCAGCTCGGTCGCCTCGAAGGCGCCCGTGCTCGCGCCGCTCGGCACGGCCGCTCGGGCGACGGTCCCGTCCTCGAGCAGGACCTCGACCTCGACCGTCGGGTTGCCCCGGGAGTCGAGGATCTCGCGGGCTCCGACGGCTTCGATGGCGGCCATGTGCTCTCCTCGCGACTCGGTGGCGTCCGCGTCAATCCTGCCACGGGTCCGAGGGCGGCATCCCGGTCCCGATGCGATGCCGCGCGGCGGCGCTAGCGCTGCTCGAGGGATCGGGGCTCGAGCCGAGCGGGGTCGGAGTCCGGGTCCACCAGGACGAACTCGCGGACGCCGTCGGCCGCGAGCGCGTCGAGCGACTTCGCGAGGTTCCTCGGGCGGCGCACCAGGTGGACGACGCGCCCCTCGACGACGAAGCGGTCGCGCGCCGCGACGACGAGGCCCGGAGGGGCATCCGGCGCGTAGACCACGGCGATCGCGCCCGCCGCGACGTCCTCCGGCGGCGCGACGAGGTCGACGAGCCGCTCGAAGCCGAGGGACATCCCGGTCGCCGGGACGTCCTCGCCGAGGAAGCGGCCGATCATGCCGTCGTAGCGGCCGCCGCCGCCGAAGCTGTAGCCGAGGTCGGGGTGCACGATCTCGAAGATGGGGCCCGTGTAGTAGCCCATGCCGCGCACCAGCCACGGGTCGTATCGGACGAGCCGCTCCTCGCCGCCGGTCGCCGCGATGACCGCCTCGCCGATGGCCAGGAGCTCGCCGATCGCCGGGCCGTCGAGCCCGTCCGGCAGCGCCTTGCGGATCTGGCCCTCGCCGAACGGCCGGTACTCGCGGGTCTGCGGCCGCAGCAGGAACGCGCGCAGCGCCTCGACGGCGCCCGCCGTCGCCCCCCGCTCGACGAGCTCCTCGACGACGCCCTCGACGCCGACCTTGTCGAGCTTGTCGATCGTGACGAGCACGCCGTCGCGCTCGTCCTCCCGGAACCCGAAGGCGTCGAGCATCGCGATGAGCAGGCGCCGGTCGTTGACGCGGATCGTGAAGCCGGCGACCCCGAGGGCGCGCAGCGTCGCGACCGTCGCGGTGAGGAGCTCGACCTCGGCGAGCGGGCCGGCCTCGCCGATGATGTCGATGTCGCACTGCACGAACTGGCGGAACCGGCCCTTCTGCGGCCGCTCGGCGCGCCAGACCGGGGCGATCTGGATGGCGCGGAACGGCGCCGGCAGCTCCGCGCGGTGCGTCGCGTAGAACCGGGCGAGCGGCACCGTGAGGTCGAAGCGCAGGCCGAGGTCGACCAGGTCGAGCGGGTCGGGCCCGGTCGGCGCCGCGCGCAGCGCCCGCTGGAGGTCGTCGCCGCGCTTGAGGATGCCGAAGGCGAGCTTCTCGTTGTCGCCGCCGAGGCCGGCGTGCAGGCGCGCCGAGTCCTCCGCGACCGGCGTCTCGATCTCCTCGAAGCCGTGCGCGCGATACGACCGGCGGATGACCTCGAGGATCGCCTCGCGCCTCGCCTTCTCCGCGGGGAGGAAGTCCCGCATCCCGCGGGGCGGGTTCACCTGCGATGCCACCCGAACATCCTGCCATCGCGTCCCCGCTCAGAGGCTCGCGGGACCCGTCTCCGCCGCGCGGACCTCGGCCTCGAGCCGCCGGATGGCGCCGCGCAGCGCCCGCTCCGCGTCGAGGCCGGCGTCCCGGGCGCCGGCGACGATCGCCAGCAGCGCGTCGCCGAGCTCGGCCTCGTCCGCGGGCGCCGCCGCGGCCTCGACCCCGACGCCGACCCGCTCCGACTTGCCGAGCACCTTGTCCGCCAGGGCGAGCGCCGGCATCCCGCGCGGCACGCCGTCGAGCACGGAGGCGCGGTGCGGCTTCTCGACGCGCTTGAGCTCGTCCCACTTCACGACGACCGCGTCCGCGGTGTCGGCGACGGCGTCGCCGAAGACGTGCGGATGGCGGCCCACCATCTTCTCCCGCATGTGCCGCGCGACGTCCTCGAGCGTGAACCGGCCCTGCTCCGCGGCGATGTCCGAGTGGAACACGACCTGGTAGAGCACGTCCCCGAGCTCCTCCACCAGCTCGGCGTCGTCGCCGGCCTCGATCGCCTCGACGAGCTCGTGGGTCTCCTCGACCAGGTAGCGCACGAGGGAGGCGTGGGTCTGCTCGCGGTCCCAGGCGCAGCCGCCGGGCGCCCGCAGCAGCTCGAGCACGGCGATCAGCTGATCGAGCTCGGGATGCGCCTGCGGCGACGGGAGGGCGCCCTGGGCCTGGCGAGGGGTCATGCGATCAGTCTCGCTTGCCGCAGTCCTCGACGTCGATCCCGAGCAGCGACTCCTCGACGGCGACCGTCTGCGTCTCGGCGGCCTCGGCGCGGATCTCCTCCCCGCCGGCCTCGACGGACGCGGCCTGCAGCGCGCGGTCGCTCGGCATCAGGAAGGCGAGGAGGAATTGGGCGCCGAGCACCCCGGCGACGGCGATGAACACGACCATGCTCGCCGCGACGATCGTCGCCGGATCGCTCGAGTCGCCGCCGCGGCCGGCGATGACGCCGTTCGCGACCGCGCCGAGGATGGCGGCCCCGAGCGCCTGCCCGAGGTTCCGCGAGAACATGATGGTCCCGGTCGCGACGCCCCGCTCCTGCCACGGCACCGTCAGCTGGGCGGCGACGAGCGCCGGGACGGAGGCCCAGCCGAGGCCGAAGCCGATCACGAACGAGCAGGCGGCGACGATCCACGGGGACGGCCACGACGCCGTGAGCACGAGCGCGACGCCGCCGACCAGGGCGAGCGCGCCGCCGGAGACGATGGTGAACCGGAAGCCGCGGCTCAGATAGACCCGGCCGGCGATCGTGGAGGCGATCGGCCAGCCGATGAGCATCGCCGCGAGCGCCGCGCCGCCGACCAGCGCCGAGGTGCCGGCGCCGACCTGGAGGTAGGTCGGGATGTACTCGGTGAGCCCGATCAGCGCGATGCCGAGCACGAGCCCCAGCCCGACCGAGACGGAGATGACGGGCCGGCGGAGGAGGCCGGGCGCGAGCACCGGCTCGGCCGCGCGGCGCTCGACGAGGACGAAGGCGACGAGCAGCAGGGCGCCGCCGCCGTACAGCGCGATGCTCGTCCACGAGTCCCAGGCCCAGGCGTGCCCGCCCTCGAGGGTCGCGAGGATGATCGACCCGAGCCCGAGCGTGACGAGCACGGCGCCCGCGTAGTCGATGCGGTGCTGCCGTCGCTCCAGCCGTTCCTTGAGGCCGCGCAGCACGAGCCAGCCGGCGAGCAGGCAGAGCGGGATGTTGATGTAGAACACCCATCGCCAGGCGTGCAGCTCGGAGAACACCGCGCCGAGCACCGGCCCGGCGATGGAGGCGATCGCCCAGACGCTCGCCATGTAGCCCTGGACCCGCGCCCGCTCCTCGAGCGTGTAGATGTCGCCGACGACCGTGAGCGAGAGCGGCTGGATGGCGCCGGCGCCGATGCCCTGGACGGCGCGGAACACGATCAGCGAGGGCATGTCCCATGCGAAGCCGCAGAGGATCGAGCCGATCAGGAAGACCGCGATGCCGAACAGCAGCACCGGCTTGCGTCCGATCGTGTCGGCGAGCTTGGAGTACACCGGCACGAGGACCGACATCGCCAGCAGGTAGATCGAGAACAGCCACGGGAAGGACTCGAAGCCGCCGATGTCGGCGACGATCGACGGGACGGCGGTCGCGAGCACGGTGGAGTCGATCGCGATGAGCCCCATCGAGAGCATCATCGCGAGCAGGATGGGTCCGCGCTCCGATCGCAGCCCGACTCCGCTCACTCGACCATTCAAGCGCGGAAGGGGCGCCGGCATTCCCGGCGACCCGCTCAGAGCTGCGACTCGAACATGGTGTGGAACGCACCGCGGCGGGCCAGCAGCTCGGCGGCCGTCCCGGTCTCGACGATCCGCCCGCGCTGCAGCATGACGATGGCGTCCGCGCGCTGGACGGTCGTCAACCGGTGGCTGATGATGATGAGCGTCCGGTCGTGGTCGGCGAACAGGTGGTTGAAGATGCGGGCCTCGGCGAGGGCGTCGATCGCCGAGGTCGGCTCGTCGAGGATGACGATCGGCGCGTTCCGGTAGAAGTTCCGCGCGAGCGCGATGCGCTGCCACTGGCCGCCGGACAGGTCGACGCCGCGGGTGCCGTCCTCGTGCGCCATCCACGGGTGCACGTAGGTGTGCGGCCCCTTCGGCAGGCCGTCGAGGATCTCCCGCGCCTCGGCGTCGCGCAGCGCCTGGTCGAAGTCCTGCTGCGAGAACGGCCGGTCGACGTCGCCGAAGCGGACGTTGTCCTGGGCGGAGGCGAAGGTGTAGGCGAGGTAGTCCTGCTGCAGCACCGCGAGCTGCTCGTGCCAGGACTCCGTCGCGATCTCCTGGAGGTCGACGCCGTCGAGCAGGATGCGGCCCGCGGTCGGCCGGTAGAGCCCGCTGATCAGCTTGATCAGGGTCGACTTGCCGGCGCCGTTCTCGCCCACGATCGCGACGCGCCGGCCGCGCTCGATCCGCATCGTGACGTCCTCGAGCACCGGCCGCTCGCTGTTCGGGTAGTGGAACGAGACGTGCTCGACCTCGATCACGGTCGGCGGGCCGGCGAGCCGGCGGGTGCCCCCCTGCCGAGTCGGGTAGTCCATGAACCGCTGGTAGTCGGCGAGGTTCGCGAGCTGCTCGTCGAGGGCGGAGATCTCGGTGACGAACGAGTTCATCGCGCCGAGCGCCCGGCTGACCAGCTGCTGCACGTAGAGGAACTGACCGACCGGCTGCTGGTGCGCGATGATCTGCAGCACGATCCAGATCAGCGAGCCGACCTCGGCGACGAGCTCGATGAAGTCGGCGAGCAGCCGCAGCGGGATGTAGCGGCGCTCGAACTCGATGCGCTGGCGCTCGTCGAGGTCGCGCAGCTGCTGCCGGAGGTCGAGCAGGTGGCGCACGATGCCGTAGAGGCGCAGCTCGGCGATGTGCTCCGGCTGGAACATCGCCCGCTCGATCGTCGTCTTCTGCCGGCGCAGCTCGACGGTCGAGTTCCAGTGCCGCACCTGGGCGCGGCTGAGCCGGAACTGGATCCAGATGCCCGGGATGATCGCCGCGACCAGGATGAGGGCCAGCCACCATCCGACCAGGACGAGGGCGATCGTGCTCGTGATCAGGGTGATGACCTGGCTCGCCATCCGGGAGAGGGTCTGGAAGGCCTGCGCGTAGAACTGGGAGAACCGCTGCGCGCGGTCGTAGACGTCGATCGTCTCCTTGTCGTCGTAGCGCCAGAAGTCGAGGGACAGGAAGCGCTCGTACATGATGTCGCTCACCTTCGCCTCGAGCGTGTAGCGGCTGAGCCGCTGCACGTACTGCTCGAGCGAGCGCCAGCCGGTGAGCACCAGCCCGAGCCCGGCGGTGATGAGGACGTACCAGATCGCCTGCTCGCCGGCGCCGGCGACGCCGGCGAACGCGGCGGCGAGCTCCGTCGTGGTGAGCGCCGCGAACCAGGTGGTCAGGATCGGCAGCACGGCCGTGACGACCGCGCCGGTCAGCTGCAGCACGATCGTGCCCGGCGTCGCCTGCCAGGTCAGCTTCGCGATGTCCTTCGCGGCGCGCAGGTAGGCGCGTGGCGACAGGCCGGAGCCCTCGATGCGTCCGCCGCGGCGGGCGCGACCGCCGCTGCCGCTCGGTACCGTCACCGCCTCATCCTCCTCCGGCGGGGGCCGGCTTGTCGAAGGCCGGGCGGCCGATCAGACGGGCGGCGAGTCGGACGGCGGCCTGGGCGGGAGGATCTCGAAGGCGGCGAGCGCGAGGGCGAGCATCTGGTAGTAGCCGACGAGGGTGACGACCTCGAAGACCGCCGGGCGGCCGAGCACCCGGTCGGCCTCGGCCCAGGTCTCCTCCGAGATGCCGCGGGTGCGCAGCAGCTCGATCGCGAGGGCGTGCGCGACGCGGGTCTCCTCCGTCGCTCCCGCCGGGGCGCGTCCGGCCCGCAGCGCCGCGAGGTCCTCGTCGTCGAGTCCCTCGGCGCGACCGGCCGGCTCGTGGGCGAAGAGCTCGAAGGGGCTGCCCTCGTGGTGCGCGACGGCGAGGATGACGGCCTCCCTGGTCGGCCCCGAGGTGCGGATGCCCCAGCGCATCTCCCCGCCGAGGCGCTCGAGCGCGTGCCCGATCTCGGGGCTGAGGACCCACGCCGAGGGCGGCCCGGTGAGGAAGCCCTCGTCGTCGTGGAGCCGGAACGGGTTCGACGGGTCGGCGCGCGGCCCGGTCGTGAAGCGGTCGTGCAGCTCGCGCTGCCGCTCGGTCATCTCCTCGCGTCGCAGCCGCGGCGCGCGCGGCCCGTCGGCAGCCGGCCGTCCCGCGCCGAGGCCGGTCATCGCGCGAGCGGCGAGGTGCCGTAGTCGCCGAGCGAGGGGTTGCGCAGGCCGTCCCACTGGTTGAACCAGTACGCGTCGTCGTCCGCCCACTCGATCGGCGGGCGCGCGGGGTCGAAGACGT
>ERZ778028.899-NODE-899-length-44266-cov-8.746782_pt1 | contig 44266 bp, 44 predicted proteins | sample MGYA00375758_ERZ778028 | MGnify/ENA primary metagenome ERZ778028 (study PRJEB29350, sample SAMN05389828) | bioreactor metagenome | isolation source: Thiocyanate bioreactor | place: South Africa: University of Cape Town | collected 2014-03-17 ...
CGGCATCCTGCTCACCGAGGGCGCCCGCGGCGAGGGCGCCATCCTGCGCAACGCCTCCGGCGAGCGCTTCATGGAGCGCTACGCGCCGACCATCAAGGACCTCGCGCCGCGCGACATCGTCTCCCGCTGCATGGTCCAGGAGGTCGCCGAGGGCCGCGGCGCCGGGCCGAACCGGGACTACGTGCTGCTGGACTGCACGCACCTCGGCGCCGAGGTGCTGGAGACCAAGCTGCCGGACATCACCGAGTTCGCCCGCACCTACCTCGGCATCGACCCCGTCGTCGAGCCGGTGCCGGTGATGCCGACCGCGCACTACGCGATGGGCGGCATCCCGACGAACAACGACGCCGAGGTGCTCAGGGACAACGCGACCCCGGTCCCCGGCCTGTACGCCGCAGGCGAGTGCGCCTGCGTCTCCGTGCACGGCTCGAACCGGCTCGGGACGAACTCCCTGCTGGACATCAACGTCTTCGGCAAGCGCGCGGGCAACAACGCGGTCGCCCACGCGGCGTCGGTCGACTTCACGCCGCTGCCGGCCGATCCGGCGAAGGGCGTGCGCGAGCTCATCGAGCGGCTCCGCGAGTCGACCGGAGCCGAGCGGGTCGCGGCGCTGCGCAAGGAGCTGCAGGACGAGATGGACCGCGGCGCCCAGGTGTTCCGCACCGACGAGTCCCTGCGCCACGTGCTCGGCGTCATCCACAACCTGCGCGAGCGCTACAAGCACATCGGCATCCACGACCGCGGGCGGCGCTTCAACACGGACCTGCTGGAGGCGATCGAGCTCGGCTTCCTGCTCGACCTCGCCGAGGTCGTCGTCTACAGCGCGCTGAACCGGAAGGAGTCGCGCGGCGGCCACATGCGCGACGACTTCCCGAACCGCGACGACGAGGGCTACATGCAGCACACGATGGCCTATCTGACCGGCGACGCGACCTCGCCCGACCCGGACGACCACATCCGGCTCGACTGGAAGCCCGTCGTGTTCGTCAGGGACGACAAGGGCGAGTTGATCTACCCGCCGATGGAGAGGAAGTACTGATGGCCGAGGAGATGCACGGCGTCGACCCTTCGGCCGGCCACGACGTGAGCGTCCAGGAGATGGGCGCCGTCCAGCAGTTCACGGTCACCATGATCGTCCGGCGCTTCGACCCGGAGACGATGGAGGAGCCGGTCTGGCAGGACTTCGACGTCGAGGCGTACTCCACCGACCGCGTGCTGGACGTGCTGCACAAGATCAAGTGGGAGCAGGACGGCTCGCTCGCCTTCCGCCGCTCCTGCGCGCACGGCATCTGCGGCTCCGACGCGATGCGCATCAACGGCCGCAACCGCCTCGCCTGCAAGACGCTGCTGAAGGACCTCGACATCACGAAGCCGATCTACGTCGAGGCGATCAAGGGCCTGCCGCTGGAGAAGGACCTCATCGTCGACATGGACCCGTTCTTCGCGTCCTACCGCGAGGTGAACCCCTTCCTGATGGCGCACAGCGACCCGGAGAAGGGCAAGGAGCGACGCCAGTCGATCGCGGCCCGGGAGATCTTCGACGACACCACGAAGTGCATCCTGTGCGCGGCGTGCACCTCGTCCTGCCCGGTGTTCTGGACCGACGGCCAGTACTTCGGCCCGGCGGCGATCGTCAACGCGCACCGGTTCATCTTCGACGACCGCGACGACGAGGCGCAGGTCCGGCTGAAGATCCTGAACGACAAGGAGGGCGTGTGGCGCTGCCGCACGACCTTCAACTGCACCGACGCCTGCCCCCGCGGCATCCAGATCACCCAGGCGATCGCCGAGGTCAAGCAGGCGATCATGCGTGGGCGGCCGTAGCGTCGGCTGCGCCTGCGCCCTGAGTCCGCTCAGTGGCCGGCGGCCCGCACCGGGCTCGATCCGGCGCGCGCCGGGTCGGCCTCGACGGCCCAGGCCGCTGCGACGAGCAGCGTCGTGCAGAGCAGGAAGAACCAGAACAGCAGACCGATGATCACCGCGAACGAGGTGAGCAGCGGGTTGCTCCCGCCGCCGCCGACGAGCAGCCCGGCGAGCGCCTTCAGGCCGCCGAAGCCCGCCGCGCCGAGCAGCGCGCCCTCGACGGTCGGACGGAAGGCCGTGCCGATCGCGCCGAGGTAGCGCAGGAAGACGTAGGTCAGCAGGGTGTCGATCGCGAAGCCGACGATGATGCCGGCGACACCCGTGAAGAACGCCGCGGCGCCCGGATGCGAGATCCCGAACCAGCCGAGGATCAGCTCGGTCGCCCCGGTGCTGGCGAACGACAGCGCCGCCGAGAGGAAGATCGCCGCGCCGAAGATCAGGGCGATGAGCGCGTCCCAGAGGCGCAGCAGCACCGGGTTGCCCGGCCGGCGCGGCAGGCCGGCGACCGAGCGGACCGCCTCGCGCGCCGCGGAGAACCACGCGACGATCGTCCACAGCAGCACCAGGCCGGCGACGACGCCGGTCCACCCGAGCGTGCCCGCCTTGAGCAGGGTGTCCAGCTGCACCGCGCCGCCGGCGCCGTCGCCGGTGTCGATGAACCCGGGCACCGCGCCGTTGATCCAGCCGACCAGCGCGTCGAGCGCGTTCGTCGACGACCGCAGCCAGAAGCCGAGGATGGTGAACGCCATCCACAGCCCGGCGAAGGCGGCGAGCACCGCCTGGAAGGCGAGGCCGCGCGCGAGCAGCAGGCCGCGGGCGTCGGCGAACCGGGTCCACACCAGCCACGGCCGGGTCCGGTGCACCCAGGCGAGCGCGCGCGAGGGGAATCCGGCCATCCGTTCAGTGTGCCCGCTCCGACCCGGCATGTGCCAACCCGGCGCTGGAACCGCCGCCGCCGATGTCGGGCGCCCCCGCTAGCATCGGACCGTGCCGAAGCCCCTGAGAATCGCCACCGTCAACGCGAACGGCATCCGGGCCGCCTACCGGAAGGGCATGGGCGACTGGCTCGAGCATCGCGGCGTCGACATCCTGGCCATCCAGGAGGTGCGGGCGGAGACCGCCGACGTCGTCGGGCTGCTGGGACCCGGCTGGCATGTCATCCACGACGCGGCGACCGCGAAGGGCCGGGCCGGCGTCGCGCTGGTGAGTCGCGACGACGACGGGCCGCGCGAGCCGGAGATCCACCGGATCGCGCTCGGCGCCGACGAGTTCGACAGCGCGGGCCGCTGGCTCGAGGCCGACTACAAGGTCGGCGACCGCGTCGTGACGGTCGTCTCGACCTACGTCCACTCCGGCGAGGCCGACACCCCGAAGCAGGTCGAGAAGTACAAGTTCCTCGACGCGATGACCGCGCGGCTCCCGGAGCTGCTGCAGCACAACCCGCTCACCGTCGTGCTCGGCGACCTCAACGTCGGCACCACGCCGCTGGACATCAGGAACTGGAAGGGGAACGTGAAGAACGCGGGCTTCCTGCCGCAGGAGCGCGCCTACTTCTACCGCTTCTTCGGCGCCGCCAGCGAGTCCATCGAGGGGCCCGACGGCTCGGTCGCGCCGGGCCTCGGCTGGGTCGACGTCGGCCGGCGCTGGGCCGGCGAGGTCGACGGCCCCTACACCTGGTGGTCGAACCGCGGCCAGGCCTTCGACAACGACACCGGCTGGCGCATCGACTACCACGTCGCGACCCCCGACCTCGCCGCGGCGGTCGTCGACTACAAGGTCGACCGCTACCCCTCCTACGACGCCCGCTGGTCCGACCACGCCCCCGTCGTCGTCGACTACGCGATCTGAGCGTTCCCGAAGTCCGGCGGCGGATTCCGGCGAACGGCAGGCGGGGCGGGAGCCGGCTCCGCGAGCGTGGCCGGGCCTGGCGGGCGCGCGCCGCGAAGCGGAGCGCGCGGGAGCTCGCGGAGCCGGATCCCGCCGATCCTGCGAGAATGGAGCAGTGACCAAGCCCCGTCTGTTCTCCGGCATGCAGCCGTCCGCCGACTCCCTCCAGATCGGCAACTACATCGGGGCGCTCCTGCAGTGGCGGGAGCTCCAGGAGACGCACGACGCGGTGTTCTGCGTCGTCGACCTGCACGCGATCACCGTCGAGCAGGATCCGGCGCAGCTGCGCGAGGCGACCCGGCGCACCGCGGCGCAGTACATCGCGGCCGGCATCGACCCGGCGAAGTCGATCCTCTTCGTCCAGTCGCACGTCGCCGCGCACCCCGAGCTCGCCTGGGTGCTCAACACGATCACCGGCTTCGGCGAGGCGAGCCGCATGACGCAGTTCAAGGACAAGTCGGCCAGGCAGGGCGCGGACAAGACGAGCGTCGGCCTCTTCACCTATCCGGTGCTGATGGCCGCGGACATCCTGCTCTACGACACCGAGATCGTCCCGGTCGGCGACGACCAGCGCCAGCACGTCGAGCTGACCCGGGACCTCGCCGATCGGTTCAACTCGCGCTTCGGCGACACCTTCGTCGTCCCGAGGGCGCAGATCCCGAAGGAGTCGGCGCGGATCTACGACCTCCAGGAGCCGACGAGCAAGATGTCCAAGTCGGCATCCTCCGAGCGCGGCGTGGTCTGGCTGCTCGACGACCCGGCGGTCAGCGCGAAGAAGATCAAGGGCGCGACGACCGACTCGGAGACCTCGGTGCGCTACGACCCGGCCGCGAAGCCCGGCGTCTCGAACCTGCTGACGATCTACTCGGCGCTCACCGGCCGTTCGATCGCCGCCATCGAGGCGGAGTACGCCGGCCAGCAGTACGGGCCGTTCAAGGCGGGGCTCGCCGAGGTGGTCGCGGAGACCTTCGGCCCGATCCGGGCGCGCGCGCTCGAGCTGCTCGACGACCCCGCCGAGCTCGACCGCGTGCTCGCCGGCAACGCCGACCGGGCCGCCGAGATCGCCGATGCGACGCTCGCCCGGGTCTACGATCGGGTCGGCCTCCTCCGTCGCGGGTAGCGCGGAGGAGCCGGGCGGGCGGGAACAGCCCTCGCCGATCGGCGTTACACTCGTCCAGCAACATGCTCCAGGGTCGGTGGAATTCCGAACCGGCGGTGACAGTCCGCGAAGCCCTCTCCGAGGGCCCGAGCTGGTGGAACTCCAGCGCCGACGGTGATGACGGCGCAGTCCGTCGAAGTCCGGAGGAGAGGCGCATGGGAGGCGAGCGATGGATGCCGACGCCAGGATCGTGGCGGCGATGCGGCGCACCCTCGAGCTCGCTGCGCGGGGCCCGCTGACCGGTGGCAACCCGCAGGTCGGCTGCGTGCTCCTGGACGCCGACGAGCGCCCCATCGCCGAGGGCTGGCACCGCGGCGCCGGGACCCCGCACGCCGAGGTCGACGCCCTCTCCCGTGCCCCCGAGGGCGCCGCGCACACCGCCGTGGTGACCCTCGAGCCGTGCGCCCACACCGGGAGGACCGGACCCTGCGCGGAGGCGCTCGCGGCCGCCGGGATCCGACGCGTCGTCTACGCCGTCGACGACCCCGGCCCGGAGGCGGGCGGCGGCGCGGAGCGACTGCGCGCGGCCGGGGTCGAGGTCGTCTCCGGCGTCCTCGCCGACGAGGCCGACGCGCTGCTCGGGCCCTGGCTGACCGCGGCGCGACGGGCGCGGCCCTGGGTGACCGTCAAGTGGGCGGCGACGATCGATGGCCGCGCGGCGGCGGCGGACGGCACGAGCCGGTGGATCACCGGACCGGACGCTCGCCGCGACGGGCACCGCCTGCGCGCGGAGTCGGACGCGATCCTCACCGGGACCGGCACCGTGCTCGCCGACGATCCGGCCCTCACCGCGCGCGACGACGACGGCGCCCTGCTCCCCCATCAGCCGCTGCCCGTCGTCGTCGGCGCACGGCCGGTGCCCGCGGGCGCCGCGCTGCGCCGGCACCCCGCCGGGCTCGTCGAGGCCGGCGACCGACCGCTCGCCGAGGTGCTCGACGAGCTGTGGCGGCGCGGCGCGGCGCGGGTGCTGGTCGAGGCCGGCCCCCGGCTGACCACCTCGATCCTGCGCGAGGGCCTGGCGGACGAGCTCGCCGTCTACCTCGCGCCGAAGCTGCTCGGCGGCCCGGCGACCGCGATCGGCGACCTCGGGATCGCCGCGATCGGCGACGCGATCGACCTCGAGCTGCGCGAGGTCCGCCGCCTCGGCCCCGACCTCGCCCTCGCCTTGCGCTCCGCCCCCGCTGACCGGGAGCCCGGAGGGGTCGGCGTGCGGCACGCACGCGAAGGGCGCGCTGCTCCTGAGGACGGAAGGGGACGCTGAGATGTTCACGGGACTCATCGAGGAGGTCGGGGAGGTCGTCGCGATCCGGCCGAGCGGCGACGGCGCCCGGATCACGGTCCGCTCCCCGCTCGTCGTCGAGGACGTCGAGCACGGCGCATCGATCGCCGTCAGCGGGGTCTGCCTCACCGTGGTCGGCTGGGGCGGCGACTGGTTCGACGCCGATGTGATGCGCGAGACGCTCGACGTCACGACGATCGGCGCGCGCGAGCCCGGCGACCGGGTCAACGTCGAGCGGGCGCTGCGCGCCGACGCGCGCCTCGGCGGGCACATCGTGCAGGGCCACGTCGACGCCACCGGCGAGGTGCTCGAGATCCGGCCCGGCGATCGCTGGCGGGTGCTGCGGTGCTCCCTCGACCCCGAGCACGCCCCGCTCGTGGTGCGGAAGGGCTCGATCGCCGTCGAGGGCGTGAGCCTGACCGTCAGCGACGCCGGCGACGACTGGTTCGAGGTCTCGCTCATCCCCGAGACGCTCGAGGCGACGACGCTCGGCCGGCTCGCCGTCGGCGACCGGGTCAACATCGAGACCGACATCCTCGCGCGCCATGTCGCGCGCCTGCACGAGACCGGGAGGGCATGATGCCGCTCGCCACCATCCCCGATGCGCTCGAGGCGCTCCGCGAGGGCAGGCCCGTGCTCGTGGTCGACGACGCCGACCGCGAGAACGAGGGCGACGTCATCGTGTCCGCCGCGCTGGCGACGCCGGAGACGCTCGCCTGGATGGTCCGCGTCACCTCCGGCTACCTGTGCGCCCCGATGCCGCGGGACCTCGCCGACCGGCTCGACCTGCCCCCGATGGTCGCGGTGAACCAGGACCCCAAGAGCACGGCCTACACGGTGTCCGTCGACGCCGCGTTCGGCGTGACCACCGGGATCAGCGCCGCGGACCGCGCCCGCACGCTCAACGTGCTCGCCGACCCGGACTCGGGCCCGGCCGACCTCATCCGCCCCGGCCACATCCTGCCGCTGCGCGCCGTCGACGGCGGCGTCCGCGAGCGCGCCGGGCACACCGAGGCGGCCGTCGAGCTGGTGCGGCTCGCCGGCCTGCCGCCGGTGGGCGCGATCGGCGAGCTGGTCACCGACGACGGCTCGATGATGCGGCTGCCGGAGATCCTCGAGCTCGGCGAGGAGCGCGGCCTGCCGGTCGTCACCATCGCCGACCTCATCGCGTTCGTCTCCGGGCGCGAGGTGCACGCCGAGGAGGTCCAGCGGCCGCGCGTCTCGCTGCGCGCCGAGGCGGACATGCCGACCGAGCACGGCCTGCTGCGGGTGCGCGCCTACCGCGACGCGGTCACCGGGCACGACCACGTGGCGCTCATCGCCGACCCGATCCCGGAGACGCCGCTGGTCCGGGTGCACTCCGAGTGCCTGACCGGCGAGGCGTTCGGCTCGCTGAAGTGCGAGTGCGGGCCGCAGCTGGATGCGGCGATCCAGCGCATCGCCGCCGAGGGCGGCGTCGTCGTCTACCTGCGCGGCCACGAGGGCCGCGGCATCGGGCTCGTCGACAAGCTGCGCGCGTACCGGCTGCAGGAGGACGGGCTCGACACCGTCGACGCGAACACCGCGCTCGGACTGCCGGCCGACCGCCGCGACTTCGGCGGCGCCGCCGGCATCCTCGCCGACCTCGGCGCGACCCGGGTGCGGCTGATGACGAACAACCCGGACAAGGTCGAGCAGCTGACCGAGCACGGCATCGAGGTGGCCGAGATGGTGCCGATGCTGGTCGGCGTCCGGGAGGAGAATCGGGGCTACCTCGGCGCGAAGCGCGACCGGCTCGGGCATCGCTTCCCGAGCGACGAGGACCTGGCGAGACTGGCCGAGCGGACGGAGGACGGGGCATGAGCGGAGCGGGGCGGACCGAGCTGACCGAGCTGGACGGCACCGGTGTCGCGGTGACGATCGTCGCCGGGCGCTGGCACGAGGCGATCACCGATGGACTCATCGCGGGCGCGCGGCGCGTGCTCGAGGCGTCCGGCGCGGGCGTCGAGCTCGTCCGGGTGTCCGGCTCCTTCGAGCTGCCGGTGGTCGCGAAGGCCGCGCTCGAGGCCGGCGCCGACGCCGTCGTCGCGCTCGGCGTCATCGTGCGCGGCGGCACCCCGCACTTCGACTTCGTCGCCGACGCGGCCACGAGCGGCCTGACCCGGGTCGCGCTGGAGACCGGCAAGCCGGTCGGCTTCGGGGTGCTCACGCTGGACGACGAGCAGCAGGGGCTGGACCGGGCAGGGCTGCCCGGCTCCCGCGAGGACAAGGGCGCGGAGGCGGCGCACGCGGCGCTGGAGACCGCGATCATCCTGCGCGGGCTGCGGGCCCGGGGCGACGCCCGACGCTAGACTGAGCGGCCGTGACGAGCACCGTCGCGACCGCCGCGGCCGAGACCCGCGTGAACCCGCCGCACCGCGTGCTGCTCGCCTCGCTGGTCGGCACCACGATCGAGTTCTACGACTTCTACGGCTACGCGGTCGCCGCCGTCCTGGTCTTCCCGGCGCTGTTCTTCCCCTCCGCGGACCCGACCGTCGCGATCCTCTCCTCCTTCGCCGTGTTCGGCGCGGCGATGGTCGCGCGTCCGATCGGCGCGGTCTTCTTCGGCCACCTCGGCGACCGGATCGGCCGCAAGTCGACGCTGATCGCGTCCCTGCTGACGATGGGTATCGCGACCTTCCTGATCGGCTGCCTGCCGACCTACGCCGCGTTCGGCTGGGGCGCGACCCTGCTGCTCGTGGTGCTCCGGCTCGCGCAGGGCTTCGCGCTCGGCGGCGAGTGGTCGGGCGCCGCGCTGGTGGCGACCGAGAACGCCCCCACCGGCCGACGCGCGTGGTACGGCACGTTCCCGCAGCTCGGCGCGCCGCTCGGCTTCATCATCGCGAACGGGCTGTTCCTGACCATCAACGCGCTGCTGCCGAACACCGACCCGGCGACCGCCGGCCAGGTCTCCCAGGCGTTCCTGGACTGGGGCTGGCGCATCCCCTTCCTGGCGAGCGCCGTCATGGTCGTGATCGGGCTCTGGGTGCGCTTCCGGCTGGTCGAGGCGACCGCGTTCACCCGTGCCGCCGACGCCGGTCGGCTGGTGCGCGTGCCGCTCGGCGCCGTCCTGCGCACGCACTGGCGCCAGCTCGTCCTGGGCACCCTCGTCATGCTCGCCACCTACGTGCTGTTCTACCTGGTCAGCACCTGGGGCCTCACCTACGGCACCAAGCCGTCGCCGGTCGGCCTCGGCGACGGGGCGGGCGGAGCGGCGTTCACGTTCCAGCAGTTCGAGGTCATGCTCATCGCCACCTGCGTCCTGTTCGCCGCGACGACGCTGCTGTCCGGCCCGATCGCCGACCGGGTGGGCCGCAGGCGGCTGCTGGTGACCGTCCAGGCGCTCATCATCCTCTTCGGCGCGGTGTTCGTGCCCCTCTGGGGCGCCGGGACGGTCGGCGCGGTGCTGTGGCTGGTGATCGGGTTCTCGCTGATGGGGCTCACGTTCGGCCCGATGGCCGCACTGCTGCCGGAGCTGTTCCCCACGGCGCTGCGCTACACCGGCTCCGGCATCGCGTACAACGTCTCCTCGATCCTCGGCGCCGCCGTCGCGCCGTTCATCGCGACCGCGCTGGTCGCCGCGACCGGCGGCAGCTCCTGGCTGGTCGGCGTCTACCTCGGCGCGATGGCGCTGCTCTCCCTCGTCGCCCTGCTGCTCACCCGGGAGACGAAGGACGTGTCGATCGAGGACTAGCGACCGGGCCGGGCCGCGGCGAGCCGGCGGAGGCTAGGTCAGGAACAGCGCCCGCAGCCGGCGGGTGGTGAACACCAGCCCGAGCACGACCATCACGGCGAAGTAGCCGACGTGCAGCAGCATGCCCCAGGAGAGCGCGCCGGTGGTGAGCCCGCGGACGAGCTCGATGCCGTGCCACAGGGGCAGCGCCTGGACGATCCACTGCACCCACTCCGGGTAGAGCGAGATCGGGAAGAACGTCCCCGAGAGCATGAACATCGGCAGCAGCGCGAACTGGATCCAGTCCATCTGCTGGAAGGTCCGCAGGCAGGAGGTGATCCCCATCCCGACCGCCGCGAAGCCGAAGCCGATCAGGACGGCCGCGGGGATCGCGAGGACCGCGGTCCAGGCGAGGTTGAGCCCGAAGCACTGCATGACGATCAGGAACGCGCTCGCGTACACCGCCCCGCGGAACAGCGCCCAGGAGATCTCGCCGAGCGCGACGTCGAGCGGGCCGAGCCGCGTCGCGAGCATCGCGTCGTAGACCCGCATGAAGCGCATCTTGAAGAAGACGTTCCACGTCGAGTCGGCGATCGCGCCGTTCATCGCGGAGACCGCGAGCAGCCCGGGGGCGATGAACGCGGCGTACGGCACCTCGCGCCCGTCGGGCAGCGCGACGACGCCGATCAGGCCGCCGAGGCCGGCGCCGAGCGCGACGAGGTAGAACACCGGCTCGAAGAAGCCGCTGACCATGACCCAGAGGTTCACGCCGCGCGCGCCGACCAGGTTCCGGCCGAACACGGCCCTGGCGTTGCCCGAGGACAGGGCGGAGACCGCGCTCATCGCTCGAGCCTCCGCCGCAGCCCCAGGACGAAGAGCCACCAGCCGGCCGCGACGAGGACGACGAGCACGCCGAGATGGACCAGGACGAGCCAGGCCGGCTCGGTCGTCCCGTAGGCCGCCGCCCGGGCGAGCTGCGAGGAGTGCCAGAGCGGGCTCGCCCAGCCGATCCACTCCAGCCAGTCGGGCAGCGTCGAGAGCGGGAACATCGTGCCGCTGAAGAGCGTCAGCGGCAGCACCACGAACCGGAACACCATGGCCGGCTGCCCGGTGTCGCGCCGGATCGTCGCCGCGTAGGCCATCAGCGGGACGCCGAAGGCGGCGGCGCCGAGCAGCGCCGCCGCGACCGAGGCCGGCGCCCAGGGCGAGGAGAACGCGCCGGCGATCCAGACCACGACCGCGTAGGGGATCGCCGCCGTCGCGGTCCGGACGAGCACCGACAGGACGAACCCGGTCGCGATCTGCGGCACCGACAGCGGGGTCGCGCGCATCGCGACGAACGTCCGGCGCCAGGTGATCCCGATGAGCGTGCCGAACATCGCCTCCTGCGACCAGACCTGCAGGGCGAGCCCGCACATCATGGCCGGCAGGACGAACGCGAGGTACGGGACGCCGTCGATCCCGGCCGAGCCCGTCCCGGCCTGGACCAGCGCGCCGACGCCGAGGCCGAAGGCGAGCCAGGCGATGAGCGGCGCGCCGAGCGCCTCGGCGATCGTCACGACGCCGTAGGAGCGGATCTCGCGCAGCTCGTGCTCGAGGACGTACCAGGCGCCGAGGCGGCGGCTGCGGCCGCCGGGCGCCTCCCGCCGTGCCCGCTCGGCGACCGGGGCGGAGGTCATTCGACGAGGCTCCGTCCGGTCAGTCGGAGGAAGACGTCCTCCAGGGACGAGCGGCGCACCAGCGAGGTGATCGGCCGGTGCCCGCGCCGGACCACCTCGGCGAGGACGTGCTCGCCGTCCTCCGCGTAGACGAGGACGCGATCCGGCAGCGCCTCGACCCGCTCCCCCAGATCGTCGAGCTCCGCGGCGACCTCGGCGTTGCGCTCCGAGCCGAAGCGCACCTCGAGCACCTCGCGCGTCGAGTGCTCCCGGATGAGCGCCGCCGGGGCGCCCTCGGCCATGATCCGGCCCTGGTCGACGACGACCAGGCGATCGCAGAGCTGCTCCGCCTCGTCCATGTAGTGCGTCGTGAGCACGAGCGTCGTGCCCTGCTCCTTGAGTCGGAACAGCCGGTCCCAGAGGATGTGCCGCGCCTGCGGGTCGAGGCCCGTCGTCGGCTCGTCGAGCAGCAGGATGCGCGGCTCGTTGACGAGCGCGCGGGCGATCGTCAGCCGGCGCTTCATCCCGCCGGACAGGTCGTCGATCCTCGACCTCGCCTTCTCCTCGAGCTGGGCGAAGGCGAGCAGCGCGTCGACCCGGCGGGCGACCTCGGCGCGGCGGATGCCGAAGTAGCGGCCGTAGACGACGAGGTTGTCGCGGACGTTCAGCTCGGTGTCGAGGTTGTCGAGCTGGGGCACGACGCCGAGCTGCGCGCGGACCTCCGGCCCGTGCCGATCGGGGTCCATCCCGAGGATCTCGAGCTCGCCTCCGGAGCGCGCGGCGACGCCGCCGAGCATCCGCATCGTCGTGGACTTGCCCGCGCCGTTCGGCCCGAGCAGGCCGAACGCCTCGCCCGGCGCGACCTCGAACGAGACGTCGTCCACGGCCACCGTCTCGCCGTAGGCCTTCCGCAGCCGATGGGCGCGGATGACCGGCGCGGCGGTGTCGGGCACCCGTCGAGCCTAGCCGCGAGGACCCGCAGGTGCGGGGGTGAACGGGAGGTGGACGAGGCGCTAGCCTGGCTCGGTGGAGCCGTGGATCGTCGTCCTCGTGATCGCGATCGCTCTCATCTTCGATTTCACGAACGGCTTCCACGACACCGCGAACGCGATGGCGACGCCGATCGCGACGCGGGCGCTGAAGCCGCGCACCGCGGTCGCCCTGGCGGCCGTGCTGAACCTGGTCGGAGCGTTCCTGTCGACCGCCGTCGCCCTCACCATCTCGAACGGGATCATCAACGAGGACCCATCCGGCGGGGGCATCGCGATCACGCCGGCGTTCATCTTCGCGGGCGTGATGGCCGCGATCGTGTGGAACGTCGCGACCTGGCTGTTCGGCCTGCCGTCGTCCTCCTCGCACGCGCTGTTCGGCGGCCTGATCGGCTCGGCGATCGTCGGCGCCGGCCTCGGCGCGATCGGCTGGGACACCCTGGTCGCGAAGGTCATCATCCCGGCGGTCGTCGCGCCGCTGGTGGCCGGGCTCACCGCGTTCCTCGCGACCCGGCTGGTGTACGCCGTGACGCGGCGGCACGACGGGAACCCCGACGGACGCGGGCGGTTCAAGATCGCCCAGATCTTCAGCTCCTCCCTGGTCGCGCTCGCCCACGGGACGAACGACGCGCAGAAGACGATGGGCGTCATCACGCTGACGCTCATCTCCGCCGGCATGCTCCCGGCCGGCGCCGGCGTGCCGTTCTGGGTCGTCATCGCCTGCGCCGTCGCGATCGCGATCGGCACCTACACTGGCGGCTGGCGGATCATCCGCACCATCGGCACCGGCCTGACCGAGGTGAAGCCGGCGCAGGGCTTCGCGGCCGAGACCTCCACCGCGGTGACGATCCTCGCCTCCTCGCACCTCGGGTTCGCGCTGTCGACCACCCAGGTCGCCAGCGGCTCGGTGATCGGCTCCGGCCTCGGACGGCGCGGCTCGAAGGTCCGCTGGGGCACGGCCGGCCGCGTCGCCGCCGGCTGGATCCTCACCCTGCCGGCGTCGGCCGTCGCCGGCGCGCTGTTCGCGCTGCTCTCGAAGCTCGGGGAGCTCGGCGTCGTGATCGGCGCGGTCGTCGGGGCCGTCGCGCTCACCGCGATGTTCCTGGTCTCCCGGCGCACCGCGGTCGGCGCGCACAACGTGGTCAGCGACGTCTCGGAGGCCGCCGAGGCGGTCGCCATCCGACCGCAGCGGCGCGGCAAGCGGACGGGGTCGCGATGATCGACTGGCTCTCGCTGCTGACCGTGCTCGGCGTGACGATCGTCGCGTCGCTGGCGATCGTCCTGGTCGTCGGGCTCGGCATCCGGATGCTCGCGACGCCGACCCGCCCGGGCCGCGTCGCCGACGAGCGGGACGAGGAGGAGGACGAGGTCAACCTCAACGGCCGGCCGCGCGCGGCGACCGCGTTCGCGGTCGTGTGCTTCGTCGCGTTCGGCGGGATCATCGCGTTCGGCATCTGGCTGATCGTCCCCGCGTTCCACCACTAGCGCGACGTCCAGCCGGCGCCCAGCAGAATGGCAGGGTGGCACGACGCTCCCCCGACGGTCCGCGCGCGACCGTCCGTCAGCTCCTCCCCCACCTGTTCGCCGACCGCGGCACCCTCGCTCTCGCGATCGTGCTCTCGGTCCTCGCCTCGGCGGCGTCGCTGGCGATGCCCCTCGTCGTCGGGCTCATCATCGCCGACGTCCAGGCGGGCGAGCCGCTCGGGCCGAGCGTCTGGATCGTCCTCGGCCTGGTCGTGCTCTCGGCCGTGCTCGGCGCGATCCAGCACTACCTGCTGCAGCGGATGGGCGAGTCCGTCGTGCTGTCGACCCGCCGCGCGCTCATCGCCCGGATGCTGCGCCTGCCGATCCCCGAGTTCGACGCCCGCCGCACCGGGGACCTGGTGTCGCGCGTCGGCGCCGATGCGACGCTGCTGCGCGCCGTGCTCACGCAGGGGCTGGTCGAGGCGATCGGCGGCGCGCTCACCTTCATCGGGGCCGTCGTCGCGATGGCGTTCATCGACTGGGTGCTGCTGCTCATCGTGGTCGGCGTGATCGCCGTCGCGTTCGGCGCGGTCGGGGCGCTCGCCGGCGGCATCCGTCGCGCGTCCGGCGAGTCGCAGCGGCGGGTCGGCGCGCTCACCTCGGCGGTGGAGCGCGCGATCACCGGCATCCGCACGGTGCGGGCGGCGAACGCGACCGAGCGGGAGATCGCGGCGATCGACCGCGAGTCGGTCGCCGCCTACCGCGCGGGGCTGCGGGTCGCCACGGCCTCGGCGGCGATCCTGCCCTTCGCCGGCATCGCCTGGCAGGTGGGCCTGCTCGCGGTGCTCGGCGTCGGCGGCCTCCGCGTCGCCTCCGGGGACCTGACGATCGCGGCCCTGGTGTCCTTCGCGATCTTCCTGTTCATGCTGCTGATGCCGATCGCGAACTTCTTCGGCGCGATCTCCGCCGTGAACCAGGCCCTGGGCGCCCTCGGCCGGATCCAGGAGATCGTCGACCTGCCTGTGGAGTCGGACGCGTCCGCCGCCGCGGGCGGAGCGGCCGGGTCGACCGGCGCGTCCGCGGACGCGCCGGCGATCGCGTTCGACGACGTCACGTTCTCCTACGCGACCTCGGCGGAGCCCGTGCTGCGCGGCGTGAGCTTCGAGGCCCCGCGCGGGGCCCGGACCGCGATCGTCGGGCCGTCGGGGGCGGGCAAGTCGACGATCCTCGCCCTCGTCGAGCGCTTCTACGAGGCCGACGCCGGCGCCATCCGCGTCGACGGCGAGGACGTCCGGGACCTCGATCGCATCGCGCTGCGGTCGCGGATCGGCTACGTCGAGCAGGACGCGCCGGTGCTCGCCGGGACCATCCGGGAGAACCTGCTGCTCGGCGCGCCGGACGCCTCCGCCGCCGACTGCGAGCGGGTGCTGCGTGCGGTGAACCTCGACGAGGTCCTCGAGCGCGCGGGGCTCGACGCCGAGGTCGGCGAGGGCGGCGTGCTGCTCTCCGGCGGCGAGCGCCAGCGGCTGGCCATCGCCCGCGCGCTGCTCGCCGCGCCCGAGCTGCTGCTCCTCGACGAGGCCACCGCCTCGCTCGACGGCCGCAACGAGCGGCTGCTGCGCGAGGCGATCGACGCGGTCGCGGCGGGGCGCACGCTCCTGGTCATCGCGCACCGGCTGGCGACCGTCGTGGACTCGGATCGGATCGTCGTGCTCGACCACGGCCGGGTGATCGGCGTCGGGACGCACCGCGAGCTGCTCGAGACGACGCCGCTCTACCGCGAGCTCGCGAAGACGCAGCTGCTGGTCTGAGCCTCCTCAGCCGCGGGGATCCCCGAGGGGCCGGCTCACCACCAGCCGAGCGAGAGCGACAGCAGCGACTCCTGCACGGCGCGGGCGCCGGGCTCGTCGCCGGGCTTCGGCGGGACGAGCTCCTTCAGCTCCTGGAACTTCGAGTCGCCGAACACCAGCGGATGCTTGTCCCCGTCGACGCCGAGCCGGTGGACGCGCAGGATGATGACCTCGTGATCGCCGACCGTCTGCTCGAACTCGATCGTGGTCTCCATCCAGGCCGCCGCGCCGGCCATCAGCAGCGCGCCGCCCTCGCCCTCGGACCAGGCCGCGCCCGCGAACCGGTCGCCGGTCTTGGAGGCCATCTGCCGGCACAGCAGCGACTGGTCGGCGGCGAAGATCGACACCCCGATGCGCCCCGAGTCGCGCACGTTCGGCCAGGTCCCCGAACCGGTCTGCACGCACAGCGACACCAGCGGGGGGTCGGCGGACACCGTGTTGAAGGAGCTCGCGGCGAAGCCGAGTGGGACGCCGTCCTTGACGACGCAGATCGCCGTGACCCCGGTCGGGAACCGGCCGAAGACCCGGCGCAGCCGCTGGGTGTCGACGGCGCCGTCGGCGCCGTTGACGTCATCGAGTTCGGGGAGGACGAGTACGCTCACGTCGCTACTTTAGCCTTCCGTCCGGCGCCGGCCTCCGCGCCGCCGGCCGTGCGACGACGGGCTACAGATGCGCGAGCACGTCGAGCTCGACGAGCATCGACGGATGCGCGAGCTGCTGGACCACCATCAGCGTCGAGGCGGGCAGCCCGAGCGGGAAGAGCTCGCGGAACCTCGGGCCGGCGTGCGCCTCGAAGGGCTCCACGAGCTCCGGTCCGGCGAGCAGCACCGTGATCTTGAGCACGTGCTCGTAGCCGAGCCCCTCCGCCTCCAGCGCGTGCCCGACGTTCGCGATCGCCTGCTCGAGCTGAGCCGCGAGGCCTTCGGCGAGCGAGCCGTCGGCCGCGTGCCCGCTCTGCCCGGAGAAGGCGACGATGCCGCCGGCGCGGGCGACGTGCGAGTAGGGCCCGAGCGGCGGGACGAGGGCGGGCGGGTTCTGGAACTCGGGCAGCGGCATCATGACCTCCTGGTCGGCCCCGTCTGCGGGGCACCCGACCAGTCTGCCCGAGCCGCGGGCGGCATGGGCCGCCCGGCCCTTGCAATACTCCGTATACGGAGTATCTTTCTCGCATGCAGTTCCACACCGACGGATACGTGATCGGCGACCCCGACCTCCAGCCGCTCGACCCCCGGGCGGCGGCCCGCGCCGCGGCCCGCGGACCCGGCCTGCCCGAGGAGGTCGACGTGCTCGTGGTCGGCACCGGCCCGGCCGGGCTCACGGTCGCCGCGCAGCTCAGCCGCTTCCCCGGGATCGACACGCGCGTCGTCGAGCGGCGCTCCGGGCCGCTCACCCACGGCCAGGCCGACGGCATCGCGGTGCGCTCGGTCGAGATGTTCGACGCGTTCGGCTTCAGCCACAAGATCCTCCGCGAGGCCTACTGGGTCAACGAGACGACGTTCTGGAGCCCCGATCCGCGGGATCGCTCGCGCATCGTGCGCACCGGCCGGGTGCAGGACACCGAGGACGGGCTCAGCGAGTTCCCGCACCTCATCGTCAACCAGGCCCGGATCAACGACTACTTCCTCGACGTGATGCGCGGCTCGCCGTCGCACCTCGAGGTCGACTACGGCTGGGAGTGCGTCGACGTCGAGGTCGAGGCGGACGGCGAGTCCGACCGCCCGGTGCGCGTGACGCTCCGCGGAGCCGACGGCGCCGAGCGGGCGGTGCGCGCGAAGTACGTCGTCGGCGCCGACGGGGCGCGCTCGGCGGTTCGCGCCGCGATCGGGCGCGAGCTGCGCGGCGAGGCGGCGAACCACGCCTGGGGCGTCATGGACATGCTCCCGATCACGGACTTCCCGATCCGGCTGAAGTCGGCGATCCAGGGCGGCAACGGGCGGAACATCCTGCTCATCCCCCGCGAGGGCGGCCACCTCATCCGGCTCTACGTCGACCTCGGCGAGGTGCCGGAGGGGGACGACGGCGCGATCCGCGCGACCCCGGTGGAGGACGTGCTGCGGGTCGCCCAGGAGGTGCTCCGCCCCTACACGCTCGAGGCCGCCGACATCGCGTGGTCCTCCATCTACGAGGTCGGCCAGCGGCTCGTCGACAAGTTCGACGACGTGCCGGACGACGACGCCCGCACGCCGCGCGTGCTGCTCGTCGGCGACGCCTGCCACACGCACAGCGCGAAGGCCGGCCAGGGGATGAACGTCGGGATGCAGGACGGCTTCAATCTCGGCTGGAAGCTCGCCGCCGTGCTCGAGGGCCGCGCGGCGCCCGCCCTCCTGCACACCTACTCGGACGAGCGGCAGCGCATCGCGCAGATCCTCATCGACTTCGACAAGGAGTGGTCCGCGATGGTCGCGGCCGGCGCCCGCGACCCGGAGCACCCGGAGCGCGGCGGCGTGGACCCCGAGGAGCTGCAGGCCTATTTCGTCCGGATGCAGCGGTACACCGCAGGGCTCGGCACGCACTACCCCGCCGGGGCGCTCATCGGCGACGGGGCGCACCAGGCCCTCGCGACGGGCTTCCCGGTCGGCATGCGCTTCCACTCGGCGCCCGTGGTGCGGGTCTGCGACGCGAAGGCGATGGAGCTCGGCCACGTGCACGAGGCGGACGGCGCCTGGCGGCTCTACGCCTTCGCCGACCGCTCGGAGGCGCGGTTCGATGCGCTCATGGAGCTGCTGGCCTCGCCGGCCTCACCGGTGGCGCGGCTCACGCCGGCGGGCGCGGACCCCGACGCCGTCGTCGACGTCCGCGGCGTCTACCAGCGCGGGCACCGCGAGATCGAGCCCGGCGACCTGCCCGCCGCGCTGCTGCCGAGGGTCGGGCGCTTCGGCCTGCGCGACTACGAGAAGGCGTTCTCCCCCGACCTGAAGCGCGGACCGGACGTCTTCGACGAGCGCGGCATCGACCGCGAGCGCGGCGCGATCGTGCTCGTGCGCCCCGACCAGTACGTCGCGGAGGTGCTGCCGCTCGACGCGCACGACGAGCTGACGGCGTTCCTCGGCCGAGCGCTGCTGCCGGTCGCCGGCTAGCCGCGTGCGGCATCCGGAGACCGTAGGGTTGAGGGGCCGCATCGCGGCCTCCGACGATCAGGCGACCATGGACGACGCACCCGAGCCCCAGCGCCACATCGGCCATCTCATCCGGCGGGCCCAGCAGCTGCACGCGGCGATCTGGGCGCGGGAGGCCTCGGACCGGATCTCCAGCCTGCAGTACGGCGTGCTCGCGGTGCTCGACCGGATGCCGGGCGCGAGCCAGAAGGAGCTCGGCGAGGAGATCTCGGTCGACCGCTCGACGGTCGCGGAGCTCGTGACGCGGATGGCCAGGGGCGGGCTGATCGCCCGCGTCCGGGACGGCGGGGACCGGCGGCGGAACGTCCTCGAACTGACGCCCGAGGGCCGCGAGGCGCTCGAGACGCTGCGGCCGCGGGTGGGCCGGGTGCAGGAGCTGCTGGTCGCCGAGCTCGCCCCCGCCGACGCCGCCGAGCTCCGCCGCCTCCTGCTCCTCGTGCTCCGCGCCGAGCCCTGAGCGCGGTCCGCCCTCGCCCCTTCCTCCCGCCAGCATCGCCGATCCGTCGGGAACAGGCCCGATCAGAGCCCGGAGGGGACCACCTCGACGCCCTCGGCGGCGAGGCGCGCGAGGGCGGCCGCGGAGGACTCCGGCGCGACGCCGGCGACGAGGTCGGCGAGCACGCGCACCGTGCGGCCGGAGGCCTTCGCGTCGAGCGCGGAGGCCAGGACGCAGTGGTCGGTGGCGATCCCGACGACGTCGACGTCGGTCACGCCGTGGCTGCCGAGCACCTCGGGGAAGTCGCGCCCGTCGTGCGTGCGCCCCTCGAAGATCGAGTAGGCCGGGATGCCCTGGCCCTTCAGCACGTGGACGTCGATGCGGTTCGCGTCGAGCGCGGGGTGGTACTGCGCGCCGGACGTGCCCGCCACGCAGTGCGGCGGCCAGGAGTCGACGAAGTCGGGCGCGTCCGAGAAGTGGCCGCCGTTGTCCCCGGCGCCGTCGTGCCAGTCCCGGGAGGCGAACACGACGTCGTAGTCGTCGCCGTGCTCCCGGAGGTACTGCGTGATGCGGCCGGCGACCGCGGCACCGCCGGTCACGCCGAGCGCGCCGCCCTCGGTGAAGTCGTTCTGGACGTCGACGACGAACAGCGCACGGCGACCCATGGCTCCGAGCCTAAGCCGTCCCGCTGGCTCCCGCGGCCCCCTCGGGCCCGGGCGGATGCGGGCCGGCGATCAGAGGCCGGCCGCCGCGAGCTCGGCGTCGATCGCGCCGGCCGTCGCGAGCAGCGCCGGCAGATGGCGCTCGAGGAGCTCCTCGCGGCCGACCCGCGAGGTCGAGGTCGAGACGTTGACCGCGGCGACGACGCCGGCCCGGCCATGCAGCGGCGCCGCGATCGAGCGCAGGCCCTGCTCGAGCTCCTCGTCGGAGATCGCCCAGTCGCCGCCGCCGGTCAGCACCCGCCCCATCGAGGTCCGCGCCGCCGGGAACCGCGTGCCGATGGTGATCGCGACGCTCATGATCCGGCGCACCGGCACCCGCGCGACGTAGACGATCTCGTCGCCGTCGAGCACGGCCGCGGAGACGGACTCGTCGAGCTGCAGGGAGAGCCGCTCGAGATGCGGCTGCGCGATCTCCGGCAGCGTGAGCGCCGAGAGGTAGGCGAAGCCGAGCTCGAGCACCCGCGGCGTCAGCGCGAAGGCGCGGCCGTCGCTGCGCACGTAGCCCAGCGTCTCGAGCGTGTGCAGGAGGCGCCGCGCGGTCGCGCGGCTGAGCGCGGTGGCCTCGGCGACCTCGCTGAGCGTCATCGCGGGGCGCGCGGCGTCGAAGGCCCGGATCACCGAGAGGCCGCGGGCGAGGGATCGGACGTGCTCGGCGGCGGGCTCGAGGCGGCCGTCGGGGGCCGCCTCCGGCGGCGGGAGCCCGCTCACCGCTCGAGGACGACGGCGAGGCCCTGTCCGACCCCGACGCACAGCGCCGCCACCGCGACTCCGCCGCCGCGCCGCGCCAGCTCGTGCGCCGCGTGGCCGATGACCCGTCCGCCGGAGGCGCCGAGCGGGTGGCCGATCGCGAGGGCGCCGCCGTGCACGTTCACCTTCGCCGGATCGAGGTCCGGCCAGCCCTGCAGATCGGCGAGCACCTGGGAGGAGAACGCCTCGTTCAGCTCGACCAGGTCGACGTCGGCCCAGCTGCGGCCGGCCCTCGCGAGCGCCTTGTCCGCGGCCTCGATCGGGGCGAGCGGGAACACGTCCGGGTCGGTGCCGTGCACGGCGCGGCCCGCGATGCGGGCGAGCGGCTCGGCGTCGAACGCGCCCTCGCCGCCGAGCAGCAGCGCCGCGGCGCCGTCGTTGATCGGCGACGAGTTGCCCGCGGTCACGGTTCCGTCGCCGTCCCGGGCGAAGAGCGGCTTCAGCCTCGCGAGCGCCGCCATCGACGTGTCGTCGCGGATGCCCTCGTCGCGCGCGAGCTCGGCGCCGGGCACCTGGACGATCTCCGCGTCGTAGCGCCCGTCGGCCCAGGCCTCCGCGGCTAGGCGGTGCGAGCGCACCGCCCACTCGTCCTGCGCCTCCCGGCCGATGCCGCGCAGCCGCGCGACCTGCTCGGCCGCCTCGCCGTTGGAGACGGTCCAGGCCTTCGGCAGCAGCGGGTTCGTCATCCGCCAGCCGATCGAGGTGTTCCACAGCGTCTGGTTGCCGACCGCGGGCCAGGCGCGCGGCGACTTCTCCACGACGAACGGCGCCCGGCTCATCGACTCGACGCCGCCGGCGAGCACGACGGCGGCGTCGCCGCACTCGATCGCCCTGGCGCCCTGGATGACGGCCTCCATGCCGGAGGAGCAGAGCCGGTTGACGGTCGCGCCGGTCACGGTGCTCGGGAAGCCGGCGAGCAGCGCCCCGAAGCGGGCGACGTTCCGGTTGTCCTCGCCCGCCTGGTTCGCGTCGCCGAGGATCACGTCGTCGATCCGCGCGGGGTCGAGCCCGGCGCGGTCGACGACCGCCCGCATCACGACCGCCGCGAGGTCGTCGGGCCGGACGCCGGAGAGCGCGCCGCCGGCCCGGCCGAACGGGGTGCGGACGGCGTCGTAGACGAATGAGGCTGGCATGGGGTGCTCCTGTCTGCGTACCGGTCTCGAGAGGGCCCGCGGCCTCCTCAGCCGCCGGTCGGGGTGGTCCGATCGATGAGGGGGAGCCCGAGCAGGCCCTCGAGCTCGGCGACGGTCGTGTCGCCGAACGCGTCGACGACGGCGACGCCCTCCGGGGCGATCTCGAACACCGCGTGGTCGGTGTACACGCGGGACACGCTCCCGCGCGCGGTGAGCGGGTACGCGCAGTGCGCGACGAGCTTCGGGCGCCCGTCCTTGGTGAAGAGGTCCATCATGACGAAGACCTGCTTCGCGCCGAGGGCGAGGTCCATGGCGCCGCCGACCGCGGGGATCGCGCCCGGCTCGCCGGTCGACCAGTTCGCGAGGTCGCCGGTCGCCGACACCTCGAAGCCGCCGAGCACGCAGTAGTCGAGGTGGCCGCCGCGCATCATGCCGAAGGACTCGGACTGGTTGAAGTACGAGGCGCCGGGCAGCTCGGTGACCGCCTGCTTGCCCGCGTTGATGAGGTCGGGGTCCACGTGCGCCGCGTCGGGCGCCGGGCCCATCCGCAGCATGCCGTTCTCGGTGTGCAGGATGATCTCCCGGTCCGACGGCACGTGGTCGGCGACGAGCGTCGGCGCGCCGATGCCGAGGTTCACGACGGCCCCGTCCGGGATGTCCGCCGCGAGCCGGGCCGCGAGCTCGGCGCGGCTGATCCTGGTCGCCATCAGCGCGTCCCCTCCGTCCCGGACGGCTTGTGGTCCGTCGCCTTGGTGTGCCCCTCGTGCGGGTCGATGCCGGTCTCGACCGGCTGGCCGTTGACGTCGACGAGGCCGCCGACGTACCGCCCGTCCGGCGTCCACTCGCGCCAGCCGACCGGGACCACCCGGTCGACGAAGATGCCCGGCGTCGGGATCGACTCGGCGTCGAGGTCGCCGACCGGGACCACCTCGTCGACCTGGACGATCGTCGTCGTCGCGGCGGTCGCCATCGGGGGGCCGAAATTACGGGCGGTCTTGCGGTACTGCACGTTCCCCAGCCGGTCGGCGCGATAGCCCTGGATCAGGGCGAAGTCGGCGTGCAGCGCCTCGACGAGGACGTACTCGCGCCCCCCGAACTCGCGCGTCTCGACGCCCTCGTAGAGGAGCGTGCCGACGCCGGTCGGGCTGTAGAACGCCGGGATGCCGGCACCGGCGGCGCGGATCCGCTCGACGAGGTTGCCCTGCGGGACGAGCTCGAGCTCGATCTCGCCGGCGCGGTACAGCCCGTCGAAGACCCAGGAGTCGTTCTGCCGGGGGAAGGAGCAGATCATCTTCCGGACCTTGCCCGCCTGCAGCAGCGCGGCGAGGCCGACGTCGCCGTTGCCGGCGTTGTTGCTGACGATCGTCAGGTCCCCGGCGCCGTGCCGCAGCAGCGCGTCGATGAGGTCGACGGGCTGGCCGGCCCGGCCGAAGCCGCCGATCATGACGGTCGCGCCGTCGTGGATGTCGGCGATGGCCGCGTCGATGTCCTCGACGACCTTGTCGATCAAGTCGGCTCCGTTCGTCCGGTCGAATTGTTCGCTCTACGAACGTTCGTTCGCATCGCAAACACCATGGTACGCCGCTCGGCGCGGGGTCTCCATCCCTTGCGCCTCGCCGCCCCGCCGCTTAATATGCAACCAAATGGTTGTGAATCTGCTCGCGGACGCCGAGGCCGAGGTCGATCGGATCTTCCAGGCTCTCGCCGATGCCACGCGCCGCGACATCGTCCGGCGGGTCATCGGACGGGAGCAGAACGTCACGGACCTCGCCGACCGGTACGCGATGAGCTTCGCCGCGGTGCAGAAGCACGTCGCGGTGCTGCAGCGCTCCGGGCTCGTCGCCAAGCGGCGCCGGGGCCGCGAGCAGCTGGTCGGCCCGGTCCTCGACGCGATCGACCGGGCGCGGACGCTGCTCGACGAGTACGAGGCGCTCTGGCGCGGACGGATCGACCGGATGGACGCGATCCTCGGCGAGGCCGAGGGATCGGAAGCAGGGAGGTAGCACGCGATGCCCGTCACCGACACCCGACGAGAGGCCGACGCCTTCACCGTCGTCGCCGAGTTCCCCGCGCCCGTCGAGCGGGTCTGGGAGCTCTGGTCCGACCCGCGCAAGCTCGAGCGCTGGTGGGGGCCGCCCGGCTACCCCGCGACGTTCGTCCGCCACGACTTCACCGTGCCCGGTCGGTCGATCTACTACATGACCTCCCCCGAGGGGGAGCGCACCGACTACGCGGCGTGGCGGTTCCTCGAGATCGACGCCCCGCACCGGCTCGAGATCGACAACGGCTTCAGCGACGCCGAGGGCGAGCCCGCGGGCGAGCTGGCGTGGAACCGGTTCTCGGTGCGCGTCGAGCCGCTCGACGGCGGCTCGCGGATGACGATGCGCGCGGGCTTCGACTCGGCCGAGCACCTGGAGCAGATGGTCGGCCTCGGCATGCTCGAGGGCTTCCTGGCCGCCCTCGCCCAGACCGACCCGATCCTCGCAGAGGGCTGATCGGGGCGGCGTCCGATCTCAGTCGCCGAGGGTCTGCTGCAGCAGCTTGAACGCGTGGTTCGCGCGGGGCACGCCCGCGTAGACCGCGGACTGCAGCACGACCTCGATCAGCTCCTCTCGGGTGAGCCCGTTGCGGACGGCGGCCCGGTAGTGCATCGGGACCTCCTCGAAGTTGCCCGCGGTGATCAGCGCGGAGAGCACGGCGATGCTCCGGTCGCGGCGCGCGAGCCCCGGCCGTGACCACACGTCCCCCCACGCGGTGCGGGTGATGAAGTCCTGGAAGTCGGCGGTGAGCTCGGTGATGCCGGCGTTGGCCCGGTCGACGTGCTCGTCGCCGAGCACCGCCCGGCGCACCGCCATCCCCTGCTCGCGGCGGGTCTCGTCGGTGCTCATCCGAAGAACCCGCGCAGCGCCGAAGCGACGGCCGCCGGCTGGTCGACGGTGCCCAGGTGCGCCGCGTCCGGGACGACGACGAGCGTGCCGTCCTGCACGGTCGCGACCAGCTGCTCCGCGTCCGACCGGGCGATCGTCATGTCCTGGTCGCCCCACACGTCCAGGACCGGTACCGCGATCTCGGCGAGCCGCGGCTCGGCGTCGAAGCGGGCGAGGGCCTCGCAGCACAGCATGTACGTCGCGTCGTCGGCGTCCTGCAGCGCGTGGAACAGCCGGCCGACCGTGTCCGGGTGCTCCGCGACGCTCTCCGGCGTGAACCAGCGCTGCCCGGAGCCGACGATCAGCGCCGAGGTCGACCGGGTGCGGACCGTCTCGGCCCGCTGCCGCCAGGTGTCCGGCCACTCGTCGCCGCCGAAGCGGAAGTTCGAGCAGACCAGGGCGATCTTCCGGAACCGGTCGGGGTGGCGCAGCGCCAGCTCGAGGCCGGTGCCGCCGCCGATCGAGACGCCCGCGTGGTAGGCGGAGTCGACGCCGAGCTCGGCGACCAGCGCGTCGACGGCGTCGGCGAGGTCGGCGAGGGTGAACGGCTCGGCGGTGGCCGGCGACCTGCCGTGCCCCGGCAGGTCCCAGCTGACGATCCGGTAGCGGTCGCGCAGCAGCGGCACCACGAGCTCCCAGAGGATCGCGCAGTCCGAGCCGAGGGACGGGCCGAGCACGAGCAGCGGGCCGGACTCGTTCGACTCGTGGGTCGTGGCGACGATGGCGGGGACGGTCATGGGTTCCTCTCGGATGGCGGCGCGGCGGCGCGGGCGAGCGCCTGGTCGACGAACCGGACGGCGAGGCCGAGGTAGCCGGCGGGATCCAGCAGGGCCGCGACGTCGAGCCCGGCGAGCGCCGGCTCGGCCGCGAGCAGCGCGGCGAGGTCCTCGCCGCCGGCGGCCCGGTCCACGATGCCCTGCAGCTCGCGGACGCCGAGCCGCGGCCGGAGCGCGCGCATGAGGCGCTCGGAGACGATGAGCCCGTGCGTGGCCGCGAGGTTCCGGGCGACCGCGGTCGTGTCGACGGCGAGCCCCTCGACGAGCAGCGCCGCGTGCGCCGCGGCGCCGAGCGCGAGCCGGAGCAGCTCCCGCAGCGTCGGCCACTCGGCGTGCCAGGCGCCATCCGGGCGCTCGTCCACCGCGTTCGCCGCGGCGAGATGCAGCTCGGCGGCGAGCAGCGGCGCGCGCAGCGCCGCCGAGCGGATGAGGACGCTGTGCACCGGGTTGCGCTTCTGCGGCATCGCGGTGGAGCCGCCGCCGGCGCCCTCGGCGAGCTCGCCGATCTCGGTGCGGGCGAGCGTCGCGACGTCGGCCGCGATGCGCCCGAGCGCGTCGGTGGTCCGGGTCAGCGCGTCGCCGAGCCGGGTCACGGCGGTGCGGCGGGTGTGCCACGGCAGCTCGGCCGGGTCGAGGCCGGCGGCGCGCGCGAACTCGACCGGCAGTCGTGACACCGGCTCGGCGCCGAGCTCCTCGACGAGCGCGGCGAGCGTCCCGGCCGCGCCGCCGAGCTGCGCCGGCAGCGCACGGCCGGCGAGCTCGTCGCGCGCGTCGGCGACCTGCACCAGCCAGTCCGCGAAGCGGGCGCCGACCGTGGTCGGCACCGCGTGCTGCGTGAGCGTGCGCGCGGCGGCCGGGGTGCCCCGGTGGCGCGCGGCGAGCGCGGCCAGGCCCGCGACCACCCGATCGAGGTCCTCCACCACGACGGCGATCGCGGAGCGCGCGACGATCGCGAGCGCGGTGTCGAGGATGTCCTGGCTCGTCGCGCCGCGGTGCACCCAGGCGGCGGCCTGCGGGTCGGCGACCGCATCGCGCAGCCGGGCGACGACGGCCCCGACCGGGTTGCCGTCCCGCACCGCGGCCGCGGCGAGATCGGCGGGATCGAGGTCGAGGCCCGCGGCGGCGCGCTCGACGGCGGCGACGGCCGAGGCCGGGGCGACGCGGAGCGAGCCGAGCGCCTGCGCGAGCGCGACCTCGGCGCGCACCAGCGCGGCGGCGACGGCGGCGTCGGCGACGACCGCGTCGGCCCCCGCCGAGACCGGGCTCAGCAGGCCGGCATCGATGCCGACCGCCGGACCCGGCTCAATAGGCAAGGAAGACCGTCTCCTTCTCCCCCTGCAGGTGGATGTCGTGCCGCAGCCCGCCGTCCTCGGTGCGGACCGCGACGAGCGTAGCGCGTTCCTCCGGGGTCAGGGAGGACAGCAGCGGGTCCGCGGCGAGCGCGGCCTCGTCGTCCGGCAGGTAGATGCGGGTGTGCAGCTTGTCCGGCAGGCCGCGGGCGAACACGATGACCGCGAAGAACGGCGCCGCCCCGTCCACCGAGCCCGGGTTGCGGGTCCAGAACAGGTAGCCGCCCTCGTCGGTCGTGCCGGTGCGGCCGAAGCCGGTGAACGCGTGCCCGTCGCGGTGCAGCGAGCCGCGGGCCTGCGGGATGCTGCCGTCGGAGTCCGCCTGCCAGATCTCGAGCATGGCGTCCGGGATCGGGTTCCCGTCCCCCTGGTAGACGGCGCCAGACAGCACGATCGCGCCGGGGCTCCACGGGTGGGCGATCTCGTTCCCGTGCTCGTAGGGCAGGCCGAAGCCGAAGAACGGGCCGACGGTCTGGCCGCCGGTTGCGGGGATGCGCTGCCCCTCGGGCGTCGAGACGATCATCGGTGGTCCCCCTCCGGCTCGAACCAGGTGCGATGCTGCCCGGTCAGGACGATGTCCCAGCGGTAGCCGAGCTTGAACTCGGGCTCCGTCAGGTCGTGGTCGTAGGTCGCGACGAGCCGGTCCCGGTCCTGCTGGTCGGGGATCGACTGGTAGATCGGGTCGAGCGGGAAGAGCGGGTCGCCCGGGAAGTACATCTGGGTGACGATCCGCTGCGTGAACGCGCTGCCGAACAGCGAGAAGTGGATGTGCGCCGGCCGCCAGGCGTTGCGGTGGTTGCGCCACGGGTAGGGGCCCGGCTTGATGGTCGTGAACTCGTACCAGCCGTCGTCGTCGGTGATGGCGCGGCCCGCGCCGGTGAAGTTCGGGTCGAGCGGAGCCGGGTGCTGGTCGCGCTTGTGGATGTAGCGGCCCGCCGAGTTCGCCTGCCAGATCTCGACGAGCTGCTGGCGCACGGGACGGCCCCAGCCGTCGAGCACGCGGCCGCGCACCACCATGCGCTCGCCGAGCGGCTCGCCGGCGTGCTGCAGCGTGAGGTCCGCCTCGATCGCGGCGACGTCGCGCTGGCCGAACGCCGGGCTGGTCAGCTCGATCGTCTCGGGGTCGACGAGCTTCGGGTTCTTCGTCGGGTGGCGCAGGATGCTCGAGCGGTACGGCGGGAAGTCGTAGAGGGTCTGGCCGCCGCGGTACGTCCCGTCGGCGACGGCCCGGGCGTGCGCGGCATGGACCTCCTCGATCTCGCGGACGATCTCCTGCTGCGTCGCCTGGTCGGGCGCCGCCAGCAGGCTCTCCGGCGCGGGCGCGACGGTGGTGTCGGTCATGTCGGTCTCCTTCGACGCGCCGCCCGCCGCCGGGTCGGCGGGCACGGCTGGACTGCCGGTGCGATGGCGACATGATGCCATCCCGGCAGCCGACCGGTGCGCCGCTTCCCGATGAATGGGATACTCGAGCATGGCGAACTCCGGCTCCGGCGACTCCATGGTCGAACGGGTGGTGCGCATCCTCGGCGCGTTCGATCGCGGGCACACCGACCTCTCGCCGAGCGAGGTCGCGCGCCGCGCCGGCCTGCCCATGTCGAGCGCGCACCGCATCGTCGGCGACCTGCTGCGCACCGGCCTGCTGGAGCGCGATCTGGAGGGTCGCGTCCGGATCGGGATGCGGCTCTGGGAGCTCACCACGCGCGGGTCGCGGGCGCTGGCGCTGCGCCAGGCGGCGCTGCCGGCGATGGAGCGCGCCCAGGCCGAGATCGGCGAGCACGTCCAGCTCGGCGTGCTCGACCAGGACGAGGTGCTCGTCATCGAGCAGCTCTCCGCGCCGGACGCCGTCTCGAACGTCACGACCGTCGCCGGCCGGCTCCCGCTGCACGCGTCGAGCTCCGGGCTGGTGCTGCTCGCCTTCGGCCGCCAGACGCTGCGCAACCGCATCCTCGCACGCCCGCTGCCGCCGGTCGGGCCGTCCACCATCACCGACGCCGCGGCGCTCGGCCGGCGCCTGGACGCGGTGCGCCGGGACGGCTACGCCATCCTCGCCGGCTCGATCGAGTCGGTCGCCACCGGCATCTCGGTGCCGGTGGCCGACCGGGCCGGCACGACCGTCGCGGTGCTCTCCGCCGTCGTGCCCACCGGCTGGCCCCGGGAGCGCGAGACGCTCGACGCGCTGCGCCGCACCGCGCAGACGGTGAGCGAGGCGATCGCGGACTACGGCATCCTGACGCACTGACCCGGCACCGGCGATGCGCGTCCCGCGCGCCGGGGCCGCTAGCGTGGACCGGTGCCAGCCGAGCGACCGCGCCGCATCGCCCTGCTGGTGACCATCGGACTGCTCAGCGCGTTCGGCCCGTTCGGCACCGACACCTACCTGCCGGCCCTCCCCCGACTGTCCGCGGAGCTGCGGGCGGACGACGCGGGGACGCAGCTCACGATCCTCGGCTATCTGCTCGGCCTCGGCGTCGGCCAGCTCGTCTGGGGCCCGCTGAGCGACCGGGTCGGGCGCCGGCGGCCGATCCTGGCCGGCACGATCGGCTTCGTCGTCGTGACGCTCGCCTGCGTGCTGGCCCCGAGCATCGAGCTGCTCGTCGTCGCGCGGGTGCTGCAGGGCCTGCTCGGCGCGGCCGGCATCGTGATCGGCCGGGCGATCGTCCGCGACCTCTACTCGGGCGAGGAGCTCGCCCGGATCTTCTCCCGGCTCACCGTCGTCTTCGGCCTCGCGCCGATCGTCGCGCCGCTGGTCGGCGCCGGCCTGCTCGCCTTCACCGACTGGCGCGGCACGTTCGTGTTCCTCGCGGCGCTCGGCGCGCTGCTGGTCGTCGCGACGGTGCTCTGGGTGCCGGAGACGCTGCAGCCCGAACGCCGCATCCACGGGCGCTCCGCGGAGCGCGGCGAGGCCTGGCGCGCGCTCGCGCGGAGCCCGCAGTTCCTCCGGTACGCGACGGTCACGGTCGTCATGATGGTCGCCCTGCTCGCCTACATCACCCCGGTGTCCCTGGTGCTCCAGGAGGAATGGGGGATGGACTTCGCGCAGTTCTCGCTCTGGTTCGCGCTGAACGCGCTCGCCGGGGTCATCGGCGGCCAGACCGGCGGCTGGCTCGTCGGCCGTCTCTCGCCGCGGCGCATGCTGAACGCGACGATCGCGCTCGCCGTCGTCGCGTCCGGGATGGTCCTCGCCGCGGCGCTGCTGCACGGCCCGTTCTGGCTGCTCGAGCTCGGCCTGCTGCTCTGGATGTTCGGCTACATGGCCGGCACGCCGCTATCCACCGCGCTCGCGCTGGAGCCCTTCGAACGGGGCGCGGGCACCGCCGCCGCGGTGGCCGGCGCCGGGCAGTTCGTGCTCGGCTCCATCCCCCCGATCCTGGTCTCGGCCGCCTTCGGCGCCTCGACGCTCGTGATGGGCGTCACGATCGCCGCGGCCACCGTCCTCGGCCTCCTCGTCGCGACGACCGGGGCGCGCCGGACGCGATCCGCCCGGTAGCGACGGCCGGCCGAGCGCCTCGCCCTCAGCGCGTCGCGGGGGCGCCGGCCTCCCGCGCCGCCGCCCGGTCGGGGTCGATGCCCGCCCGGAAGGCCTCGAGGCCGGCGCGGACGCCGGCGAGCTCGCCGGCGGTGAGCCCCGAGGTCATCCGCCGCTCGATCTCGTCGACCGCGTCCCGCAGTCCGTCGAGCAGCCGCCGCCCGGCGTCGGTGAGCACGAGCAGCACCTGGCGGCGCGAGCGCGGGTCGCGATGCCGGGCGATCAGGCCCCGCTCCTCGAGCCCGCGCACCAGCTGGGCCGTCGTCTGCGCCGTGACGAAGGAGTTCCGCGCGAGCGCCGCGGCGGTGAGGTCCGGCTGCTGCTCGAGGGAGGTGAGCGCGGCGTACTGCGTGGCGGTGATCCCGGCGGTCTCGACGACCTCGTCCAGGCGCTTGCGCGCGGCGAGCTCCGCCTGCTTCAGCAGGTAGAGGAAGGACACCTCGCGGTGGGGCGACATGCAACGAGAATGCCAGGAAACCTGGCGATCTGCCAGCATCCGGGCCGAGCGGCCGAGCGGTGGATCGGGGCGAGCACCGCCCCGATAGCCAGGAAACCTGATAATCTCGCGGCGACACCGCGAAGGAGCGCTGCCCATGTCCATTTCCCTCGATCAGAAGGTCGCGATCGTCACCGGTGCGGGTGCGGGCCTCGGCGCCGCGTATGCGGGCGCGTTGGCCGCCGCGGGCGCCGCGGTGGTCGTCAACGACGTCTCGGAGGCCGCGGCGCAGGCGGTGGTCGCGCGGATCCAGGCCGCCGGGGGCCGTGCAGTCGCGGCGGTCGCCCCGGTCGGGTCGGCGGAGGTCGCCCAGCAGCTGGTCGACACCGCGATCCGGGAGTTCGGTCGGCTCGACATCCTGGTGACCAATGCCGGGATCCTGCGGGACAAGTCGCTGCTGAAGATGACCGACGAGGACTTCGACGCGGTCGTCGGCGTGCACCTGCGGGGCACGTTCACCTGCGCCCGGGCCGCGTTCGCGTACTTCAAGGAGCACGCGGTGCCCGGCCGCATCATCGCGATCGGCTCCCCCACCGGTCAGCGCGGGAACTTCGGGCAGACCAACTACGCTGCCGCGAAGGCCGGCATCGTCGGCATGATCCGCACCTGGGCGATCGAGATGCGCAAGGCCGGGGTGACCGCCAACGCCGTCATCCCGGTCGCGGCGACGGCGATGACCAGGACCATCCCCTACTTCGCCGCGGCCGTGGAGGCCAGCGAGGCCGGGGCGGCGATGCCGGCGTTCTTCCGCCACGGACTCGGCTTCGGCACCCCGGAGGACGTCGCGGGCCTGATCGTGTGGCTGGCCTCCGATCAGGCGCAGGACGTGACCGGACAGGCGATCGGCGTCGGCGGCGATCGCATCCAGCTCTGGTCCCACCCCGAGGCGATCGAGTCCTGGTACCACGACGGCGGCTGGACCGCCGACGACATCCAGACCGAGCTCGGCGGCGAGCTCCACGGCCGGCTGCAGTCGGTCGGCGAGGCCCCCTGGCCGGAGCTGCCCGCCGAGCTGCGACGCGAGCCGACGCAGGGCTGAGCGGTCGCCGTGTACCGCCCGGAGATCGACGTCGACGCCATCGAGGCGATCGACGCGCACGTCCACATCGAGGTGTCCGACGACGGTCATCAGGCGCTGCCGGCCGACATCCTCGAGGCCAGCGCGAAGTACTTCCGCGCCGAGACGCAGAAGCCGACGCTCGCCGAGATCGCCGCGTACTACCGCGAGCGCCGGATGGCCGCGGTCGTGTTCACCGTCGACGCGACCACCCGGCTCGGCGGCCACCGGCCGATCAGCAGCCGCGACATCATCGCCGAGGCCTCCGACCACGCCGACGTGCTCGTGCCCTTCGGCTCGGTCGACCCGCTGCAGGGGCCGGCGGCCGTCGACCTCGCCCGCTCGCTGGTCGCCGATCACGGCGCGCGCGGCTTCAAGCTGCACCCGACGGTGCAGGGCTTCGACCCGCGCGACGACGCGATCCAGCCCCTCTGGGCCGCGTTCGCCGAGCTCGGCGTCCCGGTCGTCGTCCACACCGGCCAGACCGGCATCGGCGCCGGGACGCCCGGCGCGTTCGGCTTCAAGCTCGCCTACTCGAACCCGATGCTGCTCGACGACGTGCTCGCCGACCACCCCGGCCTGACCCTGATCCTCGCGCACCCGAGCGTGCCGTGGGCGGACGAGCAGATCTCCGTCGCCACCCACAAGACGAACGCCTGGATCGACCTGTCCGGCTGGAGCCCGAAGTACTTCCCCCCGCAGCTCGTGCGCGCCGCGAACTCCTTCCTGCAGGATCGGGTGCTGTTCGGCAGCGACTTCCCGCTGCTGACCCCGGACCGCTGGCGCAGCGACTTCGCCGGCCTCGACCTCAAGGAAGAGGTCCGCGCCAAGATCCTCAAGGACAACGCCATCCGCCTCCTCGGACTCTGAAAGGACCACCATGCCCGTCATGACCGTCGCCGTCGCGGACCTCCCCTCGCTCGAGGGCCGGGAGCTCGGCGCCTCCTCCTGGCTCGAGGTCACGCAGCAGCGGATCGACACCTTCGCCGACGCGACCGGCGACCACCAGTACATCCACGTCGACCCGGAGCGGGCCAAGGACGGCCCGTTCGGCACCACGATCGCGCACGGCTTCCTCACCCTCTCGCTGTTCGTCCCGCTGTGGTCGGAGATCCTCGAGGTGCGCGACGCGTCGACGTTCGTCAACTACGGCCTCGACAAGGTGCGCTTCACCTCGCCGGTCCCCGCCGGATCGAGCGTCCGCCTGGTCGCGACGATGCGGAAGGTCGCCGAGGTCCAGGGCGGCTACCAGATCCACGTCGACGCCGTCATGGAGATCGAGGGCCAGGAGCGGCCCGCGGTCGTGATCGAGTCGATCTCCCGCGTCTACGCCTGAGCGCGGGGGCCCGGCGCCCGATCCCCCCGGTCCCGGCATCCCGCCGACCGACCGGCGGACCGGTCGTGCGATGCTGGGGCGATGGCCGGCCGAGCGAACGACGCCAGGGGCGTCGCCGAGCGCCTGTTCGCGATCCTCGACGCCTTCGAGGGCCCGGGCCGGCGCTCGCTGCCGCTGACCGAGCTCGCCCGCCGCGCCGGGCTGCCGCTGTCGACGACCTCCCGGCTCGCGGCGCGGCTGGTGGAGTGGGGCGGTCTCGAGCGGACCGCCGACGGCGAGCTCCAGGTCGGGCTGCGGCTCTGGCGGCTCGGCACCCGGCACCCGGCGCCGGGCGCGCTGCGGCAGGTGGCCCGGCCCTACCTCGACGACCTGTTCGAGCTGACCCGGCAGAACGTCCAGATCGCGGTGCTCGACGGGCTCGCGGCGCTGTACCTCGACCGGCTGACCGCGCGGGACTCCGTCGTGGTGCTCGCGGACGTCGGCCGGCGGCTGCCGCTGCACGCGACCGGTGTCGGCCTGGTGCTCCTCGCCTGGGGCGGCGAGGAGCTGCTGGCCCGGGTGCTCGAAGCGCCGCCGCGCCGGCTGCTGCCGGCGACGATGACGACCGCGGAGGAGCTCGCGCCGCGGCTCGCGCGGATCCGGCGGGAGGGGATCGCCACGACGAGGGACGAGATGACCGCGGGCGCCGCCTCGGTCGCGGCGCCGATCCGGGACGCGAGCGGCGCCGTCGTCGCCGCGATCTCGATCATCGTGCCGAGCGAGCGCCCGGTGGACCCGCGCTACGAGCTCGCGGTCCGGCTCGCCGCCAGCGGCGTGTCCCGGGAGCTCGCCCGGCATGCCTGATCGTGGGATCTCGCCTGGCTTCCACTGAGTGGAATCCCGCTCGCGCTCGCACCGGCCGACCCGCCAGGCTCGGGGCGTCCTCCCCGTGGCGAAGGAGCCGAGCATGACCGAGCAGATCCGCACCCGCGTCGCGATCGTCGGCGCCGGCCCGGCGGGCCTCGCCCTGTCGGCCCTGCTGCACCGCTCCGGCATCGACTCCATCGTGATCGACCCGCGCACCCGGGAGGACATCGAGCGGACCATCAAGGCGGGCATCCTCGAGCAGTCCTCGGTCGAGCTGCTGCGCTCGCTCGGCGGCAGCCGCGTCGACGAGGTCGGCGCCCGGCACGACGGCATCGAGCTGCGCTGGAACGGCGTCGGCCATCGCATCGACTTCCAGGGGCTCGTCGGCCGCTCGGTCTGGCTCTACCCGCAGCACGAGGCGCTCATCGACCTCATCGCGCTGCGACTCGGCGAGGGCGGCGACGTGCGATTCGGCGTCGGCGCGACCTCCGTCGAGGGCGTCGACACCGACGCGCCGGTCGTCCACGCCGCCGGGCCCGACGGGCGGCCGATCGAGATCCGCGCCGACGTCGTGGTCGGCGCGGACGGCTCGCGCTCGCTGGTCCGGGAGGCGGTCACCGGCTCGCAGACCGGCGGCTACTTCCGCGAGTACCCGTTCGCCTGGTTCGGCATCCTCTGCGAGGCGCCGCCGAGCTCGCCGGAGCTCATCTACTCGACGACCGAGCGCGGCTTCGCCCTGATCTCGCAGCGCTCGGCGACGGTGCAGCGGATGTACCTGCAGTGCGACCCGGAGCTCGACCCGGACGCGATGGGCGAGCGGGAGATCTGGGACGAGCTGCAGGCCAGGACCGGCGGCGGGCTGCACGAGGGGCCCATCTTCCAGCGCGACGTGCTGCGCTTCCGCAGCTTCGTCGCGCACGAGCTGCGCCGCGGGCGCGCGCTCCTCGTCGGCGACGCGGCGCACACCGTGCCGCCCACCGGGGCGAAGGGCATGAACCTCGCCCTCGCCGATGTCGTGCTGCTGCATCGGGCGATCGAGGAGCTGGTGCGCAGCGGATCCGAGCACGGCCTCGACGCCTACCCCGAGGCGGCGTCGAGGCGCATCTGGAAGGCCGAGCACTTCTCCTGGTGGATGACCTCGATGCTCCACACGGCGCCCGGCGCGAACGACTTCGACGAGCGCCGCCGGCTCGGCGAGCTCGAGATGGTGGCGACCAGCCGGCACGGCGCCGCCTATCTGGCCGAGGCCTACACCGGCTGGCCGTTCGAGACCCGGCCGCGCGGCTAGCGGCGGACGCCGGTCAGGGCCGGATGACGCCGTCCTGGACCGCGGGCGGCCTGCCCCGAATCATGCGGCTCTCGGTCCGCGTCTCAGCGGATCGACGCGAGCAGCATGCCCGTCCCGCAGGCGACCACGAGCCCGACCGCCATCAACGGCGCCCCGAACCTGGCGAACTCGGCCCGCGTGTAGCCGATCGGCCCGATCACCATGAGGTTCGTCTGGTGGGCGAACGGGTTCAGGAAGGTGAACGAGATGCAGGTGCCGATCAGCGCCAGCAGGACGACCGGGTTCATGCCGACCTCCGTCGCCACCGCGATCCCGACGGGGGTGAGGATCGACGCGGCGGCGGCGTTGGACACGACATTGGTGAGCAGCGCGGTCACCAGGCCGAAGACGAGGATCACCAGGGCCGCGTTGCCCGCGACGAGCTGCCGGATCGCGTCGGCGAGCAGATCGGCCAGGCCGCTCTCGAGCACGATCACGCCGAGGCCCACCGATCCCGCGAGGACGCCCAGCACGTTCCAGTCGATCGCACGCGCCGCGGACCGCGGCGTCAGCACCCGGGCGATCACCATCAGCAGCGCGCCGCCGACCGAGGTGATCTCGATCGGCACGAGCCCGAACGAGGCCGGCAGCACCACCGCGACCAGGATCGCCACCGCCTTCCAGGTGTCGCCCGGCTGCGGCACCCGGCTGGCCACGCTCTGCCAGAGGGCGACGTGCTCGCTGCGATCCACGACCTCCGCGCTCGGGGCGGCGACGTAGCAGGTGGCGCCGGGGACCAGCGCAGTGCGACGCAGCGGCTCCGTCGTCTGCGCCGCGATCACCTCGATGTCCTCGTCCGCCTCGAGATCGTGCAGCGTGCCCGAGTCGCCCGTCCTCACCGACACCGCGAACAGGTGCCGGGGCGACAGCCCGAACAGCGGACTGGCCCAGAGCGACTGGATGCCGAGCTCCGTCGCCTCGAACACCAGGACGTCGGCCACGGCGATGACGGTCGCGGGGTCGAGCTCGTCGCCGGCGCGCTTGACCGCCGTCAGCCGGTAGTCGCGGGCGGTGGTCAGCCCGAGCCGATCCGCGGTCTGGCCCTTCGCGAGCGCCCCTTCGCCGATCGGCAGCTCCACGCGCCATCCGCGCTGCTCGGCCCGCACGAGGCCGGATCCGCGCAGCATCCGGGGCCCGACGAGCGCGAGCAGCGCGATCCCGACGAGCGCCACGGGCAGCGCGATCGGCGCGAACGACAGCATGGTCATGTCGATGCCGCGATCGCCGGCCATTCCGGCGATCAACAGGTTCGAGCTGGTGCCGATCAGCGTGATCGACCCGGTCAGCGTCGTCAGGTGCGCGAGCGGCAGCATCAGCTCGCGCGCCGGGATCGAGCGGGTCTGCTCGAGCTGCTTGCTCGCCGGCACCAGCATGGCCACGATCGGGGTCGTGTTCATCAGCCCGGACGCGACGCCGATCGGCACCGCGAGCCGGAGGAACGCCCGCCGGGCGCTCGTGACGCTCATCAGCAGCGCACGGGTCACGCGGTCGACGAGCCCGGTCTGGACGATGCCCCGCGCGATCACCAGCATCGCCCCGACGGTGATCACGCCGCCGTTGCTCAGCCCGGAGAACAGGTCGCGCGGCGCGGCGATCCCGACCAGGCCCGCGACGACGATGGCCGAGCCGAGCGCGATGACCGGCTTCACCCAGCCGAGCGTCATCGCGACCAGCGTCGCGACGACGAGCGCCGCGGCCACGATGATCACGCGCTGCCCCCTCGCCTGCGCAGCCGACCTCGATGACGCCGGTCCTCGGAGCCCGGAACGACGCCTAGCGCTTCTTGCGCTTCGACGAGCGCTTCGCCCCCTTGGCGGGCTTCTTCGACCGCTGGCGCTGCTTCGACTTCTTGTCCCGCTTCTTCCTGCTCTGCTTCCTGTCCTGCTTCTTCTTGCTCCGCTGCTCGTCCTTCTTCTTGCTCTTCTTCCGCTTCTTCCCGCTCTGCTTCTTCTCGGACCTCTGGCGCTGCTGCTTCGACTTCTTCTTCTTCTTCGATCTCTTCGACTTCTGCTCCGACGCCGGCGGCTGCTCCGGCTCGGGCTGCTCGTCCTGCGGCGACGCGGGGTCCCCGCCCGGCAGCGAGCCCTCCGGCTCCGAGGCGACCTCCATCGCCTCGCCCTCTTCGGACGCATCGCTCTCGAGGGCGACCTCGTCCTCGACAGGGGGCGGCGACGCGCTCTCCTCCGCAGGTGCCGGAGACGAAGCCTCCTCCGCAGGTGCCGGCGCGGGGACCCCCGCCGGCAGCACCGCCTCCAGACCCCCGGCCTGGAACCGCGCGGCCCAGTACCGCACCTGCGTGTACGTGAGCCCGGACCGGCTCGCCGCCTGGTCCACGTCGTTCGACTCGGCGAGCGCGAGGATCGCCTTCGCGCGATCGCCGTGCGGAGGGGGTTCCTCCGTCAGGCGCGTCAGGGCCTGCTGCTGCTCCTCGTCGAGCGTGAGCCGGCCGTCCTCGGAGCTCGTGTCCGAATCCATATCTGCACTTCCCTCGTCACTTCAGATCCGCTGCTTGAGCGGGCCGCCGGAGCGCCGCGCGCGGTAGCGGGAGCCCCTTCGCTCCGATGCGACATCGGCGTCCGCGCAGGAGGGGACAGGGCCGCATGCGCCCGCAGGCCATGCGGCACCCAGCCCTGCTACTTCTTCTTCCCCTTCTTGCCCTTCTTCTTCTTGTCCTTCTTCTTGTCCTTCTTCTTCGCCATCCTCGTCACCCCCTCGTCGCTCCGTGACGTGCTCCGTCTCGGCCCGCAGGCCGTGCCAGAACCGCGGACCCCGTCCGCCGGTGACCTGACTATAGGGACCGGGGGGTGCTCGTGCGGCGTTCTCGGGCGAATTCCCTCAGTTATGACTGCTGCACGGCTATCGTCGGACTCCGTAGCGTCATGCCCGGACGCCATGACCCGAACGGTGATGGCCTCGCGCGTCATGCCCCGGCGCGGCGCCCGCACGACGCGGCGCGGCCGCGGACCGGACGACCGGTGCGGGCCGCCATGGGAGATAGATACGGGAGCCGAACGATGAGCCAATCCCCTCAGCCGACCGGCGCCGAGCGGCCCTGGTACGCGATGGCGCCCGCAGAGGTGTCGACCGCGCTCGGCGTCGAGCCGGATCGCGGTCTGGACGCCGCGAGCGTGTCCGCCCGCCGGGCGGAGCACGGCGAGAACAGGATCGCCTCGGAGCCGCCGCCCACCCGCTGGACGATCGCCTTCCGGCAGCTCAGGGACCCGATGAACCTGATGCTCGTCGTCGTCGCCGTCGCGAGCCTCGTCATCGGCCAGTTGCCGGTCGGCATCATGGTCGCGGCTCTGGTCGTCCTCAACGTCGTCCTCGGCACCCAGCAGGAGCTGAAGGCGCTGTCCGCGGTCGACGCCCTCGCGAAGATGCAGACCCCGCGGGTGCGGGTGCTGCGCGACGCGAGCCTCGCGGAGATCCCGGCGACCGAGCTGGTGCCCGGCGACATCGTGCAGCTCGAGGCCGGGGACCTGGTGCCCGCGGACGGCCGCATCCTGAGGTCGGCGACGTGCGAGACGCAGGAGGCGGCGCTGACCGGGGAGAGCGCCCCGATCCCGAAGGGCAGCGCCGCGATCGACGGCGACGACGTGACCCTCGGCGACCGCACCGCCATGCTCTTCCAGAACACGTCGATCACCCGCGGCACCGCGACGATGGTCGTCACCGAGACCGGCATGGACACCGAGATGGGCCGGATCGCGTCCATGCTGTCGGCGGTCGCCCCGTCGAAGTCGCCGCTGCAGCGGGAGCTCGGCTCCCTGACCAAGGTGCTCGGCGCCATCGCCTGGATCGCGGTGGCGATCATCGCGATCATCGGCGTCGTGCGCGGCCAGTCGCTGCAGGCGGTGCTGCTGCTGGGGATCGCGATGGCGGTGTCCGCCATCCCGACCGGCATGCCCACCTTCGTGCAGGCGATGCTCGCGTTCGGCGCGAAGAGGCTCGCGGAGGCCAAGGCCGTCGTGAAGAACCTCGGAGACGTCGAGACCCTCGGCGCGACCAGCGCGATCAACTCGGACAAGACGGGCACGCTCACCCTCAACGAGATGATGGTGCGCAAGCTCTACTACCGCGGCGAATGGTTCCACGTCTCGGGCGACGGCTACGAGAAGTCGGGACGGATCACCGGGGCCGCCGGGATGCCGGTGCCCGACTTCTCCCGGCTCGCCTACGGGCTCTGCCTCGACTCCGACGCCACGGTGTCCGACACCGGGGAGGTCGTCGGGGATCCGACGGAGGCGGCCCTGGTCGTGCTCGCCGCGAAGCTCGGCGTGGACGCGGAGGAGACCCGTCGCGCCTATCCGCGGGCCGCCGAGGTGCCGTTCGACTCCGACTACAAGTTCATGGTCACCTACCACGACGTGCCGCTCGGCGACGGTCGGCAGTTCGTCGGCCTGATCAAGGGCGGGCCGGACGTTGTGCTGGACCGCTGCAGCCACGCGCAGCTGGTCGACGGCACGGAGGCGCCGATCGAGCGGGTCCGCGCCGAGCTCCTGGACGCGAACCGCGAGATGTCCGAGCAGGGGCTCCGGGTGCTCGCCTTCGGCATCCGCGTCCTGACCGGCCAGGAGGACGCCGTGCGGGCGGACCCGATGGGGCACGTCGAGCAGTTCCGGTTCGTCGGGATGGTCGGCATCATCGACCCGCTGCGCCCGTCATCGCTCGATGCGGTGCGCGTCGCCCACGCGGCCGGCATCGACGTCCGGATGATCACGGGCGACCACGCGATCACCGCCGGCGCGATCGGCGCCGAGCTCGGCCTCGGGCCCGGCGCCATCAGCGGCGCCGAGATCCAGGCGATGACCGACGACGAGCTGAAGACCGCCCTGCCGCGCCTGCACGTCTTCGGCCGGGTGACCCCGCAGGACAAGCTCCGGCTCGCGCGGCTGATGCAGGAGAGCGGGCAGGTCGTCGCCATGACCGGGGACGCCGTCAACGACGCCGCCGCGCTGAAGCAGGCGGACATCGGCGTCGCGATGGGCTCCGGCAGCGAGGTCACCAAGCAGGCCGCGAAGATGATCCTCACCGACGACAACTTCGGCACCCTGGTCAACGCGATCCGGCTCGGCCGGGGCATCTACGACAAGATCACGGCGTACGTCCGCTACCAGATGACGCAGCTCTTCTCCCTGGTGCTGCTGTTCCTGGTCGCGAGCATCTTCGACATCAACTCGGGGATGCCGCTGACGCCGCTGATGGTGCTCTACCTGAACTTCTTCGTGTGCGCCGTGCCGATCGTCATGATCATGATCGACCCGACCTCGGACGACATCATGACCCGGCCGCCGCGCCGCACGAAGGAGGGCATCGCGAACCCGCGCGCGGTCGCCGAATGGCTGCTCTACGGCGCCGTGCTGTTCGGGATCACGCTCGCGGCGCTGCTGCTCACGCCGGGCGAGCCGAGTCCCGATCAGCCCAGCGCCCCGGTCACCATGGCGTTCGCCGTGATGGGTCTGGGCACCGTCTTCAGCGCGCTGGTGATGCGCCGCTCCCCGGACTCCGGGCTCACCGCCCCGATCGCCGGCGCGCTGAAGATCCTGCTGATCCCGGCGGCGATGACGGTCCTCGCGGTGCAGTGGAGCGGGCTCGGCGGCCTGCTCGGCACGGTGCCGCTCACCGGCCGGCAGTGGATCGTCGCGATCGGGTGGGCGCTGCTGCTGCCCGTCGTCGTCGAGCTCACCAAGTGGATCCGACGCGTCGCGAGGAGGAGGCGCCCCGCGTCCGACGGCGGCCTCGGCAACCTCCTCCCGGAGCGCGCCCTCCCGACGACGCCGACCGGGCGGGAGTGACCGAGAGGAGCGGTCGAGGATGAGGGGCGAGGAGCAGGCCGGGCATCTCGAGGCGCCCGTCGAGCGCCTGGTCGCCGTGATCGCGGACCGTCAGCCCGAGATCGTGGAGCGCCGGCTGGTGGGACCCGCTACGGGGCCTGAGTCGCGCTCGGCGCCGACGGCTCGTCGGCGGCGTCCTTCCGGTCGAGCACGTAGCGGTGGTTGCGCAGCAGGAAGCCGACGACGAACAGGGCGAGCATGCAGAAGGCGACCAGCCCCAGCGAGAGCACCCAGGCGCCGGTGAGCGAGTGCAGGGCGCCGAACGCGATCGGGCCGAGGCCGGCGACGGCGTAGCCGACCGACTGCGCCATGCCGGAGAGCGCCGTGGCCGAGTTGCGCCCGCGCGCCCGGTCGGCGGTGAGCCACATCGAGACGGCGAACATGCCGCCCGACGCGGTGCCGAAGATCGCCGCCCAGAGCCAGGTGACCTGCGGCCAGAGCAGCAGCCCGGCGAGGCCGAGCAGCGCCGGCAGCGGCAGCGCCACCGGCGTCCAGCGGCGCCCCCGGCCGCGCAGCAGGAACGGCATCGCCAGCCCGCCGAGGATCCCGAACAGCTGCACGACCATGACCTCGACGCCGGCCTGCACCTCCCCCGTGCCGTACGAGATCGACAGCGGGGACAGCCAGGTGACCATCATGTAGAACCCGGCGCCCTGGAAGCCCATGTAGCCGGCGACCAGCCAGGCGGTCGAGTCGCGCCAGATGCCCCGGGCGCGCGGCTCGGGGGCCTCGCCCTCGACCCGGTCGGGCCCGGTGCGCGCGATGGCGATCAGCCACACGACGATGCCGGGGACGATGAGGACGCCGGTGGCGAGCAGCGCGAGGCGCCAGCCCGCCGTGCCGTCGCCCCAGGCGAGATGCGAGATCGGGACGACGAGGCCGGAGGCGATCGCGCCGGTGCCGGAGAGGATCGAGGTGTAGATCGGCATCAGCGCGTGCAGCCGGTCCGGGAACCAGTGCTTGATGATGGCGGTCATCAGGACGTTGCCGATGGCGATCGCGATGCCGGTCAGGATCGTGCCGATCCACAGCGGCGCGAGGCCCGCGTCGATCGAGCGCACGATCGTCGCCACCAGCAGGCCGATCAGCGCGACGAGCATCGTGCGGTTCATGCCGAAGCGGTGGCTGAGGCTGTGCGCGAGCGGCGACACGAGCGCGTACATCAGCAGCGGCAGCGCGCCGAGCAGGCCGAGCAGGGTCGGCGTCAGCCCCGTCTCGCGGCCGATCTGGTCGAGGAGCGGCCCGACGCCCTGGACGGTCGGGCGCAGGTTCGCCGCGACCAGGAGGACCGTCACGAGGAGCAGTGCGACGCTGGTGCGTCGCGACTCGCGCTCGATCATGCCGCCTCCTCGCGCCGTGCCCCTCACCACCCTAGGCCGTTCGGGAGCGCCGCCCGACCGGCGCGGCTCAGCGCTGCCGGAGCCAGGCCCGCCCGTAGTCGTTGCCGTTCGGCGTCCGCTCGACGGTGTGGATGTGGAACACCGCCGGATGCCGGTTGCTCAGGAACACGCCGCAGTGGTGGTCGAGCTCGAAGAAGGCGACCGGGCTCTGGATCCGGTAGTAGAACGGCTCGTCCGGGCCGAAGCCGCCGATCCAGTCGAACCAGGTGTCCGCGAGGTGCTCCCGGACCTGGCGCAGCCGCGCCTTCGCCGGTCCCTCCGGCCAGTGCGTCAGCGACTCCGCGACGAGCGCGAGCAGCAGGTCCTGCGAGTGCGGGCTCAGCTCGGCGACCCGCACGCCCTCATAGGGCACCACGCGGTTGTCCTGGAAGGCGCCGCCCAGGTGGCGCTCGTCGCCGGGGTCGACCCGCCCGGGCGCCATCTCGGGAGCCTCCATCAGGTCGTAGGTGCGGGCGGCCGCGCGCTCCTCGTCGCTCAGGCTGCCGATCAGCTCGCGCGCCAGGCGGATGCGGCCGGTGAAGGCCGTCGCGCCCTTGAACGGGCCGCCGTCGATCTCGTTCGGCTCTGCGCCCATGAAGGTCGGCGTCAGGTTGAAGCGGTCGCCCCACACGAAGCAGTTCGTCGCCATGTGGTGGCCGAAGAGCTGCCAGCCCCACGGCTCGGTGAGCGACGGCTCGCCGTAGAGGGCGAAGTGGTAGGAGAACTCGTTCATGACGCTCTCCAGGTCGTTGACCTCCCCGAGGAAGCCGTTGATCCGCATCAGCGTGCGGACCTGGCGCAGCCCCTCGCTGCCGAGGCTCGCGCCGACGAGGTCGAGCACCGCCTCCCGGACCGCCTCGGACTGGAACTCCAGGCGCAGCCCGGTGTCGTGGATCATGAACTCCGGGTTCGACCACGACTGCCACTCGACCGCGTCGACCGGGTAGCGCAGCCGCTCGCGCTGCGCTCCGTCGAGCAGGGCCAGCAGCGCCTCGGCCGCGTCGGCCATCGCAGCGGTCGGCGCCGCCTCCTCGGCGGGCACCGGCGCGTCGATCGGGAACAGCCCGGGGATGACCTGGCCGTCCGTCGTGATGCCCTCGAACTCCGCCGGGTACAGCGGCGTCCAGTTCCGGATCAGACCGCCGGTGAAGGGGTCGAGCTTGGCGAGCTCACGGTACTCGTAGGCGTCGGCGCCGCGGATGCCCGCGAGCCGCTCGTCATCGTGGGGGAACAGGTACTTGCGGTACGCACCGGTCATGACATCACTCCCTTGTGATCCCGGCGAGTGTAGCAACGCGATCCTGGACTCCCGTTCATCGGGAAAGGGGGAGGCCTCTGGACGAGGGGGAGGTGAGATGGAGCCGCCTAAGGGAATCGAACCCTTGACCTATTCATTACGAGTGAATCGCTCTGCCGACT
>ERZ778028.906-NODE-906-length-43976-cov-7.936500_pt1 | contig 43976 bp, 44 predicted proteins | sample MGYA00375758_ERZ778028 | MGnify/ENA primary metagenome ERZ778028 (study PRJEB29350, sample SAMN05389828) | bioreactor metagenome | isolation source: Thiocyanate bioreactor | place: South Africa: University of Cape Town | collected 2014-03-17 ...
TTGCTACGTTTCCGTCCTGGGGGAGTTGGCCTGGATGCCGCCTCGCGGAGAGCTGTATGCGAGTTTACCCGACGACGGGCTCCCGCCTCGCCAGTCGGGTTAGCATCGAGCGAGCACCGCCGCTGAGACAGGGAGACGCATGCCCGACCACCCGCTCACCGCCGAATCGTTCGCCCGCGCGGCCGAGGCCGTCGAGTCCTCGATCACGCGCGTCATCGACGGCAAGCCGGATGCCGTGCGCGCCGCCCTCGTCTGCCTCCTCGCCGAAGGACACCTCCTCATCGAGGATGTGCCCGGGGTCGGTAAGACGATGCTGGCGCGGGCGCTGGCGGCATCCGTCGACGCGAGCGTGCGTCGCATCCAGTTCACGCCCGACCTCCTCCCGGGCGATGTGACGGGGGTGAGCGTCTACAACCCGGTCGATCGCGAGTTCGAATTCAAGCCGGGTGCCGTCTTCGCTCAGATCGTCATCGCCGACGAGATCAACCGGGCCTCACCGAAGACGCAGTCGGCTCTTCTGGAGGCGATGGAGGAGCATCAGGTCACCGTCGACGGCACCAGCCACGCGCTGGCCGACCCGTTCCTCGTCGTCGCGACACAGAACCCGCTCGAGATGGAGGGCACGTATGCCCTGCCCGAGGCGCAGCGCGACCGCTTCATGATGCGCATCTCCATGGGCTATCCGGATGCCGAGAGCGAAGTCCTGATGCTGCGTCAGCGCGAGCGCATCAACCCTCTCGACGCGCTCACTCCCGTGCTCGGCGCCGGCGACGTCAGGGCCCTCATCGCCTGGGTGCGCGCCGTGCACGTCTCCCCCGCCGTCGAAGAGTACGCCGTCGGGCTGTCGCGGGCGACACGCGAGCACCCCGACCTGCGCCTCGGGGCGAGCCCCCGTGCGACCTTGCAGCTCGTGCGCGCCGCCAAGGTGCGCGCGGCGCTGGACGGACGCGAGTTCGTCATTCCGGATGACGTGGCGGCGCTCGTCGAGCCGGTGTTCGCTCATCGACTGATCGGGTCGCGTGGCACCGCGTCGGCTCGAGGCCGCTCCAGCACGGAGACGATCGGCGCCGTGCTGCGCGCGATCGTCGGCGCGGTGCGCGTGCCGCTCGCGACCCGCTGATCGAGAGCGCCCGATGCCCCGCTGGCCCCTGCTGTCTCGCCTGCCGCTGACCCTGCGCGGCCTGGGCGCACTGGTGCTCGCCGCGGTGTGCGGCATGCTGGCCCAGCGCTTCGGCATCGCGGAGCTCGCCTACGTGGGCGCACTGCTGGCGGCAGCCGTGGTCGTCAGCGCCGCCACCCTGTACCTGCTCCCGAGCTCCGCGCGGGCGACCCGCGCCTTCTCCCCCGACGTCGCCGCCGCCGGCAGTGAGGTGCGGGTGCGCCTCACCGTCGAGATCCGTTCCTCTCTGCCCACCAGCGAGGCGCGGTGGCGTGACGCCGTGCCCGACGGCGTGGTCGCGGCATCCACGGCCGGCGCCGCGCCGGACGGCGTGCTGCCGCCGACCGGGTCGGCGATCGCCGGCCCGTCGCAGGTCGAGGTCGACTACGCCGTGCGCGCCGAGCGCCGTGGACTTCGCCGCGTGGGGCCCTTGGCACTCGTGACGACCGATCCGTTCGGCTTCACACGGCGGCGCCGGACGGTCGGCGACACCTCGCCGCTGGTGATCGTGCCCGAGATCGTCGATCTCGGAGAGCTGCACGACCTCCCCGGCGACGCCGGGGGCAGCACCCGCAGCGTGACGGATCGGATGGGCCAGGGCGCCGACAACCTCATCCCGCGCACGTACGCGCCCGGCGACTCGATGCGACGCATCCACTGGCGCGCCAGCGCCCACCGCGACGAGCTGATGGTGCGTCAGGAGGAGCAGGAGACCACCCCGGAAGCCGTGGTCGTGCTCGATCGCGGCGCGGCGCGCTGGTCGCCCGCCGCCGGGCGCGCCGCAGGCGCGGACCCCACCTTCGAGACGGCGGTCTCCGCCTGCGTCTCGGCGACGGCGCGACTGGTCCGCGAAGGCTACCTCGTCACCGTCATCGACGCCGACGGCGCCGTACTGTGCGACCCGATCGAGGGCGGCGACACGGCGGGCGTCGAGCGTCTCGCCGTCGCCCTCGCCACGATCACCGCACGGCGCGATCTCCCCCTCGAGGCGCTCGCCCGATTGTTCACGGGAATCGCGGCCGGTCCCGTGATCGTCGTGACCGGTGGCCTGGCGGCTGCGGATGTCGTCGCGCTCGCACCCGTGCCGCACCACAGCACCATGCCGATCCTCCTCCTCGTGTCGGAGGCACAGGAGGTGCTGGCGGCCGCCGCCGACACCGGGTGGCGCGTCGGCGCGCTGACCGCGGGCGGCGACGTCGCGGCCGCCTGGAGCGACGCCCTGGCGTCGCGCGAGACCCGGAGCGTGCACCGTGCCGCCTCGTGAGCGGCGCCGCCACGGAGAGCTGCGCCTCGCACTGGCGCTGTGGCTCGGCATCCTGAGCACACTCGTTCCGCTCACCCGCGTCGTGCAGAGCGGCTCGTGGCTGTGGGGCGCGATCGCCCTGCCGTTCGCGCTGCTGGCGCTCGGCTACGGACTGCGCCGGCTGCGACTGCCGGTCATCGTCGTCACGATCATCGAGCTCGCCGCGTGGACCGGCACGGTCACCGCCGTCTTCTTCCCGGCGAACGCCCTTCTGGGTGTGATCCCGACCGGCGGCGTCGTGGAGGCGCTGCCCCGGATGATCACCACGGCATCCGCTCTCATCACGGACGGTGTCGCTCCCCTGGCGCCGACGCGGCCGCTCGTGTTCGTCATCGTCGCATCGCTCGGGCTTCTGACCGTCGCCCTCGATCACGTCGTCGTCACGGCGCGGATGCCGCTTCTGGCCAGCATCGCCCTGGTCGCCGTCTGGCTCATCCCCGCCATCGCCGTGCCGGCCGGGGTCGACATCGTGGCGTTCGTGGTGCTCGCGGCATCCGTGCTGCTGCTCATCCGCGCCGAGACCCGCACCCGCGAGGCGCGTACCGCCGGCGCATCCGCGCGCACGGTCAACGCGGGAGGGGTGACGGTCGTCGCCACCGCGATCGGCGCCGTCGCGATCATCGCCGCTCTCGCCGTCGGCCCCACGCTGCAGGCGTCGGTGCCCGCGGCGGGGTTCGGCACCTCCACGATGATCGATCCGTCGCTCGATCTCGGCAAGGACCTGCGCCGTCAGGACGGTGCGACCGTGCTCACCCTGCGCACCGACGGCACCCGTGTGCCGTACCTGCGCGTGGCGACGCTGTCGCTGTTCGACGGCACGGTCTGGCAGCCCGACCGCACGAGCACCGTCGATCTGAGCGCGGCACCGCTCGAGCCCGTCGATGTGTCCCCGGACATCGCGCTCACCCCGACGCGCACGACGGTCTCGATCAAGAACCTGGCGTCCGCCTACGCGCCCGTCCCCTACCCGGCCACCGAGGTCGACGGATTGGCCGGCGCGTGGCAGTTCGCCCCGTACAACCGCACCGTCGCCGGCGCGGCCGGGGCGACGCAGGGCCAGGAGTACACCGTCGTCTCCGACATCGCCCAGCCGACGCTCGAACAGATCCGCGCGTCGTCGGCGGGAGGCGCGTGTGTGAGCCTCGACGTGGACTCCCTCCCCGCCGGCAGCCCGCCGATCATCGCGCAGCTCGCCCGTCAGGTCACCGCGCAGGCAGACACCGACTACGACAAGCTCATCGCGCTGCAGGATTGGTTCCGCGGTCCGGAGTTCACGTACTCGCTCGACGCGCCCGTGCAGGAGGGCTTCGACGGGCAGGGCGTCGACGCCGTGGCCGCCTTCCTCCAGGCCAAGAGCGGATACTGCGTGCACTTCGCGGGCGCCTTCGCCCTCATGGCACGCAGCCTCGGCATGCCGACCCGCATCGTCGTCGGGTTCCTCCCGGGCTCGTTCACCGGCCAGGTCGTCGACGGTCAGCGCGTCATCGACGTGACGGGTCGCCAGCTGCACGCGTGGCCGGAGGTCTCCTTCCGCGGCATCGGCTGGGTCCCGTTCGAGCCGACCAAGAGCCTCGGCACCGAGACGCGCTTCGACAGCGCCGCCTCGGCCCCGACCGCGGCGCCGACGACGTCGCCCCGTCCAGAGACGACCTCCGCGGCCACGACCGCCCCGCCGGCCGACGTGAACGACTCGCAGCAGGGGGCGCAGACGGATGCCGCGGGCTCCGGGCCCACCCTGATGGACCTCCGTCCGCTCCTCACCGTTCTGGGCGGCGTCGTCGTGGTCGCCGCACTGCCGGGACTGGCCGGGGCGGTCCGGCGGCTCATGCTGCGCCGGCGCGCAACGGTCGCCGCCGCCTGGCGACTCGTGCAGGACACCGCGATCGATGCGGGACTTCCCGTGCCGTCGTCGCGCTCTCCGCGTGCTTTCGGCGCCTTCCTCGTGGCCGCCGGTGGCGCGCCCGCGGAGGAGATGTCGCGGCTCGTGGCCGCCGTCGAGCGTGCGAACTACGCGGCGGACGCCGCGAGCGGGGGCCCGGATGCCGCAGCGATGAGCGCCGCCCTCGGCATCCGATCCGCCATGCTCGCGGCGATGCCGGCGGCGCGGCGGGCGCGCACGCTCGCGCTGCCGTGGTCGCTGGTGGTGCGGCCGGGCTCGGGATTCGCCGATCGCGGCGCGGCGGTCTGAACCGGCGCGCCGCGATCCGGCGTCAGCTGCGCGACAGCGCCGGGGCCTGCTCGTCCACGTCGTCGGCCGAGTCGTCGGCGAACGGCTCGCCGTCGCGCGGAGCGTCGTACAGCTCGCGGTTCAGAATGCCCTCGCGCTTGGCGACGATCGTCGGCACCAGGGCCTGGCCCGCGACGTTGACCGCCGTGCGTCCCATGTCGAGGATCGGGTCGATCGCGAGGAGCAGACCGACACCCTCCAGGGGCAGGCCGAGGGTGGAGAGGGTCAGCGTGAGCATGACCGTCGCGCCGGTGGTGCCGGCCGTGGCCGCCGAGCCCACGACCGAAACGAGGGCGATCAGCAGGTACGACACGATGTTCAGCTCGATGCCGAAGAACTGGGCGACGAAGATCGCGGCGATCGCCGGGTAGATGGCGGCGCAGCCGTCCATCTTGGTCGTGGCGCCCAGCGGCACCGCGAACGAGGCGTACTCGCGCGGCACGCCGAGGTTGCGCTCGGTCACACGCTGCGTCAGCGGCAGGGTGCCGATCGACGAGCGCGACACGAAGCCGAGCTGCACGGCCGGCCAGACGCCGGAGAAGTACTGCTTGATCGACAGGCCGTGGCTCTTGACGAGGATCGGGTAGACGACGAACAGCACCAGCACGAGTCCGGCGTAGACGGCCACGACGAACCAGACGAGCGTGAGCAGCTTGTCCGTGCCATACTGCACGACCGCCGAGGCGATGAGACCGAGCGTGCCGAGGGGCGCGATGCGGATGATCCACCAGAGCACCCGCTGCACGATCTTCAGCGACGACTGCGTGAACGAGACGAACGGCTCGGCGCGCTTGCCGACCTTGAGCGCCGCGATGCCGACGGCGACCGAGATGACGATGACCTGCAGCACGTTGAAGCCGACGGTCGAGGTGATCGCACCGGTCGACTCGCTCGCCGAGCTCGACACGGTGAGGCCGAGCACGTTCTGCGGGATCAGGCCCTTGAGGAAGTTCCACCACGTGCCGACGGTGTAGGGGGCGCCGGTCGTGAGCTGGTCGTGCGCGACGCGGTTGCCGGGCTGGATCGTGATGCCCAGGACGATGCCGATCGTCACCGCGATCAGAGCCGTGATCCCGAACCACAGCAGCGTCTGACCCGCCAGGCGGGCGGCGTTGGTGACGTTTCGCAGCTGCGTGATGCTGGCCACGACCGCGAGGAAGATGAGCGGGACGACGGCCGCCTTCAGCAGCGTGACATAGGACGAGCCGATGGTCGACAGGGTCGCGGCCAGGCCGTTGGGATTGCCCGCGGCATCCGGACCCAGATTCAGGGCGAGGATGCCGAGCAGGATGCCGGCGATCAGCGCGACCGTGATCTGGAAGCCGAACGACCGGTAGAAGGGCTTCTTCGGCTGGGGCGGACTCGCGGCGGGCGCGGTGGTGGAGGTGGAACTCATGAGGGGGGATATCTCCTGTTTCGGCGGATGCCGGGTGGAACTTCGCAGGGTGTCGACGTTACGTCGCGGCCGGCGCACTCGCGAGTCACGATGACGCACGATGACGCGGGTGACACGCGAGCGCGGACCGCCCGTCAGCCCAACGACGGCGATGACCGGTGCATTCCCGGCGGTCGGGATTCGGTTCCCGCTCCCCTCGAGAGCCGCAGCTTCTCAGCTCAGACTGGCGATGAGTTCCTGCACGCGCCCCTTGATGTCGTCACGCACCCCGCGGACGACCTCGACGGGCTGGCCCGCCGGGTCGGTCAGCTGCCAGTCCTCGTAGCGCTTTCCGGGGAAGATGGGGCATGCATCCCCGCATCCCATCGTGATGACGACGTCGGCCTGGCGCACGGCGTCCGTGGTCAGAATCTGCGGGGTGGCCGAGGACAGGTCGATGCCTTCTTCGGCCATCACGGCCACGGCGGCCGGGTTGACCGCGTTGCCCGGCTCGCTGCCGGCCGAGAACACATCGATGCGGTCGCCGGCGAGCGCACGGAGGTATCCGGCGGCCATCTGAGAGCGGCCGGCGTTGTGCACGCAGACGAAGAGGACGGCGGGCTTGGTGGAGTCGGTCATGGCATTCCTCGTTCGGGTGTCAGGAGAGGGCGGGCGCGGTCGGGATGATCGAGACGGGCTGAGGCGGCGGTGCGCAGCAGGCGCCGCCACGCGAAGCGCCCGAGGCGTCGAAGAGCCCGGCACCGCCGCACACGCCAGTATCGGGCAAGACCAGCTCGACACGCCGTGCGGCCTCGTGATCGCCCGCCACGTCGGCCACGACGCTGCGCACCTGCTCGTACCCGGTGAGCGCGAGAAAGGTCGGCGCGCGGCCGTACGACTTCGCGCCGACGATGAAGAAACCCGGTTCGGGGTGGGCGAGGTCGGCGGCGCCGGTGGCGGCGACCGAGCCGCACGAGTGCACGTTCGGGTCCACCTCGGCGGCGATGCGAACGGGAGCCTGCAAGGTGGAGTCGAGCTCCAGACGCAGCTCCGACAGGAACGACAAGTCGGGGCGGAACCCGGTGAGCACGACGGCCCTGTCGGCAGCGAGGTGACGACCGTCCTCCGCCACGAGGACCACGCCATCACCGGCATCCGTGACGCGTTCCACGCGGAACCCCGTCACGAGCGAGACGAGACCGGCATCCACGAACTCCTTCGCCCGGATGCCGAGGGCTCCGCGCGCGGGCAGCTCGTCTGCTTCACCCCCGCCGAACGCCTTCCGCGCGCTCGCACGACGCAGCGCCCAGGTCACCGTCGTGGACGGGTCGCGGCGCGCCATCCGTGCCAGGGCCAAGACCGCGGTGAGGGCGGAATGCCCGGAACCGACGACGACGGTGTGTCTGCCCTCGAATCCGGAGCGATCTCGGAAATCGGGGATGCGGTAGCTGAGCCGGTCGGCCGCCGCGCGCTCGCCGAGAGCCGGCAGACCGTCCGCACCCGCGGGGTTGGGGGTCTCCCACGTACCGGAGGCGTCGATGACGGCGCGTGCCGCGAGGCGATAGTCGTCGCCTCCGGTCGGTCGGACGTGCACCGTGAAGGGCTGATCGCCGCGGCCGGCATCGACGAGGCGGTCGCGTCCCGACCGCGAGACGCCGACGACGCGCGCGCCGTAACGAACACGATCGCCGAGTGCGTCGGCCAGCGGTGCGAGATAGCGACCGATCCACTGCGCGCCGGTGGGGTAGCCGCTCGGCGGCGGTGTCCAGCCCGTCGCGTCAAGGAGGCGAGCGCTGGCGGCATCGACGAGCTCGGACCAGTCGGAGAACAGCCGCACATGGCCCCACTCAGCCACCGCAGCGGCCGGAGTGTCTCCCGCTTCGAGCACGACGACCGGCATCCCGCGTTCGACGAGATGGGCGGCGGCGGCGAGCCCCTGGGGGCCGGCGCCGATCACGACGACGGGCAGTGCGTCATCCACCGGACTCCTCCTTCGTATCGACATCTGTCGATGGGTAAAGATTCCGGCATGCATCGACAGATGTCAATACGAGGTGCACAATCGAAAGATGCCGACGCTGCTGCCCCTCCTGACGAACACCGCCGACGGGTGCCGCTCGACCGCGCCCGCGAATGCATTGACGACGGACGATGCAGAGATCCTCGCCCGCACCTTCAAGGCGCTCGGCGACCCCACGCGGGTGCGCCTGCTGTCGCTGATCGCCGCATCGCCGGGCGGTGAAGCCTGCATCTGCGACCTCACCGCACCGGTCGGCCTGTCCCAGCCGACCGTGTCCCACCACATGAAGCTTCTCGTGGATGCCGGGCTCGCCACGCGTGAGCAGCGCGGGCGCTGGGCGTACTTCCGCGTCGTCACCGATGCCCTCGACCAGGCCGCGAACGCGCTCCGCCCGTGAAGACGGTCGCGATCCGCGCGATGCGGCCCGAAGATTGGCCGGAGGTGGAGGCGATCTATCACGAAGGCCTCGCCACGGGAAACGCAAGCTTCGAGGCTGAGCCGCCCACCTGGGAGGCCTTCGACACCGGCAAGCTCGGCGTCGGCCGGTTGGTCGCCGTCGACGCCGACGGCGGCGTCACGGGATGGGTCGCGGCATCCGCCGTCTCGACCCGCGCGGTGTACCGCGGCGTCGTCGCGGGTCAGTGGCGCGACACCGATCCTGGTCGAACGTCGCCGCCCCGACGGAGCGCCGTCACGCGAGAACCCCGCCCAGGCTTTCGCGTGGACGGGGTTCTCGGCTGAGCGGAAGTGACAGGATTTGAACCTGCGAGGCGAGTTACCCCGCCTACATGGATTCCAGCCATGCTCCTTAGGCCGCTCGGACACACTTCCGTCGACGATCCTATCAGCCGCCGCGACGGCCGTTGTCGCTCACGCGGTCGCGAGAAGGTCCCCGGCCAGCGGCAGCTGCGGCACCTGCGTGAACCGCCACGCCCCGGCATCCGCGGGGCTGAGTCACCACACCAGGTCGAATCGATCCCCCGGCCACGCGGCGGGCGGGGGCGGGTCGATCGATCCGAGGTGGCTCAGGATGTCGGGGATCAGCTCGTGCTCCCAGGCGACGAGCGTGCACCCCGTCGTCGTACGCAGCGCCGCGGCAAGCGCGGCCGTGTCGTCCTTCTTCCACGTCGTCTCCAGAGCGAGCCCCAACCTCGCGGCCAGCGGCGTCACCGTCTGCGCAGGGCGTTTGCTCCCCGCGGAGCACGCCGAGAGCGTCAGCGCCGCTGCAGAACCCACGCCCGCGGTCAGGAGGGTCCGTCGCGAGAGTGCGTCGCGCGCCTGCCGACGTTCGTCCATGTGTTCCTTCTCCGATCGTGCTCGCCGATCGTCACACGCCGGTCCGCGCCAACTCCACGGACCGAGCAGGTTCATCGGGCGTGCTGACGAAACGCCCAGCAGCCACACGGAACGCGGGGTCGCAAACGGCGCTCACGACGTCGCGCGCACCGCAGATCGCGCCACCGTTCCGGGCCCGCGCCGCCGCGGGCACAGGGCGCCCCGCCTAAATCGGCAGCCTAGATCGGCAGCGGTATGCGCCGGGTCTGGGCGCCCAGGTCCCACGGCTCGGTCCAGCCGAGCCGGTCGAACAGCGCGTCGATCACCATCGCGGTGAAACCCCAGACGAGGTGGCCCTGCACCTCGAAGGCGGGCCCGCGCCACGTCTGCCCTTCGCGCTCGATCACGGTCACCCCACGGTTGCGCGCATCGAGGAGGTCGGCCACCGGGGCGCGGAACACCGCAGCGGACTCCGCATCGTCGACGACACGCACGGGCGACGGATGCCGCCACCACCCCAACACGGGCGTGACGAGGTGCCCGGAGAACTCCAACGGCACCGGCGGCAGCGCGCCCAGCACCTCGACGCCGGCCGGATCGAGCCCCGTCTCCTCCTCGGCTTCGCGCAGTGCGGCCGCGATGGGCCCGGCATCCGCGGGGTCGAGGCGTCCTCCGGGAAACGCAACCTGTCCCGGATGAGCGCGGAGCGTGGTCGCCCGTTCGAGCAGCAGGACGTCGAGATCGCGCGAGACCGCGGCATCCTGCGCCGCGTGTGCGCTCTGTACGTCATCGAGCACGCCGAACAGAATCAGCACCGCGGCGGCGCGCGGCGAGACGCCTGCGGGCAGGTGCCGCAGCGGGGCTGCCCAGTCCCGGCCATCGCGAGCCAGAGCGGTCAGCTCGGCGCGTGCCCCGACGACGGGAGCGGCGGAGTCGGAGGGCACCCGTTCAGGCTACGACGCGCCGACCGCTACGGCGACGCACGGAACTCACCCGAAGCGAAAGGAGGGGCCCGGTCAAGGAGAACGCCCTCGGTAGGGTGGTCTCTCGTGACCTCGCCTGCACCGCGGATCGGCATCGTCGTCACCGACACCGCCTTCTACTCCGACGAAGACCCCGACCACGACACGCCGATCCTCCTCGACGCGCTCCGTGCTCGCGGCGCGGCGGCCGAGGCCGTCGTCTGGCACGACGCCACCGTCGATCTCGCCGCCTTCGATCTGCTCGCGGTCCGCTCTCCGTGGGACCACCCCGAGCGTCCCGATGAGTTCCAGGCGTGGCTCGAGCGCGCGGCGGCATCCACCCGCGTCGTCAACGCTCCGGCGACGATGCGCTGGAACCTCGACAAGCACTACCTCTCCGACCTCGAAGGCGCCGGCATCCGCGTGGTGCCGACCGCGTACGCGAACAGCGTCGATGACGTCCGCGCGGCGCTGGCCGCGCACGCCCGGGTCGTCGTGAAGCCGGCGGTATCGGCGGGGGCGCGCGACACCGGCCTGTTCGACGCCGACGACGAGCGGGCGCTCGAGCTGGCGACACGGATCATCGAGGCCGGCGGCACCGCGATGATCCAGCCCGAGGTGCCCGAGCTGTCCCGCGGGTGGGAGAAGGCGCTCTACCTGATCGACGGACGCTTCACGCACGCCATCTCCAAGGGTGCGCTGCTGGAGGTGGGCGGCGGACTCATCGGCGGCGTCTACGAGGAACATCCCGAGCAGGTGCCCGCCTACGACGACGAGATCGCCTTCGCCACCGCCGTCGTGCAGGCCGTGCAGACGGTCACCGGCGGCCCGCTCCCCCTGTACGCCCGCGTCGACACGGTGCGCTCGCGCGCATACGGGCTGGCGCTGCTGGAGGTCGAACTCGTCGAACCCGCCCTCAACCTGCACGTCGCGCCGCACGCCACCGATGCCGTGGTCGACGCGCTGCTCACCGCGGCAACGGGCTGAGCGCCCTAGCGGCGCCGGCGCCGACCGCGCGGCAGGAGGCTGACGACGAGCGGGACGAGCGACGCGATCATCATCGCCACACCGAAGACCTCGTCGGTCACCCGCAGCAGGATGCCGCCGATGAGCAGGATGCCGAAGACCACCGCCGCGAGTCCCCGCTGGGCGATCCGCTCCAGGCGGTCGAGCCGGCGTTCCAGGCGCGACATGTCGACCGACACCGTGCCCTCCTCGAAACCCGTGATGAGCCCGTCGAGGCGTCCGGGCAGACGCCACGCGGTCGTGGCGACCTCCGCGACCTGCGCGAGCGCGTCCTTCACGACGTTGCCGCCCTCATCGCGCAGCACCTGACCGGCGAACGGCTCGATGCTCTCCCAGATGTTGTACTCGGGCTCCAGCGTGCTGCAGACGCCCGAGGTGAGCGAGATCGCGCGCACGATCAGCAGGAAGTTCTCCGGCAGCTGGAACGGCAGGCTCCGCACGACATCGCCGAACTCCTCGGCGAAGTCGCGGAACTCGCGCGGATCGACCTCGCGCAGCTGCGCGAACCCCATGCCGCCGAAGCGGGCGAACAGCTTCGCGTACGCGCGCTCGAGCTCGCGGGTGTCGGCGCCGGGCAAGAGAGCGCCCACGTCGAGAATGCCCTGCACCAGTCGCTTGCTGTCGCGGGCCGCGACCGCCAACAGCACCGTGCGAAGCCCCGACCGGAGCCGCTCGTCGACCGTGCCCATCATCCCGAAGTCGATGAAGGTCAGCGTCCACGCCGGGGTCGCGGCATCCGCACCGACCGGCCGCGGCGTCACGAAGACGTTCCCCGGGTGCGGGTCGGCGTGGAAGAAACCTGTCCGGAACAGCTGGGTGAACATCGTCGTGGCGAACGCGTGCGCGACCTCGGCGGGATCGATGCCGGCCGCACGCAGCGCGGCGACGTCGGAGATCTTGATCGCGGTGACATCCTGCAGCGTCAGCACCTTGCGCGTCGAGCGCTCCCAGACGACCTCCGGCACGGCGACGACGGGATCATCCGCGACGTCTGCCGCGAAACGCTCCGCGTTCTGCGCCTCGTGGAGGTAGTCGATCTCCTCGCGCGACGTCGCCGCGAACTCCTCGGCCAACGCGGGCGCATCGACGCGATCCGAGACCAGTCGCACGCGGCTCAGCCACCCGGCGACGCGACGGAGGGCCGCCAGGTCGACGTCGACGATCTCGTCGATCCCGGGCCGCTGCACCTTCACGACGACGGCGCCGAATCCGCTCAGCGTCGCATCTGCCGGCGTCAGTCGGGCGCGGTGCGCCTGCCCCAGGGATGCCGCGGCCACAGGAGTCTCGTCGAACCAGGCATACGCGCGCTCCAGCGGCATCCCGAGCTGCGCCTCGGCGGCGGCACGGATGTCCGCGAACGGCACCGGCGGCACCTCGTCCTGCAGCCCCTCTAGCTCCTTCGTGATCTCCGGCGGCAGCACGTCCAGGCGCGAGGACATGAACTGGCCGACCTTGATCATGAGACCGCCGAGGTCGACGGCGAGCGCGTGGAAGCGGCGGGCGATGCGCTGCATCCGCGCGCTGCGCGACCGCTCGGCGAGGCGCCCGAGGCCCACGCGCGGCAGGAACAGGTCGTACCACCAGGTCTGCGCCAGCGAAAGTGCGGCGAAGCGGAGGATGCGCCGGTACCGCGCGCGTGAGCCGGACTGCACCGCCGATCAGCCCTGTGCGAGCAGCGCGTACACGCGGCGACGGGCCTCGTCGAGGATCTCGACGGCGCTCTGCACCTGCTCGGGCGTGCCGGTGCGCCCCACCTGCCCGACCGCCTGCGCGAGCGCGAAGCCGGCCTTCGGCAGCGCGCTCATGCGGCCGCCGTCGCGCTGACTCGGTGTCTCCCAGGGCGCCGGACGGTCCGCGGAGGCTTCTGCCTCGGCGCGACCGGCGTCGGTGAGCGCATACGTCTTTCGGCCGTTCGCCTCCTCGGCGACGATCAGGCCCTCGTCGGCGAGCATCTGCAGCGTCGGGTACACCGAGCCGGCGCTGGGCTTCCAGGCGCCGTCGCTGCGCTGCTCGATCTCCTGGATGATCTGGTAGCCGTGCATCGGCTGCTCGGCGAGCAGGGCCAGCACCGCGGCGCGTACGTCGCCACGTCCCATGCGGGGTCCGGTGCGCTGCTCGAAGGATGCGCGGAGATTCTCCATCGCGTCCCACATGCCAGCCGACCCAGCCGCGAAGGGGCCGGAGCCGAACCCCCGTCCGCCGAAGCCCGGACCGGAGAATGAACCGTTCATGATGCCTCCCGAAATCGCGCCGACCACTCGGCGATAGTGAACGATATATCGTTCACCTGTGTTCGCGCCGTGAGTTCGTGCGTCCTCAGCCGAGGAACTCGGCCGGGTCGAACTCCTCGATGGGGATGACGCGCACGCGCGGCAGTTGGGCGTCGAAGGCGTGCACGTCGTACTCGAGATCGAAGAACTCGATGCCGGGAACGGCGGCGAACTCGCTGCTGCGGAACTCGTGGAACCCGATCAGCCCGACGCGGCGGTCATCGTCGACGAGGGATGCGAGGTCGTCGACGAAGTCGCGGTCGTGACTGACGAGGACGACGTCGCCGCTGCGATCCTCGAGAGCCCGGAGCGTCCGCTGGATGGCGAGGTCGACGACCTTCGCGTCGGCCGGACCCGACAGCGGCACCGGGGTGTAGCCGAGCGCCAGCAGCGCCTGCACGAACGGCATGGGCAGATGCGTCGACGCGTTGAGGAAGAAAAGGCCGCGTACCGGCTGCTGCCAGCGCTCCTCGATGAAGCTCAGCAGACGATCCCACCGGGGGCGCTCGTCGGGCTGCGGGCGACGGCCCAGGATCGATCCGCCGAGCGTGGCATCGATGTTCTCGCCGTCGACGAGGATCCAGCTGGTGCGATCCGTCACGTTGCCTCCCTCGGCATCCGCGCGCACCCACCCGGGCCGCGCCCTTCGACGCTAGCAGGGGCGCGCTGACTCACCGGTCGCTGCGGGCGAACAGCCGCCGCAGCACGAAGAAGACGATCACCGCGACGACCAGCACCACGACGAGCTTCGCCACGAACCACAGCACGCTGAAGATGACGTTGACGATCACCCAGGCGATCGCGATCGCCACGATCACGCCGACGATGCTCCAGAGAGTGCTCTTGCTCATGCCTCCAGCGTAGGGGCGTGCGCCGTCGCGCCGCGCGTCAAGCGGCCGCCAGCGCGGCGGCGATCGGCGTCGAGCCGGTGTTGAAGCTCACGGTGCGCCCTCGCGTCGCCGGCTCGTCGACCGCGGCCGCGAGCACCGCGGCGACGTCGGCGCGCGACACCGAGGTGCCCGACGGGGCAGTGGTCTCGATCATCCCGGTGGGGTCATCGTCGGTCAGGGTCGACGGCGCCAGGATCGTGTACTCGACGCCGCTGGCGCGCAGATGCGCATCGGCAGCGGCCTTCGCCTCGGCGTAGGCGAAGAAGCCGTTGTCGGGGTCGACGCCGTGGTCGGGCCCGGCACCGAAGTACGACACCATGACGAACCGGTCGACGCCCGCCGCCAGGGCGGCATCGATCGTGCGGATCGCGGCGTCGCGGTCGACGGCGTACGTGCGTGCCGCATCGCCGCCGCCGGCGCCCGCCGACCAGACGACGACGTCGAACCCGCGGACGAGGTCGGTCAGCTGGGCGAGGTCGAGACTCGCAACGTCGGCCACCACGGGATGCGCACCCGCCGTCGTCACGTCATCGACGTGGCCCGCGGTGCGGATGACCGCGCTGACCTCGTGGCCGGCCTGAGCGAGCAGCGGCTCGGCCTTCAGCGCCACCTTGCCGTGTCCGCCGATGATGAGGATGCGTGCCATGGTTCCAGCGTACGCGGCGCCACCTACGCTGGAACCATGACCGCCACGACTGCCCTCGTCCTCGTCGCCAACGCTGCAGACGGCTCCCTCTCGACCTTCCGTCTCACCGACGGCACACTGGAGCGCCTCGCCGTGACCGAGGGGCTGACGGGGTGCTCCACGTTCGCCGTGGACGCTACGCGCGACCTCGTCTACGCGGCGGTCAAGGGCGATCCCGCCGGCATCGTCACCCTCTCGCTCGATCGCACGAGCGGTGAGCTCACCCCCCTCTCGCGCCGCGATCTGCCCGCCGGCGGCATGAACTACCTCGCCCTCACGCGTGATGGATCGGCATTGCTCGGAGCAAGCTACGGCGGCGGCTACGGCATCCTCTCCCCCGTCACCGACGGCACCGTCGGCGAGCCGGTATCGGAGATCTCCTACCCGAATCTGCACTCCGTGCTGCCCAGCGCCGACGGCCGTTTCGCCTACTTCGTCTCGCTCGGGGCCGACCTCGTCGCCCAGTACGCGATCGCCGACGAGCTCGCCCTCGTCCCGCTGGAGCCCGCGACCGCGGCGGCTCCCGCCGGCAGCGGACCGCGCCATCTGCTGGTGAACGACACGCAGGATGCCGTCTACGTCATGACCGAGTTCTCCGGCGAGGTGCTGCATTACGCCCGCGATACGGCGACCGGCACGCTGGAGCTGGTGGGCGCGGCATCCGCCTTCGACCGTTCGAAGGGTCTCGGTCACGGCGAGTTCGGCGCCGATCCCCTCGCCCATCACTTCATCTGGGGCGCCGACCTGCACGCCGGCGCGGACGGCCGCGTGCTGTGGGCGTCGGAGCGCACCGAGAGCACGCTCGCCGCGGTTCCGGTGGCCGCCAGCGGCACCGTCTCGGATGCCGCGACCTTCACCGTCACCGAGCAGCAGCCCCGCGGCTTCGCCACGAGCGCCGACGGCCGCTACCTCGTGGCCGCCGGCGAGAAGTCGACGTCGGTGTCGCTGTACGCCGTGGACGGCGAGCGCCTCGAGCTGCTCCAGCGCGCCGAGACCGGCAACGGCGCCAACTGGGTGCGCTTCATCGACTGACACCCACCTTCGTCCGTCCCGTCTGGCCGCATTCGCCGACCGATGACGACCAGAGCGGACGGATGAACCGCCTCAGAGGCCGACCATCTCCGCGCTGCGCTCCCACAGGCGCGCGGCGATGACCGGATCGGCGGCGACCGGCGAGGTGCGCGCCAGGCGGTTGGCGACGTAGTAGCCGCCGTGCTCCCAGTCCAGACCCGGCTTGCCCAGCGCGAGCCAGGCCAGCCGCGCCCCGCCGACATCGGTCGAGGTCAGCAGCCGGCTGGTCACGGGATTGGTGTACATGAAGCGCCACGGTCCCTTGGCCGTAGCCGCGAAGCTGCTGCCGATCACGCCCGGGTGGAATGCGGCCGCCGCCACACCGTCGTCGCCCCAGCGCCGCTCGATCTCCTTCGTGAACAGGATGTTCGCGAGCTTCGCGTTGCCGTATGCCGAGCTCGCAGAATATCGCCGCTCGGCGTTGAGGTCGTCGATGTCGAAGCGCGAGAAACGTCGCGCGGCGACGCTCGAGGTCTGGATGACCGCGGCTCCCGCGTCGACGAGGCGATCGCGCAGCAGATTGGTGAGCAGGAACGCCGCCAGATGGTTCGTCTGGAAGGTCGCCTCGAATCCGTCGACCGTGACGGTGCGATCGCCGAAGATGCCGCCCGCGTTGTTCGCGAGCACGTCGATGCGCGGATAGCTCGCCCGCAGTTCATCGGCGAGCGCGCGCACCTGCGCGAGGACGGCGAAGTCGGCGACGTGGAACGGCATGCCGATCCCCTCGGCCACCTGCCGGGTCCGCCGCGGGTCGCGCCCGACAACCACCACTCGCTGCCCGGCCAGGGCGAGCTGTCGGGCCGCGGCGGCACCGATGCCGCTGCTGGCTCCGGTGATCACGATCGTGCGGGGCTCGTTCTCGGTCATCCCGGGAGTCTACGTCCGCCGACGAAGGGTCCTGCCGGGCCGCCCCCTGCACGAGCGCGACCCGAGAGGAGTGCAGGGATCAGGGCGAGGGGATGCCGCCGTTGACGTTAAGCGTTTCGCCGATGACATAGCTGGACTCGGCCGATGCGAGGAACACGTAGGCGGGGGCGAGTTCGGCGGGCTGGCCCATTCGCCCGAGCGCGGTGTCCTCGCCGAAGCTGTCGAGCTTGTCCTGCGGCTGGCCGTCGGTGGGCTGCAGCGCCGTCCAGATCGGCCCGGGCGCGACCGCGTTGACGCGGATGCCGCGCGGCGCGATCTGTTGGGCGAGTGCCTTCGTGAACGCATTGATCGTGGCCTTCGTCGACGCGTAGTCGACGAGCACATCGGAGGGCTTGTACGCCTGGATGGAGGTCGTGTTGATGATCGACGAGCCCGGTTCGAGGTGCGCGAGGGCGGCCTTGGTGATCCAGAACATCGCGTACACGTTGGTCTTGAAGGTGGCGTCGAACTGCTCGTCGCTCAGCGTCGCGAGGTCGTCGTTGAAGATCTGCTTGCCGCCGTTGTTGACGAGGATGTCGAGTCCGCCGAGACCCTCCACGGTCTTCTCGACCAGATCCCGGCAGTACGCGGCATCCTTCAGATCGCCGGGAAAGGTGAGCGCGGTGACACCGGCGTCGCGGATGAGCCCGGCGACGCGGCGCGCATCCTCCTCTTCTTCGGGCAGATAGGAGATCGCGACGTCGGCGCCTTCGCGCGCGAACGCGATCGCGGTGGCGGCGCCGATGCCCGAGTCGCCGCCGGTGATGAGGGCGCGGCGGCCGCGCAGACGACCGGTTCCGCGGTAGGTGTCCTCGCCGAGGTCCGGACGGGGCGTCAGTTCGGCCTCGAGGCCGGGTTCCGGCATCCGCTGCTTCTGCGGCTCGATGTCGGCATAGAGGGCGGCCGGGTCGGTGAACGTGTACTGGTCGCGGGTCATTCCGGCAGTCTCGGCGACCGGGCGCCGCCGCGCAGGTGGATTGACAGTGCCGTCGGGCGGTGTTAGCGCGCGCGGGCGCGTTCGTCCGTCCCGTCGTGCCGCCATGCCTCGTCCACAGCGACATCTGCGGCCGGACGGGCGGGGGCGGCGCGGCCGCGGCGTGCGATCGCGACGTTCACGACTCCCAGCGACAGGACGATCGCCGCTGCCAGGGCGGGCACGACCATCGCGACGCCCAGCGAAACCTCTTCGGCGATCCAGCCGGTGGCCGCCGCAGCGAGCGCCTGCGCGAGAGTGAGGGCGGAGCTGAGCAGCGTCATGGTCGTCGCCGATCGTCCGAGCGGGGCACGCTCACCCGCGAGCGAGAACAGCGTCACCAGCGTCGGCCCGACGCCGAGCCCCATGACGAGCAGCCAGCCGGCGACCACGCCGAGGCTCGACGAGGTCGCATACCCGACGGATGCCGCCGTCAGCACTCCCGCGAAGGCGAGCCAACGGTGGCGCAGGGCGAAGCGCGCGGGCAGCAGCACGACGCCGAGGGCCAGCACCGCGGAGCCGATGCCCATGAGCCCGTAGAGCAGGCCCGCCTGCGCCTCGTCGCCCGCAGCCCGCGCGAAGGCCGTCAGTGACGTCAGCGCCGCGCCGAAGAACATTCCCACCCCGAACGTCGCCGCCACCAGCACGAGCATCGAGGGCGTCAGCACCGCGCGGAAGGCGGCGCGCTCCGCCGCGGTGTCGGCGCGACTCTGCAGCAGGCGCGCGGTGGGGTGCAGCGCGAACGCGAGCACGAAGCCGAAGCTGAGCGCTGCGGCTACCGCGATCGGAGCCCACGGTGCGATGAGGGCTGCGAGGATGCCGACCAGGAACGGGCCGATGACGAAGGCCGTCTCGTCGGCAGCCGACTCGTACGACATCAGCCGCGAGGTCGTCTTCGTGCGCCGCTCGGGAGCGATGCGCGCGGCGACGATGGCCAGCAGCCGGCTGCGCGACATGGCCGCCGCCTGCGGTCCGGTCAGCCCGATCGCCAGAGCCGCCGCCAGGATCACGCCCGGGGGCGCCTCCGCCGTCGCCACCAGCGGGAACAGCGCGAGCAGGATGCCGTTGGCGAGCCCCACCGGGACGAGCACGCGCCGCTGTCCGTGTCTGTCCACGAGATCGCCCATGATGGGGCCCGCGATGACGACGCCGATGCCGACGGCGGCCGAGGTGAGCCCGCCGAAGCCGACCGAATCGGTCGCGTGGACGACGAGCATGAGCACGCCGACGGTCATCATCGCAAAGGGCAGACGTGCAACGAATGCGATCGGCCAGTAGGCCCATCCGGTGTGCGCGATCAGCGACGAACGACCGCTGGCGGTCGAGGGGTGGTGCACGGGGTTCCTTCGGGACATGGGCTCGTTGTTCACGTGCCGCCTTGCCCTCCGAACGAATCCGGGGCCGGGTGCCGTCCGCGACGCCGCGGTCGGATGGCTGGGTGGAGCAGGTAGATGCACTTCGCGCTCCGCGAGGGAGCATGACACTCGAGTGTACCGGATGGATATCTCCGGCGGTCTGACCACACGACGAAATCGGAGTATCATCGAACGGTCCCCGACCGCCAGCGACAACGGCGCCGCATCCTCACAGATGGGCACCGCATGTCACTCGCCACCTCCTCCCTGCCGATTCCGGTCACTGCGGCCACCCGTCGCACACACCTGACGCCATGGGTACGGGTGAGCGCCGCCGTCTTCGCCGTGGCATGGGGCGGCAACGAGTTCACGCCGCTGCTGGTCACCTACCGGCTGGAGCAGCACCTCAGCGCTCTGACCGTGAACCTCCTCCTCGGCGCGTATGTCCTCGGCATCGTGCCGGCCCTGCTCATCGGCGGCCCCCTCTCGGATCGGTTCGGCCGCCGGGCCCTCGCCCTGCCCGCGCCCGTCCTCGCACTCACCGGCTCCGCCGTTCTCGCCGCCGGCGGCGGGTCGGCCGCGCAACTCTTCACAGGCCGGGTCTTCTCGGGCCTCGCGCTCGGTCTCGTGATGGCCGTGGGCACGGCGTGGATCAAAGAGCTCTCGGCAGCTCCGTTCGACGCCGACGCCGACGCCGGCGCCGGTGCGCGCCGCGCGGCGCTCGTGCTGACGGTCGGGTTCGCTCTGGGAGCCGCGGTGGCAGCCGCCATCGCGCAATCGGGAACGGCTCCCGAGGTGCTGCCCTACCTCGTCAACGTCGCGCTGTGCGCGCTCGCTCTCGCGCTCATGTGGTCGGCCCCCGAGACGCGCACGCGCAGCGCGCACCCCGGTCGACTGCGCGAAGACCTCCGCATCCCGGCGGCGACTCACCGCCGGTTCGTGTTCGTCGTCGCCCCGCTCGCCCCGTGGGTGTTCGGCACGGCGGCGAGCGCCTATGCGATCCTGCCCGTGCTCTTCTCCGCCCAGGTGCCCGGCTTCGAAGTCGGGTTCGCGGGTCTGCTGTGTCTCATCGCGCTCGGATGCGGTGTGGCAGCCCAGAGCCTCGTGCGGCGCATCGATCGGGCCGGCAGCGCGCGGACGATCGTCGCCTCATTCGCGGCGACGACGATCGGGCTGGCCCTGGCGGCGGGAGCTGCGGTGAGCATGTCGCTGCCCGTCGCGATCATCGCCGCCGCAGCCCTCGGCACGGCCTACGGATTCCTGCTGGTGACCGGACTGCAGGAGGTGCAGCGCATCGCCGGCCCCGACGATCTGGCAGGTCTGACCGCCGTCTACTACTCGCTCAGCTACCTCGGCTTCTTCGTGCCCGCCGTCCTCGCCTCGCTCAGCCCGATGATCGGCTATCCGCTGCTGTTCGGCGCGGGCGCCCTGTTCGCCCTCGTCAACCTGCTGGCGACGTCCGCAGCACACCGCCGCTACTGAGGTCGACGGCGCTCAGGAGGAGAAGAACGCCTCCGCCGCGCGGGTGAGCGCAACCAGATCGGCCGTGCCGGCGAGTTCGCGGGCGGAGTGCATCGAGAGGATGGGAATGCCGACGTCGACGGTGCGGATGCCCAGACGCGTCGCCGTGATGGGGCCGATCGTCGATCCGCACGGCACGGCGTTGTTCGAGACGAACTCCTGCGAGAGCACGCCCGCGGCCTCGCACCAGCCGTGCCAGGCGGCGGCACCGGCGGCATCCGTCGCGTAGCGCTGATTCGCGTTGATCTTCAGGATCGGACCGCTGCCGAGGACGGGCTGGACGACGGGATCGTGCTTGTCGGGATAGTTCGGGTGCACGGAGTGACCGACGTCGCTGGAGACGCACCAGGATGCCGCCAACGCACGCAACTGCTCGTCCCGGTCGGCCCCGAGCCCGCGCTGCACCCGCTCGATCACGTCCGACAGGAACGGGCCGGCGGCGCCGGAGCGCGTCGCCGAGCCGACTTCCTCGTGGTCGAAGACCGCGAGCATCGGGATGTGCGCGGTGTCGGACGGCGCGGCGACGAGGGCGGTGACGCCGGCGTGCACCGACGCGAGGTCGTCGAGACGGCCGCTGGCGAAGAAGACATCGTCCTTGCCGAAGACAGCACCGCGGGTGGCATCGGCGGTCACGATGTCATAGCCGCGGATGCACCCGGCGTCGACGCCGGCGGCGGCTGCGAGCTCGGCGAGCAGATCGGCGGACGCGGCATCACCAAGTCCCCAGACGGGCTGGGTCTGGGTCTGCTTGTTCAGAGCGAGGTGGTCATTGGCCTCGCGGTCGAGGTGGATCGCGAGCTGCGGCAGCCGCAGCAACGGCCCGGTCGCGGCCAGCACGGCCGAGCCGTCATCGAGCACGAGGCGTCCGGCGAGGCGCAGCTCGCGATCGAGCCAGGAATTCAGCAGCGGGCCGCCGAAGATCTCGACGCCGGCTTGCAGCCAGCCGAGGCGTCCGGTGGTCGGCTTGGGCTTGAGCTTCAGCGCCGGGGAGTCGCTGTGCGCGCCGAAGACGTGGATGCCGGTGCGCGCGCCTGCCCCGCGGGGCAGCACCCAGGCGATGACGGCACCGTCGCGCACGACGACGTAGCGCCCACCCGGAACGAGCGGCCAGCCCTCTTCCTCGGCGAGCGAGGTGAACCCGGCATCCTCGAGGCGGCGTGCGACCTCCGCGGCCGCGTGGAAGCTCGAAGGGGACGCGGCGACGAAGTCGGCGAGGTCGTCGGCGTGGGCACGGACGGCAGCGGAGGCGGGCATGTTCTCAGCGTAGTTCGGGCGCTGTGCTCACGCCGCGCGGCGCCGCGTCAGTGCGCGCTGGACGAGCAGGGCGATCAGGCGCCACCCCAGCAGGAACACCGCCAGCACGATGCCCGCGACGATGACGAAAGAGACGGCGATGCCCTGACCGGACACCACACGCAGCAGCATGCCACCCGCGACGGTCACCGCCCACACCGGCAGACCGGTGCGCGCCACCGCACGCGGCGCCCTCCAGGCCCGCGCGATCAGCCAGCCGAGCAGCAGAGCCGCCAGGAACGGCCACGCCGTGATCGCAAGCCCCGTCCACACGTCGGAATCGTGGCTCGCACGCCCGACGGCCGCGAAAGTCACGACCAGCGCGGCGTCGAGGACGAAGGAGAGGAGAACGGAGGCGGATCGCGACATGCCTTCCATCCTCCTCCCGTCGCGCGGCGGTCTCGGGCAGCGCGTGGGAATGCCGGCGCGGACACCGGGCGTTGCCACCGACATGACAACAGTAGGAATCATCGGAGCAGGACACATCGGCAGCGCACTCGCGGAGGGCCTCGTCAACCGCGGCTACGAGGTCGTCATCAGCAACTCGCGAGGACCCGAAACCCTTGCGGACCTCGTCGCCCGACTCGGTGCGACGGCGCGCGCGGCGACCCCCGCCGAAGCCGCGGAGGCGGCGGACTGGGCGATCGTCACCGTGCCGCTGAAGGCGATCGACGACATCCCGGCCGCCCCTTTGGCCGGCAAGATCGTCCTCGACACGAACAACTACTACTGGGAGCGCGACGGGCACATCGTCGCACTCGACGACAAGCAGACGACCACGACGCAGATGGTGCAGGACCACCTCGCCGGCGCGCACGTCGTGAAGGCGTTCAACCACATCCCCGCCGCCGCCATCCTCACCGACGGCGCCCCGGAGGGCACCCCCGGTCGCCGGGCTCTCGCCATCGCGAGCGACCATGCGGATGCCGCAGCCCTCGCGAGCGCCGTCTACGACGAGTTCGGCTTCGACACGGTCGACATCGGATCGGTCGCCGAGAGCTGGCGCGTCGAGCGCGACCAGCCCGCCTACGTCGTCCGCCAGGACGCCGACGAGCTGCGCGCGAACCTGGCCCGCGCGACGCGCTGAGGCACGTCCTCAGCGCGCAACGATCTCGTCCGCGTTGTCGGCGATCCAGGCCATCAGCGGCAGCACTCGCTGCATGAGCTCGTCTCCGCGAGCAGTGAGGGCATACTCGACGCGCGGCGGCACCTCGGGGTAGGCGGTACGGACCACCAGCCCGTCGGCCTCGAGGGTGCGCAGCGTCGACGCGAGCATCTTCTCGCTGATGCCATCGACCGCTCGTCGCAGCTGACCCCACCGAGCCGTGCCCTCGCTGAGCGCCACCAGCACGAGGATGCCCCACTTGCTCATCACGTGATCCAGCACGGTGCGAGTGGGGCAGTTCTCGGTGAAGACCTGGTCGTGATCTGTCCGTATTTCCGCGAGACTTACCGCCATGTAGGTACCTTACCAAAAGGTGGGTACCTGATCTCAGGAATGCATGGGATGCCGGGCACGGTTCTTCTCCTCGGACCCCAACGAAAGGACCTCCCATGACCATTCTCGTCACCGGTGCCAGCGGGCACCTCGGCCACCTCGTCATCGACGCACTGCTGTCTCGCGGCGCCACGGCATCCGACATCGTCGCCGGCGCGCGCACCCTCTCCGCGATCGACGACCTCGCCGCGCGCGGCGTGCGCACCGTGCACCTGGACTACAACGACCCCGCCACGATCACGGCTGCTCTCGACGGCGTCGACACGGTGCTGCTGATCTCCGGCTCGGAGGCGGGCCGCCGCTACGCCGGTCACAAGAACGTCATCGACGCGGCAGTCGCCGCCGGCGTCTCGAAGTTCGTCTACACGAGTGTGTCGAAGGCCACGAGCTTCGACTGGCCGCTGGGCGCCGAGCACAAGGCCACCGAAGAGGCACTCGTCGCGAGCGGGCTGCCCACCGTGATCCTGCGCAACGACTGGTACACCGAGAACTACGTCGGCGACGTGCAGCGCGCCGCCGAGTCCGGCGTCATCGCAGCCTCGGTCGCCGACGGCCGGGTCGCCCCCGCCGCCCGCGCCGACTACGCCGAAGCCGCCGCGGTGGTGCTCCTGGAAGACGGACACATCGGTCGGGTCTACGAGCTCGCCGGCGACGCGAGCCTCGGCTACGCCGACCTCGCCGCCGCCGCGGGCGAGGCCCTCGGACGGGACGTCGCCTATGTGCCGGTCTCGCGTGAGGACTTCGTCGCCGCGCTGCAGGGCTCGGGTCTCGACGCCGGGACCGCCGAGTTCGTGGCCAGCATGGAGGACGGTATCCGCGGCGGTGTCCTCGCCGACACCGACGGCACGCTGTCGCGCCTCATCGGCCGCCCGACGACCCCGGTCGTCGACACGTTCCGCGCCGCGCTGGCGGGCTGAATCGGAGGCTCGAGGCGATCGGCCGCGCTCAGACCGGGCGCCCGATCGCCTCGAGCCACCGCAGCCACACCTCGCTGAGGGTGGGGTAGGCCGGCACGGCATGCCACAGCCGGGCCAGCGGCACCTCGCCGACGATCGCGATCGTGGCGGCCTGCAGAAGCTCCGCCATGTCGGCCCCGACGAAGGTCGCGCCCACGAGCACGTCGCGGTCGGTGTCGACCACCGCCCGCGCCTGCCCACGATAGTGGGCGGCGCGGGTACTCGCTCCCGCGATGTTCGCGAGGTCGTAATCGACGACCCGCACCGCGAGCCCCTCCTTCTGCGCCTGCGCGGCCGTCATACCGACGGCAGCGACCTCGGGCGAGGTGAACACCACCTGGGGGACGGCGACATGATCGGCCGTCGCGACGTGCGTACCCCACGGCTGATCGTCGACCGCGGCCCCCCGCGCCCGTGCCGCGATGACGTCACCGGCCGCCCGCGCCTGGTACTTGCCCTGATGGGTCAGCAGTGCCCGGTGGTTGACGTCGCCGACGGCGTACAGCCAGTCGCTGCCGTGGACTCGCATCGTGTCGTCGACGTCGAGCCACGAGCCGGGCTCGAGGCCTGAGGTCTCCAGCCCGACGTCGCCCGTCCGCGGCACGCGTCCGGTCGCGAGGAGGATCTCGGATGCCGTGACCGCTCCGTCTGCGAGCGTCACCGTGACGGTGCCGGTGCCGGCATCCCGCGACACCGCCTCGACCTCGGCGCCGGTGCGCACCTCGACGCCGGCCGAGCGCAGATCTGCGGTCACGGCATCGCCGGCGAAGGGCTCCATCCCCCTCAGCAGGCCGGAGCGGGCGAGGACGGTGACGGCGCAGCCGAACGACGCGTAGGCGGTCGCCATCTCACAGGCGACGACGCCGCCGCCCAGGATGACCAGCGACGCGGGCACCTGCTGTGCGCCCGTCGCTTCGCGCGAGGTCCACGGATCGACATCGGCAAGCCCGGGAATGTCCGGCAGCAGCGCCGCCGATCCGGTGCAGACGGCGACGGCGTGGCGGGCGCGCAGGACGACGGCATCCGTCCCGCCCCGGCGCACCGTGACCTCGCGCTGCGCGCTCAGGCGCCCGTGGCCGCGAACGAGAGCGATGCCGGCGCCGTCGAGCCACTCGACCTGACCGGAGTCGTTCCAGTCATGCACGATCTCGTCGCGCCGGCGAAGCACGGCCGCCACGTCGACGGGTCCCGACGGCGCAGCGGACAGGGCGCCCGGGGCATCAGCGGCGTCGGCGCGGGCCGCGCCCGCCCGCAGCAGCACCTTGGAGGGCATGCACGCCCAATAGCTGCACTCACCCCCCACGAGCTCGGACTCGACGATCGCGACCGTCAGCCCTCCCTGCACGGCACGGTCGGCGACGTTCTCGCCCACCGGCCCGGCACCGATCACGATGAGGTCGTACTCTGCGGATTCCATCCCCCACGCATATCCGACTGTGACGCCAGATTCCAGCCCCTGTCACGGTGTCGGAGGGATGTGGTTGGGTGGATCATCCGAACCGGAGGACGTATGGCGATCGAGTTCCGCTCCGTCACGAAGCGCTTCGCTGACGGCACCACCGCTGTGGACGAGTTCAGCCTCGTCCTCCCCGCCCACAAGACCACCGTGTTCGTGGGCTCCTCGGGCTGCGGCAAGACGACGCTGCTGCGGATGATCAATCGGCTCATCGAGCCGACCAGCGGCGAGATCACGATCGACGGAGAGCCGATCCGCGATCGGAATCCCGTTCAGTTGCGCCGCGGCATCGGCTATGTGCTGCAGAACGCGGGACTGCTTCCGCATTTCAGCGTCGTCGACAACGTCGCCACGGTTCCGATCCTCAACGGCACGCCGAAGAAGCAGGCGCGAGAGCGTGCGCTCGAGCTGCTGGACATCGTCGGGCTCGATCGGTCTCTGGCCGATCGCTACCCCCGTCAGCTCTCCGGCGGACAGCAGCAACGCGTCGGCGTCGCCCGCGGTCTCGCCGCCGACCCCAACATCCTGCTGATGGACGAGCCGTTCGGCGCCGTCGACCCGATCGTGCGCAAGGAACTGCAGGCCGAGACCATCCGCCTGCAGCGCGACCTCGACAAGACGGTCGTCTTCGTGACGCACGACATCGACGAGGCCTTCCTGCTGGGCGACCAGGTCGTCATCCTCGAAAAGGGCGCCCACATCGCCCAGGTCGGCACCCCCGACGAGATCATCGCCGCGCCTGCCAGCGAGTTCGTCGCCGAATTCGTCGGCGTCGAGCGGGGCTCACGCGCCCTCACCGCGAAGAAGACCGCGCACGGCACCGTGCTCGTGGATGCCGCGGGCCGCGCACAGGGCGTGCTGGTCGACGGAGCGCCATGAACTGGGTCGTCAACAACCTCGATCTGATCGGCGGGCTGACCCTCGCGCATCTGCGCCAGAGCGCGATCGCGATCGTCGCGGCCTTCGTCATCGCGCTTCCCCTCGGCTGGGTCGCGTGGCGCTACACGGCCTTGCGGGGCTCGGTGCTCACCACGATCGGCCTGCTGTACACGATCCCTTCGCTGGGGCTGTTCGCGCTGCTGTGGGCGGTCTTCGGCATCCCCTACCTGTCGGAGAACAACCTCAACATCGCGCTGACCGTCTACGGCGTCGCGATCATGACACGCTCCGTCACCGATGGCCTCGACTCCGTCGACGCCGCCACCCGCGAGGCCGCCATCGCGGTCGGCTACGGGCCCTGGCGACGGTTCTGGACCGTCGACCTGCCGCTGGCGGGACCGGTACTGCTCGCGGGTCTGCGCGTCACCGCCACCTCCACGATCGCGCTGGCGACGGTCGGCATCCTCATCGGCGTCGAGAACCTCGGGTACCTGTTCACCAACGGCCTGCAGCGGCGGATCATCCCCGAAGTGCTCGCGGGCGTGGTGATCGTCGTGCTGATCGCCCTCCTCTTCGACCTGATGCTCGTCCTGGCGGGCCGCCTGCTCATGCCCTGGGCGCCCCACCGCGACGGCAGTCGGGCCGAGCGTCGCGCGTTGCGGCGCTTCGCGTCGGAGGGGGTCGCATGAACCTCTTCGTCGACGCCTTCGCGTGGATCTTCTCCCCCGACCGCCTCACCGGCTCGCTCCCCCTGCCCGAGGCGATCGCTCAGCATCTCGCGTTCACCTTCGGCTCGGTGCTCCTCGCCGCGCTCATCGCCGTGCCGGCCGGCTGGGCGATCGGCCACACCGGACGCGGACGGGAGTTCGCCGTCGCCCTGTCCGGAGCGGCGCGCGCGATCCCGACGCTCGGTCTGGTCGTGCTGCTGTATCTGCTGGTGGGCGTCGTCTACAAGAGCCAGGCCGCCGTCGTGGCCTTCGTCATCCTGGCGATCCCCTCCATCCTCGCCGGCGCCTACGCGGGCTTCGAAGCGATCGACCGCTCCACGATCTCCGCGGCGCGCGCGGTCGGCATGACCGGCCGCCAGATCCTGTGGAAGGTCGAGGTCCCGCTCGGGCTGCCGCTGCTGATCGGTGGCATCCGTTCCGCGACCCTCCAGGTCGTCGCCACCGTGACGATCGCCACCTACGTGGGCCTCGGGGGGCTCGGCTTCTACATCATCCAGGGCATCCAGCTGCGCGACACCGCGCAGATCCTCGGCGCCTCGCTCCTCGTCGTCGCGCTCGCGCTCGTGCTCGACGGCGTCTTCGCGCTGCTGCAGCGCATCGTCGTGCCCCCCGGGGTCGCCGGGCGCTCCGCCCGGCCGCGGGCGGCGACCCGGGCTGCCACGGCATCCTGACTTCCTCTCCACAGCACCCAACGAAAGGCACCCCTCATGTCCGCACTGCGCACCTCCCGCGTCGGAGCGCGCCTGGCCCTGGCGGCCACGGCGCTCACCGTCACCGCCCTCGCCCTCACCGGCTGCGGCTCCAGCAGCTCACTCGAGCAGCCCGCCGCCACCGGCGGTGCGACCGGCTCGTCCGAGACCATCACGATCGGCTCCCAGGCGTACTACTCGAACGAGATCATCGCCGAGATCTACGCTCAGGCACTCGAAGGCGCCGGCTTCACGGTGGACCGTAAGTTCAACATCGGCCAGCGCGACGCGATCGTGCCGTCGCTGCAGAACGGCACCATCTCGCTGACCCCGGAATACACCGGCAACCTTCTGCAGTACTTCGACAAGAGCACCACCGCGACGACCACCGAGGACGTGTACGCGGCCCTCAAGAAGGCACTCCCCGAAGGACTGAGCGTGCTCGACCAGGCGTCGGCGACCGACCAGGACTCGTACAACGTGACGGCGGCGTTCGCGGCGCAGCACAACCTCAAGAGCATCGCCGATCTCGCCACGGTGCCCAACCTCGTGCTCGGTGGCGCGCCCGAGCTCGAGCAGCGCCCGTACGGCCCCACCGGGCTGAAGGACATCTACGGCGTCACGGTGAGCTTCAGCGCCACGGCCGACACGACCGTCGACGAGCTCGTCGCGGGCGGCATCCAGCTGGCCGACGTCTACAGCGCCGACCCGAGCATCAAGACGAAGAACCTCGTCACGCTCGAGGACCCGAAGGGTCTCTTCCTCGCGTCGCACGTCGTGCCGCTCGTGAACAGCTCCTTCCCCGCCGACGCGGCCGATGTGATCAACGCGGTCGACGCGAAGCTCACCCCCGAGGGCCTGATCGCGCTGAACGTCGAGTCCAAGGTCGACCAGAAGTCGACCAAGGACATCGCGGCTTCCTGGCTGAAGGCCAACGGCCTGGGCTGAGCCGTCGCGCCGCGTTTCGACTCGTCTGCGTTTCGACTCGTCGCTGCGCTCCTCGCTCAACGACCGGGGTTCCATCCCCCGGTCGTTGAGCGCGGGCAGCGCGTCGAAACGCAGACCACCCCCGGTCGCGGCTCAGAACGAGCGCAGACTCGCTCGCAGGCCGCCGTCCGACAGCTCGTCGCGCAGGATGCCGCGGCGACGAAGCACCGGAACGAGATCGTCGAGAGTGCGGTGGATCGTGACCGGGTGCAGGTCGCCCCACAGCAGCACGCCGTCGTTGCCCCACTCGCCGAGTTCCTCGATCATGTCGGCGAACTCTTCGGCGGTTCCGACGAAGCCGGTGCGATCCGAGATGCGCCCGGCTCGCGCGAGGGCGGTCAAGTGGGCGCGAAGGGGCGCCGTCGCGGCATCCCGATCTCCGATCAGCCGGCGGATCGAGCCCTGCGAGACATGCTCGGCGAACAGTCCCTCCGGCAGCGGGGCGTCCAGATCGAGCACGGTGAGGTCGGTCTCCAGGTCGCTGGACTGCCGTTGCGCGATCACGCGCAACACCGCATCGTCGGGGTGGGCCGACGCCGCCACGACGCGGTCGGCTTCCTCCGGCGAGGAGACGATGACCGGCTGGATCGCGAACATGATCGTGATGTCCGAGGGTGAGCGCCCGCGCTCGATCGCGGCGGCGTGGGTCTTGGCCCGGTAGGCGCGCACGCTCTGTTCGGTGAGAGGCGCCAGGGCGAGCTGGACGTCGGAGTTCGCGCCCGCGAAGCCGAGACCCCGCCCCGAACCGCCGGGTGAGGCGATGACGGGTTCGCCGCGCTCGAACGGCACGGCGTTGAGCGGACCGTCGAAAGCGAAGTACTCGCCGCGGTGGCGTACCGAACGCAGCTTGGTGCCGTCGGCGTAGACGCCGGTCGCGGTGTCGCGCACGAGTGCGCCCTCTCCCCAGGAGTTCCAGAGCGCGCGGATGCCGTCAAGCCATTCCTCCGCGCGGTCGTAGGCGGCGTCGTGGCTCAGCTGCGGGGCGTCGCCGAAATGGCGGGCGCTTCCGGTGTCGGTCACGACGTTGAGGCCGAGCCGGTCGCCGCTCAGATGCTGGAGTGTCGCGAACTGGCGGGCGGCCGTGTAGGGAAGGTACGCGGCCGGGTTGACCGTCGGGATCACACCCAGGCGGGTCGTCGCTTGGAAGAGGTACGGGGCCAGCAGCAGCGGGTCGAGCTTCGGACCGCCGAAGGCGTGCCGCACCCGCAGGTCGATGGTGTCGGGCGAACCGAGCGACGGGGCGTCCTCGATCAGCACGAACTCGAAACCGGCACGCTCCAGCTCTCGCGCCGACTGCTGATAGAGCTCGGGACGCGTCCACTGCCAGTTCCAGTCCAGGTACGGATGGCCCCAGCCGTGCGGGCCGAAGCCGCGCGCGAGGAACCATCCGAAGTGCTGGAGACGGCTCACGCGAGCACCGCGACGGGAACGTCGCTGGCGACCGACAGCGCCTGCGAAAGGTCGTCGATCAGGTCGTGGACATCTTCGATGCCGATCGAAACCCGCAGCGTTCCGGGGTGCACGCCAACGGCGGTGCGCTCGGCGTCGGTCAGAGCCGCGTGCGAGGTGGATGCCGGGTGCAGCACGAGCGAACGGACATCGCCGAGGTGCGTCATGTGCGTGAAGACCTCGAGAGCCTCGACGAACCGGCGCGCCGTCTCGACGTCGCCACGGAGGGTGAAGCTGAACACGGCTCCGAACCCGTCTGTGAGGTCTCGCACCGCGAGCTCGTGGTCGCGATGCGAGGCCAAGCCGACGTAGTCGACCGAAGCGATCTCCGGGCGGCTCTCCAGCCACTGGGCGAGGGCCTGGGCGTTGGCGCTCTGGCGCTCGACGCGCAGGCTGAGCGTCTCGATGCCCTGCCCGATCAGAAAGGCGTTCAGCGGCGACGGCGTGGGCCCGAATCGCGGGGCGACCGACTCACGGGCATAGGCGATGCGCGCGTCCTGTCCCACCCGCTCGAAGAGGCTCGGCGCGCCGCCGCGACCCGCCGCGACCAGATGCGGGTACCGGTGCGCGACCGTGGCGGCGTCGATCCGGCCGCTGTCGACGATCGCGCCGCCGAGCACACTGCCGTGGCCCGCGAGGAACTTGCTCGCCGAGTGGACGACGACGTCGGCGCCGAGTTCGAGCGGCCGGACGAGGTACGGAGTGGCGAAGGTGTTGTCGATGACCAGAACGATCCCGTGCCGATGCGCGAGCGCGGCGAGCGCCGGAATGTCGACGAGTCGATTGCTCGCGTTCGAGATCGACTCCGCGAACAGAGCACGGGTCGTCGGGAGGATGGCGGCCTCCCACGCGGAGAGGTCGTCGATCTCGCTGACGAAGTCGGTCGTCACGCCCAAGCGCGGCAGGTTCTCGCGCAGCAGCCCGCGCGTGCCCTCGTAGATGTGCGTCGAGGCGACGATGTGCTGGCCGGCCTCGAGCAGCGAGAGCAGCGCGACCGTCGTGGCCGCCTGTCCGCTGGCCAGCAGCAGCGCCTGCGAGCCGCCTTCCAGCGCGGCGAGGGTGTGCTCGACCGCGTCGATCGTGGGGTTGCCGATGCGCGTGTACGCGTAGCCCTCTCCCCGACCGAAATGCGCGGCGGCGTCGTCGTACTCGCCGAACTCGAACCCCGCGGTGAGATAGATCGGCGTCGCACGGGCCGCCGCGATCGCGCCGTCGTCTCGCCGCGGCCGGTCATGCAGCTGCCGTGTGGTGAATGCTCGCCTGCTCACGGGTCCTCCTGTCGGCATCGACGGATCGGGCGTCGATGACCGACCCATCGTCGCGGTCAGGCGAGGTGGAGGACCAATCGCGTTTCGTCGTGTGACGGCCCACTCAGGCCGACGCCGCTCCCGCCCGCGACAGCGCGCGCAGCGCGAGGAACGTCACCCATCTGGAGGGCTCACCGACCTCGACATCCAAGGGGAACCACACCTCGCCGGGAAAGTGAAACCCCTGCAGCCAGCGACCGTCGCTCTGACGTGCGCGACGCACGATCTCGAGGGTGTCCGCGGCACGCAGATCGAGCGGGATGCCGTCGTGCGCCGCTGCGGCGGTGACATGATCGGCCGCCTTCAGCGCGCTGAAGGGCGCACGGTAGGGATAGACGAGCAGGTCCGTCCACGGTCCGACCTGTGCGCCCGTGGAGAGTCGGGTGCGCAGACGCCGGGCGAGCAGGTACTCCTCGCCTCGTCGCCGCGAGGCCGCCACAGAGCTGTCACCGGTCAGCTCCTCGTACGCGAGCAGGCCGCGCACGGCATTGATCGTCGAGTGGAACGATGAGCGCACCGACCCGTCGACCCACTCGCAGTTCCAGCCGCCGTCCGGCAGCTGATGAGCGGCAAACCACGCGGCGAGCGGCGACATGTCGCGACCCAGCCACGCCCCGTTCGCCAGCGTCATCGCGTTGATGCAGACATCGACCTCACCGTCCCAATAGGGCAGATCGTCGTACTCCCAACGGGCGCTCACGGCCAGCCGGTCGGCCGTGTCGCCGAGCGCGGCGGCATCCATCCCCCACTCGCGCAGGGTCGTCAGTGTCCAGGTCGTCGCGGTGTACGGCTGACCGGGAATCTCATCCTGGGTGGCGAAATCGAAGCCGTCCGGAAAGAAGGCGCCGCCCGCCCACTGTCCGTCGGGGTCCTGATACGAGAGCAGACGCGCGCCGTCGCCCTCGAGAGGGATTCGGGCGCGCGTCGCGCGCCACACCTCGGCGGGTTCGTCCAGGAGGTCGCGCTCGACCTGCCATCGCAGCGTGGGGTCCGAATCGAGCAGCCAGTCCCGAACGCTCTCGTCGATCATGCGCACACCCCTCCCTCGCCAGACCCGCGCGCCTCACCGCGCCCGTTGGACGGGAACACCGAGCCAGTCGGCCAGATCACCGATCTCGGCGTCCACCATCTCGCGCTCCTCGGGTTCGAGCTCGATGAACTCGTGCACGGCGGTCACCACGAGGTTCTCTTTCTTCTTGTCCAGCTCGGCATCCAGAAGACCGACGAAGCGATCACCCACGAGGATCGGGTGTGCGAAGTATCCGTAGCGACGTTGGGCCTTGGGCTTGAACTGCTCCAGCACGAAGGAGAACTCGAAGAGCTCGGTCAACCGTGGACGGTCGAAGAGCATGCCGTCGTACGGATTGAGGATCGCCACCCGACCTCCGGCGTCGTCGTCGAGCGCGGCGAGTGCTGCCGGATCGACCCGCCATGACCATGACGATCCCTCGACCGTTGCCGGCTCTCCCACGGTGCCCACCGGCGTCCATCGCGAGTTCTGCCGCGCGATGCCGGCGGCCTGCAGCCGGCGCTGCTGCAACACGCGCGCCGCCTCGTCGGGATCGATCACGGGCACGTCGGCGTACACCCGCTCACCCAGGTCCCACACACGCTGCCGGCCCGCGCGACCGACGACCGCCGCCTCGCCGACGTAGGACAGCAGGTCGAGCATCCGCGGCACCTGGTTCGAGCCGTACCAGCCGGCCTCGTCCTGGTGCGCGACCTGGCTCGTATCGTCGATCTGGCCCGCCAGCAACGGGCCGTCGGAGCGCAGGCGCGCGAGAACGTCTGCGCGAAAACGCGCATTCGCCTCCAACCAGCCCGCCGCCTGCGCTCGGAACACCCGCGCACGCATGCCTGCGAGCAGCGCAGGCCGCAGGGATGCCGCGTGGAACTGCCCGTCGAACTCGAACAGCGTCCGATCGTCCTCGACCGCCTTGGTGAGCTGGCCGGGTTCGTACCCCCAGCCGACCCGGGTGAACGGGATGGTCTGCTCAGCGGGCGCGATCGTGGCCGTGGGATCTTGATCGACCCGAGCTGTTCGCCGACTTCGACGACGTCTCCGGGGCGGTCGGCGTCGAGCAGCTGAGCGCGCACGGCGATGCGTCGCGCCTGCTCCCGACTCAGGTGATGCATGCCGCGAGCGTACTCGCCGTCACGGACACGCGCCGCCGCCCGTGCCGCCGTCAGGCCTCCGTGGCCGGTGCGAGTGCACTGTCGACGGCGACGCGCTCATCGAACACGAAGCAGTCGCCGCGGTAGTGCGCCTGCCCCTGCGCAGCGAACCACCCCAGGATGCCGCCATCGAGCTGCCAGGCCTCGATGCCCTCCTCGCGAAGGACGAGCGCAGCCTTCTCGCACCGGATGCCGCCGGTGCAGTAGCTGACGACCGTCTTGTTGCGCAGCTCGCCACGATGCGCGGCGACGGCATCCGGAAACTGCGTGAAACGCTTCAGCCGCCAGTCCAGGGCCCCTTCGAAGGCACCGTCGTCGACCTCGAAGGCGTTGCGGGTGTCGAGCATGACGACCTCGCGGCCCGCGTCGTCGTGCCCCTGATCGAGCCAGCGGCGCAGCGTCTCCGGCGAGACCGCCGGAGCGCGCCCCTCTGCCGGGCGGATCGTCGGGCGGTCCATCCGGATGATCTCCCGCTTGAGCCTCACCAGCATCTTGCGGAACGGCTGCGCGGAAGACCAGCTCTCGGTAGCCCGCAGCAGGGCGAAGCGAGGGTCGGCGCGAAGCTCGTCGAGGTAGGCGCGCAACGGCTCCGCCGCACCCGCCAAGAAGAGATTGATCCCTTCTTCAGCAAGGATGATCGTCCCCTTCAGCCCCGCCGCGACCGCCCGCTCCCGCAACGGCCCGCGCAGTTGCGCGGCATCCGTGAGCGCGGTGAACAGGTAGGCGGACACGTTGAGCACGGCGGGAGCGGCGGACACCGTTCGAGCCTACGGCGCGCTCACATGTCGGTCGGAGTCCACTCCGAGACCTCGTCGAGCTCGGCCGCCTCGTCGGCCGTCAGCTCGACGCGGCCGCCGTCGAGAAGGTCGGCGACCTGCGACAGCTTCGAGGCCGACGCAATCGGGGCGACCACGGTCGGCTTCGCGCGCAGCCAGCCGAGGGCGGTCGCGGCGATCGACACGTCGTGCGCGGCGCCGATCCGCTCGAGCGCCTGGATGATCTGAAGCCCCTGGGGGGTGGCGTAGACCGCGGCACCCTGCGCGCGCGGCGTGTCGTGGGCCGCGGCATCCGTCGAACGGTACTTGCCCGTCAGGAAGCCCTTCGCGAGCGAGAAGTACGGCACCAGCGACAGGCCGAACTCCTCGGCGACCGGCACGATGTCGTTCTCGGTCTCGCGGTGCACGAGGTTGTAGTGGGGCTGGATGGCGACGGGTTCGGCGACACCCAGCTCGCGCGCGATGCGCACCCACTCGCGGATGCGATCGGCCGAGTAGTTCGACACGGCGGTGTAGCGGACGAGACCGTCGGACACGAGCTGACCGAAGGCTGCGACCGTCTCCTCCAGGGGCGTGTCGGCGTCGTCGAAGTGCGCGTAGTACAGGTCGATCGACTCGACGCCCAGCCGCTCGAGCGACGCCTCCGCGGCGGCACGGACGGTGGATGCCGTGAGGCCCCTGAACTGCGGATGCTGGCTGACCTTGGTGGCCACGGTGACGTCGGTGTGGCCGCGCTCGGCGAGCCATGCGCCGATGATCGTCTCGCTCTCGCCTCCGGTGTGTCCCGGCGCCCAGGCGCTGTAGGAGTCGGCGGTGTCGATGAAGGTGCCGCCGCCGGCGTGGAACGCGTCGAGGATCCGGAAGGACTCCTCGCGGTCGGCCGTCCAGCCGAACACGTTGCCGCCGAGGGCGAGGGGGAAGACGTCGATGTCGGTGTGCGCGATGCGGGTCATGTTTCGATCCAACCACCGCCGTGGCGGAGGTGTTCCCCGGGTCTTACGCTGACGTCATGATCGGGGCTGCCGTGATGTGGTTCTTCCTGGTGATCCTCAGCGCGGCACCATTGTGGTTCTGCTGGTACGCCTGGGACACGGCGCGCCGACGCCGGCGAGGCGAGGCCGTCTCTCGGCCGTCCGGCGGCTCCTTCGGGTTCGACGAGGTCTGGCGTCCGAGCGTGGCAGAGGCGCAGGCGGTGTGGGAAGCCGAGCAGATCACTCCGGCCCCCGCCCCGATTCCCGGTGACGGCCCGGGCGTGATCGCGGACGGTCGCATCGTGATCGAGACCGGCCTTCGACCCCCCCGCGCCACCACCGCAGACCAGAGGCGTAGCCTGGAGGGGTGAGTATCGGGAACGGCCCCCGACGTGCGGGCCAGAGGGAGGTTATCGGCGAGCTCTTCGCCGATGAGAGGTGAGTTCGCCTCGGCGCCGTGAGCCGCGTGTCAGACGCCCCGGCACCGAACGTCGACCTCGCTTCACGGATGCCGCCAGGGCATCCGCTCTTACGACCTCACGAAAGGCATGCTCATGCACGCACTCACCGAAGCGCAGATCCGCGCATCGCTCATCAACGTCACCCAGTCCGAGCGCCGCAGCCTCACCCTCCCGAACGGCGTCTCCGACACACGCTGGGACGCGCTGCAGTTCTACGGCGCACGCGACCGCAAGCTCGCGCTGGTGGGTTACGTCGTCGTCGAACTCGACGGGGAACCGACCGGGCTGTTGCTGCGACAGGCCGACGCACGACCGAAGAGTCGCGCGCAGTGCTCGTGGTGCAACGACATCCACCTGCCCAACGACGTGCTGCTGTTCACGGCGAAGCGCGTCGGCGACGCCGGACGGCGCGGCGACACGGTCGGCACGCTCGCCTGCGACCGCTTCCAATGCAACGAGAACGTGCGACGCCGCCCCGCGTCGGCATACATCGGGTTCGACGTCGAGGCCGCGCGCGCGACGCGCATCGCCGCGTTGCGCGAGAACGTCGAGGCCTTCGTGCGCAGCGTCCGCGACGGCCGTTGACCCATTCAGCGGAATGGATATCGAAAGCGTAGCGTTGTCATCATCATGCAACGTTTCGGAACTCTCTCGTTCGGCCACTACGGCCCCCTCGGCGGTGGTCGCGAGCTGACCGCCGGCGACATGCTGCACCAGGCGATCGATCTCGCCCAGGGCATGGACGACCTCGGCGTCAACGGGGTCGCCGTGCGGGTGCACCACTTCGCACGGCAGCAGGCAGCCCCGATGCCGCTCTTGGCGGCGATGGCCGCGAAGACGAAGCGGATCGAGGTCGGCACCGGCGTCATCGACATGCGCTACGAGAACCCGCTGTACCTCGCGGAGGAGGCGGCCGCGGTCGACCTCATCTCCGACGGTCGGCTGGCTCTCGGCGTCAGCCGTGGGTCACCCGAGACGGTCGTGCGCGGCTACGAGAAGTTCGGCTATTCGGCATCCGACCCGCGCGGTGCCGACCTCGCACGCGAGCACATGGACCTGTTCCTCCGCGCGATCGACGGCGAGGGTCTGGCCGAGCGCGACGCCAACTCGCCTTTCGGCGGCGGCCACGGAATGCAGCGCATCGAGCCGCACGCGCCGGGTCTGCGCTCGCGCGTCTGGTGGGGCGCGGGCTCGCGCGACACGGCCGAGTGGGCGGGACGCACGGGACTGAACCTGATGTCCTCGACCCTCGTCACCGAGGCCGACGGGCGCCCGTTCGACATCCTGCAGGCCGAGCAGATCGATCGCTTCCGCGCCGCGTGGGCGCAGGCGGGCCACGCCGGCACGCCGCGGGTCTCGGTGAGCCGATCGGTGTTCCCGATCACGACCGCGGAGGACGAGCTGTACTTCGGCCACAGCCAGGAGGGCGACGGCATCGGCTACATCGACGGCTTCCGTTCGACGTTCGGCAAGACGTATGCCGCCGCGCCCGACGTGCTCGTCGAGCAGCTGCTCCAGGATGCCGCGGTCATGTCCGCCGACACCCTGATGCTCACGATCCCCAGCCAGCTGGGTGTGGAGTTCAACCTGCGCATCATCGAGTCGTTCGCGACGCACGTCGCGCCCGCCCTCGGCTGGCAGTCGACGCTCGCGTCGGCCTGACCTCTCTCGCGCAGGGGTTTGGATCGCGCGGACAGGGCCGGGGCGACCTTGCGCCGAGGCTGACGATGACCGACGCTGGTCGTCATGAGCCGCGTGCGCCTGGACCTGAACATCTCTATCGATGGCTTCGCAACGACCACCGATCAGACCCCGGAGAACCCCTTCGGCGAGGATTGGGGGCGCCTGACCCGCGACTACACGGCGACGCGGACGTTCCGGGAGCGCGTCCTGCACGACGACACGGGCGCGGGGACCACCGGCGTCGACGACGCGTACGCGCAGCGCTACTTCGCCGACCTCGGCGCCGAGATCATGGGTGCGGGCATGTTCGGCCTGCACGAACACGGCGACGATCCTCAGTGGCGGGGCTGGTGGGGCGACGAGCCGCCCTTCCGGGTGCCCGTGTTCGTCCTCGCGCACACGCCGCGTCCGCCCATCGAGATGGCCAACGGCACGAGCTTCCACTTCATCGAGGCGTCGGTCGAAGATGCCCTCGCCCAGGCGCGCGCCGTCGCCGCCGGCGGTGACATCCGTATAGGCGGAGGCGGAACGACCGCGCGCTCCTTCCTCGATGCCGGGCTGGTCGACGACCTGCACGTGGCCGTCGTGCCGATCATCCTCGGCCGGGGCATCCGCCTCTGGGACGACCTGCGCGGCCTGGAGAACGGGTACGAGGTCCGCGCCGAGGCGGCCGAAAGCGGCGTGACCCACCTCACGTTCCGCCGCTGAGGCATCGGGAAGGCAGCCGCAGATGCGCCGGGCGATCGCCGTCATCGCACTGCTCACGCTCGTGGCGAGCCTCGCCGCGTGCGCGCGCCTTCGGGTGGATCCACCCGCGCCCTCCCCTGCCACAGCAGGAGCCCCCGTCGGCAAGTCGGAGCATCAGCTCACCGTCGACGGCCACGACCGGTCGTATCGGCTGTACGTGCCCGCTCATCCCTCCGCGCCGGCCGCACTCGTCGTCATGCTGCACGGCGGCTACGGGTCGGCTCAGCAGGCCGAGGCGTCGTACGGATGGGACCGGATCGCCGACGAGCACGGCGTCGTCATCCTCTACCCCAACGGCGACGGCCGGGCCTGGAATGCAGGTGGGGGATGCTGCGGCTCGTCCGCCCGCGACGGCACCGACGACGTGGCGTTCATCGCCGCGGCGGTTGCCGATGTGCAGAAGCGGGTTTCGATCGACGCCGGGGCCGTCTTCGCCGCCGGCATGTCCAACGGCGCGATGATGGCCTACCGACTCGCGTGCGAGACGACGCTCTTCGCCGCGATCGGCCCCGTGTCCGGAACGAGGCCGGTCGGGCTGGAGTGCACCGCTCCCGCCCCGATCTCGGTGATGGCCGTGCACGGTGTGGACGACACCCGTGTGCTCTACGACGGGGGCGCGTCCACCGTCGGCACCGCGCGGATCGACGCCACCGCACAACAAGATGTGCACGCGCTCTGGGCGCGAGCGGCCTCGTGCGAAGAGGACGTCACCACCTCGGCACCGCCGCTGACCACCGAGACCGCCGCCTGCCCCGACTCCCGCACGGTACAGCTCGTCAGCATCGCCGGGTACGGCCACGAATGGCCCTCACCCGACGGCGGATCCACGCCCCAGGGCGAGCAGGTCTACCGGGGATGGGATGCCACCGCGCAGCTGTGGTCGTTCTTCGACACGCACCGACGAGCGGCATCCGGCTGAGCGGAGACGAACGATGAAGACGAACGATGAAGGCGACCGTCGCATCCCCCCAGACCGACAGTCGCCTTCATCGTATCGCTGCCCGGCTTCGGGCGCCGGATCGCTTAGTCACGACGCTACGTCTTCGAGACGCAGACGCCCAGTGAATATGGCCAATCTTGCGCCAACCTGCACATTCGGTTGAATAGAGCGCTCTTGCGGCCTCGCGAGCCGCTCGGAGCGCACGGATCTTGCGCAAGTCTTGAGGAAGTCCATCTTGACGAGAAGTCAACAGCTCGCTACCGCGTCTGACCGACCGAGAGTCCGAGAACGGGATAGAGCACGGTGAAGCCCTCGACCAGACCGAGCTTCAACGCGTCCCCGGTGTGCCCGACGCCCGGGATATCGTAGCGGGTGACGGCCATCCCCGCCTTCCGCGCGGCCGCAGCGAGGGTGTCGGCGTGCGCCATGTATGCGGGGTCGGCGGATCCCGCCGTGAACACCGCCGTCATCCCGGCGTACGTCCCGGCCGGAGCGGCCGCCAGGATGTTCACGGGCTTGGAGGCTTCGAACGCCTCGCTGCTGCCGCCGTAGACGGTCTTGGTGATGTTGGCGACCTGCTCGGATCCCGGGAAGGGCTCTCCCGAGATGTCGAGGATGTTCTTCCACATCGCGGGGTAGTCGGCCCCGAAGGAGATCGCGCACCCTCCTCCGTTGGAGTATCCGGCGATGGTCCAGAAGGCGGGGTCGTTGATGATGCGCAGGTGCGCCTTCGCCCACGCGACGACGTCCTGCGTCACGTAGGTGCGCGCCCGGCCGAGGGCCGCAGAGTCGGCGCACGCCGTGTCGGCGTTGGCGGAGCCGACTTGGTCGGCGACGATCACGATCGGCGCCAGGCCGTGATTGCGGGCGGCGAACTCGTCCAGCACGTCGCTGATCGCGGTCGGGTCGGGGTTGCCGGGATGGCCCATCATCATGATGACCAGCGGCAGGGCCGGTGCGTTCGGAACGAGCGCGGCGGGGGGCAGGTAGATGCCCGCGGGGCGGGCGGCGAAGCCGGATGCCGTGGCAGGAATGACCTGCGTGCCGCGTGACCCCTTGGTCGGCATTCCGGCGGGCGGCACGAAGGACTGCGCGAGCGGAACGGACGGAACATCGGTGGTCGGCCCGACCTCGGGCAGCTCGAGCGGGTCGTAGCCCGACACGCCGAAAAGCGTCGCCAAGGTGGGGTTCAGGCCGAAGCCGGCGTTGATACCGACCGCCGCGGCGACGAGAAACACCAGGACGGCGAGGGCGGACACGATCCGCCGCCACCACCGCGCACCCACCAGCGCGCCGAGCGCGAACCCGGAGGCAGCCAGGACACCGGCCGCCCACGGCACGACGAATCCCGGCAGGGGCGCCGGGCCGAACAGCTGCATCCGGTCGACGACGTGCACGAGCGCCACGCCCAGCCCGGCTCCGGCGAGCGCACCCCCCGCTGCCCACAGCATGGCGCGCCTGTTCCAACGACGCACGAGCACGATCAGAAGGAACGCTCCCGCGATCGTGTAGACGATGATCGGGACAGCTCCGTCGATGATCGGCAACTGCCAGATCTGCATGCACCGACTCTAGGGCGACACACCTTGGCCATCGCTGAGCGCCGCGGGAGAGATCTGCCCGACTCGTCGCCGGCGGCTGCGCCTGTGCAGCGCGCCGAGACCCGCGAGCAGCGCGAGCAGCGCGGTCACGCGAAGGCGCGAGGGCGAGGAGGACAAGTCGGCTCCAGACTCGAGACGAACGCTCGATGAGGGGGTCGGCGGGGCCACCGTGACGGCGGCACTGCCGACGGTTGCGGGTGCGGAAGAACGCCGGATCGACGGCAGGTGAACGGATGCCGACGCGCAGCGATACGGCACGAGCACCCCTTTCCGCAGGGCCGGAAGAAACCCCCGCAGATCGGGGGTGGCGCACACGAGCGACACCGTGAATAATATGAGGCATGACCACAGGTCGCCCGGTTGGGTACAGCGCCATTTCCAGCTATTCACGTGTCGAGATCCTGCACCTCGTCCAGGAGCAGCCGCGTCGCACGATCACCGAGATCGTGGAGGCGACGGGCCTGCACCCGAACACCGTGCGCGAGCATCTGCAGCGTCTGATCGACGAGGGCTACGTCGTGTCGGCGGCGGAGCACCGCACCACTCGCGGTCGCCCGCGCGTGCTCTACAGTGCGGCCGACGGTATCCTGGCCTCCAGCGCCATCCAGCGCCGCAAGGTGCGCGCCGCCGCCGAGCGGGGCGACCTCATGCGCCGCGTGCTGCCGGGAGCCGCGCCCGAGCTCGACACCGAAGCCCTCCATCAGGTCGACGCCCTCGTCGAGGACCTGATCGACGCCGGCTTCGATCCACTGGTCGATGAGCGCGAGCTGACCGTCGACCTCACCCCCTGCGCACACGCCTCCTCCCAGGCCGAGCATCGCGAAGTGCTGTGCCGCGTGCACCTGGGTCTCATGCAGAGCGTGCTCAGCGCCGCCGGCGGGCCCCTCGCCGTCGATGACATGCGCCCGTCCTGCGACCCGCGCGAGTGCGTCGTCCAGCTGATGTTCGCCGGCGCCACGGCCTGATCAGATCTCGGTTCTTTTTCACGGCCCAGGGCGCCTGGGGCTGGGAAATCCCTGTGTAGCTTCAGTCACGAAGAAGACTCCCGCCCTCGGAAGGATGACGATGGACTTCCTGGACCCGCTACTGCTGGCACGCTGGCAGTTCGGCCTGACGACCCTGTATCACTTCATCTTCGTGCCGCTCACGCTCGGCATGTCGCTGTTCGTCGCCATCTTCCAGACGGTGTGGCACCGCACCGGCGACGTGAAGTGGCTGCACCTGACGCGCTTCTTCGGGAAGATCTTCCTGATCAACTTCGCGATGGGCATCGTCACCGGCATCGTGCAGGAGTTCCAGTTCGGCATGAACTGGTCGAGCTACTCCCGCTTCGTCGGCGACGTCTTCGGAGCCCCGCTCGCCTTCGAGGGCCTCATGGCCTTCTTCTTCGAGGCGACGTTCATCGGCCTGTGGATCTTCGGGTGGAACAAGCTCCCCCGCCGCATCCACCTGCTCACCATCTGGATGACGGTCGTCGGCACCTGGCTGTCGGCGTACTTCATCCTCGCGGCCAACGCGTTCATGCAGAACCCGAAGGGCTACCAGATGTCCGCCTCGGGTCACCGCGCCGAGATGGCCGACTTCTGGCAGGTGCTGACCAACCCGGTCGCGCTGACGCAGTTCCCGCACACCATCTCCGCGGCGCTCATGTTCTCCGCCGGTGTCGTGATCGCGGCATCCGCCTGGCACCTCGCCCGCAAGCAGAACATCGAGATGCTGCGCCCGGCGCTGAAGTTCGGCCTCTGGGCGATGATCATCGGCTTCGTCGCGGTCTTCCTCTCCGGTGACCAGCTGGGCCTGGTCATGGTCCAGACGCAGCCCATGAAGATGGCCGCCGCCGAGGCGATGTTCAACTCGGCGTGCGGAGCCAATGCCTCCTTCTCGATCTTCTCGATCGGCACCCCCGACGGCACCGGTGAAGTGTGGTCGCTGCGCGTTCCGTACGTGCTCGCGTTCCTGTCGACGCACGACTTCAACGGCTGCGTCGAGGGCATCAACGACCTCAACCAGCTCTACACGACGCAGCTGTTCCCGCAGTTCGCCGACCAGGTGAACGGCAACTTCGCGCCCGTCCTGTGGGTCACGTACTGGGCCTTCCGCTGGATGATGGGCTTCGGCCTGCTCTCCACCGCGATCGCTGCTGCGGGCCTCTGGGTCACCCGCAAGAACGCGAAGCGCCCGGTCGCCGGCTGGATGTGGCGGCTCGCCGTCTGGCAGGCGCCGCTGGCCCTGCTCGGCATCCTCGTCGGGTGGATCTTCACCGAGATGGGACGTCAGCCCTGGATCGTGTTCGGTCTGATGCTCACGCAGGACGGCGTCTCGCCGAACGTGCCGGGCTGGACCGTGCTGATCTCGCTGATCG
>ERZ778028.909-NODE-909-length-43942-cov-33.110147_pt1 | contig 43942 bp, 42 predicted proteins | sample MGYA00375758_ERZ778028 | MGnify/ENA primary metagenome ERZ778028 (study PRJEB29350, sample SAMN05389828) | bioreactor metagenome | isolation source: Thiocyanate bioreactor | place: South Africa: University of Cape Town | collected 2014-03-17 ...
GCCCCTGCTGCGGAAGGGCAGACGTAAAGCTACTCTTGTGACACAGTAAGACTAGTGCACATGAAACGTATCGCCGACAAGCTGTTCGGCGACGACTATCAATGGAGCGTGCTCGGTGCGGGCCGCCACCAGCTGCCGCTGGTGACCCAGGCTGCATTGATGGGCGGTCATGTGCGCGTTGGGCTGGAGGATTCGCTGTCGCTCGGCGCCGGCCGCCTCGCGACATCGAACGCCGAACAGGTATCGAAGATTCGGGGCATTCTCGAATCGCTAGGGCTGGAGGTCGCAACACCGGACGAGGCACGACGGATGCTCGCTCTCAAAGGGCGGCAGCACGTGCTTCTGCCCTGAGACGCATCCGCAGCGAATTGTCCCGCGCTTGAGTCGCCAAGCCAAGTCCAGGAAGCACCGCTGTATCCGGTCCAATGCCGAAGGACGTCGACTCTCAGACACCGTGGGTAGTCCCGTAGCCGGCCGCTGCAGCGTCTCGTGCCGGCCAAGGAAAAGCAGCGAGTTAGCTGCGTCAATTTGCAGCAATCGCCACAGAACATTCGCCTGCACGATTCGGTCGGCACTACGGTCTGGCAGTGTTCGGGCTCAGGGGCGCCGGAACGCTGATCCCAACAACACGACCTGCCCGTGGTCGGCTGCCGCCGCCAGATAACCATCGAGCATACGCTGGACCCAACGAGCGCGTCACGGGCACTGCACTCGGCTCCAACTCCGGAATCGGCCGGCCATCGTTTGGGAACGGCGTGATTCCCATTATGCCAAGAACGGCATGAATCACTTCTCACATGTCATTTGTCCCCCCCCCGACGCTCCGCGAGAATTCCGTCGAACATAGACGGCGCGCTGGCACGGGAGCCGCCACCGAAGGAGACAAGAATGCGTGGAAGTGTCGATCCCGACTGCGCGGCCATGGTCAAGGCCGCCCGCTCGGCCGGGGCGAAAGAGATTCATGAGATGGACGTGCTACAGGCGAGAGAGAACATGCGCGCCCGCAGAAGCGCGACGCAATTGCCGCCTCGAGCCATCGTGCGCAGCGACGATCAGGTCGCGACAAGCGAGGGTCGGTCCGTGAGGGTTCGGATCTACCGACCGCCGCACGCATCGACCGACCCACTCCCCGTTCTGATCTATTTTCATGGCGGCGGATGGACAGTCGGCGATCTCGATGTCTATGACTCCATGCTCCGCGATCTCAGCGCGGCCGCCGCGTGTGCCGTGGTGTCGACTGACTACCGCCTGGCGCCCGAGCATCCGTTCCCTGCGGCGATCGAGGATGCGTGCATCTGCGCGCAGTGGGTCAAGCAGCAGGCGGGTACCCTCGGCTTCGATGCATCGAGGATCGCTGTCGGTGGAGATAGCGCCGGGGGAAATATCGCGGCAGTCTTGGCGGGCCTGCATGGAATCGAGCATGACACCCGGTTCATATTTCAACTGCTCGTCTATCCAAACACCGATCTGCGCGCTTCGGGCCCTTCATACGAAGAGCCTCAGGAAGACCAGATCATCGATGCTGAAGCGATCAGGTGGTTCATTCAAAAATACTTGGGGGACCAGGATGCGCGCGAGAACTGGAAGGCCTCGCCTCTTCTTCAGTCCGACATGTCGAAATTGCCAGCAGCCTTGATCATCGCGGCAGGCTTCGATCCGCTGAGAAGCGAAGGCCGCGCCTACGCCGACGCATTGTCAGCTGCCGGAGTCAAGCTGAACTACGTGTGCTTCGAGCGCCAGATACACGGCTTCTTCCTCATGACACGGATCACCTCCGAAGCGGGCCTGGCGCAGGCGTTGGCGGCCGAGAGCCTCAGGGCGGCCTTCGACACCCATGCAACCCCCTGCGTGTTCCCCGACCAGCGCCACGTGACTTCTTGACCACCACATGATCAGCCACATCCAAGCAGCCGTGCTTCACGAGCCCGGCGACACGCTCTCCATCGAGCAACTCGAGCTGGCGCCGCTGCGAAACGACGAAGTGCTGGTGAAGCTCGCCGGCACCGGCATCTGCCACACCGACCTCACAACGATGAGACGGCCCTTCCCCACAGCGCAGTCGATCGTTCTGGGCCACGAAGGCGCCGGCATCGTCGCGGCCGTCGGCAGCCACGTGAGTCGGCTGGCGCCGGGCGATGCGGTCGTGATGAGCTACAACGCCTGCGGCCGATGCCGCAACTGCGTCCGTCAGGCCTCCATGTACTGCAGGAACTTCTTCGGCAGCAACTTCCTGGGCCAACGGGAAGACGGAACCACCGCGCTGTCCCAAAGCGGCGTCCCGGTCCGCAACAACTTCTTCGGGCAGTCCTCGTTTGCCAGTCATTCGGTTTGCCGGGAGTTCAATGCCGTAAAGGTGGAAACCAAGACGCCACTGGCCATGCTGGGCCCGTTGGGGTGCGGCATCCAGACCGGCGCGGGCGCCATCATCAACGTGCTCAAGCCGGCGTTCGGACAATCGCTGGCGATCTTCGGCGCCGGATCCGTGGGGCTGGCGGCGCTTCTGGCGGCGAAGGCGATCGGCGTCGGCACGCTCATTGCCGTGGACATCGATGCGACGCGCCTGAAGCTGGCGCTGGAGCTCGGCGCAACCCATGTGATCGATCCGCGCAAGGATGACCCGGTCGCCGCTATCCACGCCATCACCGACGATGGCGTGGATTTCAGCTTCGAGACGACGGGAAATCCCGTGGTGATGCGAGCTGCGGTAGAGAGCCTTCGGGCACTCGGACAATGCGGCCTGGTCGGCGGCACGCCGCCAGGCACGGAATTCACGCTCGACGTGCGTGACACGATGACCCAGGGCAAGACGATCAGAGGCATCGTCGAAGGTGACGCCAATTCACATGCCTTCATCCCCGAACTCATCAAAATGCACGAGCAAGGCAGGTTTGCCTACGACAAGCTCATCCGCTTTTATCCATTCGAGCAGATCAACCAAGCGATCGCGGATTCCGCTTCCGGCGTTGCCGTCAAGGCGATCGTCCGATTCGATCGCTGAGACCCAGAGCGGAAATCCGGGGCACGACCAGAAAATTTGGAGACCTGAATGAAGACGATAGAAACAGACTACTTGATCATCGGCGCCGGTGCCATGGGAATGGCCTTCGTGGACGTACTCCTGCGCGAGACATCGGCCACTTTCGTCATCGTGGACAAGTACGACCAGCCTGGCGGGCACTGGAACACGGCGTATCCGTTCGTCCGCCTCCATCAACCTTCCGAGTTCTATGGCGTTGCGTCCAAGGCGCTCGGCGCACGACACATCGACAAGGTGGGATGGAACGCAGGACTCTATGAGCTGGCGTCGGTTGGCGAGGTCTGTGCCTATTTCGATCAGGTCATGCAGCAGCAGTTCCTGCCATCCGGCCGGGTCACCTTTCTCCCGATGTCGGAGTACCGCGGAAACGGTCGAGTAGTCTCGCTCGTGTCCGGCGAGCAGATTGATGTGGCGGCGCGCCGCACAGTGGACGCGACTTACATGCGCGTGACCGTCCCTTCAATGCGCGAACCGCCCTACGCCGTCGATGAAGGCGTGGTCTGCATCCCGCCGAACGAACTCCCAAAAAGAGCCGCCCATTTTCATGGCTACACGGTCGTCGGCGCCGGCAAGACCGGCATGGACGCTTGTCTTTGGCTGCTCAAGCAGGGGGTGGATCCGGGTCGCATCACATGGATCACGCCACGTGACTCCTGGCTCGTGGACCGGGGGCTCACGCAGCCGGCCGAGCAGTTCGCGGAGTCGACGCGCGCTGTCATGGCCGGGCAGATGCAGGCGATCTCGTCGGCAACCTCTGTCTCCGATCTCATGAAACGAATCAACGGCTGCGGGCGACTGCTCAAGCTGGAGAGGGCCGATATTCCTACGATGTATCGCTGCGCAACAGTCTCCAAGGCGGAAATTGAGCAGCTGCAGCGCATCGAGAATGTTGTTCGGCTCGGCCGCGTCAGACGGATCCGGCGCGACGAGATCCTTCTGGATGCAGGGGCCATCGCCACCGACCCACAGACGCTCTTCGTCGATTGCACCGCCGATGGCCTCGAGAAGCGTCCGATCGTCCCCGTCTTCTCAGACTCACGGATCACGCTTCAGGCGCTGAGATCGTGCCAGCAAGTCTTCAGTGCGGCCCTCATCGCACACATCGAAGCCGCATACGAAGAAGAAGACCGGAAAAACGACTTGGCGACGCCGGTCCCGCACCCGGACACCGACGTCGATTTCCTTCGAGTCACGATCGCGAATGCGCAGAACCAGATAAAGTGGGACTCCGACCCCGCACTGCGCGAGTGGCTGAGCCAATGCAGGCTGGACATGTGGGGAAAGCTGATGCCGGTACCGCTTGGCCAATCGCCGCAGGACGACGCCCTTCGAGCAAGTCGAAGAGCCGCCGCCGAGGCGATGTGCAGAAAGCTCGACGAACTCCTGGGTTCCGAATCATGAGCGCCGACAGACGCGCACGCCTGAACGGAGTTGATGTCGTCTATCGGGAAATCGGGGAGGGGCCGCTGGTCATCTGCCTCCATGGTTTCCCTGATTCTCCGGACACGTGGGCGGACGCAGCGAGGCAGATCGCATCCGACGGGTACCGCGTGGTGTCCCCTTTCCTGCGTGGGTATGGGCCGGCGGGCTCGGCGAGCGATGGCTGCTACATGGCGTGGGCGGGTGCGGAAGACATCGCCGCGCTGATCGGGCATCTAGGCGAGAAGCAGGCCCGTCTCATCGGTCACGACTGTGGCGCTTCCGTTGCACACGCCGTCGCGGCCGTGCATCCCGAGCTTGTCTCGCAGCTCGTGACAATGTCGGTTCCGCACGGACGCGCACTGTTCTCAGCACTCGTCAGCGACCAGGCGCAGCAGCGCCGAAGTTGGTATGTCTTCTTCTTCCTGAGTCCTCTCGCCGAACTCGGCCTGCAGCACGACGACTATGCGCTGATCGAGCGTCTCTGGAAGGACTGGTCCCCCGGCCATGCGGTCCCCATGGACCACGTGCGGTCCGTGAAGGCGATGTTCAGCGAGGGCGAAACGCTGAAGAATGCCCTGTCGTTCTACCGGCAGACGCATCTTCCTTCTCACACGCAGACGGGTTGGGCGGCCGCCGCCGACAGGGCGCGCGCCATGATCTCGGTGCCCACACTGTACTTGCACGGTGCCAACGACAACTGCATCGGCGCCACAGTCAGCGAAGGAGTCGATCAAATGTTCACCGGGCCCTTCCGTCGTGTCCTCGTTCCGAAGGCCGGTCATTTTCCGCACCTGGAGAACCCCCAATTCTTCGTCGAAGAGGTAAGGCGATTCTTCGCTTCGGCCTAGTCGATGGCAATTCGGATTCATGCGGTCGACGGTATGAATCGACTCTCCGAATTCATTTCTATTCAACAGACTTCATTCGGAGAATGTGACTTCGCACTGAAGGAGCACGTTGTCGTTGTTCCATTCGTGACGAGCGTTCGTCGAATTAACTCTCGCATTTCAAGAAAGTAGACAACCATGACCGGAAGATTGAAGGGCAAAGTCGCTGTCATCACGGGTGCCGCAGGCAACATCGGACTCGCCACGGCGGAGCGCTTTCTCGCGGAAGGCGCCAGCGTGATCGCGGTGGACCGGAACACCGAAGGGTTGAAGGCCATCAAAAACTCGACTGCGGACAATCTGCTCGCCATCTCGGGCGACGTGACATCGGAAACCGATACCTTAAGCCTTCTGGAGGCGGCAACGAAGCGCTTCGGAAGAATTGACATCTTCTTTGCCAATGCGGGCGTCGAAGGCGTCATCCGGCACGTCCCCGACTATCCGATGGATGCCTACGATCGGATCATGGAAGTCAATGTCAAGGGTGTGTTTCTCGCCATGAAGCACATTGCCCCCCATATGAGCGAGGGCGGAAGTTTCATCGTCACGTCGTCGATCATGGGGCTCATCGGAGTCCCAGTGAACGGACCGTACGCGGCGAGCAAGCATGCCGTGGTGGGCTTGATGAAGTCCGCCGCGATCGACTTCGCCCCTCGCAAGATCCGATTCAATTCCGTCCATCCGGGACTGGTACAGAGCGAAATGTTCAACCGGCTCGTGCAGGACTACGAGGATCCCGAAGCAAAGCGCAAGGCTGCACTCGGCAGCATCAAGCTGGGACGATGGATCGTACCGGCCGACATCGCGAATGCCGTCCTGTTCTTCGCCAGCGACGACAGCAGCATGGTCTCCGGCCAGACGCTCGCGATCGACGGCGGCCAACTCCTCTAGACCGCGCGAAGATCCTTCGTTCGCCACGCTGTGAGCGCCGCGACATCCGGCGCTCGCGCCCTTGCCTGTTGAATGCCGAAGCCCTCGTCCTTCGGCGAAATAATTCCATGAACCACAATGAGACTTCAAATGATGTGCGGGTCGCCATCATCGGCGCCGGATTTGCCGGGCTGTGCATGGCGGTGCAACTGCGCAAGCACGGGATCGAGGATTTTGTCATCCTCGAGCGTGCCGCGGACATTGGCGGCGTGTGGCGAGAGAACGTCTACCCCGGCGCTGCTTGCGACGTCCCGGCCGTGCTCTACTCCTACTCCTTCGAGCAGGGCTACCCCTGGACCCAGGCCTACCCGCCCCAGGCTGAGATCCTGGGGTATATGCGACACGTGGTCGAGAAGTACGACCTGGCGAAGCATCTGAGATTCGGCGTCAAGGTCTGCGGCGCCAGCTTCGATGCAAGTGCTGCGCGATGGACCGTGGCAACCCTCGGCGGCCCGCGATTCTCCTGCGCGGCGCTCGTTCCGGCCGTCGGTATCTTCAACGAACCCATGACGCCTTCGATCACCGGAATTGCCGACTTCGAGGGCGAGATCCTCCACTCGGCGCGATGGCCGCGGCAGGCAGCACTGGACGGTCGTCGCGTCGCCGTCATCGGCACGGGCGCCAGTGCGATCCAGATCGTTCCCGAGGTTGCCAAGCGCGCGGCGGAACTCACGCTGTATCAGCGTACGGCACCCTATGTCGTGCCCAAGGCGACGATCGATCCGAGCGATGCGGCCGCGGAGCGTGCGCGCGTCTTCGCCGAGTTCGAGATCGCGGCCCGCCGGCGCTCGGATTTCGAGGTGACAGCAAAGGCACAGGCGGCTTTCGCAGACTATCTGGCCAACCAGGTTCCGGATCCGGTCTTGCGGGCCAAGCTGACCCCTCCGTTCGTGATGGGCTGCAAGCGCACCCTGTTCTCGAATCACTGGTATCAGGCACTTCAGGGCGATAACGTCCATGTCGAGACGGAAGCGATAGAGAAGCTCACGGCCAACGGTATCCTTGCGCGCAACGGCACCCAACGACCATTCGATGTGATCGTCTTTGCGACTGGGTTCGATCCATCGAACTACCTGCCCGGCATCGACGTCGTTGGATCGAAGGGCCGCAAGCTCAACGACACATGGCATGAAGGCGCCGAGGCCTACCTCGGCATCGCAGTGCCGGGATTCCCGAACATGTTCCTCATGTATGGCCCGAACACGAACGTGGCAGGCAGCATCATCTACATGCTCGAATGCCAGGCGGAGTACATCGTCAAGGCGCTGGAGCTGATGCACGCGAGGAACACGGGCACGATGGAAGTCACAGAGGAGGCCTACCGCGGCTACAGTGACACGATCCAAGCGCAGCTGTCCGATTCCACGCTGGCGGCGTCGCACTGCCAAAGCTACTTCATGAACGCCGCAGGTCGCATCGTGACCAACTACCCGGGCACCTCACTCGACTATCGTCACGCGACGGAGATCGTCGATCCATCCTGCTTTCACTTCGGCTGAAGCTTCACCATGACACTCGAATCCTTCGATCCCACCGCGGTCCGCTATCCGGCGACCAACTTCGTCCAGGGCACTGTCTTGGCAGGCGACGCCGATTCATACGAAATCCTTCGGCCGTCGGATGGAAAGCTCGCGCGTGTCGAGCAATGCGCTTCCGTCGAACTCGTCGACCGGGCCATTCAATCGGCCCGGCTGGCATTCCGCAAGTCGGGTTGGGCGCAGCGTGCACCGCGTGAGCGAGCACGCGTGTTCGCGAAGTGGGCATCCCTGGTCGTCGAGCACGCCTCCGAGTTGGCGCAATTGGAGTCGGTGGTCTCCCCGCGGCTCTACAGCGATGCCCACATGTGGGACATAAACAATGCCGCAGAACTCATCCGCTTCAGCGCCGAGGCCGCGGACAAGCTGGAAGGCCAGACACTCGCCACGGCCGCAGACGCATTGAGTATGGTCGTGCGGGAGCCCTATGGCGTGGTGGCAGGCATCACACCGTTCAATGCGCCGATGGCGCTGGCGGTCACGAAGGTAGCTCCGGCCCTGATCGCAGGAAACGCCTGCGTCATCAAGCCTTCGGAGTTCACGCCGTACTCGCTGGTCAGAATCGCGCAACTGGGCCATCAGGCAGGGCTGCCAGAGGGACTGTTCAACGTCGTGTCAGGCTCCGGTGGCAGCACAGGCAGTGCGCTGATCAAGCATCCCGACGTTGACTACGTGAGCTTCACTGGCTCGACCACGGCGGGTGCGCGGGTCATGGCGGACGCCGCCCTGGCCGGCGTGAAGCCCGTGAGCCTGGAGCTTGGCGGCAAGAGCCCTCACCTCGTGTTCGACGATGCCGGAGACATCGACACGCTCGCAGAAATGATAGTCGGCAGTTGCACGCGCAACGCAGGTCAGGTCTGCTTCACTGGCTCACGCCTGGTGGTGCACAAGAGCCTCGCGGATCGGCTGATCGAACGCATGCGGGCCATTATGGTCGACATCAGGCACGGACCCACATGGGACGTCACTTCAAGAATGGGACCCATCATGTCCGAGGCCCAAGGCCGGCGTATCGAGGACATCCTGGCGCGCGCGACGGATGCAGGCACGCGCGTTCTGACGGGCGGGCGGCGTGCGGAAACGCCCTTCGGGGGCGTGTATTTCGAACCGACCATCCTGCTCGCCGCCACGTCCGACAGCCCCGCAGTTCGCGAGGAGTTCTTCGGGCCGGTGTTGACCGTACAGACCTTCAGCGAAGACGATGAAGGAATCTCCCTGGCCGGGCATCCGATGTTCGGGCTGGCCGCGGGTATCCACACGAAGAGCCTGGAGCGCGCCTTGCGGGCCGCCCGCAGCATCTCGGCGGGCTCGGTCTGGATCAATCACTACGGCCCCGTTCCGGACTACAACAGCCCGTTCTTCTCGCCTCACAAGCAGTCCGGACTGGGACAGGAGGGCGGAATGCCTGGGGTGCAAAAATACTTGAAATCAAAGGCGATCCGGCTCAAGCATGGCTTCTTCGCCTGAGCCATCGATTCGCGACGGACGCAACGACTAGATCGCTTCTTGTAAGCACTGCTTGAACATTCTGTTCAGCACCTCCTTTTCACCCCTCAGGTTGAAGCAGCACATCGGTCCGCTGACCAACTCATCCTTCTGATTGATCATGCAAACTCGACCAGATTCGACATGGTTTCGCGCTTGGCGCCGAGAGGTGATCCACAGGCAGTCGTCCTGCTGGAGTAAGGAAAGCGCCACCTGCCCGCGGCTGATTTCTATGTCCGGCAGGTTCGCATGACTCGCCTTTCGGTGCACCGCGAGAACGCGATCCAGCTTGCCGCGCAAGGGGTTCTCCATCTGTGGGAGCAGCCATCGTTCCTGCGCGAGTTCCTTCCACGTGACTTTCTCGCGGCCGGCCAGGCGATGCCCGGCCCCGCACAAGGTCTGAGGGAACTCGTCATACAGCGCTAGCACTTCCACCTTGCTGAGATCGACGGGGATTTCAGCATGACTCAGCATCACGTCGATCGATCCGCTGAGAAGGTCGGCATACAGGTCGCCGCCCATCGCTTCGGTCAGCTTGAGTCTGAGATTCGGCATCATCCCGTTCAGGGACCTGATGGCGCGAGCCAGCAGATCCGTGGCGAAGGTCGGCAGAACGCCGATCCGATATTCCTCGCTGCCGGACCAGGAGCCGCGAAGATCCGACTCCGCCTCTTCGATCTGCGCGAGGATGCGGTGCGCGTGGTGCACCAGCCTCAGCCCGGCGGACGTAGGCACCACGCGCTTGGTGCTCCGATCGAACAACCTGGCGCCCACCAACTCCTCCAACTGAGCCAGCATTCGCGAGGCCGCGGGCTGTGTGATGTGAATCAGGTCCGCCGTGCGGCTGAGATGTCGCTCCTTTGCGAGCGTCACGATGAGGCGCAATTGTTTAAGAGAGAGAACCCGTTCAAAAGTGCTAGTAGTGGTCATATATACCAACAATGACATGAACGAATTCTACGATTTCATTTCACGAAATGCGCTTCGACTCCAACAATGGCGGCCACCAACGACAAGGAGACACAATGAAAATGAATCGCCGCCAGGCCATGGCCATCACGGGCGCCGCGTTGACGGCCGGAAGCCTGCCGTCGTTTGCGCAAGACAGCTACCCAAAGAAGGCGATACGCATCGTACTGCCATGGGTCGCTGGAACGCCGGGAGACACCGCATTGAGAGCTGTGGTCGAACGCATGTCCGTTGATCTAAAGCAGCCCATCTACATCGACAACAAGAGCGGCGCCACGGGGACCGCGGCGATGCCCGAAGTGCTGCGAGCTCCCGCCGACGGCTATACCCTCTTTCACATGAATTCCTCGTCTCTGGTGGCGCCGCTGCTCTACCCTGCCGCCAATATCGACTACGTTCGAGATTTTGTCGGCATCGGGCCCTTCAGCTCGATATTCTCCGTATTGGCCACGAGCACGGCCCAGCCCTTCAAGACCGTTCCTGAACTGGTCGCCGCCGCCAAGGCGAAGCCCGGCGCACTAACGTACGCATCCGCAGGAAACGGGTCGCCGCCTCATCTTGTCGGCGAACTGTTCAAGCAGGCTGCAGGCGTCGATATTCTTCATGTCCCGTATGCACAGGTCTCACAGGCTCTTGCCGATTTGACAACGGGTCGCGTGGACATGATGTTCATGGGGGCGCCGCTTGCGGTCCCCCAGGTGACGGGAGGGCGCCTGCGAGCGGTTGCCGTGACGAGCGCGCAGCGACTGCCCTGGATCCCGGAAATCCCGACCTTCGTGGAGGCGGGATACAAGGATGTCGTGTTTCGACAGTTCGACGGATTGCTGGCACGAAAAGGCACGCCGCAGGGTGTCGTGGGCATTCTCGGCGCAAGCCTTCAGAAAGCCCTTGCAACGCCCATGGTTCAAGAGGTGTTCCACAAGAACTCGATCGAAGTATTCTCGCAGTCGTCGCAGGACTTCGAGAAATACCTCGCCGTCGAATCTGTCAGATGGCTGTCGTTCGGCAAGCGCATCGGCATCTCGGCAGCCTAGAGACTTGCCCTCGGTCTCGGCCTGGACGCGCACCGGGCACCACCCGTTTCTTACCCAGGCAAGCGGCCGGCCGCCGCCTTCAGTGCTTGCGCAAATGCCAGCGCACTGGGCTTCGGCTGCGTTCCGCGACGCGACACTGATATGGTCGCTCCCTGTCAAGGGCACGGGACTGTCATTTGTTAGACCAGTGGCTCGGGGTGATGCGGCACAAGTCTGCTGCTGCGACGATGGATCAGACTGATATCCGTGGGTTGGTTACCGTCTTGTTCCCCTGCACGAACGGACGCACCTTCCTGGGTGAGACGAGTCGTACCTCATAGCCCAATCCAATCAGAGCTCGACCCCAGTCGTGTGCGCCGCCGCAAGCTTCCATGACGACCAGCGCAGCAGCGTGATTGGCAAACCACTCCAGCATCCTTGCGCGTTTCAACTGCAAGCGCTCGATGCAACCGGTATCCATCTCGACCCAGTGCAGCTGAAACACCTTCTTGGCAATGTCGACGGCAATGACGGTACGTTCCATGATGGTCTCCATCTCGATGTTGACAGTGTCTCCCATGATCGACTGCTTCGACTGCATGGTCGTCAGTTGGTCGCTCGGGACACGACCCGACGCTGAACTCGTCCACACGATGCTGGATGCGGCCATCGAGACGGTGGTCGATACCGAAGACCGGCCTGTGGTTCACTCCGATCGTGGTGAATCGCCCCGGCTTTCATGGAGGCCAGTTGGTTTAAGTCATGCCGCCGTCTTGGCGGACTGACTGGCGAGTTGCCGGTAATAGTTTGCCTCAGCTTCTGCAGGCGGGATGTAGCCGATGGGTTCGAGCAGGCGATGGTGGTTGAACCAGGACACCCATTCGAGCGTCGCGAACTCCACCGACTCCTTGGTCTTCCACGGCGCCCGGCGATGGATCAGCTCGGCCTTGTAGAGGCCGTTGATCGTCTCGGCCAGGGCGTTGTCATATGAGTCGCCTTTGCTGCCCACTGATGGCTCAATGCCAGCCTCGCCCAGTCGTTCCGTGTACCGGATGCTGACGTATTGCGAGCCACGATCGGAGTGACAAATCAAGCTGCCGTCGCGTTCGGGTTGACGGTCGTACAGCGCTTGCTCCAAAGCATCGAGCACGAAGTCCGTGCGCATCGAGCTGCTGACCCGCCAGCCCACGATGCGTCGGGCGAACACATCGATCACGAAGGCGACGTACAGCCAGCCCTGCCATGTCGACACGTACGTGAAATCCGAGACCCACAGCTGGTTCGGGCGCTGCGCTCGGAACTGCCGGTTGACCCGATCCAGCGGGCATGGTGCTCTGGAGTTGCTGATAGTGGTCTTCACCACCTTGCCGCGCATCACACCTCTCAGCCCCAGGCGCCGCATCAGCCGCTCGACCGTGCAGCGGGCCACCGTCGTGCCCTCGCGCGCCAGTTGCCTCCAGACCTTGTCGGCCCCATAGACCTGCATGTTGGCCTGCCAGACGCGCTGTATCGCCGGAATGAGGACATCGTCGCGGAGTGCTCTGGCGCAGCGCTTATGCGGCTCGCGCAGCAGCGCCGCGTGCCGCCGGTAGCCCGACGGGGCGACCTGCAAGACCCTGCAGATCGGCTCGACCCCGAAGGTGGCACGATGCCTGTCGATGAAATCCCTCAGGACTTCAGCCGGCGGTCGAGCTCCGCCTGGGCGAAAAACGCGCTCGCCAGCTTCAGGATCTCGTTGGCTCGGCGCAGTTCCTTGACCTCGCGTTCGAGCTCCTTCATCCGCTGGGACTCGCTGGTCGTCACGCCTTCTCGAACGCCGTTGTCGACCTCATCACGCTTGACCCATTCGTTCAGCGTCTGCGGCACGCAGCCGATCTTCGGTGCAATCGACTCGATCGCCGCCCACAGCGACGGGTATTCCCCACGGTGCTCCTGCACCATCCTCACTGCGCGCTCACGCACCTCGGGTGAGAACTTGTTCGACTTCTTCATGGCTCAATCCTCTCAGAGTGTTGAGCCTCCACAAAATCCGGGGCGATTCACTCGACGTTTTCGCCCTCGACGTGGGCTCGATCCTGCTCGACTCGCTCACGGACCTCGACGGCGCGCGTAAGCAGCGCGCGATGCTTGCAGCCAACATCCAGAAGGCCGCCGACGCTGGGATCACCTGCCTCAAGTACAACGTGCAGATGGTCGGCATCACCCGCACCGGCCTTAAGCCCGGACGCGGTGGTGCTCAGAACTCTGGCTTCGTGTATGCCGAATATTCGGCCGATGAAGATCGCAAGCACTCGTACTGGGGGGTTGGCTACCCCAGCAACCAGGAAGAGGGCGGATCTGCATCGGCGGCATTGTGTGGCCAGAAGATGGCGCGTGAAGTACCGCCCGTGACGGAAAAGGCCGGCTGGGACGCCATCGAGTTTCTGGTGGAAGGGCTGGTGCCGGCCGCTGACAAGGCAGGGGTGCGGCTCGCTTGTCACCCGCACGACCCGGCGTACCCAGTGGGAGGCCTGAACGGTATCGAACACGTCGTGGGCTCTGCTGACGGGATTCGACGATTTCTCGCGCTTTCGTCCAGCAAGAACCATGGCTTGAATTTCTGCCAGGGCACCGTGGCTGAGATGTTCAAGGAGCCAGGCAAACACATGATTCCCGTGATTGAGGAATTCGCTTCGACCGGCCGAATCTTCATGGTCCATTTCCGCAACATTCGTGGCGGCTACCTCGACTTTCAGGAAGTGTTTCCCGACGAGGGCGACGTCGACATGTATGAAGCAGTGAAGGCTTACCAGCGTGGTGGCTATGCGGGGCCCCTGTGCCCTGATCATGTTCCCGTGTCGGAAATCGACGAAGGGCGCGAGCGCTTCATGTCGTTCGCATTGGGCTACACCCGCGGTCTGCTTCAAGCGGCCGGCGTGCGCTGAGCCGCGCGCCACTGAATCTCACCGTGCCGAGCGGCCGCAGAGCCGAGGGCGCATTCGCTTACTCATCGGAGACAAACCTTGACTTTTACCCGCCGCATCATCATTTCGGCAGGCGCTATCGCAGCTGCTAGCGCCTTCATTCCTGCCTCGTTCGCACAAGCGGATGGGTGGCCTTCGCGACCTGTCAAGCTCATCGTGCCGTTCCCTGCTGGCGGCACCTCGGACCAGATGGCCCGTCTGGCCGCTGAAGAGCTGGGCCGCGCCCTGAAGCAGCCCTTCATCGTCGACAACCGCTCGGGCGTCGCCGGCAACATTGGAACTGCAATGGCGGCACAGTCGGCGCCCGACGGCTACACGCTTGCGCTGTCCGGTGTCGGCTCGAACGGCATCAATCCCGGTCTGTACGAGAAGATTCCGTTCGACACCAACAAAGACTTCGTCCACATCACGCAGCTGATCAGTGGCCCCAACGTGCTGGTCGCCAATCCGCAGTTTCAGGCCAAGACCTTCAAGGAGTTCATGACGTATGCGAAGGCCAATCCCGGCAAGCTCAGCTATGCGAGTTCAGGCTCGGGTTCGTCGGGCCACCTTGCCATGGAACTCTTGAAGCAGCGCACTGGCACAGACATGCAGCACATCCCGTACCGCGGAGGTGCGCCCGCGCTCAACGATCTGCTGGCCAACCAGGTCCCGGTGATGTTCATCAACCAAGATGTGGCACTGCCACACGTGAAGGCTGGAAAGCTGCGTGCGCTCGCCGTGACGAGCGCTGAGCGAATTCCGCTCTACCCTGACGTCCCGACAATTGCAGAGTCTGGGTATCCTGGCTTCGAAGCCAACTCGTGGGTCGGCCTGTCTGCGCCAAAGAACACTCCACAAGCGATTGTCGATCGTGTGCAGCAAGAAATCGCTCGTGCATTCAATAGCGCCACCCTCAAGAGCCGGCTTGAGGCACAAGGCTTCGTCGTTGCAGCGTCCAAGCCGGCACAGTACCAGGCGTGCGTCAAGGCCGAATCGGAGCGTTGGGCGAAGGTCATCAAAGCTGCGAACATCAAGCCTGATTGATCAGAGATAACCAAGATGGCCGAACTCCAGAAACTCCGCAGCCAGCGCTGGCTGGCGAACGATGACTTCCGCACGTTCAACCACCGCAGCCGCATCATGCAGATGGGCTACGACCGAAAGGACTGGGAAGGCAAGCCACTGGTGGCCATCTTGAACAGCTGGTCGGACTACAACCCGTGCCACATGCACTTTCGCCAGCGGGTGGAGGATGTAAAGCGCGGGGTGCTTCAAGCTGGCGGTTTTCCTCTCGAGATGCCCACGATCTCTCTGAACGACGCCATCGTGAAGCCATCGGCTCTGCTCTACCGAAACATGATGGCGATGGAAGTGGAGGAGATGATCCGCTGCTACCCCGTTGACGCAGTCGTACTGATGGGTGGATGCGACAAGACTACCCCGGCCATGTTGCTCGGCGCTACCAGTGCAAATGTACCTGCGCTCTTCCTGCCCGCGGGGCCGATGTTGCGTGGCAACTCACGTGGCACCACGCTCGGCTCGGGATCGGATGCGTTCAAGTATTGGGACGATCGCCGCGCAGGCGTCATCACCGAGCCTGAGTGGGACGGCATCATCAGCGGTATTGCGCGCAGTCCAGGAACATGCATGACCATGGGCACTGCGAGCACCATGACCGCTATTGCCGAGGCCCTGGGCATGTCACTGCCGGGTGCCTCCGCCGTCCCAGCCGTGGACGCGGGGCATCAGCGGATGAGCGCACACGCCGGTCGACGGATCGTGGAAATGGTGCACGAAGACTTGCGGCCATCACAAATACAGACGCGCAACGCGTTCCTCAATGCGATCACAGTCGCAATGGCGATGGGCTGCTCGACCAACGCGATCATTCACGTGATCGCGATGGCGCGCCGTGCGGGGACTGACGTCGGATTGCAGGACTTTGATCGCATCAGTCGGTCGGTGCCTGTGATCGCCAACATTCGACCCAACGGTACGAGTCAATACCTCATGGAAGACTTCTACTACGCGGGCGGACTGCCCGCGTTGATGAATCGGCTTTCGCCGCACTTGCACCTAGGTGAGAGGACTGTGACCGGGCAGACGGTGGGCCAGAACATCGAAGGCGCGCAAGTCTACAACGACGATGTGATCCGCAGCCTGGACAACTGCGTGTATGCGGAAGGTTCGCTCGCGGTTCTCAAAGGCAATCTAGCGCCCGATGGCTGCGTGATCAAGCCGAGCGCCATGAGCGACAAGTTTCTGCAGCACAGCGGCCCGGCTGTCGTATTCGATGATTACCCGAGCCTCAAAAAGATGATTGATGATCCGGAAGCTGACATCACCGAGAACCACGTCATCGTGCTACGTAACGCGGGACCGAAAGGTGGACCAGGGATGCCAGAATGGGGAATGATTCCTGTCCCGACGAAGCTTCTGAAGCTTGGTGTTCGGGACATGCTTCGCATCAGCGACGCGCGCATGAGTGGAACGAGCTATGGCGCCTGCGTGCTACATGTGGCACCTGAAGCTTACGTTGGAGGCAACCTGGCATTGGTTCGCACTGGTGACGTCATCAGCATCGATGTGCCGGGCCGACGCATCCATCTGAATGTCGACGACGAAGAACTCACGCGCCGTCGCGCAGAATGGAGTGCGCCCAAGCAGAGATTTGGGCGTGGCTATGGATGGATGTTCTCGGAACACATTTTGCAGGCCGACCAGGGCTGCGACATGGACTTCCTGCAAACGGCATTTGGTGAGTCTGCTGGGGAGCCTGACATCTTCTAACCATCTGCCAAGAAGAGCGAGCGGGATTGGGTGATCAAGCGCTTTCGCGCACGACCAGCTTGAAACCTAGATCATGCACCCGCGGCGAGTTTTCGGTTTCCCCGCGCAACCGTTGCACGAGCAGAGAGCCAGTTCGCTCACCTAGCTCGCGCGACTCTATGCGCACCGTCGTCAAGGCTGGCACGCTCGCTGCAGCTACGGGAAGGTCTGAAAAGCCCGCGATCGCGATCCTCTGCGGCACTACCCACTTGTTGTGCCGGCAAGCCATCAGCGCGCCCAATGCGAGCGTGTCGTTGCTGCAGAACAAACCATCGAGCGCAGGCTGCGCAGCGATCAGTGCTTCGAGGCTGCGCGCACCGTCGTCTACCGAGGACGGTGGCTGCACCAGCTGAACAGCCACATTCGAGATACCGATCTCCTTTGCGGCCTCGCGAAATCCTTGAAGTCGCTGCGACGAGCGATGCTCTTGCGCGCCAATAAAGCCAAGCCGCTGGCACCCGCGCGCCAGCAGGTGTCGTGCCACGGCTGCACCAGCTGCAGTATTCGAAAAGCCCACCACTGTGTCGATCGGTGAATCACTGAGGTCCCAGCACTCCACAACCGGAATTCCTGCGCGCTGAAGTTTCGCGCGGACGCCGCTCGAGTGCTGCGTGCCGGTGAGCACCATGGCGTCGACCCGACGACCGATGAACGCGTCAACGAGCCGCTCTTCCTCTCGCGTGTCGTACCGGGTCTGGCCCAGCAGCAGTTGGTAGCCAGCGGCTGAGAGCGTGACCGACAGCCCGTCAATTGTGTCCGCGAACCATGCGTTTGACAGCGTGGGTACCAAGGCGCCAACGATGCGCGAACGGCTTGATGCGAGCGTGCCCGCGTTGAGGTTGGGCACGAAGCCGAGCCGAGCGATGGCGGCCTCCACGGCGGCACGGGTGACGGGTGCCACGCTTTCGGGCGCGCTGATGACGCGTGAAACAGTGACGCGGGCCACGCCGGCCTCGCGTGCGACGTCGGTCATTCGAACACGAGATGGCAACGAGAAGCTCACGCACTGCTCCGTTGGAAAGCCGCAAAACCCATGCTCGCGAGGCGCGCGTTGGGACGCAGCCTCCCGGCAGCATAGAACACGCGTGTCTCGTCGATCCCGGCGCGGCCGATGAACAGGGTGGATTGTCGCGGCGAGGCGGGTTCAGTTCGGGCTGCCACCCGCAATCCTGAAAAGCCTCCCCGACAAAGGCGCGTCGTTGAGCACTTCGAGGCTCACGGACTGGCGCGCCGTAGCGACGTATAGGCTGGAGAACTGGCCGTCGAAGGCCAGGTCGGTCGGGCAGGGCACGGGCAGCCCCACCACCCTGTCCAGACCGCCATCGGCCGCGAAGCGCACCACTCCCCAACCACCTTGCAGACATGTCCAGATGCCGCCTTCGCTATCGAAGGCCAAGCCGCTCACCGAGCCGGAACCTTTGGGAATGGTGGCCAGTCGACGCACGCCTGGTGTGCCAGGCTTGAGCATGAGAATGCTGCCGGTGTCGGGCGCTGCTGCGAAAAGAGTGGCATCTTCCGAGCGCCATTTGAGGCACTGCACGGCCTCGCTCACGCGCCACTGGACGTTGATGCCTCCATCTGACTGCAACTGTCCAATCACCGTGACGCCGGCTTGCTCCACCGCAGCCCAGAGAGGACCGCCGGCTTCATCGCACAACGCACGCAGGCCGGAAGGAATCGGTTGGTCTACGGACCGGGTCGAACCGTCCGGGTCAATGGCCACCATGGCTTCTCCCACCACGGCGCAGACGGCATCATCGCGCTGCACCAAGGCGACGATCGGCTGCTCGAACGAGGCGTGCACAGTGTCGACGCCCCCCAGTGTGCAGTGCACCGCGGGCGCAAGCCTGTCGGCCCAGTACAGGCACTGATTCCGCGAGTCCCAAAGGGGGTAGGCGCCGTGAAACGCCCAGTGACCGGGTACAGGCTCTGCTGCGCCATTCGGGACAGTGGCGGCCTCGGGATGCAACTGGGCACCGACCCGGCGTGCCGCGTCGGCAAGTTCGGGCCCCAGCAGTTGAAGGCGGTCGGGTGTGAGCCGGTAGGCGGGCCCAGCCACGCTGATCGCGCCCCGCACCCGTCCATTGGTGTCGACAATCGGCGCACCGACACATCGCACGCCCAGCACGATCTCCTCGTCGTCGATGGCATAGCCGCGTGCGGCCGTCACCTTGAGTTCGGCCTGCAGCCGTCGTCGGTCGGTGATGGTGTGCTGCGTGAGCGGCTTGAGATTCAGCTCGCGTATCAGGGCCTCGCGAGCACTCTCGTCGAGCACGGACAGGATGGCTTTGCCTTGACTGGTGCAATGGATGGGTTTGCGCTGCCCGAGCGCAGCCTGCGAGCGCCGGCTGTGTGCCCCATCGCAGCGCTCGAGCGAAATGACCTCGCGGCCGTCCAGAGCTGCAAGATAGGAGGTCTCGCCGGTCAGGTCGCGCAACGTACGGAGCTCGATAGCGGCGGCGGCCACCAGGTCAGGCATCGCATAGGCTTGGCGAGCCATCTCGAAGCACCGAAAACCCAGGCAGTACACCTTGCGCAGCTGGTCGCGCCTCAGCAAGCCGCGCGTCACCAGCGTGGCGAGCAGGCGATACACCGTGGTACGCGGGATCGCCAACCGATCGGCCAGCTCCGTCTGGCTCAAACCCTCAGGCGCCGCGCCTACCGCCTCGAGCACGTCGAGGGCCTTTTCCAAGGCCCCAGTTCCTTCGCCGATGTTTTTGGTCACTTTGTCTCAAATGGTGGTACTTGAACGGGCTCTAGGGTGCTCTGAGCCAGGGCTCCTATTTTATTTGGTGCGCTTCATTCTTACGATAGCGCCACGAGATCGGCACGAGCCCGCAGCTCATCCGATTCCCACAATCTGAGACAAGCCGTCTTGCTTCTGCCCACCACCATGACCCAACCTGCCGCACCCCTCGCCTCCATCCCTCAGCGCCCCGCAGCGCCGCACGTGCCCGATTCGGTCCTGGACCGCCTGGCCAAGGCCACCAGCGGCTCGCTCACGACGCAGCTTTACATCAAGGGCATTCGCCAGCCAGTGCTGCACGGACTCACGCCGCTGAGCAAAAAGATGAAGCCCTTCGCGGGTCGCGCGTACACGATGCGCTTCATTCCTGCGCGAGAGGATGTCGACCGCTACGACAACCTCACGACCAGCCCCAGTGCAGACAACCTCCAATGGGTCGGCGTGGAGCAGATCGAGCCGGGTCACGTGCTCGTGATCGACAGCAACCAGGACGGCCGCGCGGCGTCCATGGGCAACATGCTGATCACCCGGATGATGATGCGCGGTGCGCGCGGCGTGATCACCGACGGTACCTTCCGCGACGGCACCGAGCTGTCGGAGATGGACTTTCCGATCTGGTGCACGGGCGTCACCGCGACCACCCGACTGTCCTATCACCATGTGGCCGACCTGAACGTGCCGATCGGTTGCGCCGGCGTGGCCGTGTACCCGGGCGACGTGATCCACGGGGACGGCGACAACATCACTGTGATCCCCGCACACATGGCTGAAGAGATGGCCGACCTGTGCGAGAAGCGCGACGACATCGAGGCTTACCTCGCGCTGCGCGTGCAGGCCGGCGAAGCCCTGTGGGGCCTGTATCCGCCCAGCGACGCCACGCGGCAGCAGCACAAGCAGTGGGTGGCCGACGGACGGCCTCCAATTCCTGCGGCGAAGCCTGCTGGCGAGCGCTGAATTCTTTGAACTGAACCTGGAAGCAGACCGATGACCACCACTACCTACACACCCGATTACTACGACGCCTTGATCCGTCGCTACTTCGATGCCTGCAACGCCGCCGACTATCAGGCGCTGGTCGATTGCTTCACTCCCGATGCCGTGCACTATTTCCCCTCCGGCCTGCCTGAGGTGCCCTGGAAGAGCGCAGACACCATCGCCCGGAAGTGGCAATGGTGCGTGGAGACGCTGGGCTCGCAATGGACCATCGAACGCATCATCGTGAGCCATGACAAGCCGGAGGCCATGATCGAGTGGACCCACTGGAAGAACAAGAGCGGCACGGCGCTGCGTGGCGCCGAGTGGTACGACTTCGAAGACGGACGGATCAAGGAGATCCGTGCGTACTACGCGTCGCCGGCCGACAAGAGCACCCCGATCAACGAACTGGTTGGCTTCGACTACGCAGCTCGCGGCTACAACCTCCAGAGCGCGTGACGATGACGTCGTATCCCCAAAGCACCGTTGCGGACGTCGATGCCGCTGTCAAGGCAGCGCACGAAGCCTTCCAGTCGTTCTCCAGTTCCGGCGCGCAAACCCGCGCGGCATTGCTGCGCGGCCTCGCGCAAGTGCTCGAAGACAACCGTGAGCGGCTCGTCCTGCTGGCCGATTCGGAAACGCATCTGGGTCCGGCGCGACTCAACGGTGAACTCGATCGCACTGCCTTCCAGTTGCGTGGCTTTGCAACGCGGGTGGAGCAGGGCGCCGCTTTTGCTTTCGAGGACGACCCGGCCGTGGCCGGCAGCCCGCCTGTGGGCCATCCGCATTTGGTTCGGGTGCGTATTCCCGTAGGCCCTGTTGCAATGTTCAGCGCCAGCAACTTCCCGTTCGCGTTCTCCGTGCTGGGTGGCGATACCGCCTCGGCGCTGGCTGCAGGTTGCTCCGTCATCGTGAAGGCACACGGTGGCCACCAGGGCCTGTCGCACACCGTCGCAGGGCTGGCCCGCGATGTGATTGCGACGCAGGGCTTGCCGGTGGGACTTCTGGGCTTGGTCGACGGCCCCGGATCCCAGATCGGCGTGGCACTGGTCGAGCATCCGCTCATCCAGGCTGCAGCGTTCACGGGATCGGTGCGCGGTGGGCTCGCACTCGAAAGTGCGGCCCGTGGTCGGAAGCAGCCGATTCCTTTCTATGGCGAGCTTGGCTCCGTCAACCCGGTTGTCGCATTGCCCGCGGCCCTGGCTGTGAAGGGGGCCGAACTGGCGCAAGCGCTGGCCGGCTCCATCACCATGGGCACCGGCCAGTTCTGCACCAGCCCCGGCATCGTCTTGGTGCCCGCGGGCGAGAGTGGCGATGCCTTCGTCGCGCAGCTTTCGGAGGCGCTGCGTGGCGCCAAGACACACGAGATGCTCACGCCGCAGATGCGCAAAGGTTTTGACCAGGGCTGCGCGCAGTGGGCTGGCGAACCGAAACTGAAGGCGCTGTTGGCTGAGCCTGCCGCGGCCGATGACGTGTCGCCGCGGCCGTACCTGGCGCAGATCGATGCTCAAGGATTCCTTTCATCCCACAAGTTGCATGAGGAGGTCTTCGGTCCCGCCGCGATCGTCGTGCGTGTATCCGGAATCGAGCAGGTGATTGATGTCCTGGACGCGGTGGGTGGCTCGCTCACGGTCACCGTTTGGGGCGCGGACGCGCCCACGGACGACAACGTCTCGTTGGTGCGCGCCGCATCGCGCATCGCCGGGCGTGTGCTGTTCGCGGGCTTCCCGACGGGCGTTGCTGTGACGGCGGGACAGCACCACGGCGGGCCATTCCCCGCCTCTACGGTCCCGTTCACCACCTCGGTCGGCTATGCCGCGCTCGACCGCTTCCTGCGCCCTGTCGCTTTGCAGGACGCGCCCCAGTGGCTTCTCGACCGCAAGGGGGTTCCCGCATGATGCGTCACGTCGTTCTGTTTCGGCGCAGGCAAGACGTCGAGAAAGATGCAGGTCGCGAGAAGGATCTGGCCGACCGCATGGCGGCGTTGGGAGCGCAGATTCCCGCGATCCAGAAATGGCATGTCGCGGCGAACGAAGTAAACCGCCCGATCTGCTGGGACTATGTGCTCGAGTCTGAGGTGGCCGACGCGAATGCGCTCGACGAGTACCTGTTCCACCCGCTGCATCAGGCACTGGTGGCAGACCTGAAGCTTTACTTCGAGTGGGCCGCGGTGGACTACACGGCCTGAACTGCGTTAGAGCGGTGTGGGCACGGGCAGCCCCGCCGCACGTAGACGATCCGCCAGCGCGGCGATGGTGCCAGCCGACAGCGGCACGCCATGCTTCTGGGCCGCGCGATGCAGAACCATTGCTTGCTCGCCCGGCACGCGTACCTTGCGCACGCCCGGTCGTGGCGGATTGTCGCGGCATGCATCGGCGAGCCACGTGGTCTCGGTGACAAACGCGTCGGTCCCGCCGAACGCCGCGGGATCGATCACCTGCAGGAACACGTTCATCACCACGCCCTTGGGTCGGCTGTTGCGCCCCAGACCCGAGAGCCCTTGAGTGAGCGCCTCTACCAGCAACGCCATGCCGTAGCCTTTGTGGCCGTGGTCCAGCCCGCCCACGGGCAGCAGTGAGCCGCCGTCCTGGACCGCCGCCACGGGGTCATCGGTCGCGTGTCCTTCGGCATCTATTGCCCAAGCGCCTGGAAATCTCCGACCTTCGCTCGCCAGTTGCCTGGCCCGGTTATTGGTAGTGATCGAGGAGCTGATGTCCAGGAGCATCGGGTCCTGCGATGTTGGTATGCCGGCTGCCAACGGATTGGGAGTGAATAGGGGACGCATACCGCCAAAAGGTGCCACTCCGCTCGATGCCGGCCCCGAACAACTGAGAATCGGCATGAGTCCCCGGCTGGTGAGGCGCGGCAGGTAGGTGGCCAGGGCGCCTGTGTGATGTGCGCCTGCGATCGTGATCGTGAAGACACCGTGTTCAGCGATCCGTTCGAGCGAAAGATCGATCGCGCGATGGATCAGCCAGGCCCCGGGGAGCCGATGCCCGTTCCATGCGACGCAGGCACCCCGGTCGGAGACAACTTCTATCTCTCCTGCGTGAGCCAGGCTGCCGCTCTCGATGGCTTCCAGATACCAAGGCACCAGCACGAGGCCATGCGTGGCGTGACCCATCATGTCTGCATCGAGCAGCGTGCTTGCGACGGTGCCTGCCTTGTCAGCCGCCAGCCCCGCGTGCACGAACAGCTTCGTGACATCTTCGAGGAGCCTGTCCGCTGGATAGCGAGACTCGGCGGCGCCTTCGACAGTGGAAGGCGAATGAGGAAGTGTGTGAGTCATGAGATGCAAGTCGGTGGCACAACGTCTGCCAATGTACTTTTCAAGGCGTGAAGGCGCATCGGAACCGCTTCCCATTCCTCCGGGCAATCCCTTGTTTTGGAGCGTGCATCTCACCCCTTGGGACATGAGACGGGCACGCCGGTTTCCGGTTGCTGACATCGCTCGTATCGTCCGTGCCAACTACCGCGCATGCGCCGACATGCGCGGCTCATATCAACGATTCAACAAGGAGACTCCATGGCTATCAACAGCCGTACGCACGCGCTGACGAGCGTAAAGAAAGACCGGCGCACCCTGCTCGCGGCGGGTCTGGCACTCGGCGCCGGTGCGCTGGCGCAGACAGCGGGCGCTCAAAGCAATAGCGCAAATGCATGGGCACCATCGCAGCGCTACCCCGATCCCGCGATCGAGATCCTTGACCCGTCGTTCGCCAAGTACCGGCTCTACAGCGCAGGAGTGGAACGGCTGGCGACGGGTTTCCGCTGGGCCGAAGGACCCTGTGTGGGTGGGCGACGGCAACTACCTGCTGTTCAGCGACGTCGCCAACAATCGCATTGTTCGCTGGGATGAAGCCACAGGGCAGTCCACGACCTACCGCGCCTCTGCCAACTACGCCAATGGCAATACGCGAGATACGCAGGGCCGGCTCGTCACTTGCGAAGGGGCGGCAGTGGGCGGCGTGGGACGTCGAATCGTGCGCACGGAGCCAAGCGGCAAGATCACCGTGTTGGCAGACAACTTCGAAGGCAAGCGTTTCAACTCGCCCAACGACATCGTCTGCCGTTCCGATGGATCGATCTGGTTCACGGATCCGCCATTTCAACTGACCAACGACTACGAGGGGCGTATCGGTAAGCAGGAACTGCCGCACGCGGTCTATCGCATCGACGGCAGAAGCGGCAAGGTGACGCAGGCGATCAGCGACCTTCAGGGCCCCAATGGCCTGTGCTTCTCTCCCGATGAGAAGACGCTGTACGTCATCGAGGGTCGCGCGCAGCCGCACCGGCTGATCTGGGCCTACGAGGTGTCGGCAGACGGCCGCCTCGCGGGCAAGCGCAAGCATGTCGATGCCGGTTTGCCGGCTGGAGCGCTCGACGGCATCAAGTGCGACGTTGACGGCAACATCTGGGCGGGATGGGGTTCGAGCGGTATGCCGGGCGTGGACCCCGCAACGTTGGATGGCGTGATCGTCTTCAACCCTCAGGGCAAACCCATCGGCCACGTCCGCCTGCCGGAACGCTGCGCCAACCTGTGCTTCGGCGGCGTTGACAACAACCGCCTGTTCATGGCGTCCAGTCATTCGATCTACAGCTTGTACGTCAACACCCGCGGCGCCGAAGTGCGCGTGTGAAACCTTTGGGAGACATCACCAATGCAATCACTGAAACCTCTGGTCCTGCTGGCTATCGCGTCGCTTGGCGCAGCCTCCCACGCCGGAACATTTGCCTACGTGTCGAATGCGGAGGACGGCACGATCTCCAGTTACCGCATTGACGCAGCAGGCGGCACACTGCAGCCGCTTGCCACGACGCCGACGGGAAAACTGGTGATGCCGCTCGCGCTGAGCCCGGACGGTCGGCATCTCTATGCTTCCGTGCGGTCGCAGCCTTATTCGGTCGTGACCTATCGGATCGACGCGCGAAGTGGTGCGCTTGATCGACTTGCGACGGCGAATTTGCCAGACAGCATGGCTTACATCTCGTCCGACCGCGGCGGAAGGTATCTGTTCGGTGCCTCGTTCGGCGGTGACGTGATCAGCGTCAATCCCATTGGTCCCAACGGCGTGGCACAGGGCGAAACGCTCCAACTGATCAAGACGGGGCGCCACGCGCATTCGATCGTGGTGGACCCCAGCAATCGCTTTGTCTACGTCGGAAACCTCGGTGTGCACCGCGTGCTGCAATTTGCATTCGACGAGCACAGCGGCGCGCTGGCTCCGATCGATGCAGGCTTTGCGCCTGCCGAGGCGGGGTCGGGGCCGCGTCACTCCGCACCGTCGCCCAATGGCAACTTCCTGTATGTGCTGAGCGAGTTGTTCGGTTCCGTGACCACCTATGCGATTGATCGCAAGACAGGCGCCTTGAGCGCGAAGGGATCTTTCGACGGCGTGCCGGCCGCTCGCTACAAGCTCGAGAAAGGTTTGATCCGCCCGCCGCTGGGTCAGGGCGAGAAGGTGGATGACACGCCGCGGATCTGGGCCGCAGACATCAAAGTCTCGCCCGATGGACGCTTTGTCTACACAACCGAGCGAACCAGCAGCACCGTCACCTCGTATCGCGCGGATCCTGTGACCGGAGCGCTGAGCTACCAGGCCACGATCGAGGTGGAAAAGCAGCCACGCGGCATCGCCATCGACCCTCGCGGCCGTTGGCTTGTCGTGACGGGGGAAAGAGTGCTGAGGTGGGTCTTTATGCCATCAATCCGCAGTCCGGTGCTCTCAAGCGCGTCGCCGGTGCGCCGGCTGGCAAAGGTGCCAACTGGGTAGAGATTGTCGATACGGAGTAATTGCGAGAGACGACCGGGGTCAAGAGGAGAAGCCTTCTCGACCTCGATGGCTTCCGATCAGTCGATCGCTGTCGGGGCGCCAGCCAGCAAGGCCGCATAGCGCCGCAGATCCACGTTGCCGCCGCTGAGGATCACGCCCACGCGCTTGCGATGCACCGGCAGCACGTGCTCCAGCAGTGCGCCAAGGCCCAGTGCGCCCGTGGGCTCGACCACCATCTTCATGCGCTGGGCCAACCATTGCATGGCATGCACGATGCTTGCGTCTTCGACCGTGACGACGTCGTGGACGTGGTGCCTAATGATCTCGAAGTTGCGCTCGCCCAGTTGCGTGCCCAACGCTCCTTCCGCAATCGACTGCGGCGGTGATATGCGCACGATGCGCCCTGCGCGCAGCGACTGCTGGCCGTCGTCACTGGCGGTGGGTTCCACGCCCACCACCTGGCAGCGTGGGGACAGCAGATGCGCGGCGAGGGCGCTGCCGGCAAGCAGGCCGCCGCCGCCCAAGGGAGTCAGCAGCGAGTCCAACTCACCGACCTCCTGGATCAGCTCCAGTGCCGCAGTGCCCTGGCCTGCAATCACCCGGTTGTCGTCGAAGGGATGGATCAACGTCAAGCCGCGCGCCTTTACCAACGTCGCGCACATCGCCTCTCGATCATCCCCCAGACGGTCGTACAGCACGACCTCGGCACCGTATCCACGCGTCGAATCGCGCTTGACCGTTGGCGTATCGCCGGGCATCAGGATGGTGGCGCGCGTGCCCAGCAGCCGCGCTGCCAACGCGGTTGCCTGTGCATGGTTCCCCGACGAGTAGGTGATGACGCCGGCGGCCCGCCTCTCGGGGTCCAGTTGCGCGACGGCGTTGAAGGCACCTCGGAACTTGAAGGCGCCCATCCGCTGGAGGTTTTCGCACTTGAAGAAGATCTCGGCGCCGAGGCGCTCGTTCAACGTGTGCGACTGCATGACGGGCGTCCGGTGCGCGACGCCCTGCAGCGCGCGCGCCGCCACCAGCACGTCCTCTGCCGTTGCAGGCGTGCCGATGTCCTGCGCGATCAAGACGCTTTGCCGAAGGTCTCGCTATCGGCACGCCAGGAAATGGCTTGCTCGCTCAGGCTGAAGCCCAGGCCATGGCGATCCGACACATGCATGCGCCCGTCCTGCAGGTGCATCTGCTCGTTGAACATCGGGCCGAGCCACTCGAAATGCTCCAGCCAAGGTTCGATCGGATACGCAGCGGCAAGGTGAAGATGGATCTCCATCGCGAAGTGCGGCGCGAGTTTGCGCCCCTTCATCGCGCCGAGCGCCATGATCTCGAGGAACGGCGTGATGCCGCCGACGCGCGGCGCATCGGGCTGAATAAAGTCGCTGCCTTCGGCCAGAATCAGTTGCGCATGTTCTCCCGCGCTCGTCAGCATCTCGCCTGTGGCGATCGCGGTGTCGAATCGCGTTGCCAACTGGGCATGGCCTTCGAAGTCGTAGGCGTCCAGCGGTTCCTCGATCCAGGTGAGGTCGAAACCTTCGAAGGCGCGGCATGCGCGGGTGGCTTTCTGACGGTCCCATTGCTGATTGGCGTCGACCATGAGCGGGAAGCTGTCGCCCAACAACTTGCGCACGGCACCCACGCGCTCGATGTCGATCGAAAGGTCTGGCTGGCCCACTTTGAGCTTGATGCCGCCAATGCCGCTTCGCTGCGAGATCTCGACGTTCTTGAGCACCTGGTCCAGCGGCGTGTGCAGATAGCCGCCCGAGGTGTTGTAGCACTGCACTGAGTCGCGGTGTGCGCCAAGCAACTTGGCCAGCGGCAGCTTGGCACGTTTGGACTTGAGATCCCACAAAGCGATGTCGAATGGCGCGATCGCCTGCGTCGTCATGCCGCTGCGCCCCATGCTGGCGCCTGCCCACAGCAGTTTGGTGAAAATCTTCTGAATGTCGCTCGGGTCTTCTCCCAGCAGGTTGGGAGCGATTTCCTTGGCGTGCGCGTACATGCCGGGTCCGCCTGCGCGCTTGCTGTAGCCGAAGCCGATGCCGTCCAGCCCGTCGCGTGTCCGGATTTCGGCAAAGATGAAGGCGATCTCGGTCAGCGGCTTTTGCCGCCCCGTGAGCACCTTGGCGTCACTCACCGGCGTAGCCAGCGGCAGGAATATCAGCGACACCTTCACGGAGTCGATGCGGTCGCCCGTTTCAGCCGCGGTGCGCGCGCCCTCCGCCACCTTGGCGTAAGAAACGATGTTGGATTCGACAGCAGATGCCATGGAGAAGCTTTCAGTGTTGAGATGCGAAAAGTCGACGGATCATTCGGGCTTGAGACCGCCTTTGCGGATCACCTCGGCCCAGCGTGCGTTCTCCGACTCGACGAACTTCGTGTAGTCGACGGACTTCGATGCGACCACGACGAAGCCGGTGCTCTCGAGCTTGGCGCGAGCCGCTGGATCGTTGAACGCCTTGACCATGGCTGCCTCTAGCTTTTCGACGATCGCCTTGGGCGTGCCCTTCGGTGCCGAGAGACCAGTCCAGGACACTGCGCTGAAGCCGGGGTAGCCCGACTCGGCGACGGTGGGCGTGTCGGGGTATAGCGGATTCCTTGTCAGGCTGGTGACGGCCAGTGCCCGCAGTTTTCCTGCCTTGACGTGAGGAAGCGCCGCGTCCTGGTTGGTGAACATGCCTGGAATCTGATTGGCGAGAACGTCGGTCAGCGCGGGGCCGCCTCCCTTGTAAGGGATGCCGACGATGTCCAGACCTGCAACCTGCTTGAGGTATTCCGTCGTCAGGTGACCCGAAGAGGCGGGCACCTGACCGTAGTTCACCTTGCCCGGGTTCGCTTTGGCATAGGCGATGAATTCCTTGAAAGTCTTCGCGGGGAAGTCCGGGTTCACGACGAGCACGTTGGGGCCGGCGGCGAGTTGCGAGATGTGGATGAAATCGCTTTCCTTGTAGTTCGGCTTGGGCGCCTGGAAGCCATGAATGACGGCGTTGCTGCCAATCCCGGACAGCACGAGCGTGTAGCCATCCGGTGCCGCCTTGGCAGCCTGGTCCGCGCCGATCGCACCGCCGGCGCCGCCCTTGTTGTCCACGATGAAGGGCTGCTTGAGCTGCTTGCCGAGCTCCTCCGCGATGATCCGCCCCATCAGGTCGCTGGTGCCTCCCGCAGGGAACGGCACGATGATTTTCACGGGCTTGTTCGGGTAGTCAGCCTGGGCGTGGACGGCCAGGGGTGCAAATGCGGCGGTCACCAGCGCGATGGCGGTCAAAACTAGTTGGCGTTTGTGCATGGGATCTCCTTGGAGGGCTCGAATGAAAGAACTTGGTGGACGTTTTGAAGTCCTGAATGAAAGCGTTTCCATTGAACCGGAGCTGACTCTGAACTTCTGCAGGGTTATCCCGATGGGCTTGTGATAGCGTCCCGCATGTTGAGACTGAACGTCTGGTTCAGTCGGCGATGCCGAGCGGCCAGGGCACAAACTCGTTGAGCCCCACCCCCAAGGCCTCGCTCTTCGTCTTCTCGCCGGAGGCGTGGCGCAGCACTTGCTCGAAGATCCGCTGGCCCATGTCGGCAATGGTGGCGTCACCGTCGATCACAGGGCCGCAGTTGATGTCCATGTCAGGCTCCATGCGCGCGTACATTGGTGTGTTGCTGGCCAACTTGATGGTGGGAGAGGGCACCGAGCCGAAGCACGAGCCGCGGCCCGTCGTGAAGCAGATGAGATTGGCTCCGCCCGCGATCTGTCCGGTGGCGGAGACCGGGTCATAGCCGGGCGTGTCCATGAATACCAGACCGTGCTGTGTCACAGGCTGGGCGTACTCGTAAACCTCCATCAACGGTGCGTTGCCACCTTTCTTGGCCCCGCCGAGCGACTTCTCCAACACGTTCGCGAGGCCACCAGCGTTGTTGCCAGGGCTCACCTGGCCGTTGATCTGCGTGTCGCGTCCCTTGTTGTACTCGAGCCACCAGTCGATTCGGGCCACGAGCTTTTGGCCGATCTCGGGCGTGCGTGCTCGCGCTGTCAGCGTGTGCTCTACGCCGTAGATCTCGGAGGTCTCGGAAAGGATGGCCGTGCCGCCGTTGCGAATCAGTATTTCCATGGCCGCGCCAAGCGCGGGGTTGGCGGACAGACCGGAAAAGCCGTCTGAGCCGCCGCACTGCATCCCGACCATGATGTGCTCTGCAGACACTGACTCGCGCCGCGCTGTATCGGCTTGCGGGAGCATGGCACGGACGATCTCGATGCCGGCTGCAATTGCTTTTTTGGTACCGCCTGCATCCTGGATGACGAGTGTCTGGAGCATCGGGCCGCGGACCAGACCCTGGTGTTCGAGGAAGGCCTCAAGTTCGTTGTGTTCCTGGCCCAACGCGATGACCAATGCGCCTGCCGTGTTGGGGTGCTTCACATAGCCTCCGATCGTGCGGCGCAGCATGTCCATAGGCTCACCGCTGCGTTCCATTCCCGAGCCTTGTTCGTGGATGTAGGGAACGACGCCGTCGACATGGGGATAGGCAGCGAGCTCGTCCGCATCGAAGAAGCGGGCGATCTGGCGCGCCACGGTGGCGCCGCTGTGGGAGACGATGAACACGCCGATGTAGTTGCGCGTGGCCACGCGCCCGTCTGCGCGCACGATGCCATGGAAGCGAGCCCGGTCGCCCGGCGACAGCAGCACTGTCGGCGCGTAGTCCAGGCCGTGCCTGTAGTCCTTGACCAAGTCGCCGAAGGCGATGTTGTGACTGTGCATCCAGGTGCCGGCGGGCAAGTCCTCGGATGCGAAGCCGATTACGGTGTTGTACTTCAGTACGGGCGCCCCCTTCGCTATCGCGCGAGTCGCCATCTTGTGGCCAGCGGGCACGGCCTGGAGTGTCGTCACACCCTCGGCTGGAACAGGTGTGCCTGCGGGAACTTCCATGCGCGCGACGACAACGTTGTCCTTCGGGTCGAGGCGGATGAAGGGATTGCGGAGCACGGCGTCGGAGGGCTTGACTGTCGAGGAAAGCGTCGGAGTGATGGGTTTGGCGGTGGTGGTCATCGTGAGAGGAGTTCGTTGAGCAAGGGCAGGAAGGGGCCTTCGGGAGGAGCGCTTCGCCTTCAGGCCAGCACGCCGATCGGCCAGGGCACATACTCGTTGTCGCCTACGCCAAGCTCCTCGCTCTTCGTGAGTTCGCCGCTCGCGTATTCCAACCAGCGCTGGAGCACCACTTGTGCCATCTCCAGTACGCCGGTGCTCCCGTCGAGAACAGGGCCGCAGTCGATGTCCGAGTCGTCCTCCATGCGTGCGAATGCGGCCGAGTTGCTGACCAGCTTCACCGTCGGCACACCGGCTGCACCGAATGTGGAGCCCAAGCCCGTGGTCAGCGCCACCAGGTTGGCGCCGCTGGCCACCTGACCGGTCGCGGAGACCGCCGCATATGCCGGCGCATCCATCAACACCAGCCCATTGGCGTTAACGGGGTGGGCGTATTCGAGGACGGCCTGGATGGGTGAACTGCCTGCGCGGAGGAAGCCCGAGATTGCGTTGTCGGCGGAGCTCGCCATTCCTCCCGGATTGCTGCCGCTCGTGCGAGTGAGTTGCGTGTCGCGGCCGTGTGTGTAGGTCTTCCACCAATGAATGCGCTGGGCGATGCGGCCACCGACCTGCGCGCTGGCGGCACGTCGTGCCACCTGCTCCTGCAAGGCGGCCAAGTCGCTGGTCTCGGAGAGGATGGCTGTACCGCCGGCCTCTACAAGCAGATCCACCGCTGCACCCAACACAGGATTGGCGGAGCGCGCGGCGAGATCATCGACGGCAGCGGACTGGAGTCCCACCACCAGATGCCGGGCCGGCACAGGTTCGCGTTGGCAGGCATCTGCCATGGGCAGCATTTCCTCGACGGCAGCAATACCGGCAGCTACCGCATTGGCCGTGCCGCCAATTTCCTGCATCACGATCATGTGCAACATGGGGCCCGCGACGAGCTTCTCCTGTTCAAAGAAACCGCGGATGTTGTTGCGTTCGCAGCCTAGCGCGATCACCACCGCGCCGACGATGTTCGGGTTGCGAATGGTCCCGGCAATGGTGCGGCGCAGGAGGTTCATGGGTTCGCCGGTCATTTCCATGCCGCAGCCCAACTCGTGCACGAACGGCACCACGCCATCGACGTTGCCGTACGACGCCAAGCGCTTCGACGTGAAGTGGTCGGCCACCATGCGCGCCGTGGTCGCGCCGCAGTTGCCCACGACAAAGATGCCAATGTGGTTTCGCGTGCCGACTCGCCCGTCCGGCCGCACGTAGCCCTGGAATTCGAGGTGTGCTTGCTGAGGCACGTCATTCGCGTGGCGTGAGGCGCGCGGCACGTTCGGGGCAAGCCGGGACTCGCCGGGAGAAGGGGTGTTCATCGAGGTTGACATGGCTCTTCAAAGCGTCATGGAAGCGCTTACATTGCGTGGTGAAAAAAGAGGCCCAAACGAGCCTGCTTTCCATTTTTCAGTGCATTTTATGGAAACGCTTTCATTGGGTCAATCGCGCGGTATAACCAATGCTTCCGCATCGTTATGCGGCCCCCAAAACGTGAAGCGCTCCAGAACCTCTCCCTCATCGTCTTCCGTGCCTTCGGGCTCGGCCCCTCGCATGTCGGACGTGGCTGCGGCTGCCGGGGTGTCGCTCGTCACGGTATCGCGTTGCATCAATCAGCCCGACAAGGTCACGCCTGAAACGCTGGCTCTGGTGCGCGCGGCAGTGGAACGCCTGGGCTACGTTCCCAATCTCACCGCGGGCAGCCTGGCGTCCAATCGATCACGCATCGTTGCCGCGATCGTGCCGACCATCTCCAATTCGGTCTTTTCCGAAATGGTCGAAGCGCTTGCCAGCACATTGAGTGCGGGCGGCTATCAACTGCTACTTGGACAATCCTCATACCGCGCGGACGACGAGGAGCGCCTCGTAGATGCGTTTCTGGGCCGTCGCGTGGACGGACTGGTGCTGACAGGAGCACCACGTGCAGAACAATTGGCACAGCGCCTGCGCCGTAACGGCCTGCCCGTCGTGCAGACCTGGGACCTGCCACTGCGGCCGATCGACATGGCGGTTGGTTTCTCGAATTTCGATACCGGCATGGCCGCAGGACGCTTCCTCGCTGGAAAGGGACGACGGCGCATTGGTTTTCTCGGCGCCAGCGAAGACCGTGCAGCCCAGCGGCTCGCCGGCTTGCGCGCTGCGCTGGCGGATGCAGGGCTGCTGCCACCAGAGGTTGAAACGCTGCCGCCTCCGGTGCTGGTGGACAAGGCTGGCCCAGGCCTTTCAGCCATGCTCGAGCGTGCGCCCGATCTCGATGCGATTTTCTGCAACAACGATCTCCTGGCCGCTGGCGTTCTGTTCGAATGCCAGCGCCGTGCTGTCCGAGTGCCTGACGACCTGGCTGTGCTGGGTTTCGGCGATCTGCCTATTGGTACCGCGGCCTTTCCGGCACTGAGCACCATCCGAATTGGCCTGCGCGGCATGGGTGAGCAGGCAGGGCGCCTTCTGCTTGCCCGTTTTGCCGGGGAGGGCAATCTGCCGGGCTTGACCGATCTCGGTTTCGAGGTGGTGCAGCGCGACAGCGCGTGAAGTGGCTTTTCGGCGATCTTCAGCGTACTGCCGGTGTGCCGTCGATCACCTCATTCGCGTTGCCGGATCGACGGCGGCTGCGCACGTTGAAGCGTTCGATCTTGCCCACGATGAGCCAGTAGCTCATCACGGCCACCAATCCGTGGAGGCCGACGAACACAAGGGCGTAGTGGAAGGAGTTGGTAGCTCCGAGGATGTAGCCGATGACGAGCGGTGTGGTGATCCCTGCCGTGTTGCCGATGGCGTTGAACACTCCGCCGGTCAAGCCGATCAGTTCCTTCGGGGCCGTGTCAGCAACGACCGTCCAACCCAGCGAGCCGAAGCCCTTGCCGAAGAAGGCCAGAGACATCAGGCCGATCACCATCCAGTCCGCGTCGACAAAGTTGCAGCCAATCATGCTGGCTGTCAGAAGCAACCCGATAGTGATGGGGATCTTGCGCGCGATCGTGAGCGAGCCGGTGCGCCTGAGCAGCCAGTCCGTGACGAACCCGGTGCTCACTCCTCCAATGAAGCCCGCAATGGCGGGTAGGGAAGCAATGAACCCGGCGTTGAGGATCGAGAAACCACGTTCCTTGACGAGGTACGTTGGAAACCAGGACACAAAGAACCAGGTGATGGCCGTGATGCAGTATTGCGCGAGGAAGATGCCTGAAAGCATGCGGCTGCGAAAAAGGTCCAGGATGCCGGGCGCATCCGGGTCTTTGCGCACCGAGGTCTGCCGTGCGTTGAGGTCGGTGAGCGCACCGCCGGCGCGGATCGAGTCCAGCTCCTGCGCCGAAAGCGAAGGGTGGGTTGCAGGGACGTGAAACCAGGCGTACCAGACCACGGCCAGCAGCAAGCCAAGGCCACCCATGACCGAGAAGACATGTTCCCAGCCGAAGCGATGGTCCAACCAGCCCATGAGCGGTGTGAAAACGGCAAGCGAGAGGTACTGCGCGCTGTTGAAGATCGCCCCGGCCACGCCACGTTCTCCGGAAGGAAACCACATCGCGATCACGCGGCCTGAAGCGGGTCCAACGGGTGCTTCGAAAACGCCCATCAGAAAACGCAATGCGATCAGCGTAGCGAACACCGAGCCGAACCATGCCGCGGCACCTTGCAGCGCCGTGCAAATCGACCAAAGCACCAAACCGATTACCACTGTGCGTTTGGCACCCAGCCGGTCGACCAGCCATCCTGCCGGGATGTGGGCCAGGACGTATGCCCAGGCGAACGAAGAGAACAGCCATCCCATCTGGACAGGAGACAACTGCAACTCCTTGGCCATGCCTGAACCGGCAACGGACAACGTGGCCCGGTCGCCAGTGCTGAAGGCCAGCACGACGGTGATGAGGGCGAGGATGAGAAATCGCTTGCGATGGGTAAACATGAGAGTGCTGGCAAAGGCGGTGAGTGACCCGGCTACTGGGTGCATCGGTGGGACGATGCAATGCGTGGGACACGGCTGTAATCGCGTGTCTCGAAGGCTCAGGATGGCGTGTCGGGGCGGCTGATTCATTGTCGTCAGCCCCTGTCTCCAAGGCCATTCAACGCATCGCACCAGTCCCACATGTTGGGCCGTACTGTCCCGGTTAAGGGATTACCCTAAGACCGAGGCCCCGCCGCTGCCGCGGAAAGGCCGTCATATTGAGGGGTGTTGAAAAACGCTCGTCCCGATATTTGGGCCAGCCGCATCCGTGGGGTAGGGTGCCGCCGAAGACCTTCCCTGTTGCAGATCAGTGGAGACCATTTCCATCATGAAGCGCATTGCCATCACTGGCGCCGCAGGGCTAGTCGGCACCGGCCTAAGGACACAATTGCTCGAGCGCGGCTACGGCGTGCACTCGCTCGACGTGCGACCGGTTGCGATCGAGCATCCATCAGAGACATCCGCAATCGCAGACGTCACCGACCAAGCCGCGCTCACGCGTGAGTTGGAAGGCTGCGACACGGTTGTGCACTTGGCCGCATGCACTACCGATGCGGCATGGCCCGAACAGGTGAAGCTCAGCATGGAGGGCAGCATCAGTCTTTTCGATGCGGCGCGTTCGGCGGGCGTGAAGCGAGTGGTCTATGCCAGCTCGCATCACGTGGTGGGATTGCATCCACGTGCGCCGCATGGCCCCCGGATGGGCAACATGGCCATCCTGAGGCCCGACAGCCGCTACGCGGTCGGCAAGGCGTTCGGTGAATCGATCGGCGCGCTCTACGCATACAAGTTCGGCATGCCCGTGCTTTCCATTCGCATCGGCAACGTCAACACACGTCCGATTGACCGGCGTCGCTTGGGCAGCTGGATCAGCTTTCGCGATCTGGCGCAGTTGGTTGTAATCGGCATCGAGCACGAGGACCTGATCTTCGACGTGGTCTACGGGATCTCCGATGCTTCAGGGCGTCACTACGACAACGCCGCTGCCTACGCTCTTGGTTATGTGCCCCAGGATCGCTCAGAGGGCTTGGACGACGAAGTGCTTCGCGATGATCCTCCGCCCGCACTTGGCAGCGCGGCCGCGCGCGCACCTTCCGAGCTCACGCTTGGCGGCATGTTCTCCCAAGCCGAGTTCGTTGGCGACAGCGCAAGACTGCTGACTACCCATGGGAACGACGCGAAATGAAGATCGCCGCCATAGAGGTCATTGAAGCCGTCGTACCCTTCGACGACGGAGGCTCGGGAATCGGCATCACGCCGGGTCGTTGGGATTCTTTGGAATTCGTGCTTGTGCGCGTCGAGACCGACACCGGCCTGATTGGCTGGGGCGAGTGCTTTGCCTACTCGTGCAGGGCAGCGGTTGCCACAGCGGCACGGACCATGGTCGCCCCGCTGCTCGAAGGCCGCGAACTGCCGGCAACGCCTGAGCCGCTCAATCTTGAACTGCAAAAACGTCTGCACATCTTTGGGCGATACGGCATCGCCATGTTTGCGATCTCGGGTTTCGACATTGCGCTGTGGGACATTGCGGCTCAGGCTCAGGGAAAGCCGCTGCATGCGCTGTTGGGCCCCCAAGTACGCAACGAGGTCTCCGCGTACGCGAGTCTCGTGCGCTACGGAGATCCTGCTCTTGTCAAAAAATACTGCAGCGACGCGAAGGCGCTCGGCTATCGTTTCGTGAAGCTCCACGAGATAGAACCGGCCGTCATGCGCGCGGCAAGGGAAGCTTGCGGCCCTGAGATCGGCATCTCGGTCGACGTGAACTGCGCATGGTCGCCCGACGTTGCCCGGGAGCGCATCCCAGTGCTCCAGGAAATCGATGCCATGTGGATCGAGGAGCCTGTGTTTCCTCCCGAGGACATCTTCAATCAGGCCGCTATCAATCGAGAGTTTCCGGTCGGTGCAGGGGAGAACGCCTGCACCCGCTACGAGTTCGCCCGAATGATCGATGCGGGTGCGGTGCGATTCGCGCAGCCATCGGTGATCAAGGTCGGCGGCATCACCGAGTTCGTCGGGGTGTGCGCATACGCGGCCGCCAAAGGTGTCGCCGTCATGCCGCACACCCCATATTTCGGCCCCGGCTATTTCGCAACACTTCACCTGCTTGCCGGGCTACGCGGCGAGCCGCTGTTCGAGCATCTATATATTCGCCCTGCAGCCGACATTGCGCTTGGCGGAACACCGCTGCCGGTACAGGGCACCGTGCCTATTCCGAGTAGCCCTGGGGTCGGCTTTGCTCCAGACCCGGCAGTGCTCGCGCGTTTCAGGCTCAATGCCTGAGCCTGTGCGGGAAACCTACGAGCGCCCCAACGAACGCAAGGCGCGTGACTGCCACAACTTCGATTTGGATGATTCTCGCGCCGGCAAGCAAATTCACTGCACGTAGATCGTGGCCGACGCGGCCACGCCCGCCACCGAGGTGCCGAAGGCCAGGCCCAGGCCCTTCACCGGCGCGGACAGCGACGCAGTTCTGCTTGGTGACTGCGCGGCAGGACTCATCAGCGTTGACATCCCTCTGAGCGTGGTAAGCGCCCAGTGAACACGCCTTGACGATGTCAGTGCGTCGTCGCCGAGCCTGATGTCTACCCATGGCACTATGACGGCTTGGCAAGACTTATGAGACATTGATGAGCGATCTTCACGCGCGAGTGGCGAACAGCTTTGCTGCGCAAGGCTTGATGGTGACCATGGGTGCCCGGTTGGCCGTGGTTTCTGAGGGCGAGGTACACATTGAGTTGCCCTTCTCAGGTGCCTTGTCCCAGCAGCACGGCTATTTGCATGCCGGGGCCACGACCAGCATCGTGGACAGTGCTTGCGGCTACGCTGCACTCACCAAGGCTCCCCCTGGATTAGAGGTCGTGACGGCGGAGTTCAAGCTGAACCTCTTGCGGCCTGCGCTCGGCACGCGCTTCTTGGCTGTCGGGCGAGTTGTGAGTTCGGGCAAGCTCTTGACGGTCTGCACCGGCGAGGTTCGGGCGTTTGTCAACGACGGTGATTCGTACAAGGTTGTGGCCTTGATGCAAGCCACGATCGTGAACGTGAACGCCACGCCGGCGTAGCTGCTAGAGCGCTCGCCAGTGATGCGGCAACAGCTCCGCAATGCGGCTGGCCGGGTGTGAGAGCAGCCGCTCGAGGACATCCCTGAGGTATGCGTGTGGCTCGTGGCCGTTCAGGCGCGCTGAGTGCACCAGGCTCATGACGGCCGCAGCCCGTTGACCAGCGCGCAAGCTGCCGGCGAACAGCCAGTTCTTACGGTTATGCGCAGCTGCGCGTAACCGAAATAAGGTGAACCGCGTGCTTATGCGAAGTCCGTAAGGCTGAGCCTGTCCTGAATTTTGTGTTCGAGGCATAGCATGACGAGAAGGAGCATGTATGCCAGTGAGCAAGACGAAGATTGTCCGCGCCGAAGTAGAACTGAGCCACCGTGCCGCTTGAATCGTGAGCCAGGGGTGGAAGCCGACGCAGCGATGGTCGGCTGTGGATAAGTGTATGTCCTGTCTTGGTTTGTGACTTCCTTTCGCTTCTTGTGATCGAGCTCATAGGGCGCAAAGGGCCAAGCCCGTAGCGCCCTGCCACGCGCTGCAGCCGTCAGTCGGTAGCGTCTATTGGATCGATCTTGGCGCCTGCCTTGCGGGTCTGCTCCCTGGCCTTGATGCGCCTTTTCGCCATGGCACTGCTATGCAGGAACCGATGGCTCTCGTTGCCCGTCTCCACGATGTGGCAGTGGTGCGTGAGGCGGTCGAGCAAGGCTGTCGTCATCTTGGCGTCGCCGAACACGGTCGACCATTCGGCGAAGTCCAGGTTGGTTGTGATCACCACGCTGGTGTGCTCGTACAGCTTGGACAGCAGGTGGAACAGCAACGCGCCGCCGGCCTGACTGAACGGCAGGTAGCCCAACTCGTCCAGGATCACCAGATCCATTCGCAGCAAGCCCAGCGCGATGCGCCCGGCCTTGCCCTGAGCCTTCTCTTGTTCCAAGGCATTGACCAGATCGACCGTCGAGTAGAACCGCACGCGCTTGCCGTGGCGCGTGATGCCCGATACGCCCAGAGCCGTTGCCAGATGGGTCTTTCCTGTGCCAGGACCACCGACCAGAACCACGTTGTGCGCGGCCTCGGTGAACTCCAGCATCGCGAGCTGGTGGACCAGCTTCTGGTCGACCACCGAGGCATCGAAGTCGAAGCCGGCCAGATCCCGGTGCACGGGGAAGCGCGCCGAGTTCATCTGGTGCTGCACCGAACGCATCGAACGGTCCGTGGTCTCGGCCTGCAGCAGGTGTTCGACCAGCCAGCGCGAGGCGTCCAGCCCGGACGCTGCACCTTGCTCCGCCAGATCGCACCAGGCACTGGCCATGCCGTGCAGGCGCAGTGCCTTGAGTTCGACTGTCACGTCACGCATGGTCCACCTCCTGTCCGCGCAGGCTGTCGTAGCGCGCCGTGTTGGCCAGCGGCGGCGTGACGATCTGCAGCGCCGTCTCGGCACTTTGCGCAGCTGCCGGCGCGGTGAGCCGGCCAAGCACATTGACGACGTGCTCTACGCTGACCCGGCCCGATGGCGGACCACTCTCCAGTGCCAACTCGACCGCCACGATCACCGCATCCAGTCCCGCCGTCGGCACGATGGCCAACACCTGAGCCATCACGCGGTCTCCACCGGCCTGGCGCAGCAGGCCGCGGCGCAGTCGCTGCAGCGCCTCGGGCATGTCTGCGAAGGGCGCACCGTTCCTCAATGCACCAGGCTTGCGCTGGACGAGCGGGATGTAGTGTTGCCAGTCGTAGCGGGTGCCGCCAGAGGCGCTCAGGCGCTCGTGGCGCGCCACTGCCGCATCTTCTGCGACCACCACGACGTTGCCTTGGTACAGCCGCGTGCTGACCATCTGCCCGGCCAGTTCGCATGGCACCGAGTAGCGATTGCGTGCCACCGACACCAGGCAGGTGCTCGACACCCGTGCCGGCTTCTCCACGTAGCCGTCGAAGGGCTCGGGCATGGGCATCAGGTGGGGCCGCTCGTGCTCGAGCATCTCGACCACGCTGAACTGGCCGTGCTCGGGATGGCGGATCTCACTCCACAAGGACCGGCAGCGCTCGCCCAACCATGCATTGAGTTCGACGAAGGAGCCGAAGCGGCGCTGGCCCGCCTCGATCCAGATGCGTCGACGACTGTCCTGCACGTTCTTCTCCACGCGCCCCTTCTCCCAGCCGGAGGCTACGTTGCAGAAGTCGGGGTCGTACAGGTAGTGCGCGCACATCACGGCGAAGCGGGCATTGACGGTGCGGCCCTTGCCCTTGTGAACCTTGTCGACGGCGGTGCGCATGTTGTCGTAGATCCCGCGGCGCGCCACACCGCCCAACGCTGCGAACGACCTCGTGTGGGCGTCGAACAGCATCTCGTGGCCTTGGCTCGGGTATGCCACCAGCCAGAACGCACGGCTCGCGCACAGCTTCAGGTGCGACACCTGCACACGGTAGTAGATGCCGCCGACGACCAGGCCCTCTTCGCTCCAATCGAACTGGAAGGCCTCACCGAGCTCGAAGTTCAGCGGCACGAACGCCGTGACGTTGACTGCCTGTCCCTCACCCTGGCGCCAGGCTCGAATGAAGTCAGTGACGGCCGAGTAACCGCCGTCGTAGCCCGCCGCCTTGATCTCGGCGTGCAGCGCACGTGCCGTTCGCCTCTCGTGCTTGGGCCGCCGCGCATCGGCCGTCAATGCCTGCTTGAGCGCTTCCTCAAACGGGCTGAGCTTGTTCGGGCGCGGCTCGCGCCGGTACTTCGGCGCCTCCTTCACTGGTGCGCGCAGCCACTTCGACACCGTGTTGCGAGACAGCCCCGTCCTGCGCGCTATCTCGCGCTCCGACAGCTTGTCCCTCGCGTGCAGCCGTCGGATCTTGCCAATCATGTCCATGGTGATCACTCCTCGAACCCCGCCGCTTAAATAAACAGCAGGGTAGGTTGAACACCTGGCTCACTTTTACTTCGGCACTACCTACAAAACTGGCTCAGTTTTCGGTCGGCGCCAACACATGGTCTGATACACGAGGGTGCCGAGGTTCTGAAGGGCATCAAATACGCGCTGCGCTCCGATGTCATGTTCGGAGCGCGCTGACCCTCTAAGGCCGGGAACGGCCAGGACCTGCCGTTCGGTGCCGACGCAGAATTCGCCCGCAACCGGACGCTCAATAGACGAGGATGTTGATGGAGACTAGGAAATCGGTGCTTGACGTGAGCGGCGCCACATCACCGCTATACGTGCGACAGGCCGTGGCGCGCTTTCTCGGCCTGTCCCTTGACCGTGAGCTCACGTGGGAATTCCTGCGTGAGAGCTTGGTGGCTGGCTCAGAACCTTCGCTTCCGGTCAAGGTCACGGTCATCGGTCTTCCTCGTTTGGCCGCGCTCTATCGCGATGAGGGCTGCGAACTGTCGGCGTGGCTACGTGGACTCGAAAAGCGGCATCCTGGAATCAGCATCCAGGTCAGCCTTCACGACTGAAGGCGCGCCCGGCAGAATCCGGCTATGAGCTGTCGGTCGGCTGCGCTGCAGAAATCGCCAGGTAGCAGACCTTTGCGGCGCTCGCACAACGTTCTGCTTCGAACCTGACGCTGGCCTCTTGCGAAGCGCGTGCACACCCCTGTGCGGCTGCTGACAATCACAAAAGTGTCTACCCGTCTGCAGGTCCATCACCAACTTGGCTTAATGTCCAAAAACCGACGAATGAAACCTCGCATCGACAACTCTCTTGCGGTGAGTGCGTTGGCCTTGTGTTTGCTCCTCTCAGGTTGCGCAACACCGGCCCCATTGGTCTACAGCCAGCTTGAGCGTGAGGCAGTTCAAGGCGACCGGTTCACTGTTGTAGATAAACGTGCCCCGGAAGAAAAGAAGTCTGAATTTCTTTCTCTTGTGGTCTCCAACGACAACTACGGCATCTATCGAATCGGGGACGTGGAAATTCAACCAGACCGAATTGCCTATATAGAAGCCAGGCTTCGGCAGAAGGCCGACAGCCGTTTGGCAGGAAAGACCGTGCAGGTTGAACAGGCGGTCATTCTCAATAACCAGCAGGCATTATCACGGCGCATCGCGGTCGGGGCGGCAGTCGGTGGCTCGGTAGGAGCTGCAATCGTCGAGGCAATGGACAAGTCCCTTCCTTTCATCGATACCACTATCAGGCTGCAGATTGCCGGGAGCACGTATACGTCGCGACAAGCCGTTGTGTACATCAATACCGGCCAAACACCGAACACCAATGCCAACATGGCCGCTAGCATCAAGAAAGCACTCGACTCGGCCGTCGATGACATAGCGTCGCGCATTTGACCCTCTGGAGGCGAATGCGTCGCTGCGCCTAGCGCGGGCCAGAAAAGGAGGGTCTCTCGCATGCAGATGAAGAAATGGGAGGCAGCGGGTGTAGTTGCAGAGCGCGACTCTTTCGACATCGACATCGACAGCGCCAAGCCGACTCGTCCCCCCAACGTCCGCTATCGCGACGACGCTACGTCTCCTTCGGGCCCCAAGACGACATTGCCCTCGCCGCAGAGCAGCCATTCCGGCGCCCCTTGAAGGCACAACCAGGTTCCAGCGGGGCCGGCGTTTTATGGCAGCATTCGGTCGCAACCGGATACATAAATGCACATTCTTCGCTTTTTCATTCAGGGGCAACTGGCCGTACTGACTCTGACAGCCGCATTGCTGTTCCCCACAACTGGCCTCACCCAGATTGCAACAAGAACCGAGTACCAAGTCGGCGACAGTGTAGAGATATCTCTCCCGAAAGGCTGGAGCGTGCCTGGCGCAGCGGAACTGCAACGTATCGAACGCGGAAGAGACCAGATGGCCAAGAACCAGGGTATTGCGGTCCCGCGCGTCGAAACATTAACCGCTCGAAAAGCCGACAGTACCGGCGCGGTAACTCTGGGGGCAATGATCATGGCCGCTGAAGCATCTCAGGCAGAGATCAGGAAGCTAACTCCTGCGCAGATCAACACCCTTGGCGAGGGCTACTCACGCAGCTTCACCGCAGTCCTTCGTCGGGCAGGAGCTTCGGAGATCGAGTTCGGTCCAGCAGCTTTGGAAGATGTCGGAGGCAAGCTCGCCGTTTCTCAAGCGATGAGCTACAGAGACCCGACGGGCGCAAAGCTTGCGGGCGTTCGCTACCACGTCTACATGCGGAACGCCACGGTCGTCTTGCACGAGTACGCAGCCATCAATGTCTCAAAGGGGCTGCGAGATGAGGCGACTGCGGTCATAAAGGGCGCACGCCTCACTGAACGCTAGCTCGGTGCTTCTAGGAGGCTAGACCATTTCGATTTGTGCGGAAGCCGGCTCGATTAGGGCGGGCGTTCAATATGTTCCACGGCCTAGCAGGCTGCTGAAATACCTCTCCCACCAGTCGGCGCGTGACAGGCCTCAG